>Ga0136846_1235549_pt1 | contig 28381 bp, 26 predicted proteins | sample HopSoiMetagenom2_FD_96841 | JGI IMG/M metagenome (GOLD analysis project Ga0136846, IMG submission 96841) | Grasslands soil microbial communities from Hopland, California, USA - 2 Assembly 2016 (version 4) | ecosystem: Environmental > Terrestrial > Soil > Grasslands | place: USA: Hopland... | reverse complement strand
GCCCAGAAGATGCAGCAGGACCTGGCGAACGCGCAGGAGGAGCTGGCGCGGACCGAGGTCGACGGGCAGGCGGGCGGCGGTCTGGTCAGGGCGACCGTGACAGGCGCCGGCGAACTGCGGGCCCTCAAGATCGACCCGAAGACGGTCGACCTCGAGGCCGCATCTGTTGAAGAGACGGTCGAGACGCTCGCCGACCTGGTCGTGGCGGCCGTACAGGCGGCGAACGAGAACGCGCAGCAGCTTCAGCAGCAGAAGCTGGGCCCGCTGGCACAGGGTCTGGGCGGCGGCGGAAGCGGCATCCCGGGCCTGCCGTTCTGACGTTCGCCTCGTGCGCCCCCCGTCCCGCCTTCCTCAGGCGGGCGGAGGCCAACTACGGTACGTACAGCAGGCCGGACGGAACCATCAACCGTGAACCGTTGTGCTGAAGCACCAGGAAAGGCAGTCCGTTGTACGAAGGCGTGGTCCAGGACCTCATCGACGAACTGGGGCGACTCCCCGGCGTCGGTCCCAAGAGCGCGCAACGGATCGCTTTCCACATCCTTCAGGCGGAGCCCACGGACGTACGGCGGCTCGCACACGCGCTCCTGGAAGTGAAGGCGAAGGTCCGTTTCTGCGCGACCTGCGGGAACGTCGCGCAGGAGGAGCTGTGCAACATCTGCCGCGACCCGCGCCGGGACACGACGGTCATCTGCGTCGTCGAGGAGCCCAAGGACGTCGTGGCGATCGAGCGGACCCGTGAGTTCCGGGGCAAGTACCACGTCCTGGGGGGCGCGATCAGCCCGATCGAGGGCGTGGGCCCGGACGATCTGCGGATAAGGGAACTCCTGACCCGTCTCGCCGACGGCTCGATCACGGAACTGATCCTGGCCACGGACCCGAACCTGGAGGGCGAGGCCACAGCGACGTACCTCGCCCGCCTGATCAAGCCCATGGGCCTCAAGGTCACCCGCCTGGCCAGCGGCCTCCCTGTGGGTGGCGACCTGGAATACGCGGACGAGGTGACCCTTGGCCGCGCCTTCGAGGGGAGACGACTCCTAGATGTCTGACGCCACGCTGCACAACACGACGCGGGACCCCGACGACTTCGCGGTCCAGATCGCCGACCAGGTGGAGAGCTTCCTGGTGGCCGTCACGGAGGTGGCGAAGGGCGACGAGCCGGACTCGGCGGTGCCCTTCCTCCTCCTGGAGGTCTCCCAGCTCCTGCTGGCCGGCGGCCGCCTCGGCGCACACGAGGACATCCTCCCGGACGAGCGCTACGAGCCCGACATGGGCCCGGAACCGGACGTGGACGACATTCGTGAACGGCTTGCGCTGATGCTGGACCCGGTGGACGTCTACTCGGAGGTCTTCGACCCCTACGAGCCCCGCAAGGCCCCGGTCCCGGCGCGTATCTCCGACGACCTGGCCGACGTCATCGCCGACCTCCGCCATGGCATGGCCCACTACCGCGCCGGCCGCACCACGGAGGCCATGTGGTGGTGGCAGTTCTCCTACTTCTCCAACTGGGGCTCGACCGCGTCCGCGACCCTGCGCGCCCTGCAGTCCCTGGTCGCCCACGTCCGCCTGAACCAGCCCCTGCAGGAGCTGGACGGCCTGGACACCGACCAGGATCTCGGCGACGAGACCCTGGCGGAGGAGGCCGGCAAGGTGATGGTGGAGGAGATCGCGGAGCCGCTGGGGCTGCGGACGGTGAAATGACTCGTACTGCCTCCTGAAGGAGGCAGATTCCGGCCATCCCGCTCGTTGCGGTGCCGCTACGCGGCGCGTGCTAGGAGCGGGATTTCCATGACGTCCTGTTTCTTCGCGCTGTGCCGGGACAAGTCCCGGTCATGGAGGGTGTTGCAGGCGGGACAGGTCCACTCCCGCACGTCCAGAGGTTTGGGCCCGTCCGATGGCCGCAGGCCGAGCACCTGGCTGGTGGGCTCGAACCGGCCGATCTTCACGAAGGTCCGCCCGTACCGCTGCGCCTTGTATTCGAGCATGTCGACGAACTGTGACCAGCCTGCGTCGACGACCGACGACCGACGACCGACGGCATCGCAACGTTCTGTGAGCGGACTGTCGCCTTCCGTGAATTGGGGTGGCCCTTCCCGGGCCCTGTACGTCTCTTGCACGGGCGCTAACCCGCGAAAAGAGAGGCTGGAGTCACTTCCACCGCAGGAGCTGCGGAGGGGGTAAACCACCTCACCCGTACAGGAGTTGCGATGACCCGCAAGATCCGCATCCGCGCCGCCCTCGTCACCGCCACCGCCCTTGTCGCCGCAGCCACGGTGACGGTCGGGATCAGTGCGGCGGGTGGCGATCAGCCCAAGAAGCCCTCCGAGAAGCAGATAGCCGCCCTCTTCGACGGCTGGAACGCCGCGCTGCAGACCGGCAAGCCGCAGGTTGTCGCCGACCGTTACGCCGAGGACGCGGTCCTGCTGCCCACCCTCTCCAACGAGGTCCGCCACGACCGCGCCGGCATCGTCGACTACATGGAGCACTTCCTCCAGAACAAGCCGGTCGGCAAGAAGATCGAGACGCACATCGACATCCTCGACAGCGACTCCGCGCTCGACTCCGGCGTGTACCAGTTCACGCTCACGGACAAGGCCACCGGCAAGAAGAAGGTCGTCGAGGCCCGCTACTCGTACGAGTACGAGAAGCGGAACGGCAACTGGAAGATCGTCAGCCACCACTCGTCGGCGATGCCCGAGGGCTGATCGGCCGGATGAGCCGAACGACCGGCCGGATCAGCAAGAAGCAGCCGGATCAGCGATGGTCAGCCGGCGCTCTTCTGCGCCGCCGCCCGCAGGCTGATCACCACGCACAGCCCGCCCCCGGGTACGTCCGTCAGGGTCACCGTCCCGCCGTCGTCCGTCACCAGTTGTTTGACGACGGCGAGGCCGAGGCCCGAGCCGGAGCGCCCGGTGAGGCCCTGGCCGCGCCAGAAGCGGTCGAAGGCGCGGGACTTCTCGGCGTCCGACATGCCGGGACCCCCGTCCGACACCGTCAACTCCATTACGTCGCCCCGAGGTTGCGCCCGCACGGTGATCGTCCCGCCGTCCGGTGAGACCTCCAGGGCGTTCGACAGAACGTTGTCCAGTACCTGGTCCAGATGACCGGGGCTGGCCAGCACAAGCAGCCGGCCGTCGGCACCCCCACTCCCCTTGAGCGCGATGGTGACTCCGCGCTCGTCGGCGGCCGGCCTCCACACCGACAGGCGTTCGTCCACGATGTCCCGCAGGGACAGCGGTTCCGTCGCCGTGACCTTCGCCTCGGCGCGGGCCAGCACCAGCAGCCCGTTGACCAGCCGGCTCATCCGGACCACTTCCGCGGTCGCCTGCTCCACGTCCTCCCGTACGAACTCGTCGTCGGTGCCGTCCGCGATGTTGTCCAGCGACAGGCGCAACGCCGTGAGCGGGGTACGGAGTTGGTGCGAGGCGTCCGCCACGAAGATCCGCTGCGAGGCGACCAGGGTGTCGAGGCGCTCGGCACCCTGGTTGAGGGTGCGGGCCAGCGTCTGGGTCTCGGGCGGGCCCGTCACCCGCGAGCGCGCGGTCAGGTCGCCGTCGCTGAACTTGCTTGCCATACCGTTGAGTTCGCGGAGCGGCGCGGTGATCCGGCGGGCGGCGTACGCCCCGATCGCGGCGGCGGCGGCCAGGACGAGCACGGCGAGCCCGGCGCGGAAACCCCAGATGTTCCACAGCCGGTTGGTCATGTCCGACGTCGAGTACACGATCCGTACGGCAGACTCGCCCCGCGCGGGGACGGTGACCGTAAGGCTCTTGCCCCAGATGAAGTCGGAACCCCAGTCGGTCGTGGAGCGTTTCTCGTCCAGGGCCCGGGTCAGGGCCGCGTCCACGGTGGGCCTCGGCAGGTCCGGAGCGCAGTTCCTGGTGGGGGTGACCTGGACGTCGCCGGGTGTCGCCGCGCCGTAGGCCCTGGCCACCTCGGTCAGGGCCCCGCACGAGATGCGGTCTCCGGTGCCCAGCAGCAACGCCATGGTGTTGGCCTCGCGCAGGACGGACTGCCGGGTGTCGTCCCGCAGTTGGTCGGTGAGCGTGAAGGCCACCGGCACCGTGAACAGCAGGATGGCCACCGCGACGAGCAGGATGTAACTGCGGATGAGCTGACGGTTCACGAGGGCTCAGCGGCCTTGGCGATCTCCAGCCGGAAGCCGACTCCCCGTACCGCCTCGATCGCGATCGCGCCCTCCAGCTTCCGCCGCAGCGCCGCCACGTGAACGTCGAGGGTCTTCGTCGGCCCGAACCAGTTCGCGTCCCAGACCGCCTCCATGATCTGCTCACGCGACATCAGCGCGCCCGGCTCCTCGGTGAGGAAGGCCAGCAGGTCGTACTCCTTGGGGGCGAGGGCGACCTCGTCGCCGTCCAGGCGGACGCGGGCGGCCTTGCGGTCGATCGTCAGGCGGCTGCCGTAGCGGTCGGGGCCGGTGTCGGCCTGGGCGCGCGGCTGGACCCGCCTCATCACCGCTCTTATGCGCGCGATGACCTCTCGTACGCCGAAGGGCTTGGAGACGTAGTCGTCCGCGCCGAGCTCCAGGCCGACGACGCGGTCCGTCTCGTCGCTGCGCGCGCTGATGACGATGATCGGGACGTCGCCGCGTTCGCGCAGCGCCCTGCAGACGTCCAGACCGTCGGTGTCGGGCAGGCCGAGGTCGAGGAGGACGACGTCGTACGGCTCCGAGTGGCTGAGTGCGGCGCCTCCCGTGGACACCCAGGCCACCTCGAAGCCGTAGCGCAGCAGGCCGCGCCGCAGCGACTGGGCCACCGGTTCATCGTCTTCCACCAGGAGTACACGCACAGGCGAACCTTAGTCCTTGAAACTAAAATGACAGTGGTAACGCGTATCCCACGGGCGGATGGGCAGGAGCCCCGCTGAGCGGCCGAAGATCGCTGCGGTGAGCAGGACATCTCACCATGCGATACCCCGAAGGGGGAATTCGGCCGCTCGTTAGACTGAGTCGACCGCAGACGGACTGAGCGAGGAGCGCACGTGGGCCTTGTCGTGCAGAAGTACGGAGGCTCATCCGTAGCCGATGCCGAGGGCATCAAGCGTGTCGCCAAGCGAATCGTGGAAGCGAAGAAGAACGGCCACCAGGTGGTCGTCGTCGTTTCCGCGATGGGCGACACGACGGACGAGCTGATCGATCTCGCCGAGCAGGTGTCTCCGATGCCTGCCGGGCGTGAGTTCGACATGCTGCTGACCGCCGGAGAGCGGATCGCCATGGCCCTGCTGGCCATGGCGATCAAGAACCTGGGCCACGAGGCCCAGTCGTTCACCGGCAGCCAGGCAGGCGTCATCACCGACTCGGTCCACAACAAAGCCCGGATTATCGATGTCACGCCGGGCCGTATCCGGACCGCGCTGGACGAGGGCAACATCGCCATCGTCGCCGGGTTCCAGGGCGTCAGCCAGGACAAGAAGGACATCACCACGCTGGGGCGCGGCGGGTCCGACACCACCGCCGTCGCGCTGGCCGCCGCCCTCGACGCCGAGGTGTGCGAGATCTACACCGATGTCGACGGTGTGTTCACCGCCGACCCGCGTGTGGTGAAGAAGGCCCGGAAGATCGACTGGATCTCCTCCGAGGACATGCTGGAGCTGGCCGCGTCCGGCTCCAAGGTGCTGCTCCACCGGTGTGTGGAGTACGCCCGCCGTTACGACATCCCGATCCACGTCCGCTCGTCCTTCTCCGGACTGCCGGGCACCTGGGTCAGCAACGAGAAGCCCGAGTGGCAAGGGGACCAGCAGGTGGAGCACGCCATCATCTCCGGAGTCGCCCACGACGTCTCCGAAGCCAAGATCACGGTCGTCGGCGTCCCGGACAAGCCGGGCGAGGCCGCGGTGATCTTCCGCGCGATCGCGGACGCGGAGATCAACATCGACATGATCGTGCAGAACGTGTCGGCGGCGTCGACCGGTCTGACGGACATCTCGTTCACCCTCCCCAAGGCCGAGGGCCGCAAGGCCATCGACGCCCTGGAGAAGGCGAAGGGCGGCATCGGCTTCGAGTCGCTGCGCTACGACGACCAGATCGGCAAGATCTCGCTGGTCGGCGCGGGAATGAAGACCAACCCGGGCGTCACGGCGTCCTTCTTCCAGGCGCTGTCCGACGCGGGTGTGAACATCGAGCTCATCTCGACCTCCGAGATCCGCATCTCGGTGGTCACCCGCCAGGACGACGTCCCCGAGGCAGTCCGCGCCGTCCACTCGGCCTTCGGCCTCGACTCCGACAGCGACGAAGCGGTGGTCTACGGAGGCACCGGCCGCTGATGGCCGCGCCTCGAACTACGGCGCCTGGGGCGGTGGCGGTGTCCGGGGTGACGGCGGCCGGATCGGTGGCCGTGTCCCGATCGGCCGCCGTGATGGGGTTGGGCGGTTCTTCGGCGGCTGTCGGGTCCGGGCCGGTCGCTTCTCGGTCTGCCGCGAACGGGTTGGGCCCCGGGCGCCGTTCGGCTGCGACCGGATCGGCCCCCGGGCTCCGATCGGCCGCGACCGGATCTGCGGCCGTGCCCGGATCCGCCGCGCGCCCCACGCTCGCCGTCGTGGGAGCGACCGGCGTCGTCGGTGCCGTCATGCTTCAGATTTTGTCCCAGCATGCGGATATTTGGGGCGAGATCCGTCTCGTCGCCTCCCCGCGTTCGGTCGGCCGCAAGCTGACCGTGCGCGGTGAGGAGGTCGAGGTGGTGGCGCTGTCGGAGGAGGTCTTCGACGGCGTCGACGTCGCGATGTTCGACGTGCCGGACGAGATCGCCGAGCGGTGGGCGCCGATCGCCGCCGCCAAGGGCGCGGTCGTGATCGACAACTCGGGCGTCTTTTGGATGGACCCCGACGTGCCGCTCGTCGTACCGGAGGTCAATCCGCACGCGATACGGCGGCGCCCTCGCGGGATCATCGCCAACCCGCACTGCACGACCCTGTCCATGATCGTCGCCCTGGGTGCGCTGCACGCCGAGTACGGCCTGCGTGAGCTGGTGGTCTCCACCTACCAGGCGGTGAGCGGCGTGGGCCGGGCCGGCGTGGACACCCTGCGCCGGCAGCTGTCCCTGGTCGCCGGTACGGAACTGGGGACCAGCCCCGGAGACGTACGGCGGGCCGTGGGCGAGGGGACGGGGCCGTTCTCGGAACCCGTCGCGCTGAACGTCGTACCGTGGGCCGGTTCGGCGCGGGCGGACGGCTGGTCGTCGGACGAGATGCGGCTGCGGGACGAGTCCCGCAAGATCCTCGGGCTGCCGGCCCTCCCCGTGGCCGTGACCTGCGTACGGGTGCCCGTCGTCACCGTGCACGCGCTGACCGTCCATGCCCGGTTCCAGGGCGAGGTCACCGTCGCCGGGGCGCGGGAGATCATCGCGACCGCGCCCGGGGTCGTGCTGTTCGACAACCCGGAGGCGGGCGAGTTCCCGACCCCCGTGGACGTCGTGGGCACGGATCCGACCTGGGTCGGCAGGGTCCGGCGGGCGCTGGACGACCCGACCGCGCTGGAACTGTTCGTGTGCGGGGACAACCTGCGCAAGGGAGCCGCGCTCAACACCGTCCAGATCGCCGAGCTGGTTGCGGCCGAGCAGTCCTGACCACGCCCCGTTCACCCTCTGTCGCGGTACGTCGCGATGTGGTGATCTTGTCGTACATCACGCTGGTGGTGGCATAAAACGTTTGTAGGATCCACGTGAGAACTGTGATGCGGTCGGTCGGTAATGTCCGCATTCGGGATCCGGGCCCGTCGAGCCCCGAGGATTTTGCTCCCCGTTCCCCGCAACCACGCGGAGGGCGGGGAGCGTCTTTGCGGTCGTCCTTTCCGGGGTGTGAGGACGCCGTGACCACGCGTGGGGACGCGTGGTCGCCATGGAATTTAGGGGAAGAGCGGGACGCATGAGGGTGGCTGTGTCGGATGGCGCAAGAATGATGCCGGCTGCGTACAACCCTGACGGGGGGAGGCGTGTCCAACATGCGTGGCAGAGGTACTCGACTTCAGAGCGGCGACGCGCGGCACGGCCCTGCGTCCACCGAGCCGACTCCGCGTGCCCGGGGTGCCCGGCGGCATGCCGGTGATCGCCCCGATGCCCGCGGCGCGGCCGGCCCGCATACCCGGCCAGCGTGAAGGTGTCGACGAGAGCGCGGCGGCAGCGGGGACCACGGTCGATCACCTGACCGAGACGTACCGCGCCCACTACCGCTCCCTCCTCGGCCTCGCCGCGCTCCTTCTCGACGACACCGCGTCCTGCGAGGACGTCGTCCAGGAGGCCTTCATACGGGTCCACTCGGCGCGCAAGCGCGTCCGTGACCCGGAGAAGACGCTCGCCTATCTGCGCCAGACGGTGGTGAACCTCTCCCGCTCCGCGCTGCGCCGCCGCATCATCGGCCTGAAGCTCCTGTCCAAGCCGATGCCGGACATGGCGAGCGCGGAGGAGGGGGCGTACGACCTGCTCGAGCGCGACTCCCTCATCAAGGCGATGAAGGGCCTCCAGCGCCGCCAGCGCGAGGTTCTCGTCCTGCGCTACTTCGCGGACATGACCGAGGCCCAGGTCGCCGAGACGCTGGGCGTATCGCTCGGCTCGGTGAAGGCGTACGGCTCGCGGGGGATCGCCGCGCTGCGTATCGCCATGGAGGAACCGGCATGAGCGACCAGGGCCAAGGCCACGGCCAGGGGCGGGAACGGGATCCGTCGCGGGAGTCGCGGGAGTCGCGGGAGGCGCGGGAGCAGCAACAGGGGCAGCAACAGCAACAAGGGCAGCAACAGGGACAGGACCAGGGGCAAGGTCAGGGCCCGGATCAGGGTCCAGGTCAGGGCCCGGATCAGGGTCCAGGTCAGGGGTACGAGGGGCCCGGGGGTGTCGGCTCGGGGACCGGCGGTTTCCGGACCTTGGAATTCCCGGCCGGTAGGGATTCATCCAACGGGGCCCGATCCAACGGGAGTTGGCCGGCCGGAGTCCACGGACCAGGCCGCCACGAGCAAGAGCACAAGCAATCGCACGCTGGGAACGGAACTGTGAACCACGGCCCCGACGACCAGGGCCTGGACGGGCTCGACTCGGACGAGCTGGCACTGCGGACGATGCTGCACCAGGCGGTGGGCCAGATCCAGCCGACCGACGCCGTGCTGGAGCATCTTCGACGCGCCGTGCCCGCCCGCCGGGCCCGCAAGCGGCACGCCGCCATCGGTATGGCCGCCGCCGCGCTCTTCATCGGCACGGCCGTCCCGGCCCTGCTGCACGTCTCGAACGTCACCGGCGCCGCCGCCGACCCCTCCTCCCTCACCGCGGGCCACGGCTCGCACACCAAGGAGGACAAGGGCACGGGCACGGATCCGGACGGCGGCGAGAGCACCTCGGGGGGCACCTCCGGCACAGTCTCGAGCAAGCCGGTGACCAGCCCCTCCGGCAGTGCGCAGACCCCGCCCGAGGGCGGCACCGGAGGCAGCGCGACCGGGGACGCCGATTCGATGAGCACCCCCCTGCCCCCGGCCTCCTGCGACCCGGTCCAGCTCGGCTCGGCCACCGGCTCCGTCGGTGACCCCGACGCCGCCGGAGCGGTCTACGGCACGTTCCGCGTCGTCAACGTCTCCACCACCCCGTGCACGGTCAGCGAGGTCGGCACCGTGGCGACGCAGGCGCTGGGCGCCGCCGACTCGGCGAAGGTGACCACCGCCGACCACACGTCGGGTGACGGGGTCGGCGGCCTGCCCGACCCGTCCCTCGCGGTCAGCGGACTGGTGCTGCAGCCCGGCGCCGCCTACACGGTGCGGTTCGCCTGGGTGCCGTCGGAGACCTGCCCCACGACCGGCACGACCACCGACGGCGGCACCACGGGCGGCCCCACCGAGTCGCCGACTCCCACACCGAGCGAGACCCCCGACGCGGCCGCGACCACGTCGACCGGCGGCGACAGCGGCACGTCGACGCAAATGCTCACGGAGGACGGCACCCCGGCCGACGGCAAGGTGGCGGTGTCCTACACGCCGGCGACCGGCTCGCCCACGGTGACGGCGACGGTGTCGAACGCGTGCGCGGGCGTGGTCTACAGGACCGGAGTCCTACCGGAGACGGCATAGCCGACACAGCACCGGCACTGCTTGTTCCCCTACTGCGCCTTGGCCTTCTTGCCGCCGAACGCCTCCTTCCGGATGATGTCGAGGATGGTCGGAGCCCCCTCCGTGGTGCGCACCTCGACCACGGCACGCGGATGACGGCCGTCGACCACCTGGCGCAGCAGCGCGTCGGCCAGGTCCGCGCGGGAGGTGAACCGACCGGGCAGGCGCGGTCCCGCGGCCAGCTGGTAGTCGCTGACGGCAGCAGCGTCGAAGAGGCCGGCGGGGCGGACGATCGTCCAGTCGCAGTCACTGCCCCGCACGATCTCCTCCGAGCGCCGCATGTCCTCGTACACGGTGCGTCCCAGGAAGCGCACGATGGCGGGCTCCAGCACCTTACGGAAGAGGAATCCGTCGTCCGGAGACTCCTGCCCGCTGATCGTGGTGGACGTCACGCAGGCCAGACGAGCGACGCCGTGCCGGGCCATGGCCTGGGTGATGTGGGAGATCCCCGCGCTGTAGACGGTGACGGGGGTTCGGCCGAAGGGAACTCCCAGCGTCGAGATCACCGCGTCCTGGCCTGCCACGGCGCCTTCGACGGCACCGGCATCGTGTACGTCCGCGTCGACGACGCGCAGCAGAGGGCCGCCGACCGGGAAGGCCTCGGGCCGGCGGGTGACGGCGGTGACGGTGTGTCCCTCGGCCATGGCCTGCGCGGTGGCTTGCCGTCCGGTCGGGCCGTTGGCCCCGAAAATGACGATGTTCACGGGCTTTCACCTCTCGTACAACTCGCACGGCCCACGCGTTCGAGCCCCTGTCGCTGTCAAAGAGAGTCGCGCGCCGCAGGGTGTGACATCCAGGGATCCCGGAATCCAGGGATCCCGGGATGTCACACTCCGGCCAGTGCCATGCGTCTCAGAGGGGAGGCACGACACAGGAGGCAGGACATGTCAGAGAGCCCGGCGGAGAGTGCGGCCGACAACCTGGCCGACGACACCGTCACGCAGGTGTTCATCGGCCACCGCGAGCTGTTGTTCTCCCTCGTCTACAACATGCTCGGCAGTGTCGCCGACACCGAGGACGTCCTCCAGGAGACCTGGCTGTCGTGGACGGGCAGAGCCCGCCGGTCGCCGCTGACGGAGGTCGCCAACCCGCGCGCCTACCTGGTGCGGATCGCGGTGAACCACGCGCTCGCCCGGCAGACCAGTATCCGCCGACGGCGCGAGGCCTACGTCGGGCCGTGGCTGCCCGAGCCCCTGGTCACCGGTGTCGAGGGCGCGACGGTCGTCGCCGACGGGGCCGACCGGGCGCTGCGCACGGAATCGGTGTCGCTGGCGATGCTGGTGGTCCTGGAGACTCTCACCCCGCTGGAACGGGCCGTGTTCGTGCTCCACGAGGTGTTCGGCTACGCCCACACCGAGATCGCGGAGGTCCTCGACCGCAGCCCTTCGGCCGTACGTCAGCTCGCGCACCGAGCCCGTCAGCACGTCCATGCCCGCCGTCCCCGCTATCAGGCCCACCCCCGGGTCCAGCGGGAGGCGACCGAACGGTTCGTCGCTGCCGCGCTCGGCGGCGATGTCGGCGCCCTCATGGAGATCCTCGCACCGGACGTGACCGTGTGGATCGACGGCGGAGGCAAGCGCCAGGGGGCGGGCCTGCGGCCGGTCCAGGGCAGGGAGAAGGCCGCCCGCCTGCTGGCCGGCTACGCGTCCCGGCGCTCGGAGGGCCTCGACGTCCGCTACCGGCACGTCAACGGAGACCCCTCGGCTGTGGTGTTCGCGGGCGACTCCCCCTACGCGGTGATGGTCATGGACCTCACCCCGGAAAGCGACCAGGTGTCCGGCGTCTACATCGTCACCAACCCGGACAAACTCAACGGCGTCGCACTGGATGTGGACGCAGCGGCACCGCACGATCAGCCGGGCCCCGGAGAATGAGGACGCCACGGACGCGGCGGACACGGTTCTTCCGCCGATGCCGTCACGGCCCGGGTCAGGCGGTGGCGCCTTCCCGCGTCGGTTCCCCGGCCTGCGTTCCGGCCTGCGTTCCGGTGGGCGTTTCGGCGGGTGTGAGCCCCAGCTCCGCGTCCCGCGCGTACTCCGCCTCGCGGCGCACCAGCCGGAACCACATGAAGACGACGAACCCCGCGAAGACGAACCACTCACCGGTGTAGCCGAGGTTCTGGAACGCCTTCAGGTCGAGCCCGGTGTTCGCGGGCGCGGTCGCCGGTACGGCCCGCATCCCCGAGTCGCCCTTGTCGAGAGTCACCCAGGCGTCGTACAGGTCGTACGGCACGAGGTTCACCAGCGAGGCCGCGCTGATCGCAGCGGTCTGCCCGGCCGGGAGGCCACCGGCCGCGCTCACCCCGTTGGACCCCGGCGTCTCGGACGCCTGGAGCGCACCGGTGACGGTGACCTCTCCGGCGGGCGGGGCGGGGGCCTTCGCGGTGTCGGCGGTACCGGGCAGCCAGCCGCGTACGACGGGCAGCGCCTTGCCCTCGTCGGTGCGCAGCAGGGTCAGTACGTAGAAGCCGCTCCGGTCGTTCAGCTGGCGGCCGGGAACCAGCAGTTGCTTGCCGTACCGCCCGCTGACGGTGACGCGGTCCCCGGAGGTCTTCTTGTCGACGGGCAGCAGCTCGGCGAGCGGCCGGGCGGCCTCCTCCTTCTCGGCGGAGACCTCCTCGGTGGCGGTCCGGTGGTCCTGCACCCGGTCCTCGAACCGGCTCAGCTGCCACGACCCCATGAACACGCAGAAGGGGATGGCGAGCAGCACGAAGACGTTGATCCCCCACCAACGGGGCGTCAGCAGAAACCGGTACACGCCGTCCACGGTACGGGCCGGGGTTCGGTGCCGGGCCCGCGGGGGTGGGCCGACTCGGACCAGGCCCGAGGCCACTACTGTTCCGTCAGCACCGTTCCGTCAGCGCCGTCAGGTGGTCCCGGCCCGCCGGGGGCTCGTAGGGCTCGGGCCAGAAGTCGGTGATGGTGGCTATGTTCCCCTTCTCGTCCCCGGTGAAGAAGGTCAGGGCGTGCGTCTCCTCCTGCCCCACCGTGAAGCGCAGCCAGGTGACGACCTGCCCCGGCTCGGCGACCACGCGCTCCGTCCGCAGGTGCCAGTCGCCCGGATACTCCCGGTTGAACCGGACGAACCGCTCCTTGCCGCTGATCCGCTCCCGCGTCTGGGGCAGGGTGTAGACGACGTCGTCGGCCAGGGTGTCGGCGAACGCGTCCCAGTCCCGGGCCTCGGCGGTTGCCCAGAACCTCTCGACTGTCTCGCGCAGTTCGGTGGTGTAGGTCATGGGGCAGAGTCTGCACTCAGGCACTGACAATCGGTTCTGACCTGTGGATATGTCTGATCCTCCGCGAAGTTTTCCACAGGCTGGGGACCTCGGCGGCGGAATGTCGTGGCGGGCGGGCAGTATGGGGCCATGACTGAGAGCAACGGGCCCACGCCGACCACCACTACGCCGGACACCGCATTGCCGGACTGGGAGAAGCGGTTCCGGGCGCCGCGGGTGTCGCTGCCCGACTGGGCGGAGGACGCGCCGGACCGGTCCCTGTTCGTGTCCAACGCGACGGGGACGTACGAGCTGTACGCCTGGGACCGGGCCACGGGCGAGCAGCGCCAGGTGACCGACCGGCCGAACGGCACGACGGACGGCGTGCTGTCGCCCGACGGCGAGTGGATCTGGTGGTTCGACGACAAGGACGGCGACGAGTTCGGCGTATGGCGCAGGCAGCCGTTCGGGGGAGGGGCGGCGGGCGCCGAGGACGAGTTCGCGACCCCCGGTCTGGAGGCCTCGTACCCGGCGGGGCTGGCGCTGGGCCGGGACGGGACGGCGGTCGTGGGGCGCTCGACCGACGAGGACGGTACGACGATCCACCTGGCGGTGGCGGGCACGTCTCCGACGGTGATCTACCGGCACCGCGAGTCGGCGGGCGTCGGCGACCTCTCGCACGACGGCTCCCTGATCGCGATCGAGCACACGGAGCACGGCGACGCGATGCACTCGGCGCTGCGCGTGCTGCGCCCGGACGGTACGACGGTCGCCGAGCTCGACGACACCAAGGGGGGCGCGGAGGAACTGGGCCTGGAGGTGCTGGGCTTCGCGCCCGTCGAGGGGGACACCCGGCTGCTCGTCGGGCATCAGCGCCGGGGCCGCTGGGAGCCGCTGGTGTGGGACGTGGCGAGCGGGGAGGAGACGGACCTCGCCCTCGACCTGCCGGGTGACGTGAGCGCGGAGTGGTATCCGGACGGTTCGGGACTGCTCGTCGCGCACGGCTTCGAGGCGCGCAGCGAACTGTTCCGCTACGACCTGGGCTCGCGGGAACTGGTGAAGGTGCCGACGCCCGCCGGTTGCGTCTCGGGGGCGACGGCCCGGCCCGACGGCAGCGTGGAGTACCTGTGGTCGTCGGCCGCGCAGCCGTCGTCGGTGCGCTCGACGACGGGAGCGGTGGTCCTGGACCCGCCCGGACTGAAGTCGCCGGGTTCGGTGCCGGTGGAGGACGTGTGGGTGGAGGGCCCGGGAGGCCGTATCCACGCCCTGGTGCAGAAGCCGGCGGGGACGGACGGCCCTCTCCCGACGGTCTTCGACATCCACGGCGGTCCCACCTGGCACGACAGTGACTCGTTCGCGGCGGGACCGGCGGCATGGGTCGACCACGGGTACGCGGTGGTGCGGGTCAACTACCGGGGGTCCACCGGGTACGGGCGGGAGTGGACGGACGCCCTCAAGCACCGGGTCGGTCTGATCGAGCTGGAGGACATCGCGGCGGTACGGGAATGGGCGGTGGCCTCGGGCCTCGCGGACCCCGACCGGCTGATCCTGACCGGCGGCTCCTGGGGCGGCTACCTCACGCTTCTCGGCCTCGGCGTCCAGCCCGACGCGTGGGCGCTGGGTCTCGCGGCGGTGCCGGTCGCGGACTACGTCACGGCGTACCACGACGAGATGGAAGCGCTGAAGGCGATGGACCGGACGCTGCTGGGCGGCACACCGGAGGAGGTTCCGGAACGGTTCGAGGCGTCGTCGCCGCTGACGTACGTCGACGCGGTGAAGGCGCCGGTGTACATCTCGGCGGGCGTGAACGACCCACGGTGCCCGATCCGGCAGATCGACAACTACGTGAAGCGCCTGGAGAAGCGGGGCGCGATCCACGAGGTGTACCGCTACGACGCGGGCCACGGGTCACTGGTCGTGGACGAGCGCATCAAGCAGGTACGCCTGGAAATGGAGTTCGTGGAGCGGCATTTGGGGGTGTGATCCTGGAGTCGTGCTGGTTTCCCCTCCGCGGTCATGTCTTAGGCTCGCGGGGTGACTGAGACCGTTGTGTTGGACATCGGGGAGACGATCACCCGGGACGACCGCTACTGGGCTTCCTGGGCCGAATGGCTGGCCGTCCCCCGCCACACCCTCTCCGCGCTCGTCGGTGCTGTCGTGGCCCAGGGCCGCGACAACGCCGACGCCCTTCGTCTTGTTCGGCCGGGCATCGACATCGGCGCCGAATACCGGGCCCGCGAAGCTGCCGGTCGTGGTGAGCAGCTCGACGAGAGCGATCTCTACGGTGACGTACGGTCTGCTCTGTCCGGACTGCGGAAGCTCGGGATACGCGTCATCATCGCGGGCAACCAGACGGCTCGTGCAGGTGAGTTGCTGCGCGGCCTGGATCTCCCGGCGGACCTGATCGTGACGTCGGGGGAGTGGGGTGTCGCGAAGCCGCAACCGGCATTCTTCGAGCGTGTTCTGGACGTGGCCCGGACGGCACCGAGCGAGACCGTGTACGTGGGTGACCATCCCGCCAACGACGTCTTCCCGGCGAAGGCGGCCGGGCTGCGTGTCGCTCACATCCGCCGTGGCCCGTGGGGACACCTGTGGGCGAACGACCCGGATGTCGTCGCGACGGCGGACTGGCGCATCGACAACCTCACTCGGCTCACGGAGATCGTCGGCGACTGACAGCGGATCGGCTCCACCAGCCGGCGGGGCCACTGAGCGCGACTCCGGAACATGGCTCCGGGGTACCGTTCTGGGGTCGACGCAGAACGGAGTCACATCATGCCGGAAGGTAGTGACAACCACATCGGGGCGCGCGTACGGATCGCACGCAATGCGGCTGGTCTGACTCAACAGGAACTGGCTGACTTCCTCAACCGCACCGAGTCCTGGATGGCCAACGTCGAGAAGGGCCGGATGCCCCTCGACCGATACTCCCTGATCACCGCCGTCGCCGACCGCTGCGACGTGGATGTGGTGTGGCTGCTGGGCCAGCCCTACCGCCTTCGGCGCGATGGCGGAAACCTCGCCCACGCCCACGTACCGGCCCTGCGAACGGGGCTGCGCCGTGCGGGGTTGATCCTGTCCGGTCATCCTGGGCTCGCACCTCAGGGTGTGGCGGTCGATGCCCGCACGATGAGGGCGAAGTCCCAGCAAGCCAACCGGGCGCGACAGTCCGCGAATCTGCCGAAGGTGGCCACGCTGCTGCCCGCGATGGTCGAGGACCTGAACACGGCGATCCTCGTCAACGAGGGCACGGCTCGTGATGAGGCGCTGCGTTACATGGTCGACGCGGCTCGCACTGCGCGCATGTGCCTCAACCAGCTTGGCTACGCGGATCTGGCGTGGTCGGCCGCAGAAGTCGCCGCCGGCGCGGCTACGCAGCTGGGCGACCCACTGGTGAAGGCGCAGGTTGCCTGGGACCGTTGTGGTGCCCTGCTGCACCAAGCCTCTCTCCTGGAGACGGTGGCCGTCGCGGAAGCCGCACTCCGGGACGTTGAGCCGCTGGCCACAGCACGTGGCGGGAGCCCGGAAGCGCTGTCGTTGCGCGGGGCGCTGCATCTGCGGTGCGCGGTGGCTCGTGCCCGGGGCTCTCAGGGGCAGGACGCGTGGGCCCGAATTGACGCCGCCCTTGAGGACGCCGACCGGCTCGGACCGGATTTCTACGATCTGGACGCACAGACGGTGTTCGGACGCGGCACCGTGGCCGTCCACGCCGCCGAGGTCGGTGTGGAGATCGGTGAGCCGGACACGGGACTGTCGAGGGTCGAGAACGTGTCGGTCGACGATGTCCCGAGCAAGGAACGGCAGACCCACTACAAGATCGACAAGGCGCGTTCTCTGCGGCGCATGAACCGGCTGCCGTCCGCCGTCGTGACGCTCAAGGAGGCCGCCTCGTCGGCCCCGTACTACGTGCACGCAGATCCGATGGCGCGGGCCCTGGTGGAGGACCTGGCCCGGGTCGGAGTGCCCTCACAGGCGGGGGCGTTGTCTTCCTTGATCCGCAGTATGGAACTTGTCCACTGACGGTCGGAACCGGTTCCCTGATGAGCGCCCCCTAGAAAACCTAGGGGGCGCACCCATTTTCCCAGTGCATCGTGGATAACTCACCGAAAGTGAAATTCCGGTCACCGTGCGCGAACACCCCGGGGCGCGGCCGACTACGAAGGAGTCGACGTGAATCTCGTACCGCGATTGCTCGAACGGGTGAGAACACTCCTGCTCGGGCCGCCTGCATCCAGCAGCCCCACTCCTGATGCGGATCGGGACGACGGCTCAAGCGTGATCGTGCGCGATCCGTCGCCGGAGATGTGGGGAGCCATCCTCATCCACGCCCGACGTCGCAGGACTCAGCGACAGGGGTTGGTGCCGGCGCCCGCTCGGGACCTCGGGCCGGGCGCAGCCACTCCGGTGCGCGCCTACGCCTTTCCACCGAACGGACAGGCGCGAGCGCTGGCCTTGTCGGCTCAGGAAGCCGGGTGAGCATGACCGCGTACAAACTGAACCTCGGCGACACCGTCGAGGACGCCGACACCGGGAGGATCGGCAGGGTCATGGGCTTTGAGGGGTCGTACGTACAGGTGCGGCCGGTCGGTGGTGGCCGGGAATGGGATGCGCGGCCGGAGAATCTCCAGCCCGTCACCGACGCCGATGCTCTGAGTTCGGCCGTCGCGGTGGCCAACGCCCGTTCACGGGGAGAGTGGTTGTGACGGCGAACACCTCTCTGCCCCTCGACGTCGAGACTATGCGCGCCAGCGCCTACCGACTGCTCGCGCCGGACGCCGCAGTGCCCTCCGTGGAGAACTCCAGACGATGATGCTCACACTGAAGGGGCACTGGCGCTCATCATCCCCGAACTGGGCCGGGCCGCCTCAGGACGGCGCGGTAACGACACCCTCACGCGCGCGGACGCCCGGGTGGCCATCTCCGAGACGTGCAGGAAGCTGCGTATCAAGCCGAGCCCCGTCCTGAGCGCACAGATCGCGTACGCGCGCCGACTGTCCCGTTCTCTGAACGCGTTGTGCGATCACTACGAGGAGCTGTGCGGCGCCCGTCCGGAGGTCGGCCGGTGAGGCCCGCACCACCTGGGGCCGGGCGATCGACACCATGGCCGGAGTGAAGTCCACCCGCACTCTCAAGGCTGTCCAGGACCTGCGCTCAGACCTTCGCCCGTACCGGGCTCGTGGCGTGCGGGTAACGGCCGAACTCGACGAGCGCGCCCGCGTGTTCCTCGCCCACCACCGGTGAGGACCGTACGACACCCGTCCCACCCCTGGGGGCTGCCGCCCACCCTGGCCCGGACGCCGGGGGCGAGGGAAACTACGCCCCCGCTCGCCGCTCTCCCCGCCGCCTCCCCAGCAGCTCCGCCAGCCCCCGGCGCGTAGCCGCGAGGACCACCCGGTCCTCTGCTCGCAGGACGTACGTCGGCGGCAGGTCCCACACCAGGCCCGACGGCCGCCCGTCCTCCCCCGTGGCACCCACCCCCGTGTCCAACGCCAGCACCCGCCACGCCCCCGCCCGAAACGCCTCCCCCACCGTCCGCCCCTCCAACTGCGGATGCCCGCCCACCCGCATCGCCGCGAACAGCAGCACCCGTCGCTCGACGGGAATCGTGCCCAGGATCTGCGTCTGACGCCCCATCATCGCCCCGGCGAACGCGGGCGCCGCGAGATGCGAGACGCTCCGGCTGCGGGTGGTCGCGCCGGGGTGCGCCGCCCGCAGCGTGCGGTACACGGCGGTGGCGAAGTCGTCGTCGTACAGGCGCAGGACGACACGCAGGTCGGGCCGTACGGAACGCCCGTACAGCACCGCCTCCAGGTTCGTCGTGTCGGCGCTGGTGAGGGCGAGGAGGGCCTGCGCGCGGTTGATCTTCGCGGCCTCCAGGACGCCCTCCTGGGTCACGTCACCCAGGACCACCGGCACCCGCAGCCGCCGCGCCGTGGCGAGCCCGCGCGCCTCGGGATCCGCCTCGACGCACACCACCGGGATGTTGAGTTCGCGCAGCCGGGTCAGCACGCGCGTACCGATCTTGCCGAGCCCGAGGAGCACCACATGCCCGCTCAGTCCGCGCGGCGGCTTCCGTACCGCGGACCCGCTGCGGAACGTACCGAGCGCTTCGAGGACGGCGGCCAGCAGCACCGGCAGGAGCAGCAACCCGACCAGTCCGGACAGGAGTTGGAGGATCTGGCGGGACATGGAGGCGCCGAGCGCCGGGTCGTTGATGGCGAACAGGTCCAGGAGGGTCAAGTACGTGGCGTGGACGGGGTGTTCGCCCGTCGCGAGTGTCAGCGCGACCGCGAGGGCGATCACGCACCCGACCATCCCGGCCAGCGACCACCGCAGCCGCCGCGAGAACAGCGAGGCGAACGGAGGCACCACGCCCCGCCCCCGCCCGGCCGACATCGACGTCCCGGAGTACGCGTACGCCACCTGCTGGAGTACGACCGTTCCGCGCCCGGTCGCCGCCGCCACCGCCGCCTCGTCGGGGAGCAGCCGGGGCCCCTGGGCGCCGCTGCTCTCGGAGCCGTCGGCGCCGGCCGGGTCGCTGCTCGTGGTGGAGAGCAGGGCGAGGGTGCACAGGCCCGGGTCGGCGACCTCGCCCGGCGCGGGCGGTCGGCGTTCCACCGCGCGCAGCAGCAGCCCGTCGGTCTGAACGACCTTGCTGGTACCGGTGATCGCGGTGGCGGCGAGCGCCGGGGCGGCGGTGTCGGCGTCGGACAGGACGGTGGTCGACGCGTCGAAGCCGTTGCCGGAACCCCCACTGACGCCGTCACCAGAACCGTCACCCGTAGCGTCGACCGCCGCCGACAACGCCGATGCCTGGTCGAGGAGTTCCTCGATGTGCTGGCCCAACCGCCGGTTGTAGAGCCGCAGTACGAGGCGGAGCTGTGGGTTGAGGCGACGGGCGGTGAGCGCGGCGCGGATGTTCGTCTCGTCGTCGTCGTACACGAGGGCCAGGGCCGCGGCCCGCTCCGCACCCGCCTCGGCGAGCACGGACTCGGTCGCCTCGACGGCTTCCAACATGCCTTCGTGTGAACCGAGTTGACCGCTGGGAGCAGCCCCACCGGTGGTCCCGTTGCCCGCCGCCCGGTTGACGGCCGCGGACATCCGGTCGAGCAGCGCCGACGCGGTCCCGGCGGCCCGTACGACCACCGGCGGCCGTACGGTGCGCTCTGAGGGCGGGACGACGAGGGTGACCTGCTCGCCGTACACGTTGCGGAGCTCCTGGGCCAGCCGGTGCGCGAGCCCGTCGTCACCGCACACGATCATGTGCGCGGCGGGATCGCCCGCCCCCGGGCCGCTCGGCCCGCTCTGACTCGGAAGGTTCCCCAGGATCGCCACAAGGGAAAAGACTGCCTCACCGGGACAGGTGGTTCCCGACCGGGGCCGGTGCGGCAATCATGAACCCGTGGCGTATCCCCCGCTGGGCACCGAGGACTTCACCGACCTATTGCGCCGTTGAACACGCGGACACCGACGGGGTGTTGATGCTGCTGGTGGGCACTGACGCCGTCCGTTTCAACCGCGCCTTCGGCGCCTTCGGACTCGACGTGCGCGCTCTGCCTACGAGGGTTCGAGCGGAAGCGGGATCTGTTCCGCGGCCGGTCCCAAGTACGTGTACTCCGTGGACCTCGCGATGCCCACGGAGTCCAGCCCCTGCCGGAAGCGGACCCGGAAGTGGACGTTGTCCCCGAGGCCGGGTCGCATACGCAATAGGTCCTGAGGTTCCTCGAAGCGGACGTCGTATGCCGGAGAGTTCTTGGCGGTGCCTGTCTTCACCTTCACCCAGCCGCTCTCTCGCAGCTCGGTGATGCGGCCGGAGATGGTGATCTCCTGATCGCGATTCCTGGGTTCGCGGAGCCGTTCGACATAGCCTCTGCCTCGTTCCGTCAGCCGGGCCCGGCGCATGCTGCCATCGGCGCCGTACCAGGTCACGCCCAGGTCAAGACCGTGCTTGCCCAGCGCGCGGGACAGTGCCTCGACCGCGTCGAAGAGCCTCGCCCATTCGCGGATGTCGGCCTCCGACTCCAGAGCGGCCAGCAGTGCGGTGAGCGTGCTCAGGCCCGTGCTCGCGGCGGACGCGGCCGGAGCATCCTGGGTGTTCAGCGCCGCCGGCCTGGGGGAGACGGAGGGGTACACGGGTCGGGCGTGCACTACAGTGCTGCCCGTCGAAACTCCCGTGAGTTCCAGCTGTACCGGGGTGCCTGCGGCAACGGAAACCGCGTGCTCCACGGGGTCGAGCAGGGCGTTTCCCCACTGGAAGCGGAGAGCGCCGCCTTCCGCGTCCGGGCCGGTCAGGCGGAGCTGAAGCTCTTCGTCGAGCCGGGCATCCGGTGCGTACTCGCGTACCGCTGCGAGGCGGCTTGCCCGATGGTCCGCCTCGATCTCCTCGTCTTCCCTGTCCTCGATGCCCATCTCGTCGAGGAGACGCGCCGTATTCTCGGCCGCGGTTTCCAGTTCGCGCAGCGCGGCGGCGATACGGTCCGCGCCTTCCGGGAAGCGGGCGGTGAGCGTCTTGATGTCGACGCGGGCACCGGCGGGCAGCGACTGGATGTGGACGCTCAGTCCGATGGCGAGCAGCGACAGCTCGGGATGCTGGGCGAGGTGGTTGCCGATCACCGTGAAGCGGGTGGTGTGGCGGGCGTTGTCGTGGACGACGCCGGAAACGCCGGAGCTGGAGCGCCGGTTCGGGTGTTTGTCGCCTGCAATACGGGACTTGGCGTGCGAGGGCACGCTAAGGTTTTTCGTATCCATCGGGAAGCCTGTGTTTCTTCCTTGTTGGTCAGGCCCTCGCATTGGGATGCCAGTCCCGGCGAGGGCCGTCGTATGTCCGCCGTCAGCGGTTGTCTGTGGTGGTCCTGCTGCGCTGAGCGTAAGGCAGGCAACCGGGCACAAAACCAGCCGAGTTGGCGATGTTCACTCGGGCGAGTGAGTTTGCGCGGAAGCGGAAGCCGAAGCGGCCCGTGGTCGCCGTCTCCGGCGGGCGGGCAGGCGGGAGGGGTGGGGTTTGGTTGGTTTCTTTCTCCCTACGTTTCTTGGGAAAGACCGCTGGTCGCCCCGGAACACGGAGGGCGGGGTTCCGGAGCGACCTCGATGCGCGGGGGCGTCGGCGATGACGTACATCGTGAGCCGGAGGCCGCGGCCCGGGACGCCGCCGCGGGTGACCGCGACCGCGTTCGCTGCCAACTCGACGACGACCTGGCGAGCCGGGGTCAACGGGACTCGCCGGAAGCGGAGTTGCTCGGTGGTGGGCGGCCGGGCCAGTCGGGCGCCACGAAGCGTGGGAGACGTACCTGTGGGAGAGGAGGCGTGACGTCGATGTCGCTGCTGGAGATCACCCGCGTACGTACGGGCGGGCTACGACCGTCCGGCACGGTGTGAGCGTGGCGTTGCCGAAGGACGGTGTGGCCGCCGTTTCTCGGGCACATCGGCGCCGGGAAGATCACGTTGTAGCGGGCGGCCATGGGGCTGCTGAAGCCGACTGCCGGAAAGGTCCTGCTGAACGGAAACCCGGAAGGGGGCCCGGTCCGCACTGCGGAACGGGCCCCTGCCTACACGGTCCAGGCCGGCACCGACTTCTCGGTGCCGCCGGGGGCGGAAGCGGCAGCGCCCGGAGGGGCGGCGACCATGGCGGCGAAGCCCACCTCCGGGTCGGCCTGCACGCGGCGCGGCACCTCCGCGGGCATGACGACCGTGTCGCCCGGTACCAGGACGTGCTTCTCGCCGTCGAGCTCGAGGGTCGCGCCGCCGTCCAGCACCGTCCACACCTGCTCGGCGTCGAACGTGTGGAGGGGGCCGGTGGCGCCGGGCCGCATGTCGACGCGCCACAGAGCCATTCCGGCACCGCCCAGCGTCGGTGAGGCAAGCGTGGTCATGACGGCGTTGGGGGTCTCGGTCCGGCGGCTCTCGGTGTGGTGGATGACAGGCATCGCGGAATCCCCTAAACTCGACAACATGGTTGTCGAAATGGTGAACCTGGTTGTCGATCGTGTCAAGTGACTCCTCTGAACTGCCTGACCCCCCTGGCTTCGAGCTGCCCCTGCGACTGTTTCTGGCCTTCCGCGTCCTGATCGACGAGCTCCACGACGAGCTCGCACGCCAAGGACACCCCGACGTCCGGCCGATGCACGGCTACGTCTTCCAGGCGATCGGCCCGGACGGCACCACCGCCGCGGATCTCGGCCGTCGGCTCGGAGTCTCCAAACAGGCGGCGGGCAAGACGATCGACACGCTGGAGCGGCTCGGTTACGTGGAACGCGGCGCGGATCCCGTCGACGCGCGGCGCAAGATCGTGCGACTCACCGACCAGGGCACGGACTGCCTGGCCCGGTCGGCGCGCATCTTCGACCGCCTCCGGGCCGACTGGGCTCGTACGCTCGGCGAAGACCGGCTCCGCGCGCTGGAGGGCGACCTTCGGCGGATGACACCGTCGGAGCCGTTCGTGCTCGACGTGCCCGGCTGGTTCGGCGGCTCGTAGTCGACGTGCCTCCGGGCATGTCGGGAATCCGGGCATGAAAGAACCCGACCGCTGGCGACGGGGGATGCACCAGCGATCGGGCTCTGGCCAAGGGTAACAAGCCCACATGCTCAGTGGGAGTCGACTGCTCTCCTCTGGGGACCAGTTGTGACTGGGATCACTCTCGTTCACCCCTGCTCCAGTACAACCGTTTCGTGTGCCGAGGGGTGGCCCCGGGATCATGAGGCATGCGCTCCGACGACTGGTACCTCACCGACGACATCGACGAATTCCGCGCCAGAGCCTGGGAGTTCCTGTGCTCGCGGCCCGCCCTGCACACCACCGCGCTGACCACGTTCGAGAAACTGCGGACGACCGCGACGACCGCGCCCGCCACTCCCACCACTCCTGCCACTCCCGTCACCCCCACCGCACACGCCCCCGTCCTCGCACACGCCCCCGTCCTCGGACTGTTGTAGCGATCCGGCGAGGTCGGCGCCGTCTTCTACCGCTTCGCCCCGGAGAACCTGCTGAGTCTCACCCCCCTCACCTCCGAGCAGGCCGACACCCTCGCCGCCCACCTGGCCGCCCTCGGCCACCGCCTCCCGGGTGTCAGCGCGGAACACGGCACCGCCGCCGCTTTCGCCGCGGCCTGGCAGCGGCACACCGGCGCGACACCGACACTCCGCACCTCGATCAACCTGTACCGGCTCGGCACCCTCACCCCGCCGGAGCCCGTCCCGGCGGGCCGGGGCCGACTCGTGGGCGAGGAGGAGCACGAGCACCTGATGAGCTGGTGCCGCGAACTGGCGAACGACCTCGGGGAGGACGTCACCATCAACGCTGACACCTGGGCCGACACCCGCTTCGGCGAGAAGCGCTACACGTACTGGGTGACCCCGGACGGCACACCCGTCTCCATGGCGGGCGTGAACCCGATAGTCGCAGGCCATGTCCGAGTGGACCCCGTCTACACCCCGGCCCATCTGCGCGGTCGCGGTTACGCGGGTGCCGTGACCGTCGCGGTCAGCCGCGCCGCGCTCGACGCGGGCGCCACGGACGTCGTGCTGTACGCGGACCCGAACAACGCCACCAGCAACGCCCTCTACCAACGCATCGGCTACCGCCTGATCGCCGGCTGGGGCGCGTACGACTTCGCGTGAACCGAAAAGGGGGGCCTTCCGGCCTTCCCTCACCCGTCGCACGGCGGTTCGTACGACAACCGGGGCAGATACACGTGCCACTTCTCCGCCGTCAGGACGCCCCGGGTCGTCGAGCAGATGTGGGTGACGGCCGTATCGACGTCGAGGTTCCACAGCCGGACCGTGTCCGCGCCGCTCGACACCCCGACGATGCCGCCGCGCGGGCTGAACGCGAGGAAGTTGCCCGTCTTGGCGTTGGGGTTCATCGACTGGCCGATGGACCTGGCCCGCGACGGGTCGGCGACGCTCCAGAGCAGGACCGCGTTGTCGTTGCCGCCGCTCGCCAGGACCTCTCCGTCCGGGCTGAACGACAGCGACTCGACCGACTCGGTGTGCCCGGTGAGGGGGGAGCCCACGCTGTGGGTCCTCGCCGGGTCGGTGACGTCCCAGAGGCGGACCGTTCCGTCGTCGCTCCCGCTGGCCAGCGTACGGCCGTCCGGACTGAGGGCCAGTTCGTTGACAGGGCCGGAATGTCCCCTGAGCACCTTGCCGAGCGGGGTGGCCCTGGCCGGGTCGGTGACGTTCCACAGGCGGATCGTGCCGTCCGCGCTCGCGCCGACCAGCGTACGGCCGTCCCGGCTGAAGACGAAGGAGTCGACGTAACCCCGGTAGCCGGTGAGCTGGGGGCCCAGCGGGCGCAGCCGGGCCGGGTCGCTCGCGTCCCACAGCTGCACGGTGAAGTCCTCGTACGCCGTGGCCAGCGTGCGCCCGTCCGGGCTGAACGCCACCGTGGCCGCGAAGCGGGTCTTCAGCCTGACGGGGGTCGCCCAGGGGACGGGACGCTTCGGATCGCGGACGTTCCACAGCTGCACCGTGCTGTTTCCCGCCGCCAGTGCGAGGGTGCGGCCGTCGGGGGAGAACACCGGGGTCCGTACCTCGCCCTCCCCCGGCGTGAACGGTTCGCCCAGTGCGACGGGTCGGCCGGGCCGCTCCACGTTCCACAGCCGGACCTGGCCGTCGCGCGACCCGGTGGCGAGCAGCTTGCCGTCCGGGCGGAACACGCCGATCCGGCCGATCATGTCCGACATCGGCAGCGACCACAGCCGTACCTTGCTGTCGCCGCTCCCGGTGGCGAGCGCACGGCCGTCGGGGCTGAAGCCCAGCGCGTACATCTCGCCGCTGCTGCCCGTGAGGGGTTCGCCGACCTGCGAGGGGTAGCGCGGATCGCTGACGTTCCACAGGCTGGCGGTGCTGTCCGCGCTCGCGGCGGCCAGCATGGTCCCGCCCGGATTGAAGGCCACCGACCAGATCGCGTCCGTGTGACCGGTCAGCGGTGCGCCGAGCTGGGCGGCGCGCACGGGGTCGGCCACGTCCCACAGCCGGATCGTGTCGTCGGCGGCGCCGCTGGCGAGGGTGCGGCCGTCGGGGCTGAAGGCCACCGAGTGCACCAGGTCCGTGTGCCCGGTCAGTTTCGTGGCGTACCGCTTCGGGTCGCCGGGCCTCGACACGTCGTACAGCCGGATCGCCCTGTCGTCGCCGGCCGCCGCCAGTCGCCGGCCGTCGCGGCTGAACGCGATGGCGCGCACGGCGGCGTCCGCGCCGGTGAGCGTGGAGAGCGGGGTGGGGCGGGCCGGGGCGGTCATGTTCCAGAGGCGGACCGTGTGGTCCTCGCTCGCCGAGGCGAGGGTGCGGCCGTCCGGGCTGAAGGCGATCAGATAGATCGTGCCGTCATGGCCGTTCAGGGGGGTGCCGAGAGGGCGAGGGTGGGCGGGGTCGGTGAGGTCCCAGCGGCGGATCGTGCCGTCGTCGCCCGCGCTGACCAGGGTGCGGCCGTCGGGGCTGAAGACCGCGCTGCTCACCCAGCTCGCGTTCGCGGCCAGGGGTTTCCCCAGCGGCCTGGGGTGCGTACGGTCCGACACGTCCCACAGCCGTACGGTCCTGTCGTAGCTCGCGGTGGCCAGAAGCCGTCCGTTCGGGCTGAACGTGGTGAGGTAGACGGCGCCGGAGTGGCCGGCCAGCGGGGTGGCCAGCGGGGTGTTCACGATCGAGATCAGCCGGCTGCGGGTGCCCGCGTCGTCCGGGCGAAGCTGGTGGGCGACCAGGCTGAGCTGCGCCGACAGCGACGGGTCCGTGGACTGGACGCGGTCCGCCTCGGCGAGCACGTTCTCGAACACCGCGTCGTCGCGCTGCTGCCGGGCGATCAGCGCCGCCCCGCCCGCCAGCAGGGCCAGCGCGACGACCACGGCGACGGCGGCGCGGCTGATCAGGACGGTACGCCGGCGCAGCTTCACCGAGGCGGCCAGGAACTGCACCGCGCTGCGGGTCAGGAAGGTGTCACCGGCGGACTTCGCCCAGGTGTGCGTCTGCTCCAGCCGGGAGCCCCGGTAGAGGAGAGAGGAGTCGCGCTTCGACTCCTCCCAGGATCTGCTGTCCTCCTCGACGCGCTGACGCAGCAGGTTGCCGCCCCGGTCCTCCTCGATCCAGTCGCGCAGCCGGGGCCAGGCGTGCAGCAGCGCCTCGTGGGTGATCTCCACGCTCTCCGCGTCGAGGGTCACCAGCCGGGCGCGCACCAGGGTCTCGAGGGACTCCTCCGTCTTGGCCGGGTCCGCCGACTCGGCGGCGAGCTGGCGTCGCGTACCGCGTCTGCGGGTGGCCTGGGTGTCCTCGCCCAGGCGTACCAGGCGCAGCAGCAACAGCCTCGCGGCACAGCGGGCCGCCGGGTCGAGGCCCGCCCAGGCGCGTTCCGCGGTCGCGGCCACCGCGCCCTGGATACCGCCGGCCGCGCGGTAGCCGGACAGCGTCAGCCGTCCCGCCTTGCGGCGCTGCCAGGTGGCGAGCAGGGCGTGCGAGAGCAGCGGCAGCACGCCCGCGTCGTGCGTCCCGCGCGGTCCGTCGGCGCCCACCTCCCGGACGATCAGCTCCGCGAGCCCCGGTTCGAGCTCCAGGCCGACCGCCTTGGCGGGACCGGTCACCGCTTCCCGCAGCTCGGCGCTGGTCAGCGGCCCGAGGACCATGTGCCGGTGCTGGAGCGCGTCGGCGAGCTCGGGATGACGCAGGCACTGGTCGTAGAAGTCGGCGCGGATCCCGAGAACGACGAGAGCGGGCGCCCCGCCGTCGCCGTGACTGGCCCGCTCACCGGGCCCGGGAGGCGAGGAGGCGGCATGAAGAACCTGGACGAAGGCGTCACGAACGGTCTCGTCGAGACAGAGAGTGAACGTTTCCTCGAACTGGTCCACGATGATGACGGGGCGGGCGGTGGGGGTGCTGGGGGCGGTTGGGGTGCCAGGGGTGTCGGGGGCACCCGGCGAGCCGGACGCCCCAGCAGCGTCGCGGGCGGCCCAGGCGGCCACCGTCTCCCGTACCGCACGGGCGAATGCGGGCGTTCCCGGCTCGGGCGCCGATCCTCCGCCCGGGGACAGGATCTCCGCGAGGCCGGGTATGCGGCGGGTCAGCTCGGCGAGGGGATCGCTGCCCGGGACGAGCTG
>Ga0136846_1213324_pt1 | contig 28381 bp, 18 predicted proteins | sample HopSoiMetagenom2_FD_96841 | JGI IMG/M metagenome (GOLD analysis project Ga0136846, IMG submission 96841) | Grasslands soil microbial communities from Hopland, California, USA - 2 Assembly 2016 (version 4) | ecosystem: Environmental > Terrestrial > Soil > Grasslands | place: USA: Hopland... | reverse complement strand
GCGTTCCTGCCGATCTACGCGCTCTCCGGGCCATCGGGAAAGCTCTTCGAGCCGATGGCGGACACAACGATCTACGCCCTGCTCGGCTCACTGCTCTTCACCCTCACCGTCGTGCCGGTGCTCTGTGTCTTCGCGCTCCGCGGCGGTGTGCGGGAGAAGCGCAACGCGGCTTTCGAGTGGCTCCGCGACCGGTATCAGCGCGGCCTCGACTGGTGCCTGGAGCGGACAGGCCTAACGATTGGCGTCTCGACGGCGTTGTTCGTGCTGTCGATGATCATCGCCCTGGCGATCGGCGGCGAGTTCATGCCGAAGCTCGACGAGGGCGCGCTCTGGGTGCGAGCCACGATGCCATACACCATCTCGTTCGAGGAATCGTCGCGGCTCGTGCCCCAGATCCGGCAGATTCTGTCGTCGTTTCCACCGGTCACCGTCGTTACCTCCGAGCACGGCCGACCCGACGACGGCACCGACCCGACCGGGTTCTTCAACGCCGAGTTCTACGTCGGCCTCAAGCCATACAAGGACTGGACGGGACCGTACGGAGACAAGGACGCGCTGATCGACGCGATCCAGCGCAAGCTCGCCGCATTTCCCGGCGTCACTTTCAACTATACTCAACCTGCCGAGGATGCCGTCGACGAGGCGCTCACGGGCCTCAAGAGCTCTCTCGATGTAAAGGTCTTCGGCAGCGACCTGTCTGTGCTCGAGGCGAGAGGACGCGCCATCAAGCGCGTGCTGGAGTCGGTGCGTGGGATCGAGCACGTGACGCTCGTGCAGGAGCTCGGACAGCCGAGCCTGACGATCAGCGCCGATCGAGCGAAGATGGCGCGCTACGGACTGAACGTCGCGGATCTCAATGGCCTCATCGACGCCGCGGTCGGCGGTTCGGCCGCAACGCAGGTCGTGCAGGGCGAACGCACCTTCGATCTCGTCGTGCGCCTCCAGCCGCAGTTCCGCGAAACGCCGGAGCAGATCGGCAACATTCTCGTTGCGACCGGCGAAGGAGCGCAGATTCCGCTCCGACAGGTTGCCGACATTCAGGTCGCGAATGGCGCGGCCTTCATCTACCGGCAGGACAACTCGCGGTACATCGGCGTCCAGTACTCGGTGGAGGGCCGCGACCTCGCGAGCGCGGTTCGCGATGCGCGGGCGGCAGTCGAGCGAGCAGTCAAGCTGCCGCCGGGCTACTCGACCCGTTGGGGCGGCGAGTACGAGGAGTACACGGCGTCGCGCAGCCAGATCAACGTCGTGCTCCCGCTTACCGTGGTGCTCATCTTCGGGATCCTGTTCATTCTCTATCACAACTTCAAGTTTCCACTGATCACCGTCGTCGGCGTGATCCTCTCCGCCCCCCTCGGCGGCCTGCTCGTCCTCGCGCTCACGGGGACGCCGCTGTCGGTGTCTTCGATGATTGGCTTTCTCGCGCTCTTCGGCGTGAGCGTGCAGACCGCCGTGGTGTACATCTCGTACGCGAACGAGCTGCGCCTCAGCGGCTTCAGCATCGCCGACGCGACCCGCACCGCGGCCTTGTTGCGGTTGCGGCCAATCATGATGACGGCGCTCGTCGCCGCGCTCGGATTGCTTCCGGCGGCGCTCTCGACCGGCGTCGGGTCCGATACGCAGAAGCCGTTCGCGCTCGTGATCGTCGGCGGGCTTTTTTCGCGACTGCTCATCAGCGTGTTCCTCATGCCCGTGCTGTATGCCGTCTCGGCCCGCGAGGGCGACCACCTGGAGGTTTGATCTCGACGGGAGGACGGACAGGTTGTAGAGTTGCCTGCCCGCTTCCCGTCGCTTCTTTCACCGGTGGTGCTCTATGAAGTTCGCTCGCGCGATCGTGCCGCTCATTCTGCTCGCCACCGCTGCCCGCGCACAGCAGTCTCCGGCGCCCTGGCTCAAGGAGACCTTCAAGTCCGCGAAGCTGGGCGACGATCGCACGATCTATGTCGCGACGCCGGCGAACTACAATGGGACGACGCAGCGTTATCCGGTGCTCGTCCTCCTCGATGCCAATGACGAGCCGCAGTGGACGGCGGCGGTTGCGAACGTCGCCTTTCTCTCGAATCGCGGCGCGATACCCGACCTGATCGTGGTCGGTGTGACGAACGGGAAAGATCGAACACATGACCTCACGCCCGCTGCCACCGGCAGCACGGCAAAGACTTTTCCGACGGCCGGCGGCGCGCACGCCTTCACCGACTTCATCGTCGACGAGGTGCTGCCACGAGTACGGTCGCATTACCGCGCCTTGCCATCGACGATCCTCGCCGGCCACTCCTTCGGCGGCCTGTTCGCGCTCGATGTAGCCGCGACGCGGCCCGGCGCGTTCGTGGGGATCGTCGCGATGAGTCCCTCGTTATGGTGGAACGACTCGACGCCGGCCCGCGACTACGCGACAGCGATCGCGAAGCTCCCAGCCACGACGCGTCTCTTCGCCACGAGCGGCGAGCTCGAGCCGCCGATCGACGTCACGACGAAGATCTTCGCGGCGCGGCTGGATTCGATCAAACCCCCGTCGCTCGCGTTCGCGTATCACTACTATCCAGGTGATAGCCATGGGCTGACGCCGCAGCCGAGCCTCATCGATGGTTTGCAATTCGTCTTCGCGCCCATCGCGCTGACGCGGTCACCGATGACGGCGCTGGGCCCGCACCCTGATTCAGCGGGCATCGTGAAGGCGATCGCCGAGACGGAGGATGGCTACGTGCGCGCCGCCCGCTCGCTCGGACTGCCCGACAAGTTTCCGGAGCTGCAGATGAACAACTACGGGTACGGCGTGCTTCAGGCGTACAAGATGCCTAACGTCGCGGTCTGGATCTTCAGGAAGAACGTCCAGAGCTATCCCGACTCGCCGAACGTGTACGACAGCCTCGGCGACGGACTCCTCGCCGCTGGCGACAGCACCGCCGCCCGGGCGCAGTTCCGGATGGCACGGGACGTCGCGGTTAGGCAGGGCAAGCCGGCGAGTGAGGATACGCTCAAGAAGTTGGCTGCGCTCGAGCATCCGACGGCGGTGCAGGCGGGGAAGGCGAAGCCTTAGGTTGGCTTCAATCCGCCACTGCCAAATGACTGCTGAAACCAGAGCCCAGGGTTATAGGACGCGAATGCCGCGAATTTTCAGCGAATCCAACCTACTGGCGTAACAGTCTGTCGAGCGGTTGTTGCAGATGCTTGGGTGAGAATCTGATGCTCGGATGCGCGAGGTTGGATTCGCTTCCGATTCGCGGCATTCGCGAACCAACTGCCTTCCAACTATGCACCGTCGGTAGGATGCTTTACTGGTGAGTGGAGACGTCACTGCTGAGGAGACCGTCAGTGGTTTTAGCGTCGTGTCAGTGGTATCAGGGGCCCCCTAAGCTCGACCACAAGAGGAATTCGAGGTGGTCATCGATCGCAACCCCCCGCCGCGCCAAGTGTAGTAAGACGCGGGAGGAATGTGACGATGAAACCAATCAGAACAATCCAGAACAGCGTTGTCGCGCTCGCCCTCGGATTCGGCTCGGCTGCCATGCCGACCTCGGCTAGCTTCGCCGCACCGGCGCCCCCGGCCGCGCCGAGGATCGAGATCACGACGCAGGAGCTCGCCGCGTCCAACGCGAAAGTTCAGGCCGCGTACAGCGCCCTCATCGATATGTGGCGCGCCGATTTCAAGGCGATTGGCGAGCGGTTCGCCGCGCCGGGCATCGCGCGCTATCGGGCACCGATCCGCACCGGGTGCGGTGTCATGACGCCTAACAACGCCGGGTACTGCTCGGCGGACAACACCATTTACTTCGACGACATCTTCGTCGCCGCGCAGGCGAAGGTGGCGGCGCGCGCGCTCGGCACCGACGGCGACATGGCCGGACTCGGCGTCATTGCGCACGAGATGGGGCATGCCGTGGCAATCCAGCTCGGCCATGCGTCGCGCGTGTCGTACGAGAACGAATCAGTTGCCGACTGTCTCGCCGGCGCGTTCGCGAAGCACGCTCAGGGCGATGGCTCACTCGAGGCGGGTGACGTGGAGGAGGCGGTGTTCGGTATGGCGAGCGCCGGCGATCCGACGCCCGAGCTCACGGGCAACCAGCGCATGGATCAGCGTATCCTCGCGCGCATGGAGATGGTGGGCCATGGCACGCGCGAGCAGCGAGTTCAGAACTTCCGCACCGGCTTCGATGGCGGGGCCGGGGCGTGCCTGGACGATTTCCAAGGGTTGACATCCTGAGCGAATAGATGCCATCCTGAGCGAAGCGAAGGATCCAGGTGCTAGCGCGCCTGGATCCTTCGTTCGTTCGTTCGTCGCTTGCGCTCCTCAGGATGACATTTCACTTGATTCGCCTCGCAAAGCCTGACGACGGCGCCGCCGTGGCGGAGATCTACCGTCCCGCAGTTGTCGAGCGCGCGACATCGTTCGAGATCAATCCGCCCGATGCGGAAGCGATGGCGACGCGGATCGAAAGCTGTCTCGTGCGCTTTCCATGGCTTGTCGCTGAAGAGGACGGAGAAGTAACGGGCTACGCGTACGCATCTGCTCATCGAACGCGACCTGCCTACCAGTGGTCGGTCGACGTCTCGGCGTACGTGAGCAATCGGGCGCATCGGCGGGCCATCGGCAGGTCGCTCTACGAGGCCCTCTTCCGCGTCCTCGCCCTGCAAGGGTTCCGGAACGCCTACGCCGGCATCACGATGCCTAACGAGGCAAGCGAGGGATTCCATCGTGCCCTCGGCTTCACCCCGGTGGGAATCTACCGCGGAGTCGGGTATAAGCTCGGACGGTGGCACGATGTGCTCTGGCTCGAGCGCGCGCTCGTGCCGCTTGACGACACGCCGCCCGTGCCAACGATCGACCTCGCGCTGCTTGCCCGGTCGCCGCTCCTCGATGCCGCGATCGCGGGCAAGCCGACGCCGCGCTTCCGCCTCGCAACCGACGGCGACGTCCCGGCTGTCCGCCGGCTCATCGACACGTCCGTCCGTGGACTGAGCGAGCCGCTCTACTCAGGCCAGCAGATCGACAGCGCACTGCGCTATCTCTTCGGGCCGGACAGCAGACTTATCGCGGATGGGACGTACTATCTCGCCGAGGTTGACGGCGAAGTGATCGCGGCCGGTGGCTGGAGTCGCCGCCAGACGCTGCACGGCGGCGACCAGTTCAAGCATGGCGACGATCCATTGATCGACCCCGACCGGGAGCCGGCGCGGCTCCGCGCCTTCTTCGTGGACCCGCGGTGGGCGCGGCGCGGCATTGGCGGCCTCATGTTTCACATCTGCTCAACAGCGGCGCGCGCCGCCGGCTTCAGCGCGCTCGAGCTGACCGCCACACTCCCCGGCGAGCAGCTCTACGCGACGCTCGGCTTCGCCGTCGTCGAGCGCGGCAGCGTCAGCATGCCCGACGGAGTCACCCTCGAGACGGCACTGATGCGCCGCTCGCTCACGGCTACTCCGTCTGAATCGCGATGATCGGATTCACCCGCGTTGCCCGTCGCGACGGCACCAGCGTCGCCACGAGGCCCGCGATGAACATCAGCAGAATTGCCGCGCTCCACGTTGGGACATCGAGCGGACTCACCCCGTAAAGCGCGAACGTCAGGAGCCGCGTGACGACCGCTCCGGCCAGCGCTCCGATGACGAGACCGACCGCCACGAGCCGCATCCCCTCCCACGCCATCAGCCCCATCAACGCCGACGCCGAGCTGCCGAGGGCCGACCGAATCCCCAGCTCGCGGGTGCGCTGGGCGACGGCATAGCTGAGCACACCATACAGTCCGGCGACCGCAAGGACGAGCGCTACGACGGCGAAGGCGCCGAGCAGGCTGAGATAGAAGCGCGGCTGGCCGAGGCTGGTCGCTATCACCTCCGGCATCGGCCGGACGCTCGCCACCGCGGCCGTTGGATCGATGGCGCGAATCGCCGCGCGCACCGCTGGCGCGATCGCCGCCGGGTCGCCGCGTTTCACGCGGATCATCAACGGAAAGCCCGTCCATTGCTCGGTGGCTGGATACGTCGAGTACATCTCGGGCGCGGGATCCGCGAACGGTCCGAGGTTTCGTATATTCGAAACAACGCCAACGATCGTCGCGAAGGACGTGTCCGAAAGGTGAAAGCGCTTGCCAATCGGATCGCGGCCCTTGAAGTCGCGATCGACGAGCGCCTGGTTCACCACCACCACGGTCGGCGCGGCCGAATCGCCGTCGCTGCGCAGTGGGAGGCGCCCGGCGAGAAGCCGCTGGTGAGTGACGGCAAAAAAGCTCGGCGTCGCGCGCCGGAACTCGACCATCGGTTGGCGCGTCGGATCCTCCTTTGGCTGCCCCTCGTACCAGACGTTGCCGTTGACGCCCCAGTTCACGAACGGAATGGCCGATACCGACCCGGCGCTCTCGACGCCCGGCAGCGCGCCGATCGCCTCGATGGCGGGCTCGAGAAAGGCTTTTTGCGCTGGCCGCACTGCATAACGAGTCGGCGCGATCGTCACGTTCATGGTGAGGACGTGTTCCGTCTCGAAGCCGGGGTCATTTCCGAGCAGGCCGGCAAAGCCCTTGAGCGTGAGCCCCGCGCCGATGAGCAACACGAGGGAGAGCGCGATCTCGAGGACAACGAGCCCTCTGAGCGCGCGGTGCTGCTCCCGTCCCGCGCCGCCTCCGCGCCCGCCGCGCAGGGCGTCCTGCGGATCGACCGCCGCGCCGCGCCAGGCGGGCACGATCCCGCACACGCCCGCGACGACGAGCGAGAGCGCGAGCGCGAACGCAATCACCCTCCCGTCGACGCTCAGCCCGTCCAGCTGCGGAAGCTGCGCGCCGGCGAGCGCGCCGATCGTGCGGACGCCCGCGATGGCGACGCCAAGGCCGAGCACGACGCCGGCGGCCGTGATGAGCAAGCTCTCGACAAGGGCCGGGCGCATCGTTGCCCAGCGGCTCGCGCCGAGTGCGGTGCGCACCGCGATCTCCCGTCGGCGCTGCACGCCGCGCGCGAGGAGCATCGCCGCGACGTTCGTCGCCGCGATGAGCAGCACCATGCCAACGGCGCCGAGGAGCAGCAGCAGCGGCTTGCGGACAGCGCCGACATTCTCCGCCTGGAGTGGCGCGACGCGGACGTCCTCACCACGCAGCACCGGATTCTCGGCGACGATTCCCGAAAATACCGTTCGGAGCTCCGACTGCGCTGACGCGGGCGTCGCGCCGCTCGTCAGGCGTCCCAGCACGCGCAGGTAGTTGCTGCGGCGCTGTGCCATCTGCTCGGCGGTGAAGCGGATCGGCGTCCAGATGTCGGCGCGGATGACGTTGAATCCGTGCGGCACGTGGAAGTCGCGCGGCGTGATGCCGACGACCGTCGTCGGCTCCCCGTCGATGGCGATCGTCTTGCCGACGATCGACGGATCGCCGCCGAGGCGCGAGCGCCAGAACTCGTCGCTCAGCACGGCGACGGGCGCCTGGCCCACATGATCGTCGTCGGGGAGGATGAGTCGCCCGAGTGACGCGCGGGCGCCGAGCATCGCGAAGAAGTTGCCGGTGACGTAGATCTGGCTAGCCTGCACCGCCTCGGTCGGCAGCGAGACCAGCGCCGTGCCGAAGGAGAGCGCGGCGAGACCCTCGATCCGCCGCGAGCGCTGGGCGAGATCGCTGTACGTCGGCGCCGAGAGCGGCCACGTTCCGAGCGGTCCGGAATGAGGTGTCGTCCGATGGACGGCAACCAGGCGGGCTGGCTCGCGAAAGGGGAGCGATTGAAAGAGCGCGCGACTTATGGCGCTGGAGATGGCCGCCGTGGCGCCGATACCGAGCGCGAGGCAGAGCACACCCGAGATGGCGACTGTCGGAGCGCGGAGGAGCCCGCGAGCGGCGGAGCGAATGTCGGCGAGCATAGGGAGGGGTCCGGTCACGTTTGCTGACTAGACAAGCAGTCGTGGAAAATCGTTGAAGCGAGGGACGAACGGTGGGACGCGGCGTGGCGGGGTGGGCCCGGCAGAGTAGAATACGTCAAAACGCCGAGAGAGAGACCATGCCCGCTCCCCGCATCTTCCGCGACGTCACCGCGACCATGGGCAACACGCCCCTGATCGAGCTCACCCGCTTGACGAAAGGACTATCCGCGCGGGTAGTCGTGAAGCACGAAGGCTACAATCCTTTCAACTCGGTGAAGGACCGCATCGGCGCCGCCATGGTCGACGACGCGATCCAGCGCGGCATGCTCAAGCCGGGGATGGTGATCGTCGAGCCGACGAGCGGGAACACCGGCATCGGCATCGCGTACGCCGCCGTCGTGCGCGGCTATCGCTGCATCTTCACGATGCCGGAGACGGCGACGCTCGAGCGCCGGAACATGCTGCGCGCCCTCGGCTGCCGCGTGGTGCTCACCGAGGGGCCAAAGGGGATGAAAGGCGCGATCGCGAAGGCCGATGAGCTCCTCGCCGAGCTCGGGAGCCGCGCGATAGGCATGCGCCAGTTCGACAATCCCGCGAATCCCGAGATTCACTACAAGACGACGGGTCCGGAGATCTGGACCGACACCGCGGGCGCGGTGGACGTCTTCGTCGCCGGCGTGGGCACGGGTGGCACGATCACCGGCGCCGGCCGCTTTCTGCGGGAACGAAAGCCCGGGATCCACATCGTGGCCGTGGAGCCTAACGAGAGCGCCGTCCTCTCCGGCGGCACGCCGGCGCCGCACAAGCAGCAGGGGATTGGCGGCGGCTTCGTCCCCGCGAATCTCGACACGGGGATCTACAACGAGGTCGTGCGCGTGACCAACGAGCAGGCGATCGAGACGACGCGCCGGCTCGCGCGCGAGGAGGGGATTTTCGCGGGCATCTCCTCGGGTTCGATCACGTGGGCGGCGCTGCAGGTGGCGTCGCGACCGGAGTATGCGGGAAAGCTCGTCGTGTCGATCGTGTGCGACTTCGGCGAGCGCTATCTCTCGAATCCGGTGTACGCCGATCTCCCGGATCCTGACGATTCCTGGCTCGGGCTCGTTCGAGAGCCAGCCCAAATTTGATGGCTTGCCGTTAGGCAACGTGGAGCCCGCGCTTCGCTCTCGCGTCCACGGTGTTTCGAGATAGAGTATGGGCACTGGGCGGCAAGGAGAGCGGTGGCCGCTTCACGAACGACGTTTGCTATTTGGAGAAGGAGACCGCGCATGGACAATCCCCTAATTGAGCTCCGCCAGACGCTGGAGGGCCTCGGCTATGTCGTGGTGCCGCACGGGGACCACCTCTGCGTGCGGCTCCCGCTCGCCGCGAGCGTTCGCGTGTACTCATCGAGCGGCAGGCTGCGCCTCGTGTCGCGCTTCGGTCCATTCGGCAGGATGACCGGCGTGCTCGCGACCGCCGCGGTCGGTGTCGCGGCGCTCGCGGGGGCGCTCGCCACGGTCGGGCTGGGCCCGGTGGCAGTCGTCGTCGGGTTTCTCGCGGTCACCGGCCTGGCGCACGACGGGTATCGATTCGTGCTCACCGAGTCGTGCGTGACGCGACTTCAGCAGTTGCTCATCGACGGCGATCTTCTGGGGCGCGTTGGCGCGCGGGAGCTCGAGGGGCGGCGCCTAACGGCGGCGGCGCCGCGGCAGGTGGGGGGCGAGCACGGCATCGACGTCGGCGCGAAGCCAGGCGGCCGCGTCGCCGTCCCGGTAGATCGCCCAGGTGATCAGTGAGCCGCTGAGCGTGGTCTCGATGATGCGGGTGAGAGCGTCCGCGTCCACGTCGCTCGAGAGCTCGCCAACGCCGACCGCGTCGTCGATCAGCTCGCGGAGCGCGACGCGCGTCGCCCGCGCCTGGGCGAGCAGGTGCTTGCGGAAGTCCGGATCTGTGAGGTCGATCTGCAGGTAGGCGAGGTTGCGCGCGAGCGCGGCCGGTGACGCGGCGAGATGGGCCAGACACTCCGCGTATGCCCGAAGTACCGCGATCGGCGACCTGTGGCTCTTGCGCAGTCCGTGGATGAATTGCGCGTTGCCGTCCGCGGCACCCGCCGAGAGTTGAAGCAGTAGCTCCCGCTTCGACCCGAAGCGTTGCACGAGGGCGCCGGCGGTGACGCCGGCCTCGGCGGCGATCTCCGCGAGGGTGAGCTCGCCCGGACCGAGCCGGGTCATGGCGCGATAGGCGGCGGCGAAGACCTCGTCGTCGCTGACCTTTCGAGGGCGCGGACTCACACGTTGACAGTTTCTAAACGGTCATATAGAATCGTTCCTAAATGGCAATTTAGTATGGGCACCGTGAGCACAGGAGGAGGCCATGCGGAGCGTGACGTATGGAGCAGCATGCACGCTCGACGGATTCATTGCCGGGAAGAATGGGGAGATCGACTGGCTGCACATGAGCAAGGACGTCAACCAGATCATGCGGGAGTACTGGAAGTCGATCGACACCATCCTGATGGGCCGGAAGACTTGGGATCAGGCGGTGAAGATGGGAGGTGGCGGGTCGATGTCGTCGGGGATGCGGACTTTCGTCTTCTCGCGAACGCTGTCGTCCATCGATGCGAAAGGTGTCGAGCTCGTGCGCGACGACGCCGCGAGGGTCGTTCGCGACCTCCGGACAGGGAATGGGAAGGGGATTTGCATGATGGGCGGTGGTGATCTCGCGCGGTCGCTCTTCGCAGCGGATCTCATCGACGAGGTTGGGCTGAACGTGTATCCGGTCCTCCTCGGCGCAGGGATTCCGCTGTTCACCGATGCAGGGCGTCGGGTACCGCTCGAGCTCATCTCGTCGCGTTGCATCGCCGGTGGGTGCGTCTACAGCACCTATCGTGTGAAGCACGCGGACTGATACTTTGGCGGCGATCCATCGGGAGGCGCACACGTTCTCGCGACAGTGTTGCTTCGTCACGGCGACCATCATGCTCACGGCTTGCAGCCATGAAAGCGTGATGCTCCCGATCCAGACCGGCACGGTGAGCTTCCAGGCGGCGAACGATCTCATCGCGCCCGTCACGATCAAGGCCGACGGATCGCCGTATCTCATCCTCTCGTCGGGCGGATCGGCGCCACTCACGCTGCCAGCGAACACGCGGCTCACCTGGACCTCGGCCAAGCCGGCCGACGCACATGGGGAGCTGATTCCCGACGAGATCGGTGAACAGATCGTTGCGGCTGTGCGCAACGGCGGCACGCTCGAGATCACGAACGTCATCGGCGGCTACACGTACTTCACGGCGCGCATCTTCAACTTCACGAGCGCACGCGTGTCGATCGGCGTCTTCCAGGAGTCGACGCTCTGGTGCGCGGCGCTCCTGCCGGCGGCGTCGGCGGATTTCCCGGGCTTCACCCTCACCGGCTACTATCGGCTTCTTCCGACTACCGAGGTGCGTGCGTACACCGCGTCCGCGGACTGTACCGGCGCCTATGTGACCTGGCCTCCGTCGCAGCTCACCGATCTGGAGGCGAAGTCGGGACGCCTCACGTTGTCGCTCGAGCCGTAGTGCGCACACTTCACACTCGACGGGTACTCGGGGCGGACAAGCGTGGCAGCTCGTGGCCGGTGCTCGTCGAGACTGAAGAGAGAGGCGAGCGGCAGTTCACGAAGCTGCGCGGCGCGGCGCAGGGGACGGGCGCGCTCCTCGCCGAGGTGATCGTCGCCGAGCTGGCGGAATCGTTAGGCCTGCGCGTGCCGGGGCGGGCGCTCGTCCAGGTTCCGATGAATGTCGATTCGGTCGACGAGAACGACGAGCTGGCGGATCTGCTCCGGGCCAGCGCCGGTCTCAACCTCGGCTTCTCGTATCTCGAGGGCGCGTCCAACTTCGTGCCTGCGACGGACGTCGCGCGCGTGGGGGAGGAAGAAGCAGCGGCGATTCTCTGGCTCGATGGCCTCGTGGCCAACCAGGATCGCAGCGCACGCAATCCCAATCTGCTCTGGCAGGGTGAGGCCCTCTGGCTGATCGACCACGGCGCCGCGTTAGGCTTCCAGTACGCGCTGCCGGAGGTCGACCCCGCGGCGGCACGGCGGCCATACACACTCCGTGAGCCCCATCTCCTGCAGTCGCGCGTGCCAGACCTCGCGACATGGGACGCGAGCCTCGCATCGCGGATTTCCCCGGACGCTGTTGCCCGCGCCGTGTCGGAGGTGCCGGACGAGTTCCTTCTCCCGCTCATCTCCGTCAATGGCGAGGAGACGCTCACTGCCCGCCGAGCCGCGTACGTCGACTACCTCACGAGACGGCTCGAGCCGCCGCGCCCCTTTCTCGCCCCCGTGGCGGCGCCACCTAACGAGCAGCGACGCCGCGGCCGGCCAGCGTGGGTCACCCGGCCGCGCTGACGCGGCCTCGCACTGGCGGGAATCGGCCGGAACTGAGAGCATTCGGCAATGCCAACGATGCCATCGCCACCGCCACCCTCCGTCGCGCGCTCGAGCGCGCCGCCGCCGCGTCTCTGGCGCTCGGCGACGAACCGCGTCGCGCTCGGCGTGATCGGCGGGATCGCGGAGAAGCTCGGGTGGGAGGCAAAGCCGCTCCGCATTCTCGTCGGACTCCTTGGCGTGCTGACGCTTCCGATCGGCGCACTGCCGGTGCTCGTGCCGTATCTGACGATCTGGGGGATTACGCGCACCCACGGCGCGAAGCGTCCGTCGCAGCCGTTGCGCCGCTCGGCGACCAATCAGGTGGTTTCGGGCGTACTGGGCGGTGTCGCCGACTGGCTCGGCGTGAAGCCGACGCTGGTGCGCGTCGGCTACAGCGCGCTGACGTTGGCGACATTCGGCCTGCCCGGCATCGTGACGTATCTGATCATGTGGGCGAAGCTCGGCGTCGGAGGCGGGCCGCGGGATGAGGGATGAGGGACGCGGGGAATACGACTGGCACTCCAGACGCGCCACTGCCCACTTCTGAACCGATGGCTCTCGTTGTAAAAAGCGAGACCCGTCAGTGAAAAAGTGGGCAGTAGGGAGCCTCGAGTGGTTGGAGCGCATCCCGCATTCCGCATCCCGCATCCCGCATCCCGCAATCGCGCCCCGCGTCCTACGGAGGCGGGAAGTGCCCCTGCACGCCGTCGATCAGGTTGGCGCCGTTGATGTTCGGATTTGCGAACCGCTCGATGTCCGGCAGCGGCAGACACACCGTCGCTCCATACACGCCGCCCTGCTGATAGGGTGAGCCAGCGGCGGGTACGAGGGTCAGCGAGAAGCGCTCGATGTCGAAGCCGCGGACGCCCTCGAGAAAGAGCACGCGCTGCCGCTCGCCGGCGATGAGCGCCGTGATCGACGGCGCGTCCACAGGCCCCGTGTACGGCTGGAGGTTCGCCGCGGCGCGCATCGTGTTGATGATGTTCACCGCATTCGCTCCGCCCTGCGCCTCGGCGAGGATCAACTGCGCCTCGGCATAACGCACGATTGGAATCGGAATCGCTTCGCCCGCGGTGAGCGTAGCGGCGTTGTATTTCGCGGGGATGTAGATCACCGACACCTGATCGGCCGAGCGCGTGTTGTTGAGCTTCACCATCGCCGAGCGCGGATCGATCTCGTTGTTCTCCGTTGCCAGTGCGCGCGCAGTTGGCTCGACGGTGCTCGTGCCGGACGTCGAGATCGAGGTGAAGATGGGATTGAAGCGCCGCGGGTTCGTCGCGTCCATCGCTGCGTTGAAGGCGAACCCGGCGGGAATGACCTGGGCGTCGGTGATCGCGCCCGCCGCGTTATGCAGGAAGAGTCGTACGCGCGCCCTGCCGAGCGTGGCAGCGTTCTGCACGCTCGCGAGCCCCGCCGTCTGGGCCGCCGCAATGGCCGCGGTGAAGCGATTCTCGGCGAGGGCGAACATCCCCTTCTGATCGACGAGGGGCCCGAGATCGAAAGCCGCCTGGCACATAGCCATGCCGAGCGCTGAGTAGGTGAAGCCGGCGTAGAGATTCGCCTGCGCGAGCAGCGTCGTCCGGTTAGGCACCTGCGTCGTGGTCCATCCCGTCAGCCGCTCGATCGCCTTGTCGGCTTCAGCGCGCGCTGTGGACATCGGGGTGTACACGCCGGTCGTCGTCGCGCAGGAGTTCACGCCGTAGAACCCGGAGGTGAATCCGTTGTCACGCCGGTCGAGGTTCCAGTTTCCATTGTTGAGCGTCGCGTCATGCAGCTCGTCCGTGGCGATGCCCTCGCCCATCACGAAGCTGCCGTAGGCGCACTCGAAGTCGCCGATGACGCTGTTGACCATCAGCGTCGCGTTCGACGGATCGTCGAAGACGCCGGCGTCGACGCTGTTGGGGACCTGCACGGTGAGGAGGTCGGAGGTGCTCATGCACGCGGTCGCGAGCGACGCGGTGAGCAGCGCGGCCGAGACCCGCGCTCCGATCACCCGCAATCTGATGTGTGTCATGGGAGTGAGTGGCGAAGGTCAGTAGGAGACGCGCACGGCGAACACCATGGACATCAACTGCGGATACTCCGTCTGGTCGGTGCCGATGTTGTTGCTGATGCCGCCGGTGGCGGGGATGCTCGACTCGGGATCGATCCCCGAGTACGGCGTCCAGGTGTGCAGGTTGCGCGCGGTCACCGTGAGGCCGAGCTCCTTCGCGCCGACGCGTCCGGCGAACCGTGATGGTGCGTCGAGGGAGAGCGCGACTTCACGGAGCTTCGCGAAATTCGCCGAGCGCACGAAGTAGTCCTGCAACCGGCCGTCGTTCTGTGCGGTCGCGATGATCTTCGGATCGTAGCGCTCGGGGTAAATCGTCTCGATGCAGGCGAGGAAGACCTGACACACCTGCTCTGCGTTGGTATCGGTCTTCCGGAATCCCCTCTGGAAGTCGACGAGCACGTAGAGACGCATCGGTCCGTAGCGCAGCGAGTTCGTGAGCGAGCCCGTCGTCGCGGGGATTGAATGCCCGAAGTACATCAGCGGCGCCTGGATCGTCGACGTGCCCGGGATGAAGCAGGGGATCACGCCGCCTTTGGCGTCGTCGCACATTGGATTGATCGCCTTCTTCGTCGTCGGATCGAACGTCGCGCTCACGACGCGATAGGTGAACAGGTCGAATGGCGAGTAGCCGACGCGGTGGAAGACATCGCCCACCGTGCCGACGCCCGTGTTGCCGCCGGTGACGTTGATGAGCGTATCCGAACCGGTGAGCCGGATGATTTTGGAGTTCGTGTTGGCAAGGTTGAATTGCATGTCCCAGCCATACCGGCGCTGGTTCAGCACCGAGCCCTTGATCGACAGCTCCAGCCCGTGCTTGTTGATCTGGCCGGCGTTCACGAACTGCGAGCTCGCGCCGAATCCGGTGGACGGTGCCACCTTGCGCGCCAGGATGGCGTCGTGTGAGACCTCGTTGAAGTACGTGAAGTCGACGCCGATGCGATCGCCCCAGAGCGCCGTCTCGAACCCAGCCTCGCTTCCGAGGACGCGCTCGGGCTTGAGCTCCGAGTTGCCGATGGAGGCGTTGGTGAGCGTCGTCGCGCCGCCTGGGCCGGCTACGGGATTGAGCGTCTGCAGCGCCGAATTCACGAGCGGCTGCTGGCCGGAGCCGCCAAACGCGCCGCGGAGACGGAGCTCGTCGATGAACGAGGGGAGAAATCGCTTCGCCCGCGGCTCCTCGGTCGCCACCCACGAGACGCTCATCTTCGGGTAGGTGGTGAAGCTCGCCTTGCTGCCGAAGGCGCTGTTGTTGTCGACGCGAACAGCACCCGTGACGAAGAGCCGGTTGCTGAACGCGAACTCCTGCTGGCCGAAGGCGCCTAACGTGTTGTTCGCGATGAGATTCGACGTCGGCGACTGCTTCGTGCCCGTCGCCGTGATCGACGACAGCCCGGGACTCGGGAAGTGTGTGCCCGACGCCGCGAGTGTCGTTTGCTGGTTCGTGTAGTACTGGACGCCTAACGTGCTCTTCGACTCGATGGTCGGTCTGACGCTGAAGTGCACGTTGCCGGCATAGTCGAAAGTGTTGAACGTCGTCTGCTGCGTCGTCTGCGAGCGGTTGCCGTCGAAGTTCGAGCCGAGGAAGAAGGTGATGATCGTATCCTTCTGGTAAGGCAGGTACTGGTTGATGTCCTCGACGGTGTAATCCGTGCCGACGAGGAACCGGTTCGACATCCACGGGAAGGGGTCGTACTTCACCGAGCCGCTTCCGGTGAAGCGCCTGACGTCCTGCCATCGCTGCGTCGCTGCCTGGACTTCAGGAGGACCGACGATCGCGCCACGGGACCAGCCGCAGCCGCGCGGCGCCCCCGTTGGACACGCGATCGTCGTGCGCTGCGGCAGCGCGAAGACGCCCCACATCGGTCCCGAGCCGCCGCCTTCGGGCGCCGTCTTCGTGCGGCTCAGCAGATAACCGACGTTCGTCTCGATGTCGATCTTGCTGTTCGGCACGAGCGAGAGGTTGGTGCGCACGTTCTTCTGATCGCGCCCGTTGTTGGCGACGATGCCGTTCGCCTCGTGGAATTCACCGGCGACGAAATACCGATACGCCGTAGATCCCCCACTCGCGTTCGCGATGAAGTTGTTGATCGCGCCGTGCTCGAAGAGCGGCGTGCCGTTCGCGGCCTCACTCTTCACGAAGTTGATCGAGTGCAGCGTGCTGTCGGCGGGGTTCACCCAGTAGTTGGTCGGGAAGCGGCCGGCGGCGTTGTCGAACCACTGCGACCCACTCTGCGCGATGAAGGTGAACTTGGGTGCGCCGGCGTCTCCCTTCTTCGTGATGATGTTGATGACGCCGCGCGCGGCTTCGGTGCCGTAGAGCGTTGCCGCGGCCGGGCCCTTGAGCACCTCGATGCTCTCGATCTCCTCGGGCGCGATGTCGTTGAAGCGGCCGACGATGCCAGTCTCGCCGTTGTTCGTGCGGATGCCGTCGATGTACACGAGCGGCGTCGCGGAGAGCGAGAAGGTGCCGACGCCGCGGACACGAATCTGCGCGCCGGCGCCGACCTGGCCCGTCGTGGCGATGATGTTGACGCCGGCGGCGCGGCCGTTGAGCAAGCCCTCAACCGTCGGCACCGCGCTCTGCGCCATCACGTTCGCGACGTTCACGGTGGACACCGAGGTACCGAGCGCGCGCTTTTCCGCGCCTCCGGCTGTGCCGGTGACGACCATCTGGTCCAGCTCCAGCACGCGCTCAGCGAGTGCGATCCGCACGTCGGTGGCGCCGACGCGCACGGTGTCGGCCACAGGGCGGTACCCGATGAAGCGCACGGTGAGCACGGCCGTCGGGCCGGTGAGGCCGGAAATCGTAAATCGGCCGGAGCCGTCGGTAGTCGCGCCGCGCCCAGCCGTTCCCTCGACGCCGATCTGCACGCCCCCGAGCGGGCGCTGCGTTCCGCCGGCGACGACGATGCCGGAGACGGTACCGCTCTGGGCGCGGGCGACTCCGTGCATGACTAGCGAGAGCGCGAGCACGGCCGCGGTCGTTGTCGTTATGCGGAGCAGTCTGCACGTGTTCATGACAGCAGCCTCCTTAGGGTTCCTGGGGGAGCACGAGGATCTCGAGACGCGACGGCTGCGCGGCCGAGCGGTACACGCGCTGCGTCGCCTTGCGGAAGTCCGACTCGTTGGCGGAGTAGATGTCCATGAACTGGTGCGGGTTGCGGTCGATGAGCGGGAACCACGTGCTCTGTACCTGCACCATGATCCGGTGGCCCTTCTGGAACGTGTGGTTCTTGTCGCGGAGATCCCACTCGAGCGGCGTCACCTGGTTCGGCACCATTGGCTCGGGGCGTGAGTAGCTCTTGCGATACTTGGCGCGGAACACCTCGGCGCCGACGAGCATCTGATAGCCGCGCATGCGCCGGTCGTTCTCGTCGCGCGCGAGCGCGGCGCGCTCACGCGCGTTCACGTTCGCGTTGAAGCCCGCGGGTCCGTAGTCGGGATAGACGTCGATGAGCTTGACGATGAAGTCCGCGTCGGTGCCGGAAGTCGAGAGCCGCATCTTCGCCAGCACCGGGCCCGCGATCGTCACGTTCTCGGTGAGGGGCTCGGTCTGGTACGTGAGCACGTCGGGACGCGTCGATGCGAACCACTGATCCTCGACCATCCAGAGGAATCCCTGCGTTGGCCGCTTCTCCTGCGTGAACGGCACTGGGTGCGCCGGGTCGTCGAGGTAGCTGTCGTACGCGTCGGTCGTCTCCGTGGGCGCGGCGAACGAGAGCTTGCCGCCGGCGCGCATATAGAGGCTGCGCTTCACCGCCTCACGCGGGGGCCAGTGGTCGTACGTCTTCCAGACGTTCGTTCCCGACTCGAAGACCACGGCTTCGGCGAGCTTCGCCGGCGCGTCCTTGAGATAGTGCTGGAAGAACGGCAGCTGCACGTTCTTGCGAAAGTATTCGCCGGTCGCGGATCCGAACTTCACTGGACCAAGCGAGTCGCCGCCGCCCGCGCCCCAGCCGCCGTGATTCCACGGGCCGACGACGAGCGTGCTCTGGTTGTTCGGGTTCTCCTTCTCGATCGTATAGTAAATGCTCATCGGGCCGTAGAAATCTTCCTGATCGAACCAGCCCGTGACGTTCAGGATCGGATGCTTGATCTGTTTGAGGTCCTTGAGGACGTTCTGCTCCTGCCAGTACGTGTCGTAGTTCGGATGCTTGAGGAAGTCGTCCCACGTCGGCACGGCGCCGTGGAAGTAGACGTCGTTGACGCGCTTCACGGTGGCGAGGTCGAGGAAAAAGTGGTACGCGTCGAGGGTGCCGTAGTCGAACGGTACCGGACGGTCGGTTGTCTGCGTGGCGCGCGGCCGCGCGTTGCCGACGAGCCAGTTGAACGCGTACATGAAGCGGAAGGCGCCGTTGTGATGGAAATCGTCGCCGACGAACATGTCCGACGGCGACGACTGCGGTGACGATGCCTTGAGTGCGGGGTGGGCGGCGATCATGCCCATCACTGTCTGCCAGCCGGGATAGGAGATCCCCCATTGCCCGACGCGGCCATTGTTGCGCGGGATGTTCTTCAGCAGCCAATCGATGGTGTCGTAGTTATCAGAGCTCTCATCGACGTCCTGCGGGCCGTGCTTCACCGGCTTGTACGGGTTCATGACCCGGAACGTCCCTTCGGAGCGGAATTTTCCGCGCGCGTCCTGATAGACGAAGATGTAGCCGTCCTGGTCGAACTCCGGCGACGGGCCGAGGACACGGCGGAACTCGTCGAGCGGGTATGGCCCGATGCCATACGGCGTGCGGAGGAGCATGATCGGCACGACGGCGGTGGTGTCCTTCGGCGCGTAGACAATGGTGTAGAGCTTCACGCCGTCGCGCATCGGCACCATGTATTCGGACTTGGTGTAGTGCTCGCGCGCGTAGGAGGTGTCGGCGGCGGCGCCGCGCTGGGCGTGTGCGCGCGTGGTGACGGCGAGGAGAATGGCTGCGGCGAGGACGATGGGCCGCGGGGACGGAGGTCTGAACATGGGCCGGTCCTGATGCACGGGTGGCACGCGTTAGGCACACGCGAGGGGGGGCTGCCGAATCAGGAAAACAGATGCGGGCGCGACGAGTATGGTACACCAAGATGGCATACGCAAGAGCACCCGCCAGGGCGCCGCACGTCGCCGTTAGGCATCGCGCCGCTCGCGCGCGCCGCTCACGCGCGCCGCTCTTGCGCGCCCCCGGCGACGCTCATAGGTTCGCTGCCGTGTCAGCCCCCGCCTCGCCGCGCGCCACCGTGCGCGCCGGTCGCACTGGTCGCACTGGTCGCGCGTCATCGAACGGCCACCGCGCGTCGTCCACCAATGGACGCTCGGACCACGTGTCGCGCGTCTACAACGAGCTCCGCGCGCTCATCGTCGCCGGCCAGCTCCCTCCCGGAGCGCGCATCGCCGAGCGCGCGGTGGTCGAGCGGCTCGGGTCGAGCCGCACGCCGGTGCGGAGCGCGCTGCACCGGCTGCAGGCGGAGGGGTTCGTCGCCTCGTCAGGCGCGGGCCGCGATCAGCGCCTCATCGTCACGCCGCTCACGCAGAACGACGGCCGCGAGCTCCTCCTCATTGTCGGCCATCTGGAGGGGCTCGCCGTACGCGAGGCCGCGACGCTTCCGCTCGACCGCCGCCGCGCGCTCGTCCGCAAGCTCCGCGAAGTGAACCGTGCCCTCGGCATCGCGTCGCGCACGCGCGGCAATCAGGCGCGCGCCTTCGAGCTGGATCTCGAGTTCCACCGCACGTACGTCGACGGCATCGTCGGACCGCGGCTTCTCGCGCTCCACCGCGTGATCAAGCCGCAGAGCGAGCGCTACACGCGGCTCTACGTCAGCGTGCTCCTGGACGAGCTGCCGACGTCGGTGAAGGAGCACGACGCGATCATCCGCGGTATCGGCGCCGGCGAGCCGCGCGCGGCCCAGACCGCGGTCGAGACGAACTGGCGCAATGCCGCCTCGCGTCTCTCAGCGGTCATCGCGGAACTGGGCGAGCGAGGGATCTGGCACCTGCGCTGAGCGCGCGTCCAGTGTGACGCGGCGGCATTGCGGCCGGGTTGGTATACCAGCATATTCGCCCGCCCCCATCCGGGCCCACTGGCCCATGCCCCTCCGCTCGCCCCGCTCCATCCATCCCGGCCAGCGCCCACCGCGCTGCTCATTCCCGGAGTGAACGCCATGCGACACCTGTCTTTCCGCTGGCTGCCGCACGTTGCCGCCTGCCTTCTGCTCGCCGTCACGCGTGCCGCGCCCGCCGCCGCCCAAGCCACGGGCACGATCACCGGCAGCGTAATCGCCGCCGGGAGCGAAGCGCCCCTTGCCAGCGCGCAGATCGCGGCGCAGGGAACGAATCGCCTAACGCTGAGCGACGTCAACGGACGATTCCGCCTCACGGGCCTGCCCGCGGGCGAGGTCGTGCTCGAGGTCCGGCGGGTCGGCTTCCGGCCGCTCACGCAGCGCGTCGCGGTCGGCACCGACGCGGTCCGTCTCGTCCTGAGTGAGACGCCGCTCGAGCTGAACGCGCTCGTTGTAACCGGTCAGGCCGGTGCGGTGGAGAAGCGGTCGATCGGGAATTCCATCCCGACGATCGACGCGGCGAATGTAGCGCAGGCCGCGGCTGTGAATACGCTGAGCAATCTCATCAACGGGCGCGCTCCCGGCGTCGTCGTCACCGGCGGTACGGGCCGCGCGGGCGCGGGTACGGTGATCAACATCCGCGGCCGCTCGACGCTGTCGTTGACTCAGCAACCACTCATCTACATCGACGGTGTGCGTGTGTCGAACGACGTCGGCACGGGCCCACGGGTGCAGGGTGGAAACGTCGTCTCACGCCTCGATGACATCGATCCGGAAGACATCGAGTCGATCGAGATCATCAAAGGGCCGTCGGCGGCGACGCTGTACGGCACCGAGGCGGCGAACGGCGTGGTCCAGATCATCACCAAAAAGGGCGGCTCGGGCTCTCCACATTTCCAGGCGTCCACACGTCAGGGAACACAGTGGTTCATGGACGCGGCCAATCGGTGGCCGACCAACTTCGCGAAAGACGCCAGCGGCAACATCGTCTCGTGGAACGCCGTGAAGTCCGAGGCGGCGCGCGGTACCCCGCTCTTCAACACAGGCCACTTGCAGACATACGAGGTCAATCTCCGCGGCGGTGAGAGAGCAATCAACTATTACCTGTCCTCCAGCTACGATCACGATACCGGCATCGAGCCGAACAATCGCGTCGGGCGCTTCACCGGGCATGCGAACCTGACCATCGCGCCACGACCAGAGTACGACGTGTCGACGAGCCTGCATGTCATCAAAGGCCTGTCGTACCTTGGCAACGATTACGGCTCCAGCCGCTTCTTCAGCGGAATGTTCGGCAGCCCGCTCACCCTGAGCGGTCCGACGCGCGGCTTCTTCCAGGCGCCCCCGGAAGCACTCGATGCGGCGTACCTCAATTCACAAGCACTCAACCGGTTCACCGGCAGCGTACAGTTGAATAACCGGCCGGTGCACTGGTTCGCGCAGCGACTCACCCTTGGCCTCGATCAGACGAACGAGGATAACCAGGCGCTGTCCAACTATCTGCCACCACAGTACGTGCAGTTCTTCGGCGCGGTGGCGTCGCAGGGCGGACTCAATCAGGATCTGCGCAACATCAGCTACGCAACGGCGGATTACAGCGGCACGGCGACGTTCAACCTGCCGAAGTCACTGGTGTCCACCTCGTCGATCGGTGGCCAGCTCTATCGGAAGCGCATCGACTCCACGAGCATCACGGCGACTCAATTCCCGGCGCCAAACCTCACGACCGCCGCCGCCGCCGCAATCGTGAAGGGCAGCCAGAACTACGTGACCAACACCACGCTCGGCTTCTTCGTGCAGCAGCAGATGGGCTGGCGTGACCGCATGTTCCTCACCGGCGCGGTGCGTGTCGACAACAACAGTGCCTTCGGAAAGGACGTGAAGCTCGTGACGTATCCGAAGGTGAGCGGCTCGTGGGTCGTGAGCGATGAGGGCTTCTGGCGCCTCGGCGTCATTGACCAGCTGCGACTCCGCGCCGCCTACGGGTTGTCAGGCCAACAGCCGGACGCCTTCGCGGCGCTGCAGACGTACGTGCCGAGCACCGGTCCACTCGATCAACCGATCGTTACCCCGCAGTTCCCCGGTAACTCGAATCTGAAGCCGGAGCGCTCGCAGGAGTTCGAGAGCGGATTCGAGATGTCTCTGTTCAAGCGCGTCTCGGTGGACTTCACGTACTACAACAAGTCGACGCACGACGCGATTCTCTCACGGGGCACGGCTCCGTCGCAAGGCTTCCCGAATCCACAGTTCGTGAACATCGGCCGGATCGACAACCACGGTATGGAGCTCGCGCTCAACGCGAACGCGGCGAACCGCCGGGATTTCAGCTGGGACGTCGGCGCCAGTGTGGCGACGAACCATGACCGGATCGCCGACATGGGCGGCCTGCCGCCAATCGTCTTCAACGGACTTCCGTTCCAGCACCAGGAACAGGGCTTCCCGATCTCCGGCTACTTCTCGAAGAAGGTCCTGAGCGCGACGTACGACCCGACGACGAAGAAAGCGATCAACGCGCTCTGCGATGGCGGTATCGGTGATAAGCAGGGCGGCGCAGCGGTGCCGTGCGCTACCGCGCCGCAAGTCTTCATCGGCACGAGCACACCAAAGGCTACCGGCGCGGTGAACACGACCTTCACGCTCTGGAAGTGGCTCAAGCTCTACGGGATGGCGGATTTCAGAAAGGGGAACAAGCTGCTCGATGCGACGACCCTGATTCGTTGCTCGATCTTCCTCGTCTGCGACGAGAACGTGAACCCGCAGAACTACGATCCGCGGTACCTCGTCACGGTCCAGAATGGATCGGGGCTGATTTACAACGACGAGTTCGCCCAGGACGCGAGCTTCTGGCGTCTGCGTGAGCTCTCGGCGACGGTCACCGTGCCGGAGCGCTTTGCGGCGCGGCTCAACGCCAGCGCGGCGAGCATCACGTTCGCGGGCCGCAACCTGCACACCTGGACGCACTACAAGGGCCTCGATCCGGAAGCCCGCTCGCAGCTCGGCATTCAGAACGATGCCTTCGATCAGGCTGTCTCGCCGACGTTCGCGCAGTTCGTTACCACTTTCACGCTCACCTTCTAACCGCGCGGAGCCACGAATGATTAGCATATTTGCATCGCACGGTGCGGGTCGATTCATGCGGGGCCTGACGGTGGTCGGCGCAATTGCCGTCGTCGCCGGTGCCTGTTATGACGCGGGCAAGATTCTCGATCAGGATGCGCCGAGCCGTGTCACCGCGACCGACCTGGACAACCCGGCGTACGCGCAGCTACTGGTCACCAGCGCCATTGGCGACTTCGAGTGCGCCTTCACCCAGTACATCGTTGCCACCGGTTTGGTCGGCGACGAGCTGATCGACGCGCAGCTCTCGCAGGCGGGATGGGATTACGACCGGCGTACGATCTTCCCGGCGTCGGGTCCGTACTCGCTCGGCGGGTGCGGGGTGACACAGGTGCCGTCGCTCTACACGCCGCTCGCCGTCGCGCGTTTCGATGCGGACAAGATCCTGAAGGAGTTGCAGGGCTGGACCGACGCGCAGGTACCGAATCGCCAGAGTCTGATTGCCCAGGCGGCGGTGTATGCTGGCTATGGCCTCGAGCTCCTCGGCGAGGCGATGTGCAGCGGGGCGATTGATCTTGGTCCGGAAATGACGCGCCAGCAGCTCTTCGCTGCCGCCGAGGCCCGCTTCACGACCGCGATCACTGCCGCGACCGGGACGAATCCGACGATGCTCAAGGCGGCATACGTTGGACGGGCACGGGCACGACTCAATCAGAACAACCTGACGGGAGCAGGCGCTGACGCGGCCCTCGTCACCGATACGGCGTTCGTGCTCAACGCGACCTATTCAGCGACCGCTACACGTCGCGAGAACCTGGTCTGGTCGCAGATGTACCGCGGGTTGTTTTCCGCCGTCGATCCGAGCTACCGCGGCCTCACCTTCGGCGGACAACCGGATCCTCGCGTGAACGTCGTCGACGCTGGAGTGGTCGGCGCGGATCGTGGGACGGAGATCTGGCGCCAGACGAAGTACACGGCGATCGGCGCGCCAATCCCGATTGCTCGTTATGCAGAGGCCCAGCTGATTCTCGCCGAAGCGGACAACGCGGCCAACAATACGGCGGGTGCCGTGGACATCATCAACGCGCTGCACACCAAAGCGGGCATTCCGCAATATGCCGGCGGCACGCAGGCGGAGGTGAAGGCGCAGATCATCGAGGAGCGCCGCCGCGAGCTCTTCCTCGAGGGTCAGCGTTTTGGCGATCTCATTCGGTACAACGTCGCCATCCAGCCGGCGCCCGGAACGGCATTTCCGGTCAAGGGCGGATCGTACGGTCCGAACACGGGCATCCAGTTGTGTTTCCCGCTGCCCGACGTCGAGCGCAACAACAATCCGAATATCGGTAAGACGTCGTAGGCGAGACGATCTTGTTTCTTGATTGACCGCAGAGGACGCGGAGGACTGCCAAGAGTCCTCCGCGTCCTCTGCGGTTTAAAGCAATCATTCCTCAATACAGTGACCATGTTTTCCAAGACTTCGTTTGCACTCGCGGCAGCCCTCCTTGGCGCCGCGAGCGCGGCCTCGGCGCAGAGCACGCGCCTTCTCCGCCACCCGGCCGTCAGCAAGGATCTCGTCGCCTTCGAGTACGCGGGTGATCTGTGGGTCGTCGGGCGTAGTGGCGGCTCGGCGCGCCGCCTAACGGCGACGCCGGGCGTCGAGACCGAGCCGTCGTTCTCGCCGGATGGCTCGCTCATCGCGTTCACCGGTACCGTCGGCGGGAACACCGACGTGTACGTCGTTCCCGCCGCGGGCGGTGATCCGAAGCGGCTCACCTACCATCCCGGCGCGGACCGCGTGCGCGGCTGGACGCCGGACGGCAAGCGCGTCCTCTTCGGCTCCGCCCGCGTGAGCGCGCCGCAGCAATCGTATCTCCGGCTCTTCAGCGTCGCGCTCGACGGCGGGCTGCCCGAAGCGCTGCCGATGCCACGCGCGTTCACCGGCACGTACTCTCCTGACGGGAAGCGCCTCGCTTACGAGGAGATCTCGACGCAGTTCATTCCCGATTGGTACGAGGTGAGTGGCTGGCGGCACTACCGCGGCGGCCGCACGCATCCGATCTGGATCATGAGCCTCGCCGATTACTCGGTCGAGAAGCTGCCGCGCGCGAACAGCAACGACAGCGATCCGATGTGGATCGGCAACACCGTGTACTTCATCTCCGACCGGAATTACACATCCAACCTGTTCGCGTATCACCTCGATACGAAGAAGACGGAGCAGCTCACGCATCACGACGACTTCGACATCCAGAACGCGTCGGCGGGGTCGGATGCAATCGTCTACGAGCAGGGTGGCTATGTCCATCTCTTCGATCCGAAGACCGGTCAGACGAAGCGACTCGACATCGACGTCAAGGGCGACCTCCCGTGGGCTCGGCCCCAGATGAAACGCGTGGCAAGCATGATTCGCGGGGCGTCGCTCTCGCCAACGGGTGTGCGCGCCGCCTTCGAGGCGCGTGGCGACATCTTCTCCGTGCCGGCGACGCAAGGGGACTACCGCAATCTCACCCGCTCCACGAGCACGCACGAGCACAGTCCCGTGTGGTCGCCCGATGGCTCCCAGCTCGCCTGGCTGTCCGATGCCACCGGTGAGTATCAGCTCATGATCGGCGATCAGACTGGCCTCACCAAGGCGCGCGCGATCGCGTTGCCCAGCGCCGCGTACTACTTCGCGCCGATCTGGTCGCCTAACGGCAAACACCTTCTCCTGGAAGACAACCACCTTGGTCTCTGGGCGCTCGAGGTCGCGACGGGGAAGGCGACGAAGATCGACAGCGACACGTACTACGACCCGACGCGCGACATCGACGCCGCCTGGTCGCCCGACTCGCGGTGGGTCGCATATTCGCGCAACGTCGAAAGCCATCTGCGCGCCGTCTTCCTCTATTCGCTCGAGGAGGGAAAGCCGCATCAGATCACCGACGCGATGTCGGATGCCGTCTCTCCCGCATTCGACGCCGCCGGGAAGTATCTCTACTTCCTCGCCAGCACCGACTACGGGCCGCGTACGGGATGGCTCGAGATGAGCTCTCTCGATCGTCCGGCGCGCCGGGCGGTGTATCTGGCGGTCCTTCCCGCGAACGAGCCATCGCCGTTCTTGCCGGAGTCGGGCGACGAGCCCGCGGCGCCGTCGCCCTCCATTGCGCTCGCGTCGAAGCCGCGGGGAGACACGACTGCCTCGACGGTGCGCATCGATCTCGCGGGCATCGGCCAGCGCATTCTCGCGCTGCCCATTCCCGCGGGCGATTTCAGCGATCTCCAGCCCGGTGCGGCGGGCTCGTTCTATTACGCCGAAGCGATGCCTAACGCGGCGGCCGGCCTGCGCCTCCAGCGCTTCTCGATCAAGGAGCGCGCGCCGGCTCCGTTCCTCGAGGGCATTCGCTCGTACACGCTCTCGGCCGACCGGAAAAAGCTCCTCTATCAGGCCGCGCGCGGCGCGCCGGAAAGCCGCTGGGGAATCGTCGCCACCGACAAGCCCGCGAAAGTCGGTGACGGCGCGATCAACGTCGGGCAGCTCGAGATGCTCGTCGATCCACGCGCCGAGTGGGCGGAGATCTTCAAGGAGACCTGGCGCAACCAGCGCGACTACTTCTACGACGCGAAGATGCACGGCGCGAACTGGCAGGCCGTGTACGATAAATACAGCGCGCTCTTGCCCTATGTTGGCCACCGTTCCGATCTGAGCTATCTCATCGCGCTCACGGGTGGGGAGCTCACCGTTGGACATTCGTACCTCACCGGCGGCGGAGACGAGCCCGAGGACCAGCCGGAGAACGTCGGCTTGTTAGGCGCCGACTTCGCGGTCGAGAACGGGAAGTACCGCATCACGCGCATCTATAGCGGAGAGAACTGGAATCCGGAGCTGCGCGCGCCACTGAGCGCGCCCGGCATTCAGGTGGCCGACGGCGATTATCTGCTCGAGGTGAACGGTCGCCCCGTTGCTCCGCCGGCGAATCTCTACAGCTTCTTCCAGGGCACGGCGGGCCACCAGACAACGATTCGCGTCGGCAAGTCGCCCACCGGCGACGCCTCACGCCTCGTCACCGTCGTGCCGATACCTAACGAGGACGGCCTCCGCACGCGCGCCTGGATCGAGGAGAACCGGCGCAAGGTCGATCAGCTGTCCGGCGGGAAGCTCGCGTACGTCTGGCTCCCGAATACGGCTGGTCCGGGGTACACGGCCTTCACGCGCTACTTCTACGCGCAGCAGGACCGGGAAGGTGCGGTCGTCGACGAGCGCTACAACCATGGCGGCATGGTCGCCGACTACATCGTCAATGAGCTCGAGCGGAAGCCGATGGGCTACTTCGCCACGCGCGACGGCAAGACCTCGACATCGCCGACCGCCGGCATCTACGGTCCGAAGGTGATGCTGATCAACGAATCCGCGGGCTCCGGTGGCGACGCGCTGCCCTACATGTTTCACCAACGCCAGATCGGACCGCTCGTCGGCACGCGCACCTGGGGCGGCCTCGTTGGCACGTTAGGCGTCCCCCCGACGATCGACGGCGGCGGCATCACTGCGCCGAGCCTCGCCTTCTATGACCTGCAGGGAAAGTGGGCGGTGGAGAATGAAGGCATCGCTCCGGACATCGAGGTCGAGTACACCCCGGCCGACGTCATCAAGGGTCGCGATCCGCAGCTGGAGCGGGCGGTGCAGGAAGGATTAGCGTTATTGAAACAGAAAACCTTCGTTCGAGTTGCACGCCCGGCGCCGATCGATCGGACGTCCAAGCCCTAACTGGTGGCTGGTGGTTGGTGATTCGTGAATGGTGGTCACTAACCACTAATCACCAACCACCAACCACCAACCACCAGTTCGTTTACCGCGCCGCAGGTGCCTTCCAGGGCACAGGTTTCTCCAGCACGGGCAACACGTTCGCCAGCGTTGCCCGTGGCCACATCGACGGCACGCCGCGAATGAAGGTCACCAGGCCGTCGATTGGCGAGCGCACCTCGCCCGTCTTACGGCCGAGAAAATCCGTCGTGTAGCCGAGGAGCTGGCCCTT
>Ga0136846_1218960_pt1 | contig 28403 bp, 24 predicted proteins | sample HopSoiMetagenom2_FD_96841 | JGI IMG/M metagenome (GOLD analysis project Ga0136846, IMG submission 96841) | Grasslands soil microbial communities from Hopland, California, USA - 2 Assembly 2016 (version 4) | ecosystem: Environmental > Terrestrial > Soil > Grasslands | place: USA: Hopland... | reverse complement strand
TCCGCGGACGCAGGTGTTCGTATTCGGCAATCCGATCACGCCGCAGGAGCGGGTCGACGCGCGCACCGCCCGTGCCCAGCTCGGCCTCACGGCGCGCGAGCGCACGGTGTTCGTGTTCGGCGGGAGTCAGGGCGCGCGCGCGCTGAACGAAGCAGTGGCGCGCGCCATCGGTCGAGGCCTGTTCGGCGATGTGAATCTCTTGTGGGGCACCGGTGCCGCGCACCTCGAGCAGCACGCGTCGCTTGCCGTACCCGGCCGCATCGTCGTGCGCGGCTTCTTCGATCCGATCGCCCCGGCTTACGCCGCCGCCGACCTGGTGGTCGCGCGCGCCGGCGCGATGACGGTGTCGGAGCTTTGCGCGTGGGGGAAGCCGAGTATTCTGGTGCCCCTGCCCACTGCCGCCGCCGATCACCAGACGTTCAACGCACGCGCCCTGGCCAGCGCGGGGGCGGGCGTCCTGCTGCTCGAGAGCGAGCTGGCCCCCGCGTCATTCGCGCGGACTGTCAGCGACCTGGCTCATGCCGACCCCCGGCTCGCCGATCTCGGTCAGGCAGCCCGAAAAAGAGGTCACCCGAACGCTGCCCGAACCATTGTCGCAAAAGTTCTGGAGCTTTCGCAAGTCGCGTAGATTCCCTATATTAGCTGCCCACAGATGACCTTGTTTCGAACCGGGGATCCCCGACCCATCCATCTCATGGGCATAGCTGGGGCGGGGATGAGCGCTCTGGCATTGATTGCCAGGCACCGGGGAGTCGCCATAACTGGTTGTGATTCCGATACTTCCGGGGCGGGCATCGCCGACCTTACCGCTTTGGGAGTACACGTTTCGCAGGGCCACGAGCCGAGCCATGTCAATGGCACTCGGGCAGTTATCGTGACTGCGGCCGTGCCTCCGGATCACCCGGAATTGGCGCGCGCCCGGGCGCTGAACATCCCCGTCGTTCGCCGCGCCGACGCCTTGGGGGAACTGGTCTCCGGCGGAGGAGCGAACCTGGTGGCGGTCTCGGGGACCCATGGAAAGACAACAACCACCGTCATGACGACAGAGGCGCTTTCGGCCGCCGGGCGAAATCCGACAGGACTCGCGGGCGGCCGAGTCGCTTCCTGGGGCGGCAATGCGCGGCTCGGCGGCGACGCGCTGTACGTCGTCGAGGCCGATGAATACGACAAGGCGTTTCTGTCGCTGCGGCCGACCGTTGCGGTCGTAAACAACGTTGAGGCCGACCATCTCGAGTGCTACGGCAGCGTCGAGCTGCTCGAGGCGGCCTTCGTGGAGTTTGCGGGCCGTGCTGAGCGCGTCATCGTCGGTGCCGATGACGTCGGTGCCGATCGTGTCGCGCTGCAGTTGCACACACCGGTGTGGCGCGTCGGTCTCGGCGCGACGGCTGACGTGCGCATTCGCGCCGTGCGGCTCGAGCCGGGCGGTTCGCGTGCCGCGATCTCGTTACCCGGCGGCCACGTCGTCGAGCTCCAGCTCGCCGTCCCGGGGCTGCATAACGTGCGGAACGCGGCTATGACACTCGCCGTGTTGCACGCACTCGGCGCGGATGTGACGGCAGGCCTGCAGGCCTTGGCCGAGTTCCACGGTGTCGGACGGCGATTCGAGCGGCTCGGTGAAGAGCGCGGCGTGGCCGTCATCGACGATTACGCGCATCACCCCACGGAGGTCGCGGCGACGTTGTCGGCAGCACGGCAGGCATATCCCGGACGGCGCGTCGTCGCGGTGTTTCAGCCGCATCTCTATTCGCGCACCGCGCTGCACGGGGAAGCACTCGGCAAAGCGCTCGCCGCGGCCGACCTGGTGGTCGTCGCGCCGATTTACGGGGCGCGCGAGCAGCCGCTGGCCGGCGTCACCCACCACATCGTGGTGCGCGGCGCCACACGGGCGGGGGCGGCGACGGTCGCAGTGCGCGATCGCAGCGGGCTGACGAATCATGTGGCGCGCGCCGTGCGCGAAGGCGATGTCGTGTTTACGCTGGGGGCCGGCGATGTAACGCGAGTCGGACCGGAGCTGCTGGAGATCCTGAGAATAGGAAGCCGGGAGCACGGAGCAGTCGCGTGAAATGGCGCCTCCGCATGCCGCGGGCTGCATGGCGCGTGCTCGCATGGGCGGGCGGGGCGATGCTGGTGATGATCGCCTGGACGGCGGCGCCACTCGCCTTGCGGCGTCTCTCGTTCTTCCGCGTGCGTCAGGTAGAGCTGGTCGGCATCCGCTATCTCGATGCCGATCAGGTGCTCGCGACGCTGCGGCTGTCGCCGCACGCGAGCGTGTTCGACGACACGGACGCGCTCGCGAAACGGTTGCGTGCGCTGGACGGCGTCGCCGATGTGGCGGTGGCACGGCGGCCGCCGGGCTCGTTGCAGGTGATCGTGCGGGAGGTCGAGCCGGTCGCGCTCGTCGCGACTGCGCGCGGCACACTGACCGTGGTCGATGCCGACGGGCGCGTACTGCCATTCGCGCTTGCGAATCTCGATCTTCCCGTCGTGCAGACCGCCGATAGCGGTGTGGTCGGCGTGCTCGCGCGGGTCCAGGCGTTCGATCCCGCGCTGTTTCAATCGATCGATGCCGCGCGCCGTATCGATGCGCAGCACGATGTCGCGCTGGAGCTGGGCACTCGTCGCGTCCTATTGGCGCGCGACGCGGGGCCGGAGGTGATTCAGGCGGTGGTCCTGGTAGCGAGAGATCTGGCGGCGAAAGCGCGCCCGTATGCCGAGCTCGACGCTCGCTTTGCGGGACAGATCGTCGTGCGCCGGCGCGCGGAGGTTGCGTCATGACCGATCGCCGCCTGGTGGCCGGGCTCGATCTTGGCAGCACCAAGACCTGCGCGGTCATCGCGGAGATTGCAGGCGATCTGCCGCGCGCCCCTATCGCGAAGATCCTCGGCGTGGGGCTCGCGAAGAACAGCGGTGTGCGCCGCGGCCTCGTGCGCGACATCGATGAGACGACGCGCTCCGTCGCCGCTGCGTTGAAGGACGCCGAGCGGATGGCGGGCGCGCGCGTGCCCGACGTGACCTGCGGCATCGCGGGCGAGCACGTTTCGGCGCGGAGCTCGGCCGGTGTGGTCGCCGTCAGCCACGAGGAAATCACGGCGCAGGACGTGGCGCGCGTGAATGAAGTCGCCCGCGCCGTCTCGCTCGGTCGCGATCACGAGCTGCTGCACGACATCCCGCAAGGATACAAGGTCGATCAGCAAGAGGGGATTTCGGATCCGGTAGGCATGACCGGCACGCGGCTCGAAGTCGACATGTACCTCGTCACGGTGCAATCGACGGCGGCACAGAACCTCCGCAAAAGCGTGCAGCGCGCCGGCTACAGGATCGCCGATCTCGTGCTCGAGCCGCTCGCGGCCTCCTACGCCATTCTCACCGACGACGAAAAAGAGCTGGGCGTCGCGCTGGTGGAAGTGGGGGGCAGCTCGACCGGCGTTTCAATTTTCCATGAGGGCAAGATCCGGCATCTCGCGTCGCTCAAGTATGCCGGCTCGCACGTCACCAGCGATCTCGTGCAGGGACTGGGCGTCACTCAGTCGGACGCCGAGCGACTGAAGGAACGGCACGGGTCCGCCTACACGCCACTCGTCGACGCGGGTGAGATGGTGAGTCTGCCGTCCACGCCAGGCCAGGGCGCGCGGACTGCGTCCCGCGAGCTGGTGGCGCACATCATTCACCAGCGGGTGGACGAGATCTTCCAGCTCGTGGCGCGCGAATTCGAGCGCGCGGGATACGCCGCCGGGCGGCTGCCCGCCGGCGTCGTGCTCTCCGGCGGCACTGCGCATCTGCCGGGCATGGTGGAGCTCGCGCGCGAAGTGTTCGCGGTCCCGGTGCGCGCCGGCAATCCCGAGCTCGGAATCTCCGGACTCGTAGACAGTGTGCAGGCGCCGCGCTACGCGGTGCCGGTGGGATTGGTGTTGTATGCTGCGCGCAAGAGCGCGCAGGGTTCTGCTCCCGGTGTGTTGTTCGGGGGTGCTCCCGAGAAACTCTTCGGTCCTCTCAAGCGATGGTTGCAGGATTTCTTTTGAGCCCTAGGGGAGACCCATGATCTTCGAACTCGAAGAAACCGTTACGCAGAACGCGCGGATGAAAGTCGTCGGCGTCGGCGGGGGCGGCGGCAACGCCCTGAACCGGATGATCGACGAGCACGTGGGCGGAGTCGAGTTCATCTCGGTGAACACCGATGCGCAGGCACTGCTCAACAACAAAGCCGACGTCAAAATCCAGATCGGCAAGAAGCTGACGCGCGGACTCGGCGCCGGCGCGCGGCCGGAAATCGGCCGCCAGGCGATCGAGGAAAACCGCGACGAGGTGCTCCACACGCTTCAGGGCGCGGACCTCGTGTTTGTGACATGCGGCATGGGGGGCGGGACCGGCACCGGGGCGGCGCCGATCATTTCGCAGGTCGCGCGCGACCTCGGCGCCCTCACGATCGGCATCGTGACGAAGCCGTTCCTGTTCGAAGGCCGCAAGCGCATGCGCCAGGCGGAGATGGGCATTGCGGAAATGCGCAAGCACGTGGATACCATGATCGTCGTGCCGAACGAGCGGCTGCTCGCCGTCGTGGGCAAGGGTATTCCGTTCCAGGATGCACTCAAAAAGGCCGACGAAGTGCTGCTGCACGCCACACAGGGCATCTCGGCGCTCATCTGTGTCACCGGCCTCGTCAACGTAGATTTCGCGGACGTCCGCACCGTGATGCAGAACGGCGGAGCGGCGCTGATGGGGACCGGGACCGGGCGGGGTGAGAATCGCGCGATGGAAGCGGCGCAGCAGGCCATCTCGAGCCCCTTGCTCGACAACATTTCCATTGCCGGCGCGACGGGCGTGCTCATCAACATCACCGGCGGCGAGGACCTTACGCTCGGTGAAGTAACGCAGATCAGCGAAGCGATTCACGATGCCGCCGGGGACGAGGCCGAAATCATCTTCGGTGCCGTGAACGATCCGGCGATGCACGGCGAGGTGCGGATCACGGTCATCGCGACGGGGTTTGATAAGACCGGCGCACTGGCCGATGTACTGGCCGGTGGGACCGCCCAGCGGCCGGCCGCCGGTGTGCTGCCGTTCCGCGATCGCGCACCCAAGGCGACGCCCGTGCCCCCAGCGGGGGGGGCGTTCGTCAAGCCGGCCGAAGCGCCCAAGCGTGGGACAGGACCCGCGCAAATGCCCCTGAATCCGGAGCTGAACGAAATGGAAATTCCGACCTTCATCCGGAGACAGATGGACTGATGTCGTGGCGGTCGTGGCGGGCCAGTCATTACGTCGCAGCAGGGGCATTGACGGCTGGAATGTTGGTGTGGGCGGCGCACGAAGCGTTGCCGTCGCGCGAGATTCCGCTCGCGCTGCCCATCGTGGTGACGAGCGCCTACGACGAGTGGGCGGACACCCTCGGCCGCGGTGAAATGCTGTCCGATGTGCTCGAGCGCGCCGGGATCACCGGCCGCGAATACACCTCCTTCATGAACGCGACGCACGCCCTGAATCCCCGGCGCATGCAGCCGGGACTCATTTTTGAGGTCCGCCGCCTGAAGGGCGCGTCCGTCGCCAATCGGATCGCTGTGCGTCTCACTCCCGACAAGCGCCTCTCGCTGGCGCGGCTCGGTGGTGATTCCGGCTGGACGGAAATCGTCGAGGACATTTCCTGGACGACCGAGCGGCTGCGCACCACGGCGGTGATCCAGTCGAATCTGTACGACGCGCTCGATGCGGCGATCCCCGATTCCTTTTTGCCCTCGCGCCAGCGCGTCGGCCTCGCCTGGGCGATCGCCGACGTCTACGATTGGGAGATCGATTTCACGCGCGATCTGCGTCCCGGCGACCGCGTCGAAGTCCTGATCGAGCGGATGCAGTCACCTGAAGGCGAGCGGCGCCTCGGACGCTTGCTGGCCGCGCGTGTCGAGGTTGGCGGCGCGCCGAGCTTCGCCTTTGCGTTCGAGCCCCGCCCGGGGCAGACCGCATTTTACGACGAACGCGGCCGGTCGCTGCGCCGCGCCTTCCTGCGCGCGCCGCTCCGCTTCAGTCACATCTCGAGCCGCTTCGGCGGGCGCTTCCATCCCATCCTCAAACGCTGGAAGACGCACGAGGGAACCGACTACGCCGCGGCATTCGGCACGCCGGTGCGCGCCACCGCCGACGGGATCGTCACCGAGGCGGGACGCAACGGCGGCTATGGCAACCTGATCGAGATCCGTCACGCCAATGGGATTCGTACGCGCTATGGCCATCTATCGCGCTTTGCGACCGGTCTGCATGTGGGGCAGCACGTGAGTCAGGAGCAGACGATCGGCTATGTCGGATCCACGGGATTGTCGACGGGACCGCACTTGCACTACGAGTTCCTGGTCAATGGCCGGCCAACGAACCCGCAGCGCAAGGATGCCGGGGTGGGCGAGCCCGTCCCGGCCAGTTTGAAATCGGCTTTCAACTCGATGCGCGTCAGCCTGCTGGCCGAGCTGGAGCCTACTGTCCCGCCCCCGGCAACGCCGGCACTCGGCGCCGCCGCTGGCGCGGCTCGCGAAAACTAGTCCCGAGTCCCAAACCCGAGTCCCTGAATGGAGCTCTATCCCGCCGTCGACATAGAAGGCGGGCGCGTGGCGCGCGCCCATGGGCGCGTCGCCGAGCCGCTCGCAGCGCTCGATGCGTTCACGCGGGCGGGCGCGCGCTGGATCCACCTCGTCGACATGGATCGCGCCTACGGACGCAGCGATAATCTCGCGCTGATCACGGCGGTGCTCACCGCGGCGAAGGTGCGCGTACAGGTCGGCGGTGGCTTGTTCCGGGAAATCGACATTGATCACATGTTCACCCTCGGCGCCACCCGGGTCGTGATTGGGCCGCGCGGCGCCGTCGATGCCGGGCTGGTCGATCGGATGATCGCCCGTCACGGCGCCGCCCGCCTCGCGGTTGGCATCGACGCGAAAAACGGCCGGGTCGCGCCACGCGGCACCGCGGACGTTCTCGACATGACAGCGCTCGAGCTCGCACGGCGCGTCACGCAGGCCGGTATCCGCATGATCATCTACAACGAGGTGACGCGCGACGGCGGGCTCACCGGTCCCGACATCGCCGGCGCCACGCTTATCGCCGGCCTGGGTGTCGACGTGATCGTTTCCGGCGGCGTTGGCTCGCTCGACGACTTGCGTGCGGCGCGCGGCGCAGGGCTGGCCGGTGTCTGCGTGGGGCGCGCGTTATACGACGGGCGGTTTACGATCGCGGAGGCGCTCGCGTGCCTCTCATGATCTTGCGCGGCATCGCCACGCTCTCGCTGATCCTGCTGCTCTGGAATCCTGCAACGTCCCGGGTCCTGCCGACCAGCGATCAGCCCATTGTGCTGCTCGACGCGTCGCTCAGCATGAGCGCGGCCTGGCCGGTCGCGCTGGACAGTGTCCGGCCATTCATCCGGCGTCGCGCCGTCGTCTGGCGTTTCGGCCGGCAGGTGAGCGCCTTTGATACGACGCCGCCGGCCGACGGGGCGACGCGATTGGGGCCGGCGCTCGAAGCCGCCGCGGGTCGCGCGGGGGAAGTCGTCGTCGTGACCGACGGCGCCCTGGACGACGTCGGCTCGATTCCCCGGGATCTCCTGCGGCGGCCACGGGTCGTTCTGCTTTCGCGTAGTCCCTTTGCCGACGCCTATGTCGCGGGAATCGAGGGTACGCGGCATGTCACGCGGGGCGATACCGTCCGGCTCAAAGTGAGTTACGGCGTAGACGGGATTCGGGGCTCGGAGCTCGGGACTCGGAATGCATCGATCGTCGTGAGTGTCGCTGACCGCCGGCTGACGTCGCAGCGGGTCACGCTGCCCGACAGCGGGACACTCTCCACCGAGGTCACGTTTCCCGTATCCCGAATCCCGAATGCCGGATGGGCGGTGCTCGAGGTTCGCCTGGAGGCGAGCGGCGACGCCGAGCCACGAGACAACAGCCGTCTCTTTGCAATCGACGTGAGCCTGCAACCGGCGGCCGTCGTTTTCGCGGCGCCCCCCGATTGGGAGGCGCGATTTCTCGCGCGCACGTTGAGCGATGTCGCGCGCATGCCGGTGAAGATGTTCGTGCAGACGGAGCCGGGACGGTGGCGCGACGCTGCAACGCTGGCGCCCGTCGCGCCGGCGGAATTGACGCGCGCCGCGCAAGGCGCCCGTCTCGTCGTCACGACCGGCGATCCGGAGCGCTCGCGCGCATTCGTCGGCGGGGGGACGAGAAAAGCGGCGCGGCTCATCTGGCCCGCCGAGGGACAGCCGGGTGACTGGTATGTGGAGCGGCCGACATCATCGCCGTTGACCGGAGCACTGTCCAGCATCGTGTGGGATTCGTTGCCGCCGGCGAACGCCGCCGGTCCCGCGCGCACGCTGGATACGAGCGGCGTGGTCGCGCTGACGGCGCGGCTCGCGCGTCGCGGCATGCCGCGGCCGATCGTCGTGCTCGAGACACGCGACGGGGGCGAGCGCCGGGCGACCGTTTCCGCGACCGGACTGTGGCGCTGGGCGTTTCGCGGCGGCGCAAGTGAACAGGCGTACCGCAGCCTGATCGCCGCGCTCGTCGACTGGTTGCTCGGGGAGCGCGGATCGGGCACGAGAGAACGGATTGTTCCGGAAGCCTTCGAGGTTCCCAACGGACTGCCCACCGTGTGGCGATGGGTCACATCCGATTCGGCGCGGCCTGTCGCCATCACCCTGCGCACCGACGACACCACGCGCACCGATACGTTGCACTTCGATGCCGCGGGCCGAGCCGAACTGCTGCTCGCGCCCGGCTTCTACCGCTACGCGCTGAGCGGCGGGTCCGAGCAGGGGGTCGTGGCCGTGGAGATGTATTCCGATGAGTGGCGGCCACGCGCGCCCGCGCTGGCGGCGCAACCCGGCGAGGCGCTCGCACGCCTGGGGTCCTTTGGACTGCGGGATCGCTGGTGGCTGTTCCTGATTGCGGTCGCGGCGCTTGCCGCCGAGTGGACATTGCGGCGCCGTCAGGGCCTGCCGTAATGGGCCTCTGGAAACAGATCTCGCGGTTTTTCGGCGGCGGCGCAGTCGACTACGCCAAGCTCGAGACCGTGCAGCGTCTTCTGGTGGAGGCCGATTTCGGTGTGGCCGCGACCAACGAGACCATCGAGCGATTGAGTCGTGCGGATCGCGTCGATCAGGCCGCGCTCGAGCGCATCGTCGCGGATCAGCTCGGTCCGCCCGCGGCGCCGCTCGCACGCGCCGACGAGCCACCCACGGTCGTCCTGGTGTTCGGCGTCAACGGCACCGGCAAAACGACAACCGTCGCCAAGCTGGCCCATCAGCTGCTTGCGCAGGGCCGGAGCGTGCTCCTGGCGGCGGCCGACACGTTTCGCGCAGGAGCAACCGATCAGCTCGAGGTCTGGGCCGGCCGGCTCAACGTGCCGTTCGTCGGCGCCGCGACCAAAGGCGGCAAAGCGGATCCCGCCGCGGTCGCGTTCGATGCGGTCGATGCGGGGTTGGCTCGCGGCATCGGCACGGTGCTCGTGGATACCGCGGGCCGCCTGCACACCGGTGAGCGGCTGCGCGAGGAGGTGAAAAAAGTCGTGCGCGTCGTCGGCAGACGGCGTAACGGCGCCCCGCATGAATCACTGCTCGTCCTCGATGCTACGATTGGCCAGAATGCTGTCCACCAGGCGAGGGAGTTCTCGGCCGCTGTCCCGCTCACGGGACTGGTGATTACGAAACTCGACGGCACGGCCAAGGGGGGCAGCGTGATCGCGTTGCGGCGCGCAGTTCCCGCGCCGATTCGCTTTCTCGGCACGGGCGAGACACTCGAGGATCTGGAGCTGTTCGATCCGGCGAAGTTTGCCCGCCGTCTGGTGAGTGATTGAAGCTTCAGCTGAATTCGCCGGTCAAATTTCTCAAAGGTGTCGGCCCGAAGCGCGCCGAAGCCCTCCAGAGACTCGGCGTCCGTACCGCGGGCGATCTTCTCTATCACGTTCCCCATCGCTATCTCGACGCCACCACCGTCACGCCGCTGGCACGCGCCAATGTCGGGCAGGAGGCGACGTGCGTGGGGCGCGTCGTCAGCACCGGCGTCCTGCCGACGCGCCGCGGGCTGCGGGTGTTTCGGGCCGTACTGCGCGACGAGAGCGGCTTGCTCGAATGCGCCTGGCCAGGCCGCCCGTTCCTCGAGCGGCAGATCAAAAAGGGCCAGCTGCTCCTCGTCACCGGCCCCGTCCGCTACTATCACGGCAAGCAGCTCGTCCCGCGGGAGTTCATCGTGCTCGCGGAGGAGGGGGAGGGCGAAGGCGCTGGGGACCCGGGCCTCGTACTCCCCGTGTATCCGGCGACGGAAGGGCTGACGCACCGGCAGATCCGTTTGCTGGTCCAGCAACATCTCGACACGCTGTTGCCTCTCGTCAACGACCCGCATCCCGCGGCGTTCCGGGCGAGTCACGATCTCATCGACCTGCACCGCGCGCTGGAGCTGATGCATCGGCCCAAGCGTGTTGAGGAGGCGGAGCTCGGACGGCGACGGCTCGCGTTCGATGAGCTGTTCGATCAGCAGCTCGTGCAGGCGCGCGCCCGCCATCTGGCCAAGCGCTCGCGCGCCGGCATCCGGTTCGCGCTCAAGCGCGAGCTGACCACCCGGCTCAAGGAGCATCTGCCCTTCGAGCTGACCGCCGATCAGCGTCATGCCGTCCGCGAGATCACGGATGACATGACGGCGCCGCTCCGCATGCATCGTCTGCTCATGGGTGACGTCGGGACGGGCAAAACCGTCGTTGCGCTCTTCGCGATGCTGTTGGCCGCCGAGAACAATTATCAGGCCGCGATCATGGCGCCGACCGAGCTGCTCGCGGAGCAGCATGGATCGACCCTCACGCGCCTGCTCGAGCCGCTCGCCATTCGCCCGGAGCTGTTGCTCGGCCGGATGAGCAACGCCGACAAGGTCGCGGCGCGCGAGCGGATCGCTTCCGGAGGACCGCGTGTGGTGGTCGGCACCCATGCGCTGATTCAGGAGTCGGTATCGTTCCAGCGGCTCGGTCTCGTCGTCATCGACGAGCAGCACCGCTTCGGCGTGGAGCAGCGCGCGGCCCTCGTCGAGAAGGGTGACGCACCGGACGTGCTCTTGCTCACGGCAACTCCGATTCCCCGATCCCTCGCCCTCACCCTCTATGGCGACCTCGACGTCACGCAGATTCGCGAGAAGCCGCCGGGCCGCGGAACGGTCAAAACGGCGCTCCGCACTGAAGCGGCGCGAACCAAGATCTACGAATTCATCCGCAGCGAATGCACGGCCGGGCGCCAGGTCTACGTGATTTACCCGGTGATCGACGAATCAGAGCGCGCCGACCTCAAGGCCGCCACGACGATGGCCGGGAAGCTCGCCAAGGTTTTTGCGGAGCTCCGCGTCGGCCTCGTGCACGGGCGCATGAAGGTCGACGAGCGGGACGCGACCATGCGCGCCTTTCGCGACAACGCGGTGCACGTCCTCGTCGCGACGAGTGTGATCGAGGTCGGCATCGACGTCGCGAACGCGACCGTGATGCTGATCGAGCACGCCGAGCGTTTCGGACTGGCGCAGCTGCACCAGCTGCGCGGGCGCGTGGGACGCGGACCGGCGGCTAGTCACTGCATTCTGCTCTCGGATTCGCCGGAAGCGACGCCGCGGCTGCAGGCATTCTGCGAAACGACCGACGGCTTCAAGATCGCCGAGCTCGATCTGCAGGAGCGGGGCATGGGCGAGCTGACTGGCGCGCGCCAGTCGGGTGGGGTGCCGTTGCGCTACGCCAATCTGGAAACGGATGTACCATTGCTCGAAGCGGCGCGGCAGGCGGCGGCGGCGATGATCGCGACCGATCCGGCATTGGAGAAGCGGGAGCACTCAGCCTATCGCGAGCGGATCGTTACGAGATACGAGCGGGGGTTTGAGTTGTTTCGGGTTGGGTAGTTAGGGGCCTCGGGGTTGGGCCTCGGAACCCCGAGCCCCGACTCCCCACCTATTCTCTAGAAAGCAAGCCGCATCTCCGCCCCCACGCCGTTCTCCAGCCCGCCAATCCGTATATCCGAGGGGTAGGGAATGTTGTCCGGTCCCCGGCCCGGATGGAGATAGATAATGAAGAGCGCCGTCGTTGTGAACAACGCCGCCTGCGCGGCAAAGAGCCATTCATTCGCTTTGTGATCGTGCCGTCGCGACAGCTGATAGAGCGCCTCCGCGTCGCTCCGCTGATAGGTGCCGTCGGGCGCCAGCAGACAGGCGTCCTGCGCGGACCGGCAAATGGCGAGCAGGGCATTCCACTGCCGCCGCGATTGCTTGTGCTCCTCCGCCGCGAACACGGTCAGCGCCGCGGCACCGGCCGCGGTGAGCCACTTGCCGTAATGCACGAGCGTCCCGCTGATCGTGCCGTGTGATGCGGCCAGCGGTTGAGCGGACGCCGCCGTGGACGCCGCGGCGAAGCGGGGCTCGCCGAGGCGCTGGGCGGCCAGCGGCGAAACTCCCGCCGCGGCGACGATCATGGCGAACGATATCGTGCAGCGCGTCATCGGTACGTGTGAATATTGCCGTGGCCGGCGATCACCACCACCTGCCGGTCGCGGACGAGCGGCGGTTCTTCGATCGGACCGCTGACCTGGGTGCGCCACTTGATCGCGCCGGTGGCGGGATCGACTAGCAACACCTCGCCACTCACACTGCCGACCAGGACACCCGACACGAGCGGCGTCGGTCCCGCGACCGCCACAATATCCAGGGAGTGATTCGTCGCGCCGTCGGGCGCGTTCGTCGGAACGATCCAGAGCTTGCCATCCCGCGACAGCACATAGAGAGTATCGCCCACGAGCGCAGGAGAGCCGTAGATGGCTTCGCCGGCATGCCGCTCCCAGCGGATCGACAGCGGTTCGAGATCGACGGCGATGACGCTGCCGCTCGTCGTCGTCAGATACACGTGACGGCCGTCGCTCGCCGGAGTCGCGAGGACGGCGCCGGGCAGCGGCAAACGCGCGCGAATGACTCCGCTTTCACGATCGAGCAGATAGAGCATGTCGATCGTGGTCGTGACGACGAGTCCGTAGGGTGTCGCGACCGGGCCGCCACGCACTGCGCCCTCGAGTTGGCGGCGCCACCGGATCTCCCCATGATCGGTTTCGAGCCGCAGCACGAGTCCCATCTCTGTGCCGGCGTAGAGTGCGGTGCCGTCGAATGCGAGCGGAGCGACGACGCTGCCGACGCGCGTCTTCCACAGCGCCTTGCCATCGCGCAGCCGGATAGCGTACACCCGGCCTTCGGGTTGGGCTTCGGTCGCGATGTAGAGCTGGTCGTCATCGAGCAGCGGACCGGAGCGTGCCGTCCCATCCAGCCGTGAGCGCCACAAGACATCGCCGCTCGCGCGATCGATGAGCACGATGTAGCGATCGGCGGTGCCCACGGCCACCACGCTTTCGCCGAGCGCGGGGCTGCCGCGCACCCCCCGGCCCACGCCGACGCGCCACAATGGCCGGGGATCGGGGTTGAGCGTCTCCTGAGCGGCTGCATCGTGACGGGCGTTGCCGAGGTACGCGAGCCAGGTCGTTTCCTGCCGCGCGGGGCCGCTGCGCACGACCGGCGCGCATGCCCCTGCCCACGTAATCGCGTTGACACTCAAAAGGCTCGCCACTAGTATGCCGCGCCTATGGCAGAGCGACACTGGATCGATGAGCTGCCGCAGCACGCGGGCGAGACCGTTGCCGTGCGTGGCTGGGTCGCGACCACCCGCTCGAGCGGCAAGATCGCCTTCGTCGTGCTGCGGGACGGGACCGGTTATCTGCAAGCGGTGATCTCCAAGAAAGACGTCGCCCCCGAGGTCTGGGAGGCATTTGGGAAACTTACTCAGGAGACGTCGCTGGAAGTGACCGGCAGCGTGCGCGCCGAAGCGCGCGCCCCCGGCGGCGTCGAGCTCCAGACGGCCGAGCTGCGCCTGCTCGGCCCGAGCACCGATTTTCCCATCACACCCAAAGAGCATGGCATCGCATTTCTGTTCGAGCACCGGCATCTCTGGCTGCGCTCGAAGCAGCAGGTCGCGATCGCGCGCGTACGACACGAAGTGATCCAGGCGATCCGCGACTTCTTTTACGAGCGGCATTTCACGCTCGTGGACACCCCCATCCTGACGGGATCGATCGGCGAGCACGCCGGCACGCTCTTCTCGGTGGACTACTTCGACCTCGGCAAGGCCTATCTCGCGCAGACGGGACAACTGTACGTCGAAGCCGCCGCCGCGGCGCTCGGCAAAGTGTATTGCTTCGGGCCGACGTTTCGCGCCGAAAAATCGAAGACGCGCCGTCACCTCACGGAGTTCTGGATGGTGGAGCCCGAGGTCGCCTGGAATGATTCCGCAGCCAACATGCGGCTGCAAGAAGACTTCGTGTCGTACATCGTGGGTCGCTGTCTGGAGCGCCGCAAGAGCGATCTCGTCGAGCTGGGCCGAGATCTTGCGCCCCTCGAGCGCGTCGTGCCGCCGTTCCATCGGATTTCATACAGCGACGCCGTCGCGATGCTGAAGTCGCTGGGCGGCGACATGGAATGGGGCCGGGATCTCGGCGGCGACGACGAGACATTGCTCGCCAAGCAGTACGATCGGCCGGTATTCGTCTATAACTACCCGAAGGCGGTGAAAGCCTTCTACATGAAGGAGAATCCCGACGACCCGCGGACGGTGCTGAACAATGATTGTCTCGCCCCCGAAGGGTATGGCGAGATCATCGGCGGCAGCCAGCGCGAGGACGACTACGACAAGCTGCTCGCGCGCATTCGCGCGGAGGGATTACCGGAGGAGTCCTACTCCTGGTATCTCGACTTGCGGAAGTACGGCACGTTCGTGCACGCGGGATTCGGGTTGGGGGTAGAACGAACCGTAGCCTGGATTTGTGGTATCCCGCATATCCGGGAAGCGATCGCGTTCCCGCGAACGCTCTATCGGCTGTGGCCATAGCGAAGCCGGTCGTTTTCGGTCAGCACGAAGCCAACACCCTTCTCCAACTCGAGGATGTCGCCAGCCGCGCGGAGCGTGCCGCGCTCATGGCGGACGGTCACCTGGGCTACGTCATGCCGATCGGCGGTGTCGCGGCGTATCGCGAGAAGGTCTCGGTGGTGGGCGTTGGATTCGACATCGCGTGCGGCAACGCCGCGATTCGCACCGATCTGAAGCTGCCGCAGATCCAGGGAAAGCTCCGCGAGCTGGCCGACGAGATTCAGGCGTCGCTGTCGTTCGGCGTCGGCCTGAAGAATCGCGCGAAAGACGCGCCCACGAGCGATCCGCTGTTCGAGGATCCGGCGTGGGAGGCGGTGCCGGATCGCCAGGAGCGCGAGCGGCTGCGCACCAAGGCGCGCGAGCAGCTGGGCACCGTGGGCTCGGGCAATCATTACGTCGACGTCTTCGCCGACGAGGAGAACCGAATCTGGGTCGGTGTGCATTTCGGGTCGCGCGGCTTCGGCTACGGCGTGGCGCACGGATTCCTCGCGCTGTCGCAGAACAAGCAGTGGGGCGAGCGCGCGCCCGAGCGCGAAGCGCTGCTCGACGTCCATGCTCCCATCGGCGATGCCTACTGGCAACTAATGAATCTGGCGGGCCGCTACGCCTACGCCGGCCGCGAGTGGGTAGCGCGCAAGGTCGTGTCGATCCTCGGCGGGCACGAGCTCGAGCTGGTGCACAACCATCACAACTTCGCGTGGATCGAGGAGCACGGCGGCGAGCAGCTGTACGTCGTGCGCAAGGGCGCAACGCCGGCGTTTCCGGGGCAAAAGGGCTTTGTCGGCGGCTCGATGGGCGACAATGCCGTGATTCTGCAGGGCGCGACGCCGGCGGATGCCGAGACGCGCGATCTCCAGGCGCGCGCGCTGTACTCGACAGTGCACGGCGCGGGTCGTGTCATGAGTCGCACTGCTGCCGCGGGGAAGCGCACCCGCAAGGGCAAGGTGCTGAAGCCGGGCGCGATCTCGCGTGAGATGATGAATGAGTGGATCAAGGGAAAAGGTGTGCTGCTGCGTGGCGGCGGGACCGACGAGAGCCCGCACGTGTATCGTCGCTTGCCGGATGTGCTCGAGGCGCAGGGGCCCACGGTCGAAGTGCTGCACACGTTGCGGCCGTTGATCGTGGTGATGGCCGGAGCGGAGGAGTTCGATCCGTATAAGGACTGAAACGACCCGGCGCTCCGTTGCGTAGGACCGAAACCCTTCTCTGAAAGCGCACAAACTCCGTGGATCCAGATTTCTTTATTGCGGCCTTCTGGCTCGGCATTTCCGTCACAGTCAACATCGCCCTCGGCTTGGCCTGGTTCGCCGCGCGCAAACGCGAGAAACGACTCGAGGCCCGACCGGGCGACGTTTCTCCGCTCGACGACCAGATCGGTCGGTTGATCACATCCAACGAGGCGATCGTCGCCCGCCTCGAGGACATCGTCAGTAGCCAGGAATTCCTGAACCGCGTGCTCACCGATCGGCTCGATCGGCTTGGTCGCGCACTGCCCGCACCGGAGCCTCGCGACGCCGGCCCATGATCGTGCTGCGTGCAAAGGAAAGACGGACTTGCGCCGCTGATTGGAAACGTGGAGTAGCGGGATGAGCCCAGCGATTCGCCCGATTGCGATAGGAATCTTTCGTCGAGCCGACCAGATTCTGGTCGGCTTTGCGTATGACGCGGTCAAAAATGAGCGCTACTGTCGGCCGCCTGGCGGGGCAATCGAGTTCGGCGAACGCGCAGCCGGTGCGCTGCGCCGTGAGCTCCAGGAGGAGGCCCATGCGGACATTGGCGAGATACGTTTGTTGGGTGTGCTCGAAAACACGTTCGAGCTCGAAGGAGTCCCCAAGCACGAAATCATCTTTGTGTTCGAGTCGTCCTTCACCGATTCGCTTCTGTACGAGCGTGCAGAGATTCCGCTCTACGAGGAGGGCTGGGAGGGGTCATTGCAGTGGGTAGCGCTCGCTGAGTGCCGCACCGGCGCCGTCGCGCTCTACCCGGATGGCCTGGTCGCGTTGTTGGACGGCCGCGACGGCACACTATAGAGGAACGGACGCGGCTGCGGCAAACCGTCGTACGATCGCTCCGGCCGGCTCCACTGTATGAATTCCTTCGACGCTCTTGCCCGCCTGCCAATAATCCTTGGACGTCCGTTCGCGCGCGCCGCCCTTGAGTGACGCGCGCTTGAGCTGCCAGGCCGAGCGCAGCGCGTAGATCGTGCGCATCCAGTGCTTCGTCTTGCGGCCGCGCAGCAGCCAGCGTGCAAGGGGGCCTGCTTTGGTACCGATACGCTCCACAAAGGGCGTGCGGATCACGGCGAGCGGCACACCAGTCACGCGCTCGGTGAGGACGATGTCGTCCGCGCGCGCCGCCACGATGGCCTGCTTGTAGTCGGGATGCGCGCCGCACTCGTCGGTCGCGATGAAGCGCGTGCCGAGTTGCGCGCCCGCATAACCTAGCCGCAGCGCGCGCACGAAGTCGCGCTCGTCGCCGATGCCGCCGGCGCAGACGACCGGTACGTCTAGATCGTGCAGCTGCTCGTAGAGTCGCTCGGCGCTGTGCGGCCCTGCGTGGCCGCCCGCGCGATCGTTCACGGCGATGAGGCCGTGCACACCGCCGGCAAGTCCCTTCTCGCCCCATTTGCGCTCGGTTACGTCGTGATAGACAATGCCGCCGTGCGGGGAGACACGGTCCACCACCCAGCGCGGATTGCCGAGCGACGTCACAAAGAACCGCACGCCTTCCTCGACAGCGATATCGACATACGCTCTCATCCGGTCGAGGTAAAGTTTTGAGCTACGCTCGATCAGCACGTTCATTCCGATGGGATTGTCCGTCGTGCGCCGGATCAGTTTCAGCCCCTCCCGCAAGTCGTGACCGTAGACATAGATCATCGAAAGCGGCTGGACGACGCCGATGCCGCCCGCGTCCGACACGGCGGCCACCAGCTCGGGGTTGGTGCAGGGGTACATCGCACCACAGATCAGCGGCACTTCGATGTGAAGCTGTCGCGTGAGCGCGGTGGCGAGGAGGTTCACTAAGCGGGCGCAGTTGGCTTGGGGATGGGGCGCAGCCGCCAGCGCGCGGTGGCGCGGGCGACGACGTCGCCCTGGCTGTCCGTAATGGCGACCGCGGCCTCGTACTCCTGCTCGGCCGTGACGTCGAGATGGTCCGCGCGGCACTCAGCGATCAGTCGACCGCGAGCCTTTTTGAGATAGGTGATGGAAAAGCCGGTGACGATGCCCTGCACGGTGGCGGGCAGACCCACGAGCACCGCCAGCCCGCTCGCCATCTCGGCGAGGTTCGCGAGCGCCATCGCGTGGATCGAGCCGAGATGATTGCGGACGCGACGCCGGTCGCGTAAGGAGACCCGGCACCAGCCGGGAGTCAGCTCTTCGACGCGCGCGCCGATCGAGGCCGAGTACGGCGTCATGCGGCCGAGCAGGAAGGTGAACAGTGTCCTGCCGCCGGGAAGGGAAGCCAACCGGTTCCACAAGGTACGGAGACGTTGGCCCGGTGCTGACAAAGAGGCTGAGGACACGCCCGAATGTAACATCGCGAGACGATACGGCGGGTTGCATCGCCTAACACACCTGCTAGTCTTCTGTCCGTCACGACAGCCCGCCATTCACCAGGAGAATCCTTTGAAGAAGAAGTCCCGGTCTCGTCGTCCCGCTCGCCGGCGGGGCATTAGCCGCATCGACCAGCCCTCGACGCGCACCCATGGCTGGTTTGTGCGCGCGGGTTTCTATACGCGCCCCGATGGCACCTCGGCCCCTCGGCACCGGAAATTCTTCGGCGATGCGGGTTACGGTGGCAAGCGGAAGTCTCTGAAGGCGGCAACGGCGTATCGGGCCATTGTCACGCGCGTGCGGCGGAAGCGAACCCGCACTACGCGCCGCGCCGCAGCCTAGGGCTTCTGAAACGGCTCTGGACACCACGGTCCGCGCGGGTCTAATCTCACGCATGCGCAACCGACTGCTTCCTGTACTGACTGTGCTCTCACTCGCTGGCGCGACCGCGGCCGGCGCTCAGACGGCCCTCCAACTGCGCTGGGAGCTCCTCGGTGACAGCGTCACCAGCGATGGGGCCGGTTCACGTGCGGCATTCACGCTGACCAACCGCGATACGAAACCGCTCCCTCCGAGCGGGTGGGCGATCTACTATAGCGCGTTCCACAGCGCGAGCTCCGGCAGCATCGGTGGCGGATTCACCATCGAGGATCTGACCGGCGAGTTACATCGCCTGGTGCCGAAAGGATTTGCCGGGCTCGCCCCGGGAGCGAGCGTCCGGATTCCCTACCTCACCGACTTGCTTCTCAATCGCAGCTTCACGCCGCAGGGTCCGTACATCGTTTTCGACGCCGCGAAGGACGTGGGTGTCCCGCTGACCGATTACGCGGCCGCTCCCTTCGAGCGGCGCATCGCGACACCCGAGCAGCAGTTCTCGCTCGACTCGTTGACCCGGGCCATTCCCGCGAGCGATCTGCCACCCGTTTTTCCGACCCCGGTCGAAGTGACGAAGGGAACGGGAACGCTGCGTCTCTCGGCGCCGCCGGCAGTCGTAGCTGCGGACGCCCTGAAGAGCGAGGCCGCGTTTGCTGCCGAGTATCTGCGGCCTTACTTCAGCGGGACCCGGCCGGGTAGCGGACCGTCTCTGCGGCTCGAAGTCGGGTCCGTCGCCGGTCAGACGTCGCCGGAGGCGTATTCGCTCGTCGTGGATTCGGGAGGTATTCGGATCGTGGGCGTCTCGCCTGCAGGTGTTTTTTATGGCCTGCAATCTCTGCGTAGCCTGTTGCCCGCGCCCACGCCGAAGACAGGAATCGTCGTTCCGGCGATCCAGGTGATCGATGCGCCGCGCTTCGGCTATCGCGGCTTCATGCTCGACGTCGCCCGCAATTTTCAACCGAAGTCCGCGGTGTTGCGAACGATCGACCTGCTCGCCCGCTACAAGCTCAACGTGCTGCATCTGCACCTCACCGATGACGAAGGGTGGCGGGTCGAGATCGCGGGTCTGCCCGCCCTCACCGCGGTGGGCGCGCGGCGTGGGCATCCACCGGATTCGGACCAGCACCTGCAGCCCGCGTACGGGTCGGGTGCGCTCGTGGACCGTCCGTTTGGCAGCGGTTTCTTTTCCCGCGCCGATTACGTCGAGATCGTGCGCTACGCGGCGGCTCGGCACATCGAAGTCATCCCGGAGCTCGAGATGCCCGGGCATGCGCGTGCAGCGCTCCACGCGCTGAAGCTCTACGATCCGCGCGACACATCGAAGTACATGTCGGTGCAAGGCTATCCCGACAACGTGTTGAATCCGGCACTCGAGTCGACGTACCGGTTCATCGAGCAGGTGGTGGGCGGTCTCGTGGCGATGCACCGCGAAGCGGGTGCGCCGCTCCGCCATATCCACATGGGCGGCGACGAGGTGCCGGCCGGCGTCTGGGTGGGATCACCAGCGGTGCAGGCCTACATGAAGGCGCACGGTCTCACGAGCGTCGACGATATGTGGTTCGTGTATTACGGACGCATCGAGCAGATCCTGAAAGCGCAGGGGCTCGAGCCTTCGGGGTGGGAAGAGATCGCGGTGCGCAAAACGCGTCGCGACGGGCGGCCCGCAGCCATCGTCAATCCCGAATTTGCCGGCCGTGGCTGGCGCGCTTATGTGTGGAATAACGTCGCGGGGTGGGGTGCCGAGGACCTCGCGTATCGCCTGGCGAATGGCGGATACGATGTCGTGCTCAGCAACGTGACCAATCTCTATTTCGATCTCGCGTGGAATCCGAGCCCTGCGGAGATCGGGCAGAACTGGGGAGGCTACGTCGACCTCCGCAAACCGTTCGACTTCATTCCTTTCGATTACTACAAGAACGCGCGCGTCGATCGGCAGGGCGACCCGCTCGATCCCGCGGTGTTCGTCGGCAAGGATCGGCTCACCGACTACGGTCGCGCACACATCTTGGGAATGCAGGGCAACCTGTGGTCGGAGACGCTGGGAGGTGAGGGGCGACTCGAGTACATGCTCGTCCCGAAGCTCTTCGGGCTTGCCGAGCGGGCATGGGCGCCCGATCCCGCCTGGGCGACCGAGCGCGACAGCGCGAAGTCGAGCTCATCGTACCGCGACGCGTGGTCTCGTTTTGTCAGCGTGGTGGGTCAGCGCGAGCTGCCGAAGCTCGACCGGGAAATGCCGGGATTGAACTACCGCATCCCGACGCCGGGTCTCCGGGTGCGGGATGGCAGGGCGTACACGAGCCTCGAGCTGCCCGGCTTTACGCTGCGCTACACGACGGACGGCACTGAGCCTACTGCGCGGAGCCCGGAGGTGCGCGGGCCGATCCCGGCGAGCGCGCGCCTCCGCGTGGCAGCGTTCAACGGGGTTGGCCGAAAGGGTCAAACGGTGCATCTCACCGGGCCCTGAGGTTACAGCCTCGGATTGGTTTTTTTAACCTCGTCCCACAACTTGTCGAGCTCTTCCAGGCTCGCCCGACCCATCTCGAGTCCGCGTTCTTCCGCCAGCTTTTCCACTTTCTCGAACCGCTTCGTGAATTTCGCGTTTGCGCGCTCGAGCGCCTGAGCCGGCTCGGCGCCGAGCTTGCGCGCGAGATTCACAGTCGCGAAGAGCAGGTCGCCGATCTCCTCATCGATCTGCTCTCGCCGCCCGGCGCCGAGCTCCTTTTCGAGCTCGCCGATCTCTTCTTTCACCTTCGCCAGAGGACCCTTCACGTCAGGCCAATCGAATCCGATTCCGGCCGCGCGTTCCTGCAGCCGATAGGCCATCAACAGAGCGGGGAGCGTGGGTGGCAGGCCGGCCAATGTGCCGCGCTTGCCGCCGGCGCGCGGCTCGCGGCGCTTGACGAGCTCCCAGCCAGCGTGATCGCCGCTGCTCCCGCGTCCGCCTTCGGCGAACAGGTGCGGGTGGCGGCGCCACATCTTTTCTTCGAGCGTGCGGGTGACCACTTCGGCGTTGAATTGCGATCGCTCTTCGGCGATAACGATCTGAAACGCGAGATGCAGCAGCAGATCCCCCATCTCGTCGCGCATCGCCTCGGGATCATCGGTCTGAATCGCCTGATCGAGCTCGAGGGCTTCCTCCACCAGGTAGGGACGGAGTGTTTGCGGGGTCTGGGCGCGGTCCCACGGGCAGCGTTGCCGCAGCTCGCGCACGAGTGCCAAAGCACGTCCAAGCGCTGAATCGCCTTGCATTTAGCCTCCGGGCCGGGTAGAATACCCGCGCCAGTGAGCGTGTCAACGAGTCGCAGGGCCTGGGTGGAAGTGGACGTGGGTGCCCTCGTCGACAACGCCCGAACGGTAGCAAAGATAGCAGGCACACGGCTCCTCCCTGTCGTCAAGGCTAACGCGTACGGGGTGGGAGCCGTCACTGTATCCAGGGCTCTCGAGCAGCTCGACCCGTGGGGCTATGGAGTCGCCACTGTCGAGGAGGGCGCCGAGCTGCGGGCCGCCGGGATCACGCGTCCAATTCTGGTGTTCATGCCGACGCGCGCCCAGTTGTTCGACGACTACGATCACTATCAGCTGACACCGGCTCTCGGCGATGCCGGCAGCATCCTCGAGTGGACGACCCGGAGCGATCGCCCCTTCCATATCGAGATCGATACCGGCATGGGCCGCGCCGGCGTCCGTTGGGACGAAGTGGACGAGATGGGCGAGGCCATCGACACGCCGTCGTTCGAGGGGTGCTACACGCATTTCCACTCCGCTGAGCGAAACGACGGCAGTGCAGAGCGCCAGGCGGAGCGTTTTCTGGGGGCCGTGCGCCGCCTGCCCCGGCAGCCGGTGCTGCTGCACGCTGCGAATAGCGCCGCGGCGTTACGGGGAAAAAAGTACGCGTTTGATATGGTACGGCCCGGCATCTTCCTGTACGGGGGTTTGGCCGCGGAAGGCCTCGAGCAACCGAAGCCCGTTGTCTCCATTCGGGCGCGCGTATTGAGCGTACGTCGTATCCACAAGGGTGAAAGCGTCAGCTACAACGCGAGCTGGGTGGCGGCGCGCGATACCGTAGTAGCAACGCTTGGAATCGGGTATGCGGATGGTATCCGGCGCGACATCGGACTCGCCGGCAGGGCCAATGTGCTGCTGCGGGGCAAGCGCTGTCCCATCGTCGGTGTTGTGCAGATGGACATGACGTTGGTGGACAGCGGGACGGTCGAGGTGCAAGTCGGTGACGTCGCGACACTGCTCGGCGAGGAAGCCAAACAGCGCATCACGCTGGCCGAGTTCACTGCGTGGAGTGGCGAGCTGGCGCACGAGGTGCTGACGGGTCTTGGATCGCGCTTGCCGCGAGTGTATGCGTGAAGCGCGCCGCCATCATCGTGCTCGACGGACTTGGCATCGGACCGGCGCCCGACACGGCGCAGTACGGTGACGCGGGCTCGAATACACTGGGCAACGTGGCCCGTGCGGTGGGTGGACTGAAGTTGCCGAATCTGGAAAAGCTGGGTCTCGGCAGGTGCAGCCCGGCGGGAATTCACGGTCTCGCGAGCGAGGTCACGCCGACTGCGGCGCATGGCATCGCGCAACCGGCGTCGGCGGGCAAGGACAGCACGACGGGCCATTGGGAAATCTGCGGCGTCGTACTGGAGAAGGCATTCCGCACCTATCCCACCGGGTTTCCGGTCGCGTTGCTGGACGAGTTTGCGCGCCGCACGCATCGCGGCTGGATCGGCAACAAAGCGGCGTCGGGGACCGCGATCATCGATGAGCTTGGCGCGGAGCATCAGCGCACCGGGAAGTGGATCGTGTACACGTCGGCTGATTCCGTCTTCCAGATCGCGGCGCACGAATCGACGGTACCGCTCGATGAGCTATACCGGGCGTGCATGGTTGCGCGCGAAATGTTGATAGGAGAGCACGCTGTCAGCCGCGTAATTGCGCGTCCGTTCGAGGGCAGGCCCGGGGACTACCGCCGCACCGCGCACCGGAAGGATTTTTCCATCGCGCCGGTGGGCACGACGCTGCTGGACCGGCTGGCGGAGGCGCGGATCGCGCGCGTGGGGATCGGCAAAGTCGATGATCTGTTTGCCGCGCGCAACATCAGCAGCGAGCACACGCCCACGAATGACGACGCATATCGCCGCATCGAACGGGCGCTCGAGACGCTGGATGAGGGATTCATCTTTGTGAACGTGATCGAGTTCGATCAGACATGGGGGCATCGCAATGATGTGGAGGGGTTTCACCAGGGTCTCAGGGAGTTGGATGCCTGGGTGCCACGTCTGCTCGGCCTGCTACGGGCTGACGACCTCGTCATGCTGACGGCGGATCACGGGAACGATCCGACGACGCCGTCGACCGATCACTCGCGGGAAATGGTCCCACTGCTGGTATTGGGTCCCAACGTGCAACCACGGTCGCTCGGCGTCCGCCGGAGCTTCGCCGACCTGGGGCAGACCGTCGCCGAGTACTTCGATGTGCCGCGGCTCGCGGCTGGTGCGTCGTTCCTGCGAGACGTGGTCGCATGAAGGATCTGGTGGCGCAGGCGCGTGCCGCGATGCGCAATGCGTGGGCTCCCTACAGTAGCTTTCACGTCGGCGCCGCGATCGAGGCAGCCGACGGGCAGGTGTACGTGGGTTGTAACGTCGAGAGCGCGTCGTACGGTCTCACCATTTGTGCCGAGCGCATGGCGCTGGGGGCCGCGGTCGTGGGTGGGGCGCGCAAGCTGAAGCGCGTGGTCGTGACCACCGAGGTCGATCCGCCCGCGGCGCCATGCGGCGCGTGCCGTCAGCTGCTGGCGGAATTCGGTCTCGATGTCGAAGTCATTGCGGTCGGGCCGACGTCGGAGCGGCGCTGGACGCTGGCCGCTCTGTTGCCCGACGCATTTACCAAGGAGACGCTCGACCGGTGAAGCGGTACTTCGCCATGCTGTTGCTCTGCATGAGCCCGATCGCGTGCGTCGAGGTGGCTACGGCCCCCGGCGTATGCCCAACGTTTTGTCCCAACGGAACGATCGAGAGTTACGACACGATCTTCACCGACATCATCGTGCGTGATTCGGCGTTTCGCGGGTACGTGCAGCCCTATCAGGCGGAGGCAATGACCGCCGCTGATCTGCCCGGCGTGATCGACAGCCGCGCAGTCTTCGTCACGAACAACATGTTCACGACCACGACTCCCGTTCCGGGCGACACCACCCCGGTCCCTCTGGTCGCCGACTCGGTCCGGCTGCGCACGATTATCGTGCGGCGCGACACGCAGGCCACGAACCTGCAGCTCAAACTCTATTCGGTGCCCGTGACGACGGATTCCGCATCGACCTTTTTGGACCTCGAGCCGTACTTCAGCAATCCTCCGGTCGACAGCGTCAATGTATCCGCGGTGCTCGCACGGCCGCCGATCACCGATACGACGACACGCCGCGTCTGGGGTGATTCGATCTGGACCGACTCGGCGGGCCACGTCATCATCCAGGCCGACAGTGGCCGCACACTCTTCCTGTACTGGCATCTCGACTCGCTGCAAGCGCCCCTCGTCGTGGCGGATTCCGGGCGATTGGGCTTCGGCATCCGCGTTGCGGCCGATTCGTTTGCGACGGTCGCGCTCGGCACGCTGGAGTCGTCGCGCAATGCGCTGGTCTCGTGGTATTACCACTACACGGTCCCCGACACCGTGACGAGCGAGCCCGATTCGGTAAAAAGCGGGGTCGCGCCGCGCGCGGCGGCGTTCGACAACTTCGTATTCGATCGTCCTGTGCAACCGATCGATTCAGACCTGGTGGTAGGCGGCGCGCCGTCGGCGCGCAGTCTGCTCCGCGTCGAGCTCCCCACGTTTCTGCACGACAGCATCGACGTGGTGCGCGCGACACTCATCCTCGTACCAGTGACGCCCGTCGCCGCCTCGCCCGCCGATTCGTTCGAGATCCGTGGCTTGCCGGTGTTAACCGATCTCGGCGCGAAATCGCCGCTAGCCCAGGTCCTCACGGGCCGGACGACGATCCACGCAAACGTGGCGGATACGGTACGCATGGAAGTGACGGACATGATTCGGAGCTGGGCGCTCGACAGCACGCAGACGACGTCGTTCGTGCTTGGCCAGGTGCCGGAAGCGGCGTCGTATACCGACATTCGCTTCTATTCGTCCCGCAGTCCGGCGTTGCGGCCCGCGCTGCGCATCACGTACGTGAAACGTTTTCCGTTCGGGAAGCCATGAAGGCGGTTGCGCTGGCTGTTGGGGCGGCTCTCCTAACCGCTCAACTGCCAAACCGCTTATCCGCCCAAGACTCCCAGTTCGGCATCCGCGGACTCGGCACGCCAGGCAAGTGGGAGAGCGTCCGCGCCCGCTCGAGCGGCGGCGCGTTTGCTCCCTTCGATGGGTTTTCACCTCTGATCGACGCGTCACTCATCGATGTGCGGCGCTTGAGCGGCTCGGTCACCGGCGCGATGTCCCGGCGTACGGTTGATATCGCCGGGACGCAGACACCGCTCCGCGGTACGCGGTTCCCGGCGTTCGTGATCGCCGGCCCACTGGGTCGCCGGCTGGTGCTCGGCGGCGGGTTTACGACGTACCTCGATCGCACATTCGGGATCAGCACTTCGGACACGTTGATCGTCCGCAACGACACCGTGCCGTTCACCGATGCCGTCAACAGTGACGGGGCGGTCACCGACGTGCGACTCGCGGCGGCAGGGCGGCTCACCAAGCGGCTGACGATCGGCGCAGGAATTCACCTGCTCACTGGCTCGACGCGCGTTGTGGCAACCCGCACGTTCACCGACACCTCGTATCGCAACACAACCGCGCGCGATCAAGTGTCGTATGCCGGGGAAGGATTCTCGGTGAACGCGTTGTACGATCTCGGCCCGCTTCGCCTGGCAGGGTGGTACCGGGCGGATTCCCGGCTCGAAGCCGACATTCGCGGCACGACGGTCGCCGACAACGATCTGCCGAATTCGTATGGCGTGGGAGTCCTGCTGCGGCCCGGTGCCCAGTTCGCCATCGCGGGAACGGCCACGGCGCGTGACTGGACCGGCTCGACCTCCAATGGCCACAACACGCTCAACTGGTCAATCGGCACGGAGCTCGGCACACCCGGCGCGGGCTTGCGGCTCGGCGCGCGCGGCGGCCAGATGCCGTTTGGGGCAGGCGCGACGGCCCCCACGGAGCTCGGCCTGTCTGCGGGTATCGGGAAGCAGTTCTCGGCCGGCCGTGGCCGCATCGATTTCGGTCTCGAGCATCTGCAACGGACCGGCACCGGGTTGAGCGAGAAGGTCTGGACCTTTCTGCTGGGGCTCACTGTGCGGCCGTGAAAGTCTACTTCCACACGTTCGGCTGCCGGGCGAACCAGTACGACACCGAGGTCGTTCGCCAGCGATTCAGCGACGAAGGTGCCGTGCTGGTCGATGATCCCGCGCTCGCCGATCTGGCTGTCATCAATTCCTGCACCGTCACCAACGAGAGCGAAGTCAAACTGCGGCGCTTCGTGCGACACGTCGCAAAGAGCGGAATCACCCAGACGATTGTGATGGGATGCGCCGCCGCGCTGGACGACGGCTCGATTGCGGCGTTGCCGTCGGTACGCGCCGTCGTGGCGAATGCCGATCCGGATGTGGTGCTGCGTGCGTCGGGGATCGTCTCCTCCCCCCCCGGCCCCCTCTCCGCGCGGAGAGGGGCAACGATGGGAAGGAGCCGCGCTCTCCTGAAAATTCAGGATGGCTGCGACGAGCATTGCACGTTTTGCGCGACAACACTCGCGCGCGGTGCAAATCGGTCACGCGGTGTCGAGGAGCTTGTGAGCGAAGCGCTGGGGTTGGCGGAGCACCATGCGGAAATCGTCCTGACCGGTGTGCACATCGGGACGTGGGGCAGGGACTCGGAGGAGCCTTTCCGAGTCCCGAACCTCGAGGCCCGAGTCCCGTCACTCGGCCAGCTTCTCCAGTCTCTCATTGACGCGGTCCCCGGTGTGCGCTTCCGTCTCTCATCAGTCGAAGCCACCGAAGTGGACGACACCCTCGCTCGTCTGCTGATCGAAGCGCCGCGGCATCTGGCCGCGCATCTGCACGCGCCGCTGCAGTCGGGATCAAATCGGGTCCTGAAGCGGATGGGCCGGCATTGGTATACGGCTGAGACCTATCGCGCGCGGATCGACTGGCTCGCCGAGCGGCTCCCGGTTTTTGGCCTGGGCGCAGACGTCATCGCCGGATTCCCGGGCGAGACCGACGCCGATCATCAGGCCACGCTCGCGTTGCTTCGCGCGTCGCCGTTTACGTATCTCCACGTGTTCCCCTTCAGCGTTCGGCCGGATGCCGCCGCGGCCCGCCTGCCGGATCAGCTATCACCCGATGTGATCCGGGCACGGGCGCGTGATCTGCGGGAGCTCGGCGACGCCAACGCTGCCGCCTATCGCGATCGGCGCAGAGGGCAGTGGGGCGACGGCGTGGTGTCGGGCACGCAGGGAGGGAAACTCGAGCTGGTCACGGAGGATTACCTGACCGTGCACGTCAGTTCGGAAGATTGGACGGGACAGAGTAGATT
>Ga0136846_1213357_pt1 | contig 28421 bp, 24 predicted proteins | sample HopSoiMetagenom2_FD_96841 | JGI IMG/M metagenome (GOLD analysis project Ga0136846, IMG submission 96841) | Grasslands soil microbial communities from Hopland, California, USA - 2 Assembly 2016 (version 4) | ecosystem: Environmental > Terrestrial > Soil > Grasslands | place: USA: Hopland... | reverse complement strand
CTCTCTACTCTCTACTCTCTACTCTCTACAATTGTCCGACGTTCGCGCCCCAGCGCTCGATCTCGGCCCGATAGCCCGCATCGTCGTAGCGGGACGGGAGGAACCACTTCGCGTACTCCGGCAGACGCGCATTCGTCAGGTGCGCGGCGAGGAGGTCGGCGCCGGCGTGCGAGCCCATGATGCCGTACCCCGAGAGCGCGCCGAGCACATATGCGCCGTCGACGGGAAGGGGACCGACGAGCGGGCGATTCTCGCGCGTCTTGCAGTAATAGCCACCGTCGACGAAGCCACGATCGCCATGCCCGAAATACGCCTTCACTGCCGGGAGCATCCGCGCGAGGCCGCGGATCGCCACCTCGCCGTAGTGCCGGTCGAAGCGCGGCGGCCAAGCGAAGGCGCGGGGCTCGATGTCGTACGTCCAGATGATGTACAGCTCGTCGCCGTGCGGCCCATCGATCGGCCGCACATGAACGCCGCCGGGAAAGGGGAGCAGCAAGCGCTCGCCGTCGGGCTCGGCGCGGAGCGTCGCGCGCTCTTGGTCCGTCCATGGAAGCTCGACGGGATCGTTCCAGATGAGGAACGGGATCGCGCGGTCGACAACGCGACGCGTGTCGCGCAGGGTGAGCTTGGCGTGGAGCTCCTGGAAGAGCGGCAGCTCGAGGTCGAGCATGCGCAGGACATCCGGAAGCACGGGTCCCGCCGCGATGGCGACGCGGGCGGTGTCGATCCTTGCGCCGGAGGCGAGGCGCACGCCGCGCACCCGGCCGCCGTCGGTGTCCATCGCGGTGACGCGGTCGCGCACGAAGGTGACGCCGGCGCCGAGCGCGCGCTTGAGCATCCACGCGCCTAACGCGATGGCGTTGAACCAGCCGGCGCGGCGCACGTGGAGCGCGGCGCCGGTATCCGGCGTGAGGCCCGGAAAGGCGTGATGGGCAGCAGTGCCGTCGAGGAGGTCGGCGCCGTTAGGCTGGCGCGCAAAGCCCTCCGCCGGCGCGGGCTGGTACGACGACGCGTCGCCCGCATGCTCGCGCAGCTCCCCCATGCCGAACGCGGAGACCTCACGGGCCGTCGCGCGCAGACGATCGACGCCTTCTTCGTCGGCGGTGACAAAGACGTAGCCGCGCCGATTGAGGCGGAACGCGTTGCCGCTCTCGTCCGCCATCTCCTCCAGCAGATCGATGCTGCGCGTCATGTAGCGGAGCATCGTCGCGTCGGGTCCGGGCCACCAGTTGCGGTAGGCCTGCGTGCCCTTGTCGCTCGTGAGCGTCAGCGGTTCGCGCTCGTCGATCAGCACCACGCGCCGAGCCGCGCGTCGCGCGGCCAGATGGTAGACGGCGGCGATGCCAGCCATGCCGGCGCCCACGACCACGATCTCGGCCGTGTCAGCCATTCTGGTGATTGGTCGTTGGTGAGTGGTGGTTGGTGGTAGGTGCTAGGTGGTAGGTGCTAGGTGCTAGGAAGAAGACGCTTCGTTCCGAACCACTCGCCACTCGCCACCATTCACCAACCACCAACCACACTACGTCCAAGCGGGCACGACATCAATCACGATCGCGGAGATCGGCGTCGAAGTTGTCGTCTTCGGGGTCGCGCTTCGGATGCTTGAACTTGTCGTTGCCCTCGGGGCCAGTCGGATCCGCATCCGTGCCTCGAGCGTTGTTGCCGATGTTCTCCCGCGCGTCGCCACGGGCCTCGAATCGAGAGTCGGGCTTGGCGTCGCTCCGCTGATCGCTGGGAATGGGATCGCGCACGTCGTCGTTCTGACGATATTGCGGGCGATGGCTGGATGGCTGGTGATTGTCGGCCATGGTGGTGATTGGTTATTGGTCGTTGGTGGTTGGTGATGGAGTAGCAGAGTGAGCATCTCCGGCACCTGACGTGCCAGATGCACGCTCACGTCGCGTGGCGGCGGGCTCGACGCCAGCGATGCCACCGCTCCCAGCAGAAGCCGGCGAGCCATCCGAGTGCGAAGCCGACGAGCGCGCCGACAATGGCTGCCTTCACCACGACCCACATGAACGCGAAGAGACCGCGCGCCGGATCGAGGCGACGCACGCCGCGCACGATGAGCAGCCAGTACTGCACGCCCCGCGTCAGTGCCGCCATGATTCCGGAGGCGATCGCGACGCCCGCGGCGAAATCGTCGCGCCGGGTTCGGTAGTACGACTCCGGGCGGCGCGGCCGGCGCGGTATGCCGATCATGTCGGATAATCGACGCCAGCGAGTCGCACCGTCGCGTCCCAGAGCCGGCGTCGCTGCTCGGGATCGCGCGCCAACGGCGGCGCAGGCACGGTGCGCCCGCCTAACGTGATGCAGCAGTCGGCACCGGGCGGCGTCACCGTCGCCGCGGCGACCACCGCTTGCGCCGCGGCGTCGGGGTGGAGAAAGACCGCGCGCCAGAGTGGCCGGAGCCATGCCGCGCGCCACCACCAGCGCTCGCGCAGCAAGTCGGTCGCCACCAAGCCGGGATATACGCATACCGCCGAGACACCGCGCGTCGTTAGGCGTTCGGCAAGCGACAGCGTGAACATCACGTTCGCGAGCTTGGACTGGAGATACGCGCGGGTGCCGTTGTAGCGACGCGTCTGCTGGAGATCGCTGAAGTCGATGCGTCCCCAGCGGGCAAGCGAAGACGAGACAGTGAGGACGCGCGCCGGGGCGGCTGCCTCGAGAGCTGGCAGCAGCAACCGCGTGAGCAGAAACGGGGCGAGATGATTCACCGCGAGAGTCGCCTCGATGCCATCGGCGCTGACGGTGCGATGGAGGTGCTGCACGCCGGCATTGTTCACCAGGAGATCGATGCGCGGCCAGCGCGCGGTGATCTCGGCGGCGGCAGCGCGGATGGATGCGAAGGAGGCGAGATCGCAGGCGATGGTATTGCGCGACGGATCACGTCCGAGTGTCACGACGGTTGCGCCGCGGGCGGCGAGTGCGGCGGCCGTGGACTTGCCGATGCCGCGGCTCGCGCCGGTGACGACGCATACGTACGTTGACGGCCGACGATCATTCATGTTGAGGAGTCGCGGTACACCGCGGGAGAATCTAAGTGACGGGTCTCACTCGACTGCTCGCCATCGCACTGCTTCTGGGTACGGCGCTCCTCGGCGTCGGTGCCGCGTTTCATCCGATGCTCGTCGCCGATGCCGGCGCGCAGCTGCGCACGATGGCGACGACGCCGTACTGGCGCGCGTTGCACGTCACGATGCTCGCCGGATCGGGATTGGTCATAGCCGGAGTCTGGGTGCGGCTCCTGACCGATCGCGGGGCATCGAGCGCGCTGGTCGCCACGCTGGCAATCATCATCATGGGTATCGCGCTCAATGCGTTGGATATCGCATTCATGGCCAGCTCGGGAGCGCGCATGGCCACGTACTTCGCTGCCGGACACGTGGAGATGTCAACCATCTACGACGTGACCCATGCGAGCATGCTCATGGCCGCGCGTTTCGGCAATTTCATAGTGGCACTGGGAGCAGTCGCACTGGGCGCAATCGAGTGGCGCGATCCGTCGCGTCCGCGATGGCTGGCGTGGCTCGCCTGGGTCGCGGCGGCCGGCGGCTTCGTCGGCGTTTTCTTCTTCGACGACCCGAGCCGGCTCGTGTTCGCGGCGGTCGCTCTGCTGTCGGCCTGGGAGGTGGCGACGGCCCTGCTAGCATTCCCTTTGCCGGCGGCGCAGCCGTTGCCTCGTTAGGCGAGGTAGCGCTCCTTGAAGCGTTTCGCGGCGTAGATGCCGGCCGCGGTGCCGACCATGCTCAGCACAAACGCGGCCGTCGTGCCGACGACCGCGCCAGCGTACCAGCCAATCGTGCCCCCAATGAACGCGCCGAGAGTGCCAAGCATCACTCGATGGACGCGTCACCGCATCCAGGGTTACGGGGCAGCCACTGATCCGCCGCTCACTCCCCGCGGCGAATCACCGCACCGGCGCGCGCACCGGTGACCTTGCCGTCGTCGTAGGCGAGAATGCCATTCACCCAGACCTTCACGATCCCGACGGAGAGGGCGTGAGGCTCGCTCGGCGTCGCACGGTCGGTGACCGTGTTGGGATCGAAGAGCACGAGATCGGCACGCATTCCTGGCGAAACCCGCCCCCGATCGTGAATGCCGACGTTGGCGGCGGCGAGAGACGTCATCTTCCGGATCGCTTCGGGAAGTGAGACGACATGCTGCTCGCGCACATAGCGGCCGAGCACGCGCGAGAAACTGCCGAAGCCGCGCGGATGTTTGCCTTCGAGCTCGCCATCGGTGCAGATGTTGGCGAAGGGCCATTTTATGATCTTCGCGATGTCGCGCTCGTCCATCGAGGCGGCGATGATGGTCTCGCCGGCCGGGCGTCCGGCCTTCTCCGCCGCTTCGGCTTCGTTCACGAGCCACATGAGGGTGGTGGCGGGGTCGCTACCACGCATCCGCGCGATCTCGTCGACGGTGTGGCCGGCGTACACGGGCATGGGCTCGTAGCGCGTGAGCGTGATCTCGTTAGGTGGCGCGACCTCGTCGAGCGCGAACTCGGCGGCCTTGCGATCCGTGAAGTTCCGCTCGGGGAAGAGCACGGTGAGCCCCGACTGCCAGTAGCGGTACGGATAGACGTCGGCGGTGATGTCGATGCCGCGCGCGCGGGCACCGTCGAGGAGCGCGATGAGGCTGTCGGCCCGCCCCCAGAGGGACTTCATCGCCAGCTTGGTGTGAGACACCTGCACTGGCAGCCGCGCCTGGCGTCCGATGTCCACGATCTCGTCGATGGCGCTCCAGAACGCGCGGTCCTCACTCCGTATGTGCGAGATGTAGCGGCCGCCTAACGAAGCAGTTGCCCTTGCGAGATCGACGAGCTCCTCGTGGCTCGAGTAGATCCCCGGATCATACTCGAGCCCCGACGAGAGGCCGAGCGCGCCGGATCGCATTTCCTGGAGCACGAGCTCGCGCATGCGGGCGATCTCCGCCGCTGTTGCCGTGCGCTTGTAATCGGCGCCGAGCACCCGCTCGCGCACCGTGCCGTGGCCGACGTACGATGCGACGTTGATGGGGGGATGTGCCGCCTGCAGCTTAGTAAAGAAATCCGTGAGTGGAAACGGCGATTCGCCGTCCTGGCCGACGACGACCGTGGTGATCCCCTGATTGAGCGCGCCGATGGCATCGTTGCCTTCGAGCAGGGAGCGGTCGGCATGGCTGTGCGTGTCGATGAAGCCGGGTGCGAGCGTGAGGCCGTTTCCGTCCACGACCCGATCGCCATCGCGCGGCGCGGCCGGTCCCGGTTCGACGGCAACGATCCGGCCACTCGTTATGCGCACGGCGGCTCGCACCGCCGGGCCGCCCGAACCGTCGAGCAGCGACACGTTGGTGATGAGGGTGGACGGCACCGTGCTGCGCATCGCGGGGCGAGGGCCGCAGGAAGCGGCGAAGGATGCCAAGACGACGGTAGCGGCGGCGCGAATGGAGCGATGATACATGCGTTGCTTGCTCGGGGAAACGGAGAGGTGTAGCATATCCGCCGCATCGGTCCGTCTCCAGTGCGCAGCGTCTCGCGGCCGATGCCCCCTCGCCTTTCCGGAGTGCCCCATGCGATCGACGCCGCGTTATGCAATCGCCTCCCTGCTTGCCGCCGCGCTCGCGGCGCCGCCGGCGCTGGCGCAACCACCGCGCGTCAGCGTCGACTCGAGCACGCATGGGCGCGTGGACGCGATCTTCGCCCAGTGGAATCGGACAGATTCGCCGGGATGTGCCGTCGGCGTCTATCGCGGCGGTGTCGTCGAGTACGCTCGTGGCTACGGGATGGCGAACCTCGAGCTCGGTGTCGCGCTCTCGCCGCAGTCGATCTTCGACATCGGATCGACGTCGAAGCAGTTCACGGCGATGAGCATCATGCTCCTCGCGCGCGACGGCAAGCTCTCGCTGGACGATGACATTCGAAAGTTCATTCCCGAGCTGCCGAACTACGGAAAGACGATCACGATCCGCCACATTCTCACGCATACGAGCGGGATTCGGGACTACCTCACGCTCTGGGGGCTGGCCGGCGTCGACGACGCCGACCTCACCACCGACGACGACGCGCTCGCCCTCATCGTGCGGCAGCGCGAGCTCAACTTCGCGCCGGGCGATGCCTGGCTCTACAGCAACTCGGGCTTCTTTCTCGCCTCGGTGATCGTGAAGCGGGTGAGTGGAAAGACGCTCGCGCGCTTCGCGGCGGAGCGGATCTTCGCGCCGTTAGGGATGACGCACACGCGCTTCAACGACGATCACATGGCGATCATCCCGAACCGCGCGACCGGGTACGCGCCGCGGGACAGCGGCGGATGGGCGACGGCGATGTCGAACTTCGAGCAGACGGGAGATGGCGCGGTTCAGACGTCGATCGATGACATGCAGCGCTGGGATGAGAACTTCTACACGGGCGTGGTCGGCGGCGCGGAGACACTCGCGTCCATGCAGAAAACGGCGGTGCTCAATGACGGCAAGCAGCAGACGTACGCACTCGGCCTCATGGTCGATCGCTACCGCGGGCTTCGCAGCGTGAGCCATGGCGGCTCATGGGCCGGCTATCGCGCCGAGCTCCTGCGCTTGCCCGATCAACATCTTTCGGTGGCGTGCCTCTGCAACCTGGCGCGCACCAACCCATCCCTGCTCGCGCGCCGCGTCGCCGAGGTCTACCTCGGCGATCAGATGACACCGTCCGATGCGAATGTCACTGCCGCGGGCCGCCGGACGCCGGCCGCGCCGACGAGCAGCCGGACTCCCGCCGCGGGCGAGCTTACTCGTTATGCAGGACGCTACCAGAGCCCGGAGCTCGAGACCATCTACACGCTCTCGGTGGAGAATGGGAAGCTGATGCTGCGGCGCCGGCGGTCCGAGGCAATTGCCCTCGTGCCGAGTGCCACTGATACCTTCATGGCGGAAGGCATCACCTATCGCTTTGTGCGTGACAAGGGACGAGTGGCTGGTTTTCTCGTCGATGCGGGGCGGACGCGTAATCTGAGGTTCGACGTGGTTGGGGGGCGCTGAGCACGCGTCTGGATCGCGCCTGGTCGAGATCGCGACCGCTCATGAAAAGACCTAATCACGAATGACGCGAATTTGGGCGAATTGCTCCGTGTGCGGGTCGAGCTCTGTCGGCCTCGGCCAGTTCACTCTTTGTTTGTGAACGGCGGAAGGAGCATCCTGAGGTCCTTCACAAAAAATCATCCCGGCTCGTTGAGAGAGCGTCTCTCTCCACCACACGGAACAATTCGCGTTCATTCGCGTCATTCGTGATCAGGTCTTTCTCTGAACAGTCGTGATCTGGACGGGCCGAAAAGATCCCTTTACTGGTCCTCCCGACACGCCTCGTTGCAGATGACGATGGCCGCGCAGCGGCGCTGGAAGTACTCGGCGGGGTGATCTCCGCGGCCGAGGAGCTCGTGGAGCATCTCGTGCCGCACGACGAGCGGGTTCTCGACCTTTTCGCCGGCGAGGAGGATCCAGTGCACGCCGTTCCACCAGTAGCCGTCGTACTGGCCTGTGCCGTACGTGAATGACGTCCGCCCAGGCACCACGAACCACGTGATTCGCGAGAGATCCCCGTGCAGGCCGGCGCACTCTTCGGTCGCGCGCCACCAGTCGGCGTAGCTGTCCGGAGGCGTGAGCGCCTCGGCCGCGGCGGGGAGCTCGGGCGGCTCCGGCGGCGCCAGTGGGAAATCGCGACACGCGCCGGCGAGGGCGAACAGCGTCGCGAACGAAATCGTGGTGCGGGGCAGTAAGGAGCGGAGCGTCATGGGCGGGCCAAACGATGTGGCCGCCACGATAATGCTTTCGTCCCGCCTCGGCCAGCATCATCTCATTGCACCACTTGTCATCTCGCGACGGCCATCATATCCTTGCCAATACGGCCAAGGCGTTCGCGCCACGGCCGGACAATCGAAGCCGTGGTGATTTGCCGCCTATTGCCGCCACGTAAAACAAGGAGCTAAAACGCGAGAGCCCGGGCGGCCATTTCAGTCGCCTGGGCTTCGTCGTTGATCCGACTCTCGTCCGCCGACTCGCGGACGCGGAGGTCAGGTCGACGTCATGGATTCGCCGGGTGGCACCGAATGGTTCGTCTCACGAACCACCGGTGCCTTTTTTTTCGGTGAAATGGAACGCAGGTGAGCGTGTGAGGAAAGTGTAACGGTCCTCCGAGCCCGCTCACCTCAGTTGATGGAAGCGGATTTGTTTCGTGTCTCGTAATTACGAACCTCGAGGACCCGATGAGCATCACACGCGCTGACAAGCCGCTCGCGATCTATCACGAGCATCCGGATTGGTTCAAGCCGCTCTTCACCGAGCTGGAAGGGCGAGGGATCGCCTACGAGCGGCTCGACGCCGCGTCGCATTCCTACGATCCGTCGGAGGGCGCGGACGACGTGCCATACTCCCTCGTCTTCAATCGCGCGAGCCCGTCCGCGTATCTGCGCGGACACGCGCAGACCACGTTCTACACGCTCCACTGGCTTCGCCACCTCGAGCGGCTCGGCATCCCGACGGTGAACGGAAGTGCGGTGTACTCGCTCGAGCTGTCGAAGAGCTCGCAGCTGGATCTGCTCGAATCGTTAGGCCTGCCGTATCCGCGGTCGCGCGCGATCAACAATCCGGCGCGAGCAGTGGCGGCGGCGCGGGACGCGCGGCTGCGCTATCCGGTGCTCGTGAAGGCCAACATCGGCGGATCCGGCGCCGGGATCGTTCGCTACGACAGCGAGGACGCGCTCGCCGATGCGGTCGCGCGCGGCGCCGTGGATCTCGGGATCGACGGCACGGCGCTCGTTCAGGAGGCGGCTCCGCTGCGCGACGGCCACATCACGCGCGTCGAGACGCTCGGGGGCGAGTACCTGTACGCAATCAATGTGTTCCCGGCGCAGGGCTCGTTCGATCTCTGTCCCGCGGATGCCTGCCAGCGCGTCGACGGTGTGGAGCTCGTGCGGGGCGCATGTGCGGTCGACGCGCCGAAGACGGGACTCCGTGTCGAGGGAACGACGCCATCCCGCGCGATCATCGAGCAGGTCGAGCGCATCTCGCGCGAAGCGCACCTCGACGTCGGCGGCATCGAGTTTCTCGTCGACGACCGCGACGGCAAGCACTACTTCTACGACGTCAATGCGCTCTCGAACTTCGTTGCCGACGCGCCGAACGTGATCGGCTTCGATCCATTCGTTAGGCTGGTGGACTATCTCGAGCTGCGCGGGGCGCGGGACGAGGGACGAGGGACGAGGGACGCGGAGCTCGTCGCGCCCAAAACGCATCCCGCAACCCGCATCCCACGGCCCGCAGCCGCCGGGGCCCGCCAATGAGGTACGGCTATTGGCTCCCCGTCTTCGGCGGCTGGCTCCGCAATGTCGAAGACGAGCAGATGAGCGCGTCATGGGAGTACGTGAAGCGTCTCGCGCAGCGGAGCGAGGAGATCGGCTACGACATCACCCTCATCGCCGAGCTGCTGCTCAACGACATCAAGGGAATCGCGGCACCATCGCTCGATGCCTGGTCGACGGCGGCGGCGCTCGCGGCGGTGACGGAGCGACTCGAGCTGATGGTCGCGGTGCGGCCGTCGTTCCACCCGCCCGCGATCCTCGCCAAGCAGGCGGCGAACATCGATCGCATCGCGAACGGGCGACTCGCGCTCAACGTCGTCTCGGCGTGGTGGAAGGACGAGGCGCGCCGCTATGGCGCCGCCTTCGACGAGCACGACGATCGGTACGCTCGCACGAGCGAGTGGCTCGACGTCGTCAACGGCGCCTGGCATGAGCAAACGCTCACGTACAGCGGTCGATACTATCGGGCCGAGGATCTCGTACTCGAGCCGAAGCCGGTCGCGACGGGGGCGCGCCATGGCCGCCCTCGTCCGACGATCTACGCGGGTGGCGAGTCGGAGGCAGCGAAGACGCTGATCGCGCGGAAGTGCGATGCCTACGTGATGCACGGTGATCCACCGGAGCGCATCGCGCCGAAGATCGACGACCTGGGCCGGCGGCGTGAGGCGGCGAGCGAGGCCCTGCGGCGCGAGACCGGCGAAGAGCTTCCGCCGCTCGCCTTCGGCATCGCGGCGTACGCCATCGTGCGCGACACCGAGGAGGAAGCAGCGCGCGAGCGCGCGCGGATCACGAACGTCGCGCCCGGCTCACCGGGCTACGGCAACTATCAGGACTGGATAGCAAACACGAAACTCGAGCAGCGTGTGAGCCTCGAGGACTACTCGGTGTCGAATCGAGGGTTGCGCGCGGGGCTGGTCGGCACCGGCGAGCAGGTGGCGGAGCAGATCGCACGCTTCTCGGAGGCGGGCATCGATCTCCTGCTCCTGCAGTGCAGCCCGCAGCTCGAGGAGATGGAGCGCTTCGCCGCCGAGGTGATTACGCCCGCGGCAATCGTCTAGCGCGCGCGCTGGAGGTCGGCCGACGGCTCCAGTTCGCCGGCGCCGTCGGCGACCGTGCTCGTCCCGTCATCCGAGAGGCTCATGGCTTCGAGCACGTTCGGCTCGTCGCGACCCTCGAGGACGCGTGCGAACGTGCTGCGGATGATGCCGTAGCACTCGCAGACGACGCGTTCCAGACCGGCGCGGTCGGCGATGAAGACGCGCCCGCGCGTGTACGAGATGAGTCCGGCCTGCTGGAGCTGGCTCGCGGTCTCGCTCACCGTCGCGCGGCGCACGCCGAGCATCTGCGAGAGAAAATCCTGCGTCAGCTCGAAGTCGTCGCCAGGCATCCGATCGTGCACCATGAGGAGCCACCGCGCGCAGCGCTGCTCCATAGTGTGCGCGCGATTGCAGCCTGAGCACTGGGCGGCGAGCGTGAAGACGCAGACACAGTAGCGATCGAGCAGCGTCCGCAGGGTTGGCATCCGCGCCACCAGCGTTCGGAACTGTGACGTGGGAAGTCGCAGCGCCTCACCAGGCACCTGGACGAAGGCCTGCTCGGGGACAGCGTCGACGCCGAGGTAGACGGGAAGGCCGATGACTCCCTCGCAGCCAATCGTCGCGGTCTCGATAGCGGTGCGATCGCGCATGATGCTCACGACGGAGATGACGCCCGTCTCGACGAAATAGAGGTGCGAGATCGGACGGAGCACGTCGTAAGCGACCATGCGGCGCTCGAGCGACACGTGCTCGAGGTGCGGCACGATCTGCTCGAGCTCATCCGAAGGAAGGCTCGAGAGAATCTTGTTGCGATAGTGTGACATGGTATCGCTGACCCGTAATAACAAGAGTCGGGCCGCCGCGCTCGACGCCTCCCGGAACGGCAGCAGAGTCCGCCGCCTGCCGAAGGTGTCATACAGCGATTTACTATATGGTCAAGCGATATAGTTGTCGCACACCATCGCGGCCTAACGATTTGGTGCGCTGGGCGATTCTCTACGCAGGTTGAACAAAGGAATAACCGCAGAGGACGCATCCTTCGCGTCCTCTGCGGTTCACAAATTCCAGTCGCGTGTCCGGAACCGGATCAGCTTTTCAACGCCTCGAGCTTCCGCTGCGCTGCCATCATGTGGGCCTGGAAGGCCGGCGCGATGCGGGTGACGAGATCCTTGAGCTCCTGATTCTGGATCGCGGGGAGCAGCGTGCCCGTGACCGCGTCGATGACGGCCTTGTGGAAATTGACCTCGTGCTGCAGGAAGGCGCGGTCGAACTCCTTACCGTTGGCGGCGTTCAGCGTCTTTATCGCCGCTTCGTGATCATTCACCATCGCGAAATCCTTCGGCGGCGTCGGCTGGACACCGAGCTTCTTCGCGAGATCACGTCCCTGCTGCCGCACCATCGCATGGTCGTGTGCGAGCATCGCCCCGAACTCGCGGATCTCCTTGGTCGTTCCCTTCTTCTCGGCGAGCTGTCCGGTCTCGATGTCCCACGTATTCGCGGCGTCGAAGATCGCGACAATCGTCGGATCGTCGAGAGCGGCTTTGGGCGTGGCACCTAACGAGCCGGCACGCGTCGACGCGACGATCGTAACGCCGGCGACGGCAATGGCGGCAGCGAGAGCAACATGGCGGACGACACGGCGGGTCTGGACTGAGCTGGACATAAGATCGAAAGGGCTAGGGTGAACGATCCGGCCAAATCATCGGCCGTTCGGCATAGTACGGCCGTGGTCCATAATATGTCAAGGAAAAACTGGACTAATTGCAAATTGCCTCTGGCCCGGGACCTGCCCGCGTGACACCTTGCAGAACATGATCGCGCGCGCGCACCGACCCGACGGGCCCACCCGTGGCCAGGTCATCGCCCTCCTTCGACGGGGCGCGATGACGGTGGACGAGCTCGCGAACGCCATCGGCGTCACCGATAACGCCGTGCGCCTTCACCTCACCGCGCTCGAGCGCGACGGCCTCGTGAGAGCCGAGGGCGTTCGCCGCGAGGGAAGCGTGGGAAAGCCGGCGACGCTCTATGCGGTCACCCCCGACGCACAGGTTGCCTTCTCCAAGGCGTACGAGCCCGTGCTGTCGACGCTGCTCGTCTCACTCGCCGGCAGGCTGTCGGGTCGCGAATTGACGGAGCTCCTCCGGGACGTCGGCCGCCAGCTCGCGTCGAGCACGGCGTCCAACAAGGAGACGTTCGAGCAGCGCGTCGAGGCAGCCGCGGCACTGCTGGAGTCGTTGGGCGCGGAAATCGACGTCGAGCCGGCGGAAGGGACGGATGGCTACGTCGTTCGTGGCTTCGCCTGCCCGTTGAGCCGATCTGTGGCGCAGTGTCCGCCGCTCTGCGCGGCCGTCGAGGAGCTCGTCGCGGGGGTAACGCGCGCGAAGGTGCAGGAGCGCTGCGACCGGAGCGGGTTGCCGAGATGTAGCTTCCTCGTCACTCCACGCGGGACGCGAACGAAGGCGTGAGGCCGGAGTCGCACCGCGAGCCGGCGATGCGCCCCAGGTCCCATGGCCACTGTCTCCCCCGCGCGAGCGACAACCGAAACCGAGAGCCTTCACGTCGTCGACGCCTCGGCGATCGCGTATCGGTTGTACGACATCGGCTACGAGATCGATCTCGATAGAGCCAGCGCGCTCTTCGCGCCGGACGGCGCCACTCGCGAGCGGCCGGCCCGCAACGAGGCGCAGGCGCTGCAGATCGTGAATCCGCCGCTCTTCGTCGCGCTCGGCACCGAAGTCCTCACCATCGAAGGGTCCCAACTGCGTGCGGAGGTCTCCGCGCGTCTGTACGATTTCGGCACCTGCTCGTTGCAGCTCCGGGTCGACGTGCCGGGGAATCTGTCGTGGGAGCGGTTCACGGCTTTCGGGAACGCGGTCGATACGTCCGCGGCGCTGCCGGCGATCTTCGCCCGGCAGGTCGAGTCGCTCCGCGCGCGCGTCGCGCCGGCGGTCAATCGCCCGTACCTCGCGTCGGTAGTCGAGGACTACGTCGTCTTCCGGATCACGCGGCTCGCCGATGACACGGGCGCATCGTTAGGTACGGGCGTGCTCACCGACGATCACATCGTGCCGCTGCTCCTCCGGGAGCGCCGCGGCCTGTCGCCCGACGCGCGCCGCGAGCTGCTCCCGCACCGCTTCTCGTACTACCCCGACGATCTCACGGTGCTTACCTGGGACAATGCGCTCGTCGTCGAGCCGCGGGCCGACGATCGGGACGTCGAGTACATCCTCGAGTTCGCGAACGCGCAGCTGCTGGAGCTTCGTTTCTACGACGCGGTGCTCGACGCCGAGCTGCCGGCGATGTACGACCGGATCGCCGCCGCGCGTGAGCGCGTATCGGCGCTCCCGACCTGGCGCTATCGCCCGCTCCTGGCGCGGCTCCAGACGCGCGTCGCGGACGTCACCGAATTGGTGGAACGCGTCGACAACGCGCTGAAGGTGACCGACGATGTCTATCTCGCGCGCATCTACGCCGCCGCGCTCGAGCTGTTCCGCGGCACGGCCTGGCGCCGTGGCATCGAGCGCAAGCTCCAGATCGTGCGCGAGACGTACGGGATGCTGAACGCCGAAGCGCAGGCGGCGCGCGCGGAGCTGCTCGAGATCGCGATCATCGCGCTGATCGTGATCGAGATCGTGCTCGGATTGCGGCGGTAGTCAAGCCAGCAGGGTGCGGGCTGGACCTGGACTCGGAATGGGTCAGCCCAGCTTGGAGCGGTCAGCGCCTCAGCTCTAAGCCATGAGCCATGAGACTCGCTTGGGAGATGCGGTGCCGTGAACTGGCAGGCACTCTGGAAGTCCGACCTCGAGCGATCAGCTGGGAGCTCTTCAGCTTACAGCCCCGTGCTCAGCTGACAGCTTGGCCGCTGGCCACCTTGGAACTCGACCGAACCGAAAAGTAATTGCTGTCGGCTCGCCGCTGACGCGCTGGCGGCTCTCAGCTGGGCTGCGTGGTGAATTTCGCCGATTCAAATACCGCTAAATCAGGCGGCCTTCGCCGCCGCCTGTAGACGATCGCAGATCGATACCGGATCCACGAACCGACCATCCGCTCCTAACGTGCGAATGATCCGCTCGCCGAAGATCGGTGCGATGCGGGCCCAGTTGCTGGAGACGGCGCCCACATAACGATCGAATAACGTGGTGTCCGGCTTTCCGCGGGCGTAAACGCCGTTGCGGAGCACCGTGCTGCGGCTCGCGTAGCGCTGGCGCGCGGCAAGACGGTCGGCCTCGAACCACCAGGCGACCACGCCGAAGCTCGTCATCTCCCGCGTGAAATCGACAAGATCAGGCGGGAAGATCCAGGTGAGCACCGAGGGCTTTCCGAGGGTGCGCAGATGACGCACGAACTCGCGCAGGCGGCCCGAGTCGAGACTCGCGACGCGCTCCTTCTCCGTCCAGAAAGGCGGGAGACCCGCCGTCTTGAGGCAATCCGCGGCGTCGAGGTCGACGTGGACGTAGCCGCGATTGTCGCGCAACCAGTCACCGAAGCTCGTCTTGCCGCTGGCGGGCATGCCGGTGATGAGTAAAGTCTGAACCTGAGCGGGCATCGGAATCGTCCTGCGCGGTCACTCGCTTGTGGCGGGTGACGCGCTCGAAGTCGGAGAAGGGGGAGCTGCCGCCGGCGTCGTCGGCGCACCGCCGCCTGGCCGCAACAACCTCGCGATCAATACCACGAGCGCGAGCACGGCCAACGCGAGGGCACACCAGAAGACGATCGTAGGGGTGACCCCAGTCACATCCGACGTTTCCCGCTCGGCGCTCGCCACGACGTCCTGCGCCGGTGCGCCGAGGAGACGGGGCGCGAGCAGGGCAAGATCGTAGCGCGGTGCGCTGATGTCGGAGCGGCCGTAGAGGAGCGTGAGGGGCGTCTGGGCGTCGCGGAAGAAGCGCAGCCGGTAGGCGGGCAGCAGGAGCGTGGCGCCACGGAGCGGCAGGGGCGCATTGTCCCCCTCGTCGATCACGAGCGAGAGCTCGGCCACGCGCAGCGCCGGCAGCTCCATCGTGAGCGCGGGCGCGGGCAGCTCGGGGTCGGCGTGCCGCCAGGCCGCGGCCGCGATCGTGACGGGCCCGGAGCGCGCGCGCGGATCGTCCGCGGCGTTGGGGAGCATCTGCAGCTCGACCTCCCGATCGAAAACGCGCGCGTCGGTCTGCACAACGAGCCGAGAAGCGGGGAGCCCCGCGTACGGCAGCCGGATGCGATAACGCGAGCGGGTCGACGGATCGCGGCCGCTCGTTAGGTGCTCGGGCGCCGGAAGCGTAACGGCGAGCGGCTCGGCGAGGCGCTCGACGAGGAAGGGCACCTGATGCCCGTCGGCCGTGGCGATGCGCACGTCGGCCAGGGTGCCGTGGGCGAGCGCGGCCGCATCGAGCGGCAACGTCGCGAGTCCAGCGCCGCCTGCGGGGATGGAGCGCGCATAGCGAAACTGCTGTGGATCGATGGTCGCGCCCGCGGTCGGCATCGCAGCAGCGCCGCCGCCGGCGGCAACCGCTACTTCGCGCGCCGCGCCCCAACGCGCCGCGGCGAGCGAGAGCGACGGCACGCGGTCTCGTTCCGCTTCCAGATCGTAGCGCGGCGCTGCTAGCCGCTGGTCGCCGAAGCGCGCGACGAGCGTATCCCCATTGCTCTCGAAGAAGATGAACGGCAGCGTCGCGAAGATGGCCGTCGCTCCGGTGACGTCGAGTGGCGGATTGTTGCCGTCGTCCACCGAGAGCTCGAGCTGCGACTCGCTCGGGGGCACGATGGGAATCCGCAGCTCGGCTGCGGCGAGACCGTCGCGCACCGAACGGCGCAGGGTGGCGGTGCCGAGCTCCGTCGGCACGACGGTACTTCCCTCCAACCGCCCTTCGGTGATGCGCGCCGTCCGCAGCACGTTGCCGCCGGCCACGGCCAGCTCGATCGCGACGATCGGCAGATGCGCACCTGGCAGTCGTATGCGGAAGCGACTCTTTCCAGGCTCGCTCGGCCGACGTTCGACTGTGACGGCGGTGCGCAGCGGCGCCGGTCCGCGCGTCGCTGAGACGACGCGCACCTCGACCTGCCGCGGCAATGGCATGCGACGGCTGGCGCGGTCGTCCCACGTGAGCCGGATGTATCGGAAGGAGCCGGCCGGCAAGTCGAGCGCCGTGAGCTCGAGTCCGTCGTTAGGCAGGTCGAAGAGCGTGCCGTCGGGCACGAGGAGCGTCCAGTGCGCTCGATCGCCGCTTCCCTCGATCTGAACGCGCTTGAGGAACGGGGCCGGCAGCCCTTCGATTCGCAGCCGGTCGATGGGCAGCGCGGTCTCGAAATCCGCCTCGAAGCCGCTGGTGAGCTTGGTCGGCGCGATGTGTAGGAGCCGCGCGGCGCGCCACTGGGCTTCGACGCGGGGCGTGATGAGTAGATACGGAACCTCGCGGTTCGCCGTGTCGAAGAGCCGCAGGTCGCTGGCTCCGCCGCTGGCAACCGCGACGCGCCCCTCTGACGCCGCGACTTCCGTCACCCGGAAGGGCTGCACGCCGGCGAGCACCGCCGCGTCGAACGAGAGCTTGTTCGGCCCGGCGCCGCCCGGGACAATCACACGCTCCGCCCGCTGGGCTGCAAGCGGACTGGCAACCGCAATGCCTAACGCTAACGCGACAGGAAGGGACTTCACGTGAGCGCCTCCGATGGCTCCGGTCGCGACGCGAGCACGAACTTCTGCAGCGCAACCGTGATGAGGAGCGCGCACGCCGCGATCCCAACCAGTGAGCCCACCCGATAGAGCCCGCCGAGCCGCCAGAGATCGTGGAAGGCGCACTTGAGCATTGCGATAATGAGAAGGACGATCGCGGCGAATCGCCCTGGCTTGCTGTGGACGGCTATGCCCGCGCCGAGCAGGGCGACGGCGAAGAGTGCCCAGCCAAGCGTGTAGCTGAGGTCCTGCGCGAGCACCGAGGAGAAGAAGTTGAACGTGATCGTCGGGCCGGTGGCGAAGTAGTCGGCGATCTCGATGTTGAGCAGCAAGAAGAGCAGGATGATGGCACCACCCGGAAGCAGCGACGACATGCGCGGCCAGTCTGGTCGCACACGGTCATCGGTCTTCACCAGCACGCGGCCGGCGACGAGCAGCGCGGCGGCGCACACGGCATACGTGTAGAGATACCAATTCCAGACGCGGAGCGCGCCGCGAGGCTCGTAGCTGAGCACCTCTGGGTTCATTGCAAGGCGGACGAAGACCGCGCCGCAGAGCGCCATCGTGAACAGGAGCAATCCCTTGTGGGGGATGCGGGCGTAAAGCCAGGCGAGCGCCGCTCCTTCCAGGGCCCAGCCGATTGTGATCCAGTTGCGCTCCAGCTGCAGTGGGATCGCAAGAGTGATGAAGCCGAGCGCGGCGCCAGCAATGAGGGCGAGCCGGGCCACTTCAGCAGGCGTGCGCGGCACACCGCGGCGCTCGAGCCTAACGAGGCTGGCGAGAACGAGGGCGAGGAGCGCGGCCTCGACGACGGGGAGTGCCCCAATGATGGAGGCGTATCCCCCAGCGTCGATGCTCGCGCGTGCCTGAAAGAAGTACAGCACGCTCGCGAGAACCGTGGCGAGATATGGCGCGCGAGCATTTCCGGCACGCCGGCCCAGAATGAGCGGGTAGGCAACGAAGGCGAGGTAGAGCGGCGTCGTGAGCGCGAGCTGGGACGTCCACAGTGCGGCGGTGGTGTGCTGGCTCATCCAGAGAAAGCCTGCGCCAGCCGCGGGCAGGACAGCGAGTACAGTCAGCCCCTCGAGTCGCGCGAGGTCGAGCGTGGCGAAGCCTAACGTCGCGCTGATGAAGAGAAGCTGCGAGACGACGAGAAGTGTCAGTGCCGGCGCCGGCATTTCCCCGGCAGCAACCATGCCGATGATCTGCGCGCCGAAACCGGCGACGGCGGCGGCAGGAAGGAAGTAGCGCTCATCGGCGCCAACGCGTCGCGCGAGCAGGAACCAGATGCCCGCGAGCATGACGAGCGCCGCGGCGGCACCGATGGCGACGGTGGACCACGGCTGGGCCGGAGCACTGATCTGCCAGACGGTCAGTACGGCCGGCGTCGCGATCACGGCACCAAGGAAGAGCTCACCACGCTTGAGATAGAGTGCCGCGACACCGGAGGCCACGGTCAACACCGCCAGTACCGCAAGCAGCGGCCATGGTGGAACGGCGAGCGTCGGCTGCGACGCGACAAAGAGCAGGAAGAGATGGCCAACGAGTCCGACGAATGCGCCATTGCGGAACAGTCCGCGCGCCGCGTCGTCGCTCGCCTCTGCCTGACGACGCGTCGCCCAGACGCTGCCGCCTATCGTCAGCAGCGCGTAGCCGCCGATGATCGTGAGAGCGGGAATGAGCGCGACGCTCACCGTCGCCGTGAACCACCAGACCGCGAGAACGATCCACGCGAGCAGGGTACCGGCGATCGCGAGAATGGGATTCCGCGAGGCGCTCGCCTCGGTGAAGAGGCCGAGGGTGAGAATTGCCAGGAGCACCGCGATGCCCCAGAGCGCCGCCTGTGCTACCGCGCCGGCGGCGAGGAAAAAGAGCAGCGCGATGCTGACGAGCGCGAGCGCGGATCCCGCACCCTGCGGAGTCAGCGGCGCGTTGCGACGACGGGCGATGACCGGTACGCCGATGAAGAACAGTCCGAAGACGCCATAGATCGCGAGCGCGGCGAGGAGTCGGGACGGCGCGAGGTACTCCGCCGACCAGACGGCTTCCGCCGCGATCGTGAAGAAGGCAGCGATGAAGTGCACGATCCCCTCTCGGCGCGCGACCGCATAGGTCGCGCACGCGCCGAGGAGGGCGAGGAGCACCGCGAACAGCAGCGCCGGTGACGCGGTGCGCGGCTCGAGCGCGGCGAGCGCGGGGAAGACGAAGAAGAGCAGCGGCGCCGCGAGCACGGCGCGTGACGCGAGCGGCCCGAGGTCGACCTCGCCAGCGCGTCGCCTAACGAGCGCCGAGCTGCTGATGAGCGGCGCGGCGAGATAGAAGAGTGTGAATGCAGCGACGGCGACGAGAATCCCGGGCCAGGCCGCCGGCTGGTACGAGCCGCCGAGCCAGATCGCGAAGACCATCAAGGTCGAGATCGCGCCGAGGAGGTGCAGCAGTCGCGGGCCCTGGAAGACCGCAACGGCGAAGAGTCCTGCGTCGATGCAGAAGAGGAATCCAAAGAGCACACCGTATCGCGCCCCGTAAGCAGGAACGGCCGCAAGATAGATCGAGAAGAGCAGCGGCAGCGCGGCGCCGATGCGCGCGGCGTGGCCGAAGAGCGAGCTCGTTGAGCGCGACTCTCCTGCCTCCGGGCGATTGAGCGCCATGGCCACGAAACTCATGATCGGGAAGATCAGGAAGATCGCCGCCGCGAGCGGCAGCTGTCCCTCCGTGAGGAACTTCGAAACCCAGCCCCACTGATACAGCGTCGTTAGGCCGAGGCTGATGGCGGTGAGGAGCGGCCAACGTTTCTTGTAGGCGACCCACGCGAGGCCGGCATTGAGGAGCAGGAGATAGCCGAACAGACCGATCGGATTGTTCTGTCCCGTGGCGACGATCGCCGGCGACGCGAAGCCGCCGATGAGGCCGAGCAGGGCGATGAGGAGCGACGCGCGGCGGATCGCGAGCAGCACCGCGACGACGGTGGCGAGGATGAAGAGCACAAACGCAACGGTCGCGCCGACGAGGTGCCAGCGCGCGAACGAGGCGAAGAAGACGACGTAGAGCAGCGCGATGCCGGCGGCGTCGAGCGCGTCGGCGGTCCATGCATAACGACGCGACGCCTTCAGCTCACCGAGCACGAGGCAGGTAACGCCGGCGACGATCCCGATCGCGAACTGAAGCGTTGGCGTGAGCCAGCCATGCTCCATCGAGTAGCTGACGAAGAAGCCGCCGGCGAGGAAGAGCGCGAGCGAGGCAATGATGGCGAAGAGCCTGACTCCGATGAGTGCTTCCCAATCGAAGGATCGCCGCGGCCGGGCTGGCTCGGGCGCGGCGGGGCGCGGCCGGACAGGCGGCGGTGTTGTTGGGGGCGGCGTCACCGGCCGCACCTGAGCGGCCGGCGGTTTCTGCGTGACTGGCGGCGGTGGAAGATGCGCGAGCCCTGCCAGGAGCGCGGGGTCGAGGCTCTCTAGCGGCACTTCCTCGACCGGCTCCTCCTCCTCGACGATCTCCTCTTCAATCGGTGGCGGCGGCGGGGCTGAAGGCCGCCGCTCGTACCGTGCGACCGGCTTCGGCGCTGGCGCGGGCGCGCGGCCAGCGACCGGGGCGGTGCCCGCGTCGAGCCGCTTGGTTAGGCGCTCGATGGTGTGCCGTAGATCCTCCGCCGTCTGCTCGAGGCGACGCACGCGATCGAGCAACTGCACGATGCCGACGAATGCGATGATGACGGCGATCCAGAGGAGGAACATCAACCGCTCCAGGGAGAGAAACACTCACGCCGCTCGTGCCGCGCGGATGGGCGACGTCGTTTCAAGACGCCCCGGCGGCTACCCCCGTCACCCCTCGCTCCACCCTCGACCGCCGGCGTCCCGCCGACGTTAGGCGGGAGCGACCGTCAAGCAGAAGTATAGCTGAGCGCCAGGGTACTCCGGCGCCCGATCCCACACCGATTGTGCCTTGCGAATGTTGTCCAGCGTCACCGCAGCGGCCCGCGGGCCATCGGTAGGCAGCACGAACGACCCGGGATGTCGCAGCGAGTGCGTACGGCTGCCGTCGGCGAACTTCACCCACCCCTCCCACGCCTCGAGCCGACGTCCCGTCTTCCCAAGATGCTCAATCGCCCGCTCGGCGTCGGCAAGTGCGAGGACGATCTCACGGGTGGAGAGCGATCGCTGGGCGATGTCTTCTGGAAGGAGCGCGATGTCGCTCACGGGCGCGCGATGCTGGAGTCGAACCTCATCCTGATGCTCTGTCTGGTCGTGCCTAATATCTAATGGAACAGCGCCTCTGCGGATGATAGTTGCTAATCGAGATTGGCCAGCTCTCGCTTCTCGAGATCGAGATGGTACTTCGTGCCGACGATGCCGACGCGGAGATGACTCAGCGTCAGCTGGCGGCCTTTCTCGATGTCGTCGGCATTGTCGAAGTGGACCGTGTCGCGGCCGTCCACGAAAGTGACACCGCCCGCGCCAACCACTTCGCCGACGCGCCCACGGACGATGAGCGCGGTGTCCTCGTCGATCCCGAGGCCGAGCAATTCCCTGTTCTGGGCGATGACGACGAAGAGACGCTGCAGGCGGCGTCGCTGCTGGAAGTGAGTGTCAACGATCGTCTGGAAGCCGAGCAGGCCGAGTCCTGGGCCGATGTACTGCTCGACCAGATTGCCCTCCTCGTCGAACTCGCCGCCCGCCATCGTCAGCTCGGTGAGCGCGGCCGCGCCGGCGCTCGTTCCGCAGATCGCTCCGCCGCGTCGATACAGCGCCTTGATCTCCGACAGCGTGCACGATCCGCCGAGCGCGGCGACGAGCTTCACCTGATCGCCGCCGCCGAGAAAGACCGCGGCCGCGTCGCGGATGGACGACGCGATCTCTCGATCGCGAACGTCGCACGCCTTTCCGAAGATCGGGATGTGCACGTTGGTCGCGCCCGCTCGACGGAAGTCGCCGAGCCACGCGCCGGCCGCGTCGGCCGGCTCCGCGGACGCCGTCGTTAGGCCGACGATCGGCGCGCCCGCGTGTGCGTCGACGAGGCGGAGGAACTGCTGGAAGGCTTCGTTGCGCGGCTCGACGGCCCCGCCCATGAGGACGAGCGTTCCGGTGGCACCGTTCGACATGCCGAGGTGCGCCACGGGCCGGTCGATGCGCGGTGTAGGGGATCGATCGCTCTCCACGATTGCCTAACGAGGCACCGGAGCGCCGCGGAGTACGTACGCGGCGAGCGCGGCCGCGATCTGCGGCCCCACCGGTACGCCTGGCCGCAGCGGCCGCGCGCATTCGCCGTCGCCGCAGTGCTCGACCCAGACCCCGCCGTCGCGGAGCCGCCCGACCGCGCTCGCGATCTCCAGTGCCTCGGCACCAATCTCCCGATCGTCGGCGGCGAAGACCGCCACACGGCACTCGGCGCGCCGTGCCTCCTCCTGCAGGTCGAGCTCGGTCGCCGCACAGACCACGAAGCCGCCGCGCGGGACGGCATCGATGAGCGTGGCGACGAGGCGCCGCGCGCGCTCGGGCTCCTGGTAACGTACCGGGACGTCCGCAAGCGCGGTGTCGAGAATGACGGCGACGCGCGACCGCGCGTACGGGAGGCCGGCGTTGAGCACGAACGAAGGCGCAACGTCGATGAGCAGGTTGTCCTGCCCCGCATCGCCTAACGACTCGCGCAAGGCGGCGACGCACTCGGCGCGACCGCTCCCGCCCGTGATGCCGGCGACGACCCGCTGGGTGATCGGCGGCGCGTCGGGAGTTTCAGCGAGCGAGGCAAGCTCGCGGACTGCACCCTGCACGTGCGCCGGCTCGAGCGAGCCGTCGAAGGCGCGCTGCACCGTTTCCAGCGCGAGCGCGGCGGCGCGCAGCCCCACCTGCTCGTGCAGGTGCTCGAACACGATCGTGTACTCGCCCTCGACGTCGCCACCGCGCGTGCGGCCGAAGCCGACGTCGTGCCCGATCATGGTCTGCAATTCGAGCGCGACGTGCTCGGTGATGTGCGGAGCGTACGTGCCGCGCCGAAGCCGAATGACAAAGCCGCCCGGCTCGCCGATCGAGCACTGGTGATCGGTGAGGCCGGGAAGCGCGGCCACCAGCTGCTCGGTGACGCACGGCGCGTCGGCCGACGAAATGTGGTCGTATGCGCCAACGGCCACGTCCATGCGCGTCACCGGGCGCGTCGACCAGAAGTTCGCTCCGCGAGTGGCGTGGAGCGTCGTGAGGCGAATCTCCGACGATGCCGGCGGCGCGGCCGTGCTCACGGGGTGCTCCGGTCGCCGGAGAGGTGCTCGCGAACGAGGGCGAGCGTCTTCGGCACCTTGTCCGCGAGAATGAAGACGAGATCGTCCTCACCGACCATGTCGATCGCGGCGGCGACGGCGTCGGTCTCGCTGGGTATCTGCACGATCTTGTCGTCAGGCAGGCCAGCGGCGCGGAGCCCTTCCGTGATGAGTTGCGCGACCGCACCAGGATCGCGACCGCGCAGATCCTGGTCCTCCTTCACGATCGCGATGTCGAGATGCCCCTTTTCGGCGGCGGTGCGGCCGGCGGCGCGAATGTCCTCGTCGCGCCGGTCGCCGGGAACGGCGAGGACGCCGATGCGCCGCCGCGCCGGAAAATGCGACACCATCTCCATCAGCCCGCTGATCGCCGCCTCGTTATGCGCGTAATCGACGAGGACGCGCCCGCCGTTGCGGAGACGGAGAACGTTGAGGCGGCCGGGTGTGAGCGACGGTGACGGGAAGAACGAGAGGAGGCCCGCGCGAATGTCGTCGTAGCGCATTCCCTGAACGTAGGCGGAGGCGATCGCGGCAAGGATGTTCTGCCGCTGAAAGCGCGCCGAGCCGCCTAACGTGAGCGGGACCTCCCGCTCGGTGGCGATCGGAATGCGGAGCTTGCCGCGCCTCACGACGAAGCTCCCCGCCTCCATTCGTGCCGCGATCCCGCCGCGCGCGATGTGATCCTCGAGCGCCTCGTTCTCGCCATCGGCGGCGGTGGAGAAGAGCACGACGTCGGCCGTCGTCTTCTCGCGCATCGCGTAGACGAGGCGATCGTCCGCGTTGAGCACGGCGTGGCCTTCGCGCTTCACGACGGAGGCGATGACGCTCTTGACGTCCGCGAGCTGCTCGACGGTGTTGATGCCGCGCAGGCCGAGGTGATCGGCGGAGACGTTCAGCACGACGCCGACGTCGGCTTCCTCGAAACCGAGGCCGGCGCGCAGAATGCCGCCGCGGGCCGTCTCGAGCACCGCAACGTCGATCGTCGGGTTCGAGAGGATGATGTTCGCGGCGAAGGGGCCGGTCATGTCCCCCTCCATCACCATCCGGTTCTGCACGTACACACCGTCCGTCGTGGTGAAGCCGACGAGCCGGCCCATGTTGCGGAAGAGATGCGCAATGAGCCTGACGGTGGTCGTCTTTCCATTCGTACCGGTGACGGCGATGATGGGAATGGTCGCGTCGCTTCCCGGAGGGTATAGCATGTCCAGGATTGGCGCGCCGACATTCCGCGCCTTCCCCTCGATGGGGTGCGTGTGCATGCGAATTCCCGGAGCCGCGTTCACCTCGAGAATGACCGCTTCGTTCTCGCGGAAGGGAACGGAGATGTCGCGCGTGAGCACGTCGATCCCGGCGATGTCCAGGCCAACGATGCCGGCGGCCATCTCGCACGCCGTCACGTTGTCGGGATGCATCTCGTCCGATCGATCGATCGACGTGCCGCCGGTGGACAGGTTCGCGGTGCCGCGCAGGAAAACCTGCTCGCCGGAATTCGGGATCGTGTCGAGCGTACGGCCGCACCGCGCGAGAAACTGCTCGGTGTTGCCATCGTTAGGTAGCCGAGTGAGGATCTTGGTGTGGCCAACGCCACGGCGTGGATCCCGATTCGCCTCCTCGATCAGCTCGCGAATGGTGAGGCGACCGTCGCCGACGACGTGCGCCGGCACCCGCTCGGCGCAGGCGACCACCTTCCCATTCACCACGAGCACGCGATGGTCGCGGCCCTCGTAGTAGTGCTCGACGACGACGCGGCTCGACACCGCGTACGCCGCGTCCCAGGCGCCGCGCACGGCAGCTTCGTCATCGAGACGACCGCTGATGCCGCGGCCGTGGCTCGCGTCCGCCGGTTTGAGGATCACCGGGAACCCCAATTCTTCGGCGATGTCCACGGCCTCGTCGGGCGTGCGCGCCGTTTCTCCGCGCGGTACCGGCAGCCCGATGTTGCTGAGGACGCGCTTCGTGTCCTCCTTGTCCTGCGCGATCTCGACGCCGATGGCGCTGGTGAAGTCGGTCATCGTCGCCTGGATGCGGCGCAGGTTGCGGCCGTGGCCGAGCTGCACGAGCGACCCCGAGTTGAGCCGCCTAACGGGAATGGCACGCCGGCGCGCCTCTTCCACGATCGCGGCCGTGGACGGTCCGAGCCGCACCGACTCGTAGAGATCCTGCAGGGTCGTGACGAGCGCCGGCACGTCGAACGGCTCCCCGCCCATGCAGGCGCGAATGAGCGCCGCGCCTTCGCGCACGCTCGCGAGACCGACCTCCTCCTCGTCGTAGGCGACGATCACCCACCAGACGCCTTCGTCGCCCGAGGGAACGACCCGGCCGAAGCTCACGTCGCTGCCGGCGAGCGTCTGCAGCTCCAGCGCGACGTGCTCGAGGATGTGCGGCCAGTGCGTGCCTTCGCGCAGCCGGTCGACGAATCCGCCGGTGGTGCCACGGCTGCAGGGATGCTCGCGCAGCGACGGTAGGCCCTGGATGAGACGGTCGACGAATCCGGGGATGTCGACGCTGGTCAGCTCCTCGAACTCTCCGAGGCGAACGTCACAAGCGATGACGGGAGCGAGACGCCAATAATTCGGCCCGCGCAGCGCGCGAACGCGACTGACGCGCAGGGCGGTAGGACTAGGTATCCGGGATACTGGCAGCGGCACGACAGGTTGCCTGGGTCGGTGGTACCACTTGGGGAAAGGCAAGTCACATACCCCGTAGTGAGAGGCCGAAACAACCGGTGCGCGGCGCGGGGTGACCGGGCCCTTCCGGCGCTCGTCAAGCAAGTGGCAAGTCGCCGCCGATTCTGCGCTTCGCCCCCGTCGCTCGAGCCCCTTCCAGCCCGCTTCGGCATTTGAACTCCACGAGCCAATCACGAGCCAGCGTCAACGCCGAGGTGCTGCTCTGGCAGAGCCGCGTCCGGATGATCGTCGCGCTCGTCGCCGGTGGGGCTGAATTCATCCTTCAGCAACATCGGATTCTCCAGGGCAACGCGCTCTATCTGCTCGAGGGCGTGTGCGGCTACATCGCGGTAGTCACCGCGGTCGCGCTGTTCGTGCAGAAGACCGGACGTGCGCCCAACTGGTCCGTCGCCGTGACCGTTGTCGCCGACATCCTGTTCATCTTCGGATCGACGCTCGTTTCGTCGCCGCCGTCGTATTACGACCGAATCCTGATCTTCTCGTTCCTCGTGCTGCACCTCACCGAGACGTACTTCGGTCCGGACCAGGCGGCGTTCGCGGCGGGTCTGGTCGTGACCGGGTACCTGTATACGGTGCACGTGATGATCGGGCGCGGAGCCCGGCTTCTCTGGTCCGAAGAGCTCTGGTCGGTGGGCGTGTTCGCCCTCGCCGCGGCCGTGTTCGTTCTGCAATACGGCAGCTTCCGCAAACGCCTGAACCGGATCGTCGACCTGTTCGAGCGGGTGGAGGAGGGGGATTTCACCGAGGAGTACGACACCTCGGCGGACGGGCGACCGGATGCCGTGACGCTGGTGGGGCGAGTCTACAATCGAGTGCGAGTGCAGCTCATGGAGATGGTCCAGACGGACCCGCTCACGAACTGCATGAATCGGCGCGGCTTCGAGCAGGCGCTGGCGCGGGAGATGGCTCGCTCCTCGCGCGCGGGCAGTGAGCTCTCGCTCCTCGCGCTCGACCTCGATCACTTCAAGGCGATCAACGACAGCCGCGGACATGTCGCCGGCGACGCGGTGCTTAGAGAGGCCGGCCGTTTGCTGATGCAAACGGCACGTGCCGGCGATATCGTGGCGCGCACGGGCGGCGAGGAGTTCTCGATCCTCCTGCCCGACACGCCGGGCAATGGCGCATTCCACTTCGCGAACCGCCTCTGCGACACCTTCCGCGAGCATGTCTTCCACGTGAACAACAAGGAGATTCGACTGACGATCTCGATCGGCGTCGTCTCCACCGATGGCGATCGGCCCCTCGCCGCGGAACGTGGGAAGAACCTCGCCGAAGAAATGCGGGTGCGCGCCGACGAGGCGCTCTATGCCGCCAAGCGCACTGGCCGCGATCGGGCCCGCGCCTGGTCGGAGGCGGTGAGCATGCGATCGGGGGAGATGCCGAAGGTGATGGCCGAGCTGCTCAGGGAAGGGAAGGAATAGGGCTGCGGGTCGCGGGACGCGGGGTGCGGGACGCGGGATAGCCCCCATTCCCTAATTCGACGCACGGCGTAAGAATGAAGGGGTAGCCTTCGCGGAGTCGCTATGCCCCTCGAGCGTCGTGTCGCCCTCGCCGTTGTCGCTCTCTCGATCCTCGCGTGCTCGGACTCGCCGAGCGGTCCAACACCCTCCACAGTACCTGACGTCACCGCGCTTCTCGCGGAGATGTCCTCGTCGAGCATTGGCACGGCGGAGGCATTGGCTGGATCGCCGAGCGTGGGTGTGATGCTCGCGTCCAGCTCCGATCCCAGCGCGTGCACCTACACTGAAGCGACTGGCTTCTTCGTCTGTCCCACGGTGACAACGGGCAGCCTCACCGTGTCGCGGATGTACCGCTTCATCGATGCAGCTGGAAACTCGCAGCCAAAGGCCGACGCGCAGACGTCGGCGTTCGAGATGAAGACGTCGGTGACCGGCAAGGTCACGACGACGACGACCGAACCGCGCGCGTCGACGAGCAGCTACACGATCAATAGCAATTCCGATCAGACGCTGAGCGACCTACGCGCCGAGAATCACACCCTCAACGGCCTGACGACGACGGCGATTGAGGGAACGTTGCAGCTGGGCGCCGAGACGCTCCCGCTCGACGAGCATCTGAAGGAGACGACGTCGAATCTCGTTCTCCCGAGCGCCCGGAAAGGGCAGAAGTGGCCTCTCTCGGGCTCGATCACCGTCGAGGAGACGACAAACAATTTCGACCCGTTCGCTCCCAGCGCGACGTACCGCACGACGATCACCTTCAGCGGCACGAGCAAGGTGACACTCACCTTCTCAGGTCCCCTGGGAAGCAGCAGCTGCACCGTCGATCTCGCGGCGCCGCCCGGCACTGGGTTCGGCTGTTTTCCCTAGCCAGCCTAAGAAGAGGGTTATCGCCCGAGACGTGTTCCACGTCACGATGGCGCCCAATGACCTTCGCGCGCTTCTGATCGTCATCCCCGAGTAGCGGGCTCGGCCCGCGGCTGACTCACGTCATCACCCTCGAGGTTTCGATCTATGAAGCGTCTCCGGCCCGCGG
>Ga0136846_1225683_pt1 | contig 28433 bp, 29 predicted proteins | sample HopSoiMetagenom2_FD_96841 | JGI IMG/M metagenome (GOLD analysis project Ga0136846, IMG submission 96841) | Grasslands soil microbial communities from Hopland, California, USA - 2 Assembly 2016 (version 4) | ecosystem: Environmental > Terrestrial > Soil > Grasslands | place: USA: Hopland... | reverse complement strand
TCGCCCGTCTGCGCGTCGCGGCGCATCTGGATCGTCGGATCCTCCTCGCCGAGCCGCCGCAGGCCGGCGGCCATCTTCTCCTCGTCGCCCTTCGACTTCGGCGTGACCGCAAAGCTCATCACCGGCTCGGGGAATCCGATCTCCGGCAGCTCGACCTCGCGCTCGGCGTCGACCAGGACGTCGCCCGTCTGCGTCTCCTTGAGCTTCGCAACAGCGCCGATGTCGCCCTCGCCGAGATCGACGACCTGCGCGTGCTCCTTTCCCTGCAGCTCGAGCAGCTGGCCGAAGCGCTCCTTCGCGTGCGAGCGCGCATTCACCACGTGCGCGTCGCTCGTGACCGTTCCGTTCAGGACGCGGAAGACGTTGATGCGGCCGGCGAACGGGTCGGCGATCGTCTTGAACACGAACGCCGCCGTCCCGCCGCCGTCGACGCTGATCGGCGCGCCCTTGCGCGCGGGCGACGGGACGCCCTCGACGAGCAGGTCGAGGAGCGCAGTGGTGCCGAGGTTCTTCGACGCGACGCCGCAGGCGACCGGGAAGACCTCGCCGCGCGTGACTGCGTCTTTCAGCGCCTTCGCGACCTCGTCGGCTCCGAGCTCCTGGCCGTCGAGGTAGCGCTCCATCAGACCCTCGTCCGTCTCGACGACTGCGTCGAGCAGCTTCTCGCGGTACTCGTCGACCTGCGCCTGCAGCTCGGGCGGGATCGCGCTCGGACCGCTCTCGCGCTGACCGCCGGGATCCAGATACGCCTGCATGTGGAGCAGGTCGACGATGCCGGTCAGCTCGTGCTCGGCCCCGATCGGGATGTGCACGGCGACGCACTTCTCCGAGAGCTGCGCCCGCAGCGCCTCGAAGACGCGGAAGAAGTCGGCGCGCTCGCGGTCGAGCATGTTCACGAAGACCACGCGCGAGAGGTCGCCCTCTTCGGCGCGCGCCCAGTGCCGGGTCGTCTGAACCTCCACGCCCATCACGGCACTGACGCAGAACAGCGCGCCCTCGACGACGCGCAGCGCGGCGATCGCGTCGCCCTGGAAGCCCGCGTCACCCGGCGTGTCGACGAGATTGATCTTGCGTCCCTGCCACTCGACGTGACAGACGGATGCGGAGAGGGACATCTGGCGGCGCTGCTCGTCGTCGTCCCAGTCGCTGACGGTCGAGCCGGACTCGACGGTGCCGAGCCTGTTCGTCGCCCCCGCCTGAAACAGCAACGCCTCGACGAGCGACGTCTTTCCCGTCCCGCGGTGTCCGACGACGGCGACGTTGCGGATCTTCCCCGACTCGACTGCCATGCGCTCTAAGCCCTCCTCAGGACGCGGATCCGAGCGCGAATCGTATCCCGTTACGTCTCGAGCGAGGCCCTGGTGGCGCCGGACAGCCGCGCCTTCAGGCGCAGAATCGCCTTCGTGTGCAGCTGCGACACGCGGGACTCGGTGACACCGAGCACCTCGCCGATCTCGCGGAGGGTCAGCTCCTCGTAGTAGTAGAGCGTGACCACGAGCTTCTCCCGCTCGGGCAGGCGTGCGATCGCCTCGCCGATCGCCTCCTTCATCTCGGTCTGCGACAGCGTCCCCTGCGGATCGGGTGCGTCGGAGTCCTCGATCGTGTCGATCAGGGCGACCTGGTCGCCGCCGCTGCTGCTCACGGTCCAGAGCTCGTCGAGCGCAGCGATGGATGACCGGGAGATGTCTGTCAGGGATTCCTCGAGCTCGTCCTGGGAGATCCCGATCTTCTCGGCGATCTCCTCGTCGCTCGGCGCGCGGTGCAGCTTGCGCTCGAGCTCGGCGATGGCGCGCTCGATGTCGCGGGCGCGCGCACGCACGGAGCGCGGGACCCAGTCCATCGCGCGGAGCTCGTCGATGATCGAGCCCTTGATCCGCGCGATCGCGTATGTCTCGAACTTCACGTCGCGCTCGGGGTCGTAGCGCTCGATCGCGCCGATCAGCCCGAGCAGGCCGTACGAGACGAGGTCACCCTCGTCGACGTGCGCCGGCAGCCCGGAGCCGAGCCGGCCGGCGACGTACTTGACGAGCGGCGCGTACGTCAGGATCAGCCGGTCGCGCATCGCCTTGTCGCCTCTGTTGACGCTGTACTGGCGCCAGAGAGTCTGGGTGTCGTCGGCCTCGGCCACGCGCAGAGGATACGCGCTGTCTCGGCCTACCTCAGCGCCCGGAACGCCATCGAGCCGAACCAGACCGCCAGGGCGACCGCGGCGAGCGCGATCACCCATCCCGCGCCGACGTTCCTCGCGCCGTAGCCGGCGGCGAAGGCGATGCCGGCAAAGCCGACGGCGAGCAGCAGGAACAGCGCGCCGAGCGCGCGGCGCTGCCTCACCACAAGGGAAACGTCGAAAACACCACGGCTACAATCCTCCCTCGTGGGGGCGTAGCTCAGTTGGTAGAGCGGCGGCTGGCGCTTGCAAATCCGGCGTCGCTTCGCGCCGCCATGATGATTTGCGAGCGGGTTGCGCAACGACGGCGGTTGCGGCCGTGCCGGGCAGAGCCCGTCACGGCGGCGGGATGGACGAAGCTACAATCCGTCGATCCTAGGGGCGTAGCTCAGTTGGTAGAGCGGCGGTCTCCAAAACCGTAGGCCGGGGGTTCGAGTCCCTCCGCCCCTGCTAGCCCTTTGAACGCCAGCATCCGCCCGAGCTTGTAGCTGTCGGCGCGGAGACTGCCCGCTTGTCAAATAGGCCGTTCGGCCCATGGACTGGACGACGTGCGTCGTGTTCAGTGCGTCCAGACCGTTGCGGCACCTCCTTCGTCTCCCCCTAGCCCTCGGGGTCGCGTTCTTGCTCGCGGCTGTCTCAGCGCGCGATGTCGGGTCGACCCACCTGAAGCTGATCGTCGGCGTCACCGACGACACGGCGAAATGGATGGTCCGCCAGGACGGCATCGTCGGGGTGCACCGCGATCTCCGGCTGATGGCGGTCCGGGTCACGATTCCCTGGCGGCCGACCCAGGCGAAGCCGACCAAGCTGCAGGAGGTCTACCTCCAGCGGATTCGCCGGATGACGCAGCTGAACGACCGCGTCGTCCTCGCGGTCTACAACACGGCCGCGTTCGCGCCGACGACACGTGCGGAGCGCAACCGCTACTGCGGCTTCGTTCAGGGAGCGGTGAAGCATGCGCCGCTGGTCCACGACGTCGAGATCTGGAACGAGGTGAACTCGCCGGCCTACTGGCCGTCCTCCGCCGGGCCCGAGTCGTACACGAAGCTGCTCGCACGCTGCTTCGACGTCCTCCACAGCCGTCCGTTCCCGATCAACGTGATCAGCTCGACGGCCTCGCGCCACGACCCGGCCGGCTTCGTCTTCAGGCTCGGCGACGCGTACCGCGCGCTGGGCCGCACGCGGCCGCTCTTCGACACGTTCGGCCACAACCCGTATCCGGAGAACTCGGCCGAGGCGCCGTCCGTGCAGCACACGGGATCGGACCTCATCGGCGAGGGCGACTACGAGACGCTGATGAACGTCCTGCACACGGCGTTCGACGGCACGGCGCAGCCGGTCCCCGGCGACCGCGGCGTGACCATCTGGTACACGGAGGACGGCTTCCAGACCGTCCCGCCGCGCGACAAGATGCGGTACTACCGCGGGCGCGAGAACGACCACTACGCGCTGCCGGCGGTCTCGACGGACTCCGTCGACCAGGCGACGCAGCTACGCGACGCGATCCTGCTTGCGTACTGCCAGCCTGCGGTCTCGGGCTTCCTCAACTTCGGCCTGCTCGACGAGGACCGGCTGGGCGGGTGGCAGGCCGGGCTGCTCTACCGCGACGGGACCCGCAAGCCGTCGTACGACACCTTCAAGGACGCGATCGCCGAGATCCGCCGCCGCGACACCGACTGCTCCAAGGTGCGCGGCGCACCGCAAGGCTGACTGTCCCCACGGCGTCTATTCCTCGGCGAGGCGGGGAGGTCGGTCAGAGGGGCTTTCCTCGTCTCGCCGTTCCAACCGCGCCTTGAGCCGCTCGAAGTCGGCCCGGAACTGCCGCTCGGCCTGCCGCTTCGCCATGCCGGCCGCGAACCGCAGCTTCCCGCTCAGCGCCGCGTTGCCGCGCACGCGAACACGCGTGCCCGCATCCACCGGCTCGAAGGAGTGGTGGATCTCGAACTTCACAGGCGCCTTCACCGCGCGCACGTCGAAGCGCTGCTCCGGCTCGAGCGCCGTGACCTCCAGCTGAAGCTCGGCCGTGCGGCCCATGAAGTTGCGCCGCTCGCGGAAGCTCCGCCCCTCGTCGATCCATTCGGCGGAGACGGCGCTCTCCTGCCACTCCGGGACATTGCGGACGTCGGCCACGTAGGCGAAGACCTCGGCGACGGGGCGGTCGATCGTGATCTCGAGATCGAACTCCATGACCCGGCAGGTTAGGCTGCGCCGCCATGCGCGTGTCCTTCCTCGTCCCCGCGTACAACGAGGCGGCGACGATCGGCGCTCTGCTGGAGGCTGTCTGGGCTCTCGACCTGGAGAAGCAGATCGTCGTCGTCGACGACGGCTCGACCGACGGCACCGGCGACATCGCCGACAGGTGGTCGCTCGGGCGGGACGGAGTCATGGTGCTGCGGCAGCAGAACCGCGGCAAGGGCGCAGCCGTCCGCGCGGCCATCCCCCACGCCGACGGTGACATCTCCGTCATCCAGGACGCCGACCTGGAGTACGACCCCGCGGACGTCCCGGCCCTGATCGAGCCGATCGAGCGCGGTGTCGCGGACGTCGTGTACGGATCACGGCTCTCCGGCGGCCGGCCGCAACGCGCGTACCTGTTCTGGCATCTCGTCGGCAACCGCTTCCTCTCGCTGCTCACGAACGTGCTCTACAACACGACGCTCTCCGACATGGAGACCGGCTACAAGGCGTTCCGCACCGAGGTCCTGCGCTCGCTCGATCTGCACCAGAACGACTTCGCGATCGAGCCGGAGATCACCGCCAAGATCTGCAAACGCGACCTGCGCGTGTACGAGCTGCCGATCTCGTACTACGGCCGCACGTACGCAGAGGGGAAGAAGATCACGTGGAGGGACGGGTTCAAGGCGATCCGCGTCCTGTTCGGCGTGCGCCTCTTCGGCTGATCGTCGCGGCCGCGCTCGCGGCGTCGATGATCCTCGGGGCGGTCGTGGTTCTGCCGCGCGTCGAGCGCTCCGTCTCCCGCGACTCGACGCTGACGGCCGCCGAGCGGCTGCATGCGGCCGGTGACCGCCTGCACTTCGACCCACGACCGTTCGACGCGTTCGCGTCGACGCTCTCGCCGCGCACGCGCTATGCGGTCGACGTCCCGCCCGGCGAGCGAGGCCCGTTCATCACGCGAGGCGCGGTCGTCCGCGCCTACGCCGCTTTCTACTTCCTCCCTGCGATCCAGGTGCGGCGCGCGTCGCGCGTCTTCCGCTACCGGTTTCCGTGAGAGTCGCCGGCCTGCTCGGCGCCAATGCGCTGATGCTCTGCATCGGGCTGGGGCTGTTGCCGTGGCTCGGCGTCGCGCGCTCGTGGCGCAAGCTCGTGTCGCGCAGCGGGCTCGCGTACCTCTGCGGCCTCGTCGTGACGGGAATCCTCGCGGCGCACCTCGCGCTCGTCCACGTCGCCTTCGGCTGGGTCGCGCTCGCCGTGGTCGCGGCCGTTTCGGTCGTGTCGGGTGCCTGGCACCTGCGCGGCAGCGAGCGCCCGGTCTGGACACGTCCGGGGTGGCCGGCCGTCGGTGTCGCCGCGGCGCTGGCGGCGCTGCTCGCGGAGTATGCGCGGGCATTCGCCGTCGCGCCGCTGAACCGCTACGACGCCTGGGCGATCTGGGCGCTGAAAGGACACGCGCTGTACGCATTCGGCTGGGCCGACCCGACCGTGTTCGCGGGAAGCGAGTACCGGTTCGCGAACCTCGACTACCCGCTGCTGCTGCCGTCGGTCGAGGCGATCGACTTCCGCGCGATGGGCGCGTTCGACACGCGGCTGCTGCATCTGCAGTTCCTGCTCTTTCTCGTCGCGGCGCTCGCCGCACTCGGCACCGTCCTCGCCGGACGCGTCCACGCTCTCCTGCTGTGGCCGCTGCTCGGGGCGGTCGCACTCGCGCCCGCCGTGTTCGACCAGCTGCTGACGGCGTACGCGGACCTCCCGCTCGCACTCGTGTTCGCCGTCGGCGTCGCGGCCGGCGCACGCTGGCTACTGAGCGACGAGCGCTGGGCGCTGGCGGTCGCGACTCTGTGCTTCGCCGGGACGCTGCTGACGAAGAACGAGGGGACGTTGTTCGTCGCCGCCGCATTCGTCGGGCTTTTCGCCGCGGCCTACCGGCGCTGGCGCCCGCTTGCGGTCGCGGCCGCCGTCGACGTCGTGCTGCTCCTACCGTGGAAGCTCTACGTCCGCGCACACGACCTGCGCGACATCAACTACAGCCTGACCGACACCTTCGACGTGCACCACATCAGCGGGCGCGTCGGCGTCGGCCCGATCGCTTTCCGGACGCTCGCGGGCGAGATGCTCGACCCCAGGCAGTGGGGGCTGCTCGCGCCGATCTTCGCCGTTCTGCTGGTGCTTGCCGCCGTCACCGGCGCGCGCGCCCTGGCCGTCTACGGCGGCGCGACCGTCCTGCTCTCGTGGCTCGGGCTGAGCTGGATCTACGTGATCTCGCACTTCGAGTACAGCGCGTACCTCGACTCGACGAAGGAACGCATCGTCGCCTCGGTCGTGCTCGCCGGTGCCGCCCTGATCCCGCTGCTGGCGACGGAGGCCTGGGCGGGCGCGCAGGGCCGTCGAGGCTAGACGAGCGCGAGCTGCTGGTGACTGGCCAGGCCCGACACGCCGACGCCGACGAGCCGCAGCGCGCCCGGCCGGTCGGCGAGCGCGCGGTCGAGCAGCCCGCACGCAAGCTCGGCGATCTGCTCGCCGTCGTCGATCCCGACCCGTAGCGACGTCGAGCGGCTGCGGATCGAGAAGTCGGTGTAGCGAACCTTCGTCGAGACCGTCCGCGCCGTCCGGCCGGTCGTCTGCAGGTGCTCGGCGACGCGTTGCGCCATCGCTCGCAGCTCTGCGTGCAGCTGGGCGCGGTCGGTGAGATCGCGCTCGAACGTGTTCTCGACGCTGATCGAGATCCGCTCCGTCGAGAGCTCCAGCGGCCGCGGGTCGACGCCCCGCGCGCGGTCGCGCAGGACGCGGCCGACGCTCCCCGGCAGCAGCCGCCTCAGCTCATCGTCCCCGAGGCCGGCCAGCGCGCCGATCGTCTCGATTCCCGCGCCGACGAGCCGCTGCTCGGCTTTCGGCCCGACGCCGGGCAGCCGCCGGACCGCGAACGGCGCGAGGAATCGCGCCTCCGTCGCCGCCGGAACGACCGTCAGGCCACCGGGCTTCCGGTAGTCGCTCGCAATCTTCGCGACGACCTTCGACGTCGAGACTCCGAGCGCACACGTCAGGCTCGTCGCAGCACGCACCGCCGTCTGCACCGCCTCCGCCAGCTTGCGCGCCGCGAGGAAATCGCGCGCCACCTCGCCGAGGTCGAGATAGCCCTCGTCGAGGCCCGTCCGCTCGACCGTCGGGACGACACCGCGCACGGTCTCCCACACGTGCTGCGAGTACTCGCGGTAGACGCTGTGGCGCGGACGGACGAAGACGGCGTGCGGGCATCGCCGCAGCGCTTCGGCGCAGCTCATGGCCGAGTGGATCCCGAACGTTCGCGCTGCGTAGTTCGCCGTTGCGACGACGCCGCGTCCGTGCGGGTCGCCGCCGACGATGAGCGGCTTCGTGCGCAGGTCCGGGTCCTCCAGCTCCTCGACGGCGGCGAAGAACGCGTCGAGGTCGAGGTGGGCGATGATCACCGGCCCAGCGTAGACAGGCGCTAGGCCAGCACCCACTCCTCGTTCCGGAGGATGGGTACGGCGTTCCCGTCGCGGTCGACGCCGTCGACATCGACGTCCGCGCCGCCGATCATGAAGTCCGTATGGATGCTCGACGTGTTCTCGGCGCCGTCGGGCATCTCCTCGTCGGGGTTGCGCGTGAAGCCCAGGCTGCCGCCGTACGCGATGTGACACGTCGCGTTCTCGTCGAAGAGCGTGTCGAAGAACGTGACCCCTGCCGTCCCGACAGGTGACGTCCCGTCGACGAGCGCGACCTCGCCGAGCCGTCGGGCGCCGTCGTCGCTGTCGAGCTGCGACTGGATCACGTCCTGGCCCTTCTCGGCCCTGGCGTCGACGACGCGGCCGTCCTCGAAGCGCAGCTCCAGCCCCTCGACGATGATCCCTCCCGACGTCGCGAGCGGCCGTGTCGACCGGACCGTTCCGGACGTGCGCCGCGCGTCGGGCGCGGTGAACACTTCCTCCGTCGGCATGTTCGGGACGAACACGATCCCGTCGCGCGTCTCGAGCGTGCCTGCGCCCCAGTCGAAGGCAGGAGTCAGGCCGATGGTGAGATCCGTCCCCGGGCCGCGGAAGTGCAGCGCGTCGAAGCGGCGCTCCGTCATCGCTGTCGCGCGCGTGCGCAGGCGGCCGACATGCTCCTGCCAGGCGGCGACCGGGTCGCTCTCGTCGAGCCGCACCGCGTGGGCGACGTCCTGGAGCAGGCGCTCGACGTCCGGGCTTCCGTAGATCCGCTCGGCCCAGCGGTCCGTCGGATACGCCGCGATCGTCCAGTTGACGCTCTTCTCCTCGAAGACGATCTGGAGCGAGCGTTCGCCGTACTCCTTCGGCCGGGCCCTGCCCACGCGGGCGCCGTCGAGGTCGGCGAACAGATCGGGATTCGGGTCGCCCGTGATCGAGATCATCGAGCCGCCCACGCGCGCAAGATGGTTCAGGCGCTCCAGCTCCCACGGCGGCGACCACTCGAGCGTCTCGTCGGAGCCGTTCGCGATCAGCTCCCGCCGCACGTACTGGTCGCCGTAGGAGACGGCGGCGTAGCGGGCGCCCGCCTCGTACGACGCGCCGACGAGCGCACGCGCGAACTGCGCGTGCTCCACGAGGGCGAACACGACGACGTCCTGGCCCTGCTGGACGTTGGCGCCGACCCTGACGACGAGGTCGGCGTACTTCTTCAGAAGCGTCTCGTCGGGCATCGGCACCGATTGTAGGCTGCGCTGGATGGCCGTCCTCGAATCAGCGGTCGAGCGGGACGAGGTCTTCGACCGCCGCCGCGAGCGCATGGAGGGTCTCGTCGCGGAGTTGCGAGAGCGCTCGGCGCAGGTCGCACAAGGTGGCGGCGCGAAGGCGACGGAGCGCCACCGCTCGCGCGGAAAGCTCCCGGCTCGTGAGCGGGTCGACCGCCTCGTCGACCCCGGCGGCGCCTTCCTCGAGCTGAACGGACTGGCCGCGCTGCAGCTGTACGAAGGACAGGCGCCTGGCGCCGGCATCGTCACGGGGATCGGCGTGGTCGAGGGCCGCGAGTGCGTGATCGTGGCCAACGACGCCACCGTGAAGGGCGGGTCGTACTTCCCGCTCACCGTCAAGAAGCACCTGCGCGCGCAGGAAGTCGCGGAGCAGAACCGCCTTCCGTGCCTGTACCTCGTCGACTCCGGCGGGGCCTTCCTGCCGCTGCAGGACGAGGTCTTCCCGGATCGTGACCATTTCGGGCGGATCTTCTACAACCAGGCGCGCATGTCGGCGAAGGGCATCCCGCAGATCGCCGTCGTGATGGGCTCTTGCACCGCCGGCGGCGCGTACGTGCCGGCGATGTCGGACGAGACGATCATCGTGCGCGGCACCGGGACGATCTTCATCGGCGGCCCACCGCTGGTGAAAGCCGCGACCGGCCAGGACGTCAGCGCCGAGGAGCTCGGCGGCGCCGACGTGCACACCCGGCGGTCCGGTGTCGCGGATTACTACGCGACGTCCGACGAGCACGCGCTCGCGCTTGCGCGGCAGATCGTCGGGAACCTGCACGGCGCGCGTCCCGAACCGCCGTGGGACGTCGCCGAGCCCGAGCCCCCCGCGGCGGATCCCGCGGCGCTCTACGGCCTCGTTCCGGAGGACTTCCGCCACCAGGCCGATGCGCGCGAGCTGATCGCACGCATCGTCGACGGCTCCCGCTTCGACGAGTTCAAGGCTTTGTACGGCGAGACACTCGTCACCGGCTTCGCGCGGATCGAGGGCTATCCGGTCGGGATCCTCGCCAACAACGGCGTGCTGTTCGCGGAGTCCTCGCAGAAAGGCGCGCACTTCATCGAGCTCGCGTGCAAGCGGCGTGTCCCGCTCGTGTTCCTCCAGAACATCACGGGGTTCATGGTCGGCCAGGAATACGAGGCCGGTGGCATCGCGCGGGACGGAGCGAAGCTCGTGATGGCGGTCGCGAACGCAGAGGTCCCGAAGTTCACCGTCATCGTCGGCGGCTCGTTCGGCGCCGGCAACTACGCCATGTGCGGCCGCGCGTACGGGCCGCGGCAGCTCTGGATGTGGCCGAACGCGCGGATCTCGGTGATGGGCGGAGAGCAGGCGGCGACGGTGCTGACGATGGTCGGCGACGCCGACCCGGAGCAGATCCGGGAGAAGTACGAACGCGAGGGCAGCCCCTACTACTCCACAGCGCGGCTCTGGGACGACGGCGTGATCGACCCGCTCGACACCCGCCGGGTGCTCGCCCTCGGGCTCGCGTCGGCGCTCAACGCGCCGATTCCCGAGACGACGTTCGGGATCTTCCGGATGTGATGCGCCTCTTCGGCCGCAAGCACAAGCAGCGCCTGCGGGCGCTCGGAGAGTCCGAGGCGTACCACCACTCCTACGGCGATGCGCCGCGCGACGTCAAGATCGTCAAGCTCGAACCTCGACGTCCGCGGTACCAGCAGGTGCTCGCCGACGGAGAACGTTTGCGCCAGGCATTCCTGCAACGTCTCGACAAGCGCGACAAGGAGGAGTAGTGGGGTATTCGATGGTGCAGGTCGAAGATCTTCCCGCCGAGGGACCGAGCGGCAACGTCCGTTTCGTCCGCCGCCACCTCGGCGTCGGCGCGTTCGGCGTCAACTGGTTCGATTTCCCGCCCAACACCGAAGGGTTCGAGCACAACGAGGCGGAGTCGCGACAAGAAGAAGTGAACGTGATCATCGCGGGGTCGGGTGTGTACCGGGTCGACGGCGAGGAAGTGCCTGTGCGCCGCGGCACCGTCATGCGCTTCGATCCCGAGACGACCCGCGTGCCGGTCTCCGGGCCGGACGGGATGACGATGGTCGCCGTCGGGGCACGTCCAGGAAGCTACGAGCCGAGGGGGCCGTTCTAGACATGCACACGATCGAATTCTCAGACGAAGAGCTGCGAATCCTGCGTGCCGCGCTGCACTCGTACCTCGACGACTTCGGGCACGACGAAGGCGACGTGCTGCGGATGATCAAGGCGCTGCTCGCCAAGCTTCCGGACGCTTGACTGCTGGGGTCAGACCCATGGGTCTGACCCCAGCCTTTCGCTCGTTACCGCGTAGCGACCTGGGCGAGGCGTCGGCTCGAGACGCCGGCGAGAAGTGAGTCGCCTTCCTTGCGCGTGCGCAGGAAGAACTGCACGTGGTACCCGCGCCTGAGCGGGAACGTGACGCGCGGTGACGTCGTCAGCGTCGCGTAGCCCGACTGGTTCGTGACCTGCTCGGGCGGCGTCGACGTGACGAGCGGCGTCGAGCGCACGAACACGAGTGCTCCACGCACCCAGTAGCCGCGCGTGTCGGAGACGTGGATCCGCACCGAGACCGGGCCGCGCCGGGACGTCACGACACCCGGCGTGAAGTGCACGCTGTCGATGACCAGCCGCGCGGGCAGGACGACGCTCGTCACCGGGATCGAGATCTTGCCGTTGGCGAGCCGGATCTGACCCTCGGGGCCGGCCGGAGTCGTCGTTGTCGTCGCAGTAGTCGTCGGTGTGGACGTCGACGTCGAGCTCGAGGTCGTCGTCGTGCCTGTCGACGTCGAGTCGGTGCTGCTCGTCGTGTCGGCCAGCACGCTCAGCGGACCGGCGAAACCGGCACTGGCGAAGTAGCCGAGCAACGCAAGCACCGCGAGCGCGCTCGCGGCAGCCAGCGTTTTGATGAGGCGATGCTTCACGGAGGACCCCCTGTGTGTCGTAGTCCGATTCTTTTTCCCCGCGTCGCACGCACTGAACAGGGTCCCGCCGTCCTTTTACAAAAGCCTTAAAGCACGAGCTCTTCGGCGAAGCCAGCGCCCGCAGCGAACCGGTCCAACCGGTACGGCGCCAGGTCGACCGGCGGCTCGCGCTCGAGCAGCTCGTGCGCGACCGCGCTCCCGACGGCGGGCGACTGCATGAAGCCGTGGCCGGAGAAGCCGCACGCGACGTACACGTCCTCCGCCGCCCAGCCGATCAGCGGATGCGCGTCCGGGGTCATGTCGTAGAGGCCGGCCCACGCGCGGATGACGGGAGCGTCGGCGGCGGACGGGTAGCGGTGCGCCAGCCGCGAGCGCCAGTCGGCGACGAGAGCGTCGTCGACGAGCTGCTCGTCCGTCCAGCGCGGCCGGGCCTCCGTCATCGCCAGCCGCAGCGCGTCGCCGCGGCGCCGGAAGTGGAACGTCGTCTCGTCCTCGATCGTCATCGGCAGGTCGCGCGGCAGCCCCGCGACCGGGCCGACGTCGACCAGCTGGCGGCAGAGCGGCCTCAGCGGCAGCTCGGGGACGATCGCGGCCGACGCGGCGCCGCACGCGACCACGAGGACGTCCCGCGGCAGCTCGCGCGCGTCCGTGTGCTCGCGGACGTCGACACCGAGCTCGCCGGCGCGGCGCACGAGCTCGGCCGTCACGCCGGCCGGCTCCGCGACGCCGTCCTCCCAGCACGCGACGGCGCCCGCGACGTCGTCGACGCGCAGCCCCCGCACCCGCGACGGGTCCACCTCTTCGACGGGGACGTCGAGGCCGCGCTGCATCTCGGCGCGCGCGCGCAGCCGGTCCCACCCCGCTTCCGTCGTCGCGAGAAAGAGGTAGCCGACGGCCTCGAAGAGCGGCGCTCCCAGCTCGCGGAAGAGCTTCGCGCTCTCCTGCGCTAGCCGAACCTCCGCCTCGGACGAGAACTGCTGGCGGAACCCGCCCATCGCCTTCCCGGTCGCCCCCGAAGCGATCGTCTCTCGCTCCGCGAGCACGACGTCGTCCGCGCCGAGCAGCGCGAGGTGGTACGCGATCGACGCCCCTACAGCGCCGGCACCGGCGATGACGATTCGAGCCATCTCTCCAGTTCTTCGCGCTCGTCGTCCGTGAGCGTGCGCAAAGGACGACGCACGTCGGGGCCGACCGGAACGCCGCGCCAGGCGACGACGAGCTTCGCCGCGGCCTGCAGCGGGAAGCGCTCCAGCGCCGCCCGGACTGGTCCGAGGTCGGCCGCGTCGGGCCGGCGGATTGCCTGAGCGATCAGCTCCGGGAAGGCCGATGCGAGCGCGGAAACGGCCCCGGTCGCACCGGCCGCGAGGCCCTGCGGGATCAACGCCTCGGGCCCGACGAAGATGTCGAGCCCCTCGAGCAGGTACGGCGCGAACTGCTCCCAGGGGGTGTCCGACACCTTCAGCCCGCGGAAGTTCGGCGCGTCTGCGCGGAGCCGATCGAGGACGGACAGGGGCACCGGGTACCCGCTGCGCGCGGCGAACTCGTAGACGTAGAACGGCGTCGGCGCCGCGGCACGCGCGGCCGCGGCGAGGTGTGCGAGGAGCTCGGCTTCGTCGAGGGGGAAGTACGGCGGCGCCATCACGGCCACGGCGTCCGCGCCGACGTCGGCGGCGTGCGCCGCGAGCTCGACCGTCTCCCACGTCGACTGCGCCCCGCAGTGGACGGCCACCTGCAGGCGGCCGGCCGCGGCCTCGACGAAGAGCTGCGCCGCACGCCGTCGCTGCTCGACCGGGAGCAGGAAGCCCTCACCGGTGGTGCCGAGCGCGAGCAGCCCGTCGACGCCGCCGTCCGCGAGGAAGTCGACGTACGGCCCGATCGCCGTCTCGTCGAGCGCCTCGCCGGCATCCCTCAGCGGCGTCAACGCCGCGGCAAGCGCGCCTCGAAGCATGCCTCCAACTCTAAGCTGAACCCGATGGGCGGGCTGCGAGTCGAACGGGACGGCGACGTCCTGCGCGTGACGCTGGCGCGGCCGGAGCGGCGCAACGCATTCGACGCGCAGCTGATCGCAGACCTGACGTCGGTGTTCGCCGACGTCGGCGACGTTCAGGCAGTCGTCCTGGCCGGCGAGGGCGAGGCGTTCTGCGCGGGGGCCGACATCGAGTGGCAGCGCTCGGCAATCGACCTGACGTACGACGAGAACGTCGAGGACGCGCTCAAGCTCTACCGGATGTGCGAGGCGATCGACTTCTGCCGCGCGCCCGTCGTCGCGCGCGTCCACGGGTATGCGCTCGGCGGCGGATCGGGCCTGGCGGCCTGCGCCGACATCGCCGTCGCCGCAGCGGATGCGACGTTCGGGTTCACCGAGGTGAAGCTCGGGATCATCCCCGCCGTGATCTCACCGTTCGTGCTCCCGAAGATCGGCCAGCACGCACGGCGCTACTTCCTGACCGGCGAGCGCTTCGACGCGGCGACGGCGCTGCGCATCGGGCTCGTGCACGAGGTGACCGAGGAGCTCGACACGAGCGTGCAGGCGATCGTCGACCAGCTGCTCAGCTCCGGGCCGAAGGCGGCGCGAGCCGCGAAGGAGCTGATCCGCGAACGGCCCGACGGTCGTAAGACCGCAGACATCGCGGCACGGATGCGCACGAGCGAAGAGGGACAGCAGAGGCTGCGGGCGTTCTTCGACCGCCGCAAGTAATGCGGCGGCTGCTCGTCCTCGTAGGCGCGATCGTTCTCGTCGACACGATGTTCTTCACGGCGCTGACGCCGTTGCTGGCGCACTACGTCGACGAGTTCGGTCTCGGCAAGGGCGGCGCCGGTGTGCTCCAGGCGATGTACCCGCTCGGCGCTCTGCTCGCTGCGATCCCCGGCGGGATGGCGGCCGCACGGTTCGGCGTCAAGCCGACGGTCCTGATCGGCTTGTCGCTGCTGGCCGTGACGACGACCGCGTTCGGCCTGGCCGACTCGGTCTGGGCGCTCGATCTCGCCCGCTTCGTCCAGGGCGTCTCGAGCGCGTTCTCGTGGACGGGGTCGCTCGCCTGGCTCGTCGCCGCCTCTCCGCCCGGGCGCCGCGGACAGCTGATCGGCTCCGCCTTCGGGGCCGCGATCGCCGGGGCGCTCTTCGGGCCGGTGCTCGGGGCGATCGCATCATTCACCGGCACCGGCGCTGCGTTCGGCGGTGTCGCCTGCATAGCCGTGTTCCTCGCGATTGCGGCGTGGCGGACGCCGGCGGCGACGCCGGAGGAGCCGCAGCCCGTCGGCAGGCTCTTCGATTCGCTGCGCGTGCGCCGCATCCAGATCCCGATGTGGCTGTGCCTCCTCCCGGCGCTCCTGTTCGGGAACCTCTCCGTGCTCGCGCCGCTTCGCCTGTCCGACCTCGGCTGGGGCGCCGCCGCCGTCGGCGGGACGTACCTCGTGATGGCGGGCATCGAAGCGACGTGGGCGCCGATCCTCGGCCGTGCCTCCGACCGATTCGGCCGGCTGCCCCCGCTTCGTGCCGCGCTGCTCGCGTCGGCTGTCGTCACGCTGCTGCTGCCCTGGCCGCAGAGCCCGTGGCTGCTCGCGCTCGTGATCGTCTCGGCGGGGTTCGCGTTCGGCAGCTTCTGGACACCCGCGATGTCGATGATCACCGACGAGGCCGAGCTCGTCGGGCTCGACTACGGCTACGCGTTCGCGCTCGTCAACATCGCGTGGGCGCCGGGACAGGCCGGCGGTGCCGCGATCGGCGGCGCGCTCGCCTCCGTGACGAGCGACGCCGTCGTCTACCTCGGGCTATCGGTGCTGTGCGCGCTGACGCTGTTGTCGATGCTGCGTTACAGCGAGACGGCCGCGCCGGTCGCCGCCGAGCGATAGAGCGCCTCGATCGCGCGCACCTGGCCGAGCGCGTCCTCGCGCCCGAGCAGCGGCTCGGATTCGCCGCGCACCGCCGCGCTGAAGTTCTCGACCTGCAGGAAGTAGCGGTCGGTGTCGTCGACGTCGATGCGCTCGCCGTCGACCTCGACGTGCGGGTCGCGGCAGCGGACCGGATCGGGGACGACGAGCGTCCCGGTCGACCCGATCGCCTCGAGCCCGTTCGCCTCCGGCAGGTCGAACCCGCAGTAGAACTCGCCGCAGCAGTCTTGCGGGAACTGCAGCAGCGCGGTGAACCCGACGTCCACCCCGCCTCCGCCTGTCCGCTGCCGTCCGAAGACCACCTCGGGCTCTCCGGCGAGCACACGCTGCATGCTCAGGCAGTAGCAACCCAGATCCATCAGCGCGCCGCCGTCCAGCTCCGGGAACAGGCGCACGTCCGTCGCGTCGGTGAGCGTCCAGGAGAAGCGGGAACGCAACTGACGCAGCTCGCCGATCGCGCCGCCGCGGACGAGCTCGGCCGCTTTGTGCGTCTGTGGATGGTGGCGGTACATGAACGCTTCCATCAGCAGCCGTCCGTTGCTCTCCGCAGCGTCGAACGCGCGCTCGACGTCCTCGACGCGCCGGTCGAGCGGCTTCTCGCAGAGGACGTGCTTGCCGGCTTCGAGCGCGCGAATCGACCACTCGACGTGCAGCGAGTTCGGCAGCGAGTTGTAGACGACCTCGACGTCGTCGTCCGCGAGCAGCGCGTCGTAGGTGCCGTAGGCGCGCTCGAGGCCTCGTTCGGCCGCGTACGCCTGTGCCCGCGCGCCGTCGCGGCTGGCAACGGCGACAATCTCCGTTCGGTCACTTTGCCGCGCGCCTGCGAGGATCGCGTCGTTGATCCGGGCGGTCGAGAGCAGCCCCCAGCGGACGGGCTCGGTCACGCGAGGTTCACGGCGAGACCTGTCGTCGCCGATCGATGGAGCGCCTCGACGGCGCGCACCTGCGCGACGGCGTCGTCGCGCCCCAGGAGCGGATCGGCCTGCCCGCGAATCGCGTCGCTGAAGTTCTCGGTCTGGAGCCGATACGAGTCGACGTGCTCGAGCTCGATCCGTTCGACTCCATCGCCGCGCCGCAACTCGATCACCGGCTCGAGGCAATGCCACGGATCGTCGACGAAGAGCGAGCCTTCGCTTCCGATCGCCTCGAGCTCGTCACGGTCGGGCAAAGCGGTGCCGCAGTCGAACTGGGCGAGGACGTCGCCGGGAAAGCGCATCGTGCCGGTGAAGACCCAGTCGGTCCCGCTCGGGCCGACGAACTGCTGCCCGTACAGCTGCTCGGGCTCGCCGGCAAAGAGCCGCGAACCACTGACGCAGTAACAGCCGACGTCCATCAGGCTGCCGCCCTCGACGTCAGTTCGCAAGCGGATGTTGTCCGCGTCGTACAGCGAATAGCTGAAACAGGAGCGCACGAGCCGCAGCTCCCCGATCGCGCCGTCGTCGACGAGCTGCCGGAGCCGTGCGGTCTGCGGGTTGTGGCGGTACATGAACGCCTCCATCAGGATCCGCCCGTGCTGGTCGGCAGCGTCGAATGCCGCTTCGACTTCGCCGACGTGCCTGCTCATGGGTTTCTCGCAGAGCACGTGCTTCCCGGCCTCGACCGCGCGGATCGACCAGTCGCAGTGCATGGTGTTCGGCAGCGAGATGTAGACGGCCTCGACATCGGCGTCGTCGAGCAGCGCCTCGTACGACCCGTACGCGCGGTCGATCTCCCACTCGCCCGCGTACTCCTCCGCCCGTTGCTGATCGCGGCTCGCCACTGCAATCAGCTCCGCCTTCTCGGACGCGCGCATGCCGGGGATCACCTTCTGGTTGATGTCGGCGGTCGAGAGGATCCCCCACTTGACGGCCCCTACCCCCATGACGCCTCCGTCATCGGACGAAAAGCCGTCTCGAGAATGCGAAAGCTGCGCGGCCTCGTCAGGACGTAGACGACGACGTCGGCGACGTCATCCGCGGTCATCATCCCGGCGAGCACTTCTTGTGTGCGGCCGCGTCCCGGTTCGAGCGCGAAGTCGGTGGCGACACCACCCGGGCAGACGTTGGTGCACCTGATGCCGCGTTCGCGCAACTCGTGGTCGAGCGCGCGCGTGAAGCCGACCTGCGCGAACTTCGAGGAGCAGTAGACCGCCTCGAGCGGGAGCCCGCGGCGGCCCGCCTCGGACGCGAGCGTGACGATGTCGCCCTCCCCGCTCTCGAGCAGGTGCGGGAGCGCCGCGCGCACGGCGTAGAGCGTCCCCTTGACGTTGACGTCGATCATCTCTTCGAGGAAAGCGGGCGCGAGCTCGAGGAAAGGACCATAAGCTCCGACGCCGGCGTTTGGAACGACGATGTCCAGCCGGCCGAACGCGTCCACCGTCGCGGACACGATCGCCTCGACCTGAGCGGCATCGCGAACGTCGCACGGCTGCGCAACCGCGTCCGCGATGCCGAGGTCGTCACCGCTGCGCGATGCGAGACCGAGCTTCACGCCCTCCGCGGCCAGCCGCCGCGCCACCGCGGCTCCGATACCGCGGCTGGCGCCGGTGACCAGGGCAACCTTTCCGTCGAGCGTCGTCATGAGTCCTCCAAGGGCCGAAGGGCGGGATAGAGCAGAGCGAAGCGTCGGTAACCATCCTCGTAGGCGGCACGCCACTGAGGGTCTGGCTCGACGGCATCGCCGAGCCTGACACAGGCTGCGACCGCCTCGTGGACGTCGCGAAACACTCCGGCTGCGACCCCGCCGAGCAGCGCCGCCCCGAAGGCTGAGCCCTCGTCGGTCGTCGTCCGCCGAATCGGCAGGCCGAGCACCGACGCCAGGATGCGCAGCCAGTGCTCGCTGCGAGCTCCGCCGCCCGACGCGTGGGCGGCCTCGGGGTCGACGCCGAGCCGGCGAAGCAGCTCGAGCGAGTCGCGCAGCCCGTACGCGACGCCTTCCAGCACTGCGCGGACCAAGGCGCCGAGGTCGTGCCGGACCGACAGCCCGGTGAAAGCAGCTCGCGCGTCGGGATCCGCGTGCGGCGTCCGCTCACCGGTGAGGTAGGGCAGGAACGTCAGCCCCTCGGTGCCGGGCGGCCATCCCTCGGCTGCAGCGATCAGCTCCTCGTAGCCACGTCCGGCGGCGACAGCATCGCGCAACCAGCGGAGCGATCCGGCTGCCGAGAGCATCACCCCCATCGCGTGCCAGCCGCCCGGCACCGCATGACAGAACGCGTGCACACGCGCCTGCCGATCGGCCGCGAACGCCGGCAGCGCCGCGAACACGACGCCCGAGGTGCCGAGGACAACGGAGACGGGCCCCGGCCCGTCGACACCGACGCCGAGCGCTGCGGCAGCCTGATCGCCGGCGCCGGCCGCGACCGGAACGCCGGTGCCTGTCGTGCCCGAGATCTCCGGCGACTCGAGCGTCCGTGGCAACCAGGTGGCATCGAGCTCGAGTCTCTCGACCATCTCCTCACTCCAACGCCGGTTTGCGACGTCGAACAGCAGCGTCCCCGACGCGTCGGCGACGTCGATCGCGTGCTCGCCCGTGAGCCGCAGGCGCACGTAGTCCTTCGGCAGCAGCACGTGGGCGATGCGCGCGTACGTGTCCGGCTCGTGCCGACGCAGCCACAACAGCTTCGGCGCGGTGAACCCGGTGAGCGCACGATTCCCCGTCAACTCGATCAGGCGCGCGAGCCCGACGCGTTGCTCGATCTCGGCGCACTCCGCCCCCGTCCGCTGGTCGTTCCAGAGAATTGCCGGCCGCAGCACTCGGTCGCGGTCGTCGAGCACGACGAGACCGTGCATCTGACCGGAAAGCCCGATCGCAGTCGGCTCGCCGCCGAGTCGTGCGAGCGCGCGCTCGGCAGCCTGCCACCAGTCCTCCGGATCCTGCTCGGCCCAGCCCGGCCGCGGCGTGGCGAGCTCGTAGGTCTCCTCGGCTCGAGCGACCACGTCGCCCTCGGGCGAGACGGCTAGTGCCTTGACACCCGTCGTGCCGACATCGAGGCCGACGAGCTGCGTCACCCGCCGAGGGCGGCGTAGACGAGCTCGTACGCGGCGACCGCGTCCTTTTCCGCCTGCGCCGCGCGCAGCGCAGCGTCGTCGATCCTCGACGCCGCGGCGTCGATGAAGCGCCACTGCAGCATGCTGCGCCTGACGGCGGCCACTGCGTCCTCGGTGTACGGGTAGAGGTCGAAGCCGAGCCGCTCGCCGTTCTCGCCGTACCGCGCACGACGTAGCTCGACCGCGAGCTCGAGGGTCTCCATGAAGCGGATCGTGCCGACCATGTTGTCGTCGTCGAACGTGCCCCAGCCGTCGTTCGCGTGCTGGTGGCCCAGCAAGCCCTCCGCCGCGAGCAGCGCGGCGTTCTCGGCGAGGCTCTCGCCGTTCATCAGCAGGTGCTGCCAGTCCATGTTGACCTGCACGTTGTCGATCCCCTCGGCGCGCAGCTTGTGGATCACGTGCAGGGTCATGCCGATGTTGCGCATGAGGATCTTCATCGCCGGCTCGGAATTCTTGTGCTCGAGGAAGATCTTGATGCCGTGCTTCGACGCCCGCTCGGCGGCGGTTCCGACGCCCTCGACGAGCCACCGCCACGACTCGCCGTACGGGCTCTGGAACGGGTAGTTGTACCCCTCGATCCCCGGCCAGATGATGAAGTGCGCCCCGAGTTCCCCGGCGAAATCGACTGCGTCCAGCGTCCTCTTCACAGCCTCCGCACGAGTGGCTTCGTCAGGCGAGACCAGACCGCCGCGTCCGAAGCGCGGATCGAGGTGGAGGCCCGTCGCGATCGCGTAGATGTCGTGACCGCCGAGCGCCGACCGCACCTCGTCGAGGTTGTCGGCCGAGAGCTCCTGCGGATAGTGAAACTCGTAACCGTCGATCAGGTCGCCGAGGCCCTCGACGGCGCGGCGCACGCGGTCGGCAGTCGTCTCGTTCGCGAGCTCCGGTTTGTAACCGACCGGGACGAATCTCGTGCCCATCGAACCGAACGCCCAGATCCCGAGCGAAGTCTTCATGTCGTGCCCTCCTCCACTTTTGCGCAGCCTAGTATCACGGGCGTGCGCGCAACCTTCGTAACGTCGTGAGCGAGGCTGAAGCGCGCGACCGGGCAGCGGCCATTCTGGCCGATGCCGGCATCGTGCTGACGCCGCTCGAACGGGAGCAGATCGAGATCGCGGACTTCGGTCTGGGCCGACTCGACGAGGTCGGGCTGCAGATCGTGGTGTACGTGAACACCGAGCGCGTCTGCGCGAAGGAGCTCGTCCTGTTCCCGCAGCAGCGCTGCCCGGAGCACCGGCATCCGCCCGTCGACGGCGAGCCTGGCAAAGAGGAGACGTTCCGCGTCCGCCGCGGCACCGTGTATTTGCAGGTCGACGGCGCCGGTGACGTCGTGCTCGGGCCGGGAGAGCAGTACACGATCGAGCCGGACACGCTGCACTCGTTCCAGGCCGGAGACGATGGCGCGATCGTCTCCGAGTTCTCGACGACGAGCCGCGACGCGCTCGACGTCTTCACAGATCCGGAGATTGTCCGCTAGATGAACATCCGCGCACTCGGCCCTGGCGACGAAGCGGCCGTGGCCGCTGCCCAGCATCTCTTCGACGGGCCGAGCGACCCTGGCGCGGCGGCGCGCTTCCTCGCCGACCCCAACCACCACCTCTTCGTCGCCTACGACGCTGCCGACCAGCCCGTCGGCTTCGTCTCCGGCGTGGAGATGACGCATCCGGACAAGGGCACCGAGATGTTCCTCTACGAGCTCGCGGTCGACGAGCCTGCGCGGCGCCGGGGGACGGGTCGCGCGCTCGTCGAGGCGCTCGCAACGTATGCGCACGAGCGCAGTTGCTATGGCATGTTCGTCCTGACGGATGACGACAACGCGGCGGCGCGGACCACCTACCAGCGCGCAGGCGGCCGGGAAACGTCGCGGCACTTGATGCTCGAGTGGGAATTTCCCACGGCGCAGACGAGCACATCGTGAACGACGCCGTCCGCCGGCGCGCGCGGGCCGGCCTGCACGAGAGCGCCGAGCGCGCGCCGGCGCGCGCGCACTTCCGCGCGATGGGGATCGATCCTGAGCGACTCGGACGGCCGATCATCGGCGTCGCGTCGACATGGACGGGGACCATGCCGTGCAACCTCAACCAGCGCGAGCTCGCCAATCGCGTCGGCGAGGGCGTGTCGGCGGCGAACGGGCTTGCGCTCGGGTTCAACACGATTGCGGTGTCCGACAATCAGTCGCAGGGAACGCCCGGCATGCGCGCCTCGCTCATCTCGCGCGAGGTGATCGCCGATTCGATCGAGCTGATGGTGCATGCACACGACTTCGACGGCCTCGTCTGCATCGTCGGCTGCGACAAGACGGTGCCCGCAGCGCTGATGGCGCTTGCACGCGTGGACAAGCCGGGCGTGCTCGTCTACAACGGTCCGATGCGTGCCGGCCGCTGGCGCGAGCGTGACGTGACGATCCAGGACGTGTGGGAGGCTGTCGGAGCCGAGGAGCGCGGGCTGATCACGCGCGAAGACCTCGACGAGCTGGAGCGCGTCGCCTGCCCGGGCGTCGGAACGTGCGCGGGGCACTTCACGGCGAACACGATGGCAGTTGCGGTCGACTGCCTCGGAGTCGCGCCGGTCGGCGATGCGCTCGTGCCGGCCGACGAGCACGAGCTCAAGGGAGCGGCCGCAGCTCACGCGGGCGCGCTCGCCGTGCAACTCGTCGAGCGCGGCGCAAGTGCACGCCGCTTTTTCAGCCGGCGTGGATTGCTGAATGCGATGGCCGGCATCGCCGCAACGGGCGGGTCGACCAACGGCGTGCTGCATCTGCTCGCGATTGCGCGCGAGGCGGGAGTGCCCCTGTCGCTCGAGGAGCTGACAGACGTCGCCGGCCGGACGCCCGTGATCGCCGATCTCGCCCCGTCCGGCCGCTGGATGGCGACGGACTTCCAACGCGCCGGCGGCACGCGCACGCTCATCCGCGAGCTCGTACGCGGCGGGCACATCGACGGCGGGACGCCGACCGTCGACGGCAGGACGCTCGCCGAGGCGACGGACGATGCCGCGCCGCCGGACGGGGAAGTCGTCTACACGCTGGACAAGCCGTTCAAGCCGTCCGGCGCGTTGCACACCCTGCGCGGCAATCTCGCACCCGACGGCTCCCTCGTGAAGGTCTCCGCGACGGACCGGCGCTTTCATCGCGGGCCGGCGCGCGTCTTCGACAGCGAAGAGGCCTGCTGCGACGGCGTCCGTACGGGCGGCATCGTGAGCGGCGACGTGCTCGTCGTGCGCTACGAAGGCCCCGCAGGGGGGCCCGGAATGCGCGAGCTGCTGAGCGTCACGGCCTCCGTCGTCGGCGCGGGGCTCGGGGAATCGGTCGTGCTCGTCACCGACGGCCGCTTCTCCGGCGCAACCCGCGGGTTGATGGTGGGGCATGTCGCGCCGGAAGCCGCACGGGGCGGCCCGCTGGCCGTCGTGCGAGACGGTGACGTCATCGCCGTCGACGTGCATGCGGGCACGCTCGTCGTCGAGGTCGACGACCGCGAGCTGGCAGCGCGTCTCGCCGACTGGCAGGCTCCCCCGCCGCGCTACGACGTCGGCGTCTTCGCGCGCTACCGAGCGCTCGTCTCGTCCGCGTCCGAAGGCGCGGTGCTCACGGCGCAGGCGCAGTGACGCGCTTTGCCGGTAAGCGCGCGCTCGTGACCGGGGCCGGCTCCGGAATCGGCGCGGCGGTCGCACAGCTGCTCGCGGCCGAGGGCGCCGAAGTCGTCGGCGCGGACCTCAGCGGAACCGATGTGCACCTCGACGTGCGCAACGAGGCGGACGTCGCCGCGGTCGCGCGCGATCTGGACATCCTCGTGAATGTCGCGGGCATCGGCTCGACGACGACTGCGCCTGAGACGCCGCTCGACGTGTGGGAGGACGTCTTCGCCGTGAACGCACGCGGGACATTCCTCTGCTGCAAGCACGCGATCCCGTCGATGATCGCGCGTGGCGGCGGGTCGATCGTGAACATCGCGTCGGTCGCCGCGCTCGTCGGGCTGAAGAACAGAGCCGCCTACTGCGCCTCGAAAGGCGCCGTGGTCTCGTTGACACGCGCGCTCGCCGTCGACCACGTGAACGACGGCATCCGGGTCAACGCCGTCTGCCCGGGGACCGTCGACTCGCCGTGGGTGCGGCGACTGGTCGAGGAGTCCGGCGAGTCGCTGGACGACCTGACCGCGCGCCAGCCGCTCGGCCGGCTCGGAGCCCCGGACGAGATCGCGCAGGCGGTCGCGTACCTCGCCTCCGATGCGGCGAGCTTCGTGACGGGAAGCGTGCTCGTGATCGACGGCGGGCTCACGGCGGCGTAGGTGCTCGCCCTCGTCGCGGAGCCCGGGCATGCGCACACCACGCGCGTCGAGGAGGTTCCGGCCGTCCACGCACGCGACGGCGAGCTGCTTGTGCGCACGCTCGAAGTCGGTGTTTGCGGAACCGATCGCGAGATCTCAGAGGGACTGTTCGGGGTCGCGCCCGCGGACGAGCGTTTGCTCGTGCTCGGGCACGAGGCACTGGCCGTCGTCGAGGAAGCCGGGTACGGCTTCAGTCGCGGCGACCTCGTCACGGCAACCGTCCGCCGATCCTGCGGCCACTGCGTCGCGTGCGCGAACGCGGCTCCGGACTCGTGTCTCAGCGGCGACTACAGCGAACGCGGGATCACGCGGCTGCACGGCTACGCGCGCGAGCTCGTGGCCGAGGATCCTGCGCAGCTCGTCGCCATCCCGAAGTCACTCGGCCGGCTCGGAGTGCTCGCGGAACCGACGTCGATCTGCGAACGGGCGCTACGACATGCGCGGACGATCGGCGACCGGCAGCCGTGGCAGCTCGAGCGCGCGCTGGTGGTCGGCGCGGGCGCGATCGGCTTGCTGATGACGTATCTCCTCCGGCTGGCGGAGGTGGAGGTCTGGACGGCGTCGCTCGAGCCTGGGAACGACCTCGTCGAGCAGTGCGGCGCAAACTACGTCTCGACACAGCACACGGAGCTTTCCGCTGTGGGCAAGTTCGACCTTGTGGTCGAAGCAGCCGGGAACGCCGAGCTGATGGCGCAGGCGCTCGGTCTCCTCCGCCGCAGCGGAGTCGCGTGCATCCTCGGGATCGACCCGCGAGCCCAGACGGTGGAGATCGACGGCCGGACGCTCGGCGTCGACCTGATCCTCGAGAACCGCGTGCTCTTCGGCAGCGTCAATGCTCAGCGCCGCGACTGGCTGGCGGCGGTGGCCGATCTCGACCGGGCGCACGACCGTTGGCCCGAAGCGCTCGAACGATTCGTCAGGCTCCGGGTAGGCCTCGACGGCTTTCAGGACGCGTTCGATCACCGGGACGGCAAGGCCACGCTCGTGCTCTCCGACCCGTAGCGATCAGGTCGAAAGCCCGGCGGCCTCGAGCGCGCGCCGTGCGAGCGCCTCGTCGACCTCGCCCGGCAGGCCGCTGACGCCGATGGCGCCGATCCGACTCTCGCCGTCGAACGCCGCGAGGCCGCCGAGGAAGAACGTGAAGAACGGGTCGAAGCTCTCGCGCTCGACCGCGTCGTCGTGCGCCTTCGCCGCCAACTCTCTCGTCGAGCGGGCGTCGCTTCGGGCCGCCGTGTACGCCTTCCGCTGGGCATTCAGCCGCGTGTCCGGCGCAGCGCCGTCCATCGTCGCGGCCGCGACCAGCTCACCGTGCGAATCGGCGACGAAGACGGAGACGGGGCCGGACGCCTCCCGGACGACGAAATCGACGATCGCCTGGGCGTCCGAGAGCTTCACCGCCCGATTGTAAAACCCGGCCACGCGCAGACGAAAAAGTGCTGTAGTTCAACTCAATGCGCTTCGCCATCGCCCGTCTCGTACGGCGCGTCCCGGTCCTCCTCGTTGCCTCCGCCCTCGCGGGCTTGGCCATGATGGCCGCCCCGGGCCGACCTGCGATCAGTCACGCCTCCACCGCCGGGTTCGCCGGGATGCGCCTGAACGACGTGGCGAGCCGGATCGGCCTCTCCTTCCGTCAAGGGGCGTTTCGCTTCGGCGTGTCTCCCGACCCCCCGGCCGAGACCGGAGGCGGCCTGTGCGCGCTCGACTACGACAACGACGGTTGGGTCGACCTGTTCGTCGTGAACTCGTACGCGCAGGCGGACGCCGCCCGCTGGGAGAAGCGCGGCGGGCTTCCGCGAAGCGCGCTGTTCAGGAACACGAGGGGCCACTTCCGGAACGTGACGCGCGCGTCGAGAGCAGGGCTGGCGGTCCGTGGGCAGGGCTGCGTCGCCGCCGACTTCAACGGCGACGGGTACGCCGACCTCGTCGTCACCGCAGACGGCCGGAACAAGCTGCTCTGGAACAACCGTAACGGCACGTTCACCGAGGGCGCATGGGCGGCCGGGATCAGGGCTCACGGCTGGTACGCGGGCGCGGCGGTCGCAGACGTGAACGGCGACGGCCGTCCCGACCTGTTCGTTGCGGGCTACACGGATCCGAACATTCCGGTTCCGAACTCGTCCGCCGGGTTCCCGAACAACGTGTTCGGCGTTCGCGACCTTCTGTATCTGAATGTCGGCCGCGACAGGCACGGCCGCTCGCGCTTCCGCGAAGTCGGCGTACAGTCGGGCCTCGAGGCGGCGCGCTTCGACCACAGCCTCGGTGCGGTCTTCTCGGACTTCGACGGCAACGGCCGCCCCGACCTCTACGTCGCCAACGACGGCGACCCCAACCGGCTCTACGAGAACGTCCCGTGGCCCGGAGGGAGGAAGGCCGATCCGGCCGGGCTCGGCTTCCGCTTCGAGGAGCGCGCAGCAATCGCCGGTGTCGCCGACCCGTCTGCGGGGATGGGCGTTGCCGCTGCGGACTTCGACGGGGACGGCAGGATCGACATCTTCAGCTCGAACTCGCGCGGCCAGGGCCATGCCGTGTATTCCGGGCAGCCTCCGCTCCCCTCCGGATCGGCGTTCAAAGACGTCCGGTCGGCGTTCGGACCGGCGTTCGGGGGCTCGTTCACGGGGTGGGGCGCGTCGTGGGTCGACCTGGATCTCGACGGCTACCCCGATCTCGTGCTTGCCAACGGCGACATTCCGGTGACGAATCTCGCGCGGAACGCGCAGCCGATCCAGCTCCTCGAGAACCTCGGCACCGCCGGCGGAGGCCCGCCTCGCTTCACGGACGGAACCGCGCTCGTCGGTGGAGACGATCTCCCGCGTGTCGTCGGACGAGGCCTGACGACCGCCGACTTCCAGAACGACGGACGCATGGACATCGCGATCAACACGATCGGCGGGAAGCTGCAGCTCCTGCGCCCGACGGGCGTCGCCGGCCACTGGCTCGGCGTGCGATTTGCCCGCTTCTCGCCGGGGGCGCTCGTGACTGCGATCCTGCCCGACGGCCGCCGACTCGTCCGCGAGGTTGAGGCGGGCTCGAGCTACCTCTCGTCGGAGGATCCTCGAGTGCACTTCGGGCTCGGCGCCGCGACGAGCGTCAGCCAGCTGATCGTGCGCTACCCCGACGGTCGGAGCGTCTCCCGGACGGATGTTCCGGCCGACCGGATCGTGTTCGTGTCGAAGCCGAAGCGCGCCGCCGCTCCACGAAGGCTCTCGGCGGCTACGCCTTACGGGATCGACGGCTGCACCCGCGCGGACCTGAACGGGCGCTCGGTCGCCCGCGTGTGGGACGAGGCCATGCTCGACGCGATCAGGCGCGACCTGCCCGCGCCGACGACGCACGCGCGGAATCTCTTCGACGTCTCGGCCGCGATGTGGGACGCGTGGGCGGCGTACGACGCGACAGCAGACGGCTACTTCGTGAAGGAGAAGGACACGGAACCCGACGTCGAGGCCGCCCGCGAGACGGCGCTCAGCTATGCCGCGTATCGCGTGCTGCTCTGGCGCTACTCGTACGGCGCCAACATGCAAGTGACGTTCGACGAGCTCAGCGGGCTCATGCGGTCGTTGTGCCTCCGAATCGCGTTCACGAGCACCAAGGGTCACTCGCCGGCCGCGCTCGGCAATCGCATAGCGGCCGCGGCGATCCGCGTCGGCAGGACGGACGGGTCGCTCGAACGACTCCACTACGCCGACGAGAGCTACGTGCCGGTCAACACTTCGCTCGTCGTCTCGCAGCCCGGGACGGCGATGCACGATCCGACCTTCTGGCAGCCGCTCGCACTCGATCAGAACATCGCCCAGAACGGGGTCGCAGTCCCCGGCAAGGTGCAGACGTTCATCGGCGCGCAGTGGGGACATGTGCGGGGATTCGCGCTGCCGCGCTCGCAGGCGGGAGTCCCGATCGACCCAGGCCCGCCACCGATCGGGACGCCCTCCGATGCGGCCTACAAGCAGGCGGCCGTCGACGTCATCCGGCGCAGCGCGGACCTGGACGCGACTGACGCGCAGGCCGTCGACATCGGCCTCGACGCGATGGGCGACAACCCGCTCGGGACGAACGACGGCCACGGGTACCAGGTGAACCCGGTCACCGGCAAGCCGTACGCAGCCGAGCGTGTTCCACGCGCCGACTTCGCGCGCATCCTCGCCGAGTTCTGGGCGGACGGCCCGAACTCGGAGACGCCGCCCGGACACTGGAACGTGATCGCGAACCGAGTGTCCGACTCC
>Ga0136846_1236526_pt1 | contig 28452 bp, 25 predicted proteins | sample HopSoiMetagenom2_FD_96841 | JGI IMG/M metagenome (GOLD analysis project Ga0136846, IMG submission 96841) | Grasslands soil microbial communities from Hopland, California, USA - 2 Assembly 2016 (version 4) | ecosystem: Environmental > Terrestrial > Soil > Grasslands | place: USA: Hopland... | reverse complement strand
GGCACCAGGTAAAAATAATCAGGCGTAATTTTCCGGATACTCTCAAACTGGCCAGGCTGTGTAGCACCCACCACGAACATTAAATTTTCAGGAGTACCCCAACAGATAACACTCCGCAATACACGCTCATATAATAATTCACTTCCTAAACGTTGTAACTCAAAGTCGGCAGCTCCAGAATTTGAGGTAAGTCCTAAAACGATTGCCCATTTGCCATTGAATTGAAGAAAGGGTTGAACACTATCCTCTCCCATATAAGGCGCTACCGTTACTGAATCAAATGGCATTGCCTCAAAAAAGGCTTTGGCATATTGGCTGGAAGTATTGCCAATATCTCCCCTCTTTGCATCAGCGATCTTAAAATGGTTGACTGAGATATAGTTCACTGTTTTTTCCAGCGCCTGCCATCCTTTCACACCCAGCGCTTCATAAAAGGCCGTATTGATCTTGTAACTGACACAATAATCAGCAGTAGCGTCAATGATCGCTTTATTAAATTCAAAAATTGGATCAGGGGAAGATAATAAATGCCTGGGGATCTTTTCAATATCGGTATCAAGTCCCACGCATAAATAGGATTGTTTGCTGAAAATCTGATGTACCAGTTCTTTTCTTGTCATCTGCCTTAATATTTATAGTCCTTCAGCCAGTATCTGTTTTAGTGTTTGACCCAGGCGCCATACTTCTTCATAAGTATTGTAAAGAGGCACAGGTGCCAATCGCACAAGGTCCGGCTCTCTCCAATCTGTTATAAATCCCGCCCGGGTAAGTTTATCAAATAATTTCCGTCCTTTGGAATGCGTGAGCAAAGATACCTGTGATCCTTTTTCCTCGTTTAACCGTGGAGTAATACAGGTAAACCGGTTGGCAAATTCATTCTGCACATCATCAATGATATGCCAGAGATAATCATTCAGTGATCTTGATTTTTCCAAAATGGTAAACCAGCCTGCCGATTGAATTATATCAAGGGCGGCTTTATGGGACGCATATAAAATTGTAGAAGGTGTACTTAATTGCCATCCTTCAGCAGATGGAATAGGTTGAAATCCCTTTTCCATATTGAACCTTGTTGTTTTATCATAACCCCACCACCCTGCCAGTCGGGGAATGGCCCTGTCACGGTGATAACGTTCATGAATAAATACGCCACCAATAGCCCCGGGTCCTGAATTAAGGTATTTGTAATTGCACCAGCAGGCGAAATCAACATTCCAGTCGTGCAGTTTCAATTCAATATTCCCTGCAGCATGTGCCAGGTCAAATCCCACTTTTGCACCCACAGCCTGTCCGGCTTCTGTGATCATTTTCATATCAAAGACCTGTCCTGAATAATAATTCAATCCGCTGAAAAGTATTAATGCCAGTTCTGATTTATGCTGGTTGATAGCTGTGAGAATATCTTCCGTATGTATTTTATGTTCGCCTGGGCGTGGAGTTACCTCAACAATTATTTCTTCGGGATCAAGGCCATGATGCTTTGCCTGGGTTTCCAGCATATACTGATCGCTGGGAAATGCTTTTGCTTCACACAATATCTTTTTTCTCTTTCCTGTTGGCAGGTAAAAGCTTGCCAGCATCAGGTGCAGGTTTACCGTTAACTGGTTCATCACTGAGATCTCTTCCGGCAATGCACCAACGATCAGTGAAAGTGGTATCGTCAGCTGTTCATGAAAATGGAGCCATGGATTGTCTCCCTTGAAGAATGCCTCTACACCATAACTGCCCCATTCGTCAAGTATTTTGGAAATTTCTGCTTTTGTAGTCTTTGGCTGTAATCCCAGGGAGTTGCCCAAAAAATAAGCCTGTTCCTTTCCTTCATGAACAGGGATGATAAATTTACTTCTGAAGTCCTTCAACGGATCATTTGCATCCAGTTCCTGTGCATATGAAAGAGAGTTTTCAAAAGCCGTCATAATCGGTAATTAAATAGTGCCTGTGCCGCCTCCATCCACAGGAATACTGACGCCGTTTACAAATGAAGCCGCAGGTGATGCAAGGAACGCGGCCACTGCAGCAATTTCGGCAGGATCACCAAATCGTTTTGCGGGTATCTTATCGATCATTTCTTTCGCAATAACCTCCGTTGACACCCCTCTTTTCGCAGCATTGGCTTCTATTACGCTTTGCAATCTTGCAGTAGCCGTGTAACCCGTAAGTATGCTGTTGACTGTGATACCAGATTCTGCCACTTCATTGGATAAAGTTTTGCTCCATGAAGCAACCGCAGCACGAATAGTATTGGAAACACCGAGATTCTGAATTGGAATTCTGACAGATGTACTGATGATATTTATGATGCGGCCGTAGCGGGCTTCCTTCATGCCCGGGATCACAGCTTTTGCCAGAACCTGGTTGCAGATAACATGTTGCTGAAACGTATCCAGGAATTTTTGTTCATCCTCATCTGCAATCATGCCCGGTTTTGGACCGCCTGTATTGTTGACAAGAATATGAATGGTATTATTCTTTATAAATCCTTCAATGGCCTGCTTTACTTCTGAGGGTTTTGTGAAATCCGCTACCAGATATTGATGTTTTTGAAGATGTGCTATGCTCAGTTGGGATACAGCCTTCTCTAATCCTTCCTTATTCCTGGCAATAAGTACGCAGGTAGCGCCTGCTGACGAAAATTCTTTTGCAATGGCCAATCCAATGCCCTGGGTACTTCCACAGATCAGTGCATACTTTCCAGAAAGTGAAATATTCATTTGCTGCCGTTCAGGGCACAAATGTAAGTCAGAGCGATTAACGAATCCTTCTTTAATTAAAGAGATTGGGGTAATCCGAAATAATACCATCCACTCCCAATTTCTTTAATGACTCGATCTCTTCTTTTGTATTGACTGTCCAGGGAATGATCTGGATATGCTGCTTATGGCAGTTTTTCACCATATTCTTATTTACCAGCTGGTAGGCCGGACTGTAAATGCTTGGCCTGAATCCGAGGGCAGCCATTTGTTCTTTAAAGCTGCGCTGATCAAAATCTTCCACCAGCATGGCTGTGCGGATGGTGGGATACTTTTTATGGAGGTATTGAAGTGTTCGAAAATCAAATGACTGAATGATCACGTGATCTGCTATTCCTTTTTCATTGATCACCGCCATCAGCAGATCTACAAATTCTTCAGGTTTGGGATGGAACACATCATCAAATTCAGGTTGCGTTTTAGTTTCAATATTATAAAATGGAAAAGGGCGGCGACTCGCCATCATATACTGCTTCACACTATCTATTAATTCAGTCAGCAATGGCTTCACTGCTTTAATCTTTTCCTGTGTGGGAAACCGGGGATGTGGCTTAAGCCCAACATCAAACGTTTTCACCTGCTCATAGGTCATCCAGTAAATATTGAATTTGCGCTCTTCCCGTGGACCAATATAACTGCCATCCGGTTTGGTGGTTATCTCCTCGCTAAACCATTGATCATGGGAAACCACAACTTTCTTATCCTTAGTGATGACCACATCCATTTCCAGGGTGGTAACACCAAGATTTAGCGCCCTGATCATGGCAGCGATCGTATTCTCTGGCATCAGGCCACGACAGCCCCGATGCCCCTGTTTATCAAACTCTGGCAGATTGGAGGTTGACTGCATTCCGGTTTGTGATTTACATGCTGTAAACAATAGCATGAACAAAAAAGCCAGGTAAGGTTTCATTCGAAAAGGTTTAGCCGGTAAAATTTACCATTATGAATTGGATATTCATAATGCAAGATCACTTAAATATATCCTTTTTCCTTTTGGCCATGATTTCGCTTATTTCTTTGGCACCGGCGTCCTGCTGACCCAGTTTTTCGATAATGGTATCATAGCTCTTTTCATCACGGTTCTGGCTCAGTTTAAAAACATGATCCAGTTCCTCCACTTCCACCTCAAAGGCAACAATAGCCTTTGCCATTTTCTGTACGTAATCGGTGGGAATATCCTCAAAGTTGGCCCCTGAATGCGGGTTGTTCTCAAAATGATTGGTGGTACGCTTTAATACACTTAGCAGAGCATCTTCTCCCAGAAACGTCAGTTTACCTCTTGCATGCACGCTGATATAATTCCAGGTACTGGCAATCTGTTTATTCTCGTACCAGCTGGCACTCACATAGCTGTGGGCTCCGGTGAAAACGGCGAGGACCTGCGGATTATCGATAAAAGCTTTGTGGTGGTCTGATTTTCGGCTGATATGGCCGGAAAGGAAAAGCTTCCCTTCCTTTTCATCAATGAAAACAGGCACCTGTGAGGCTGCTGGCCGGCCTGTAGCATCAGCACCGCAAAGAAATGCAAATGGATGGTCTTTAATGAACTGAATTACTTTCTGTCCGTCGGGTTCTTTAAAATAGGGAAGATTGTACATGAAGCAAAAGTACAAATTGTGCTCTTGTGCTTCAAAGGCCATGGTTCATGCGCATTCATTTACACCCTTCACGAACCATTAAAATGCGGTTCGTGAGGCGCGTGGATGAACGCGCGTAAACTTATTAAACTTCTTAAACCTTTTGAACTTTTTTAGGCGGCTACAAGTGTATTTGCTTCTTTAACGGCCCTCATACAAACATCTTTCACATTACCGAACATCTGGTTAATGGAGTTCAGCGTTCCATCCTGCGTAGCCAGCTCTTCCATTTTCTGGAGCATATGACCGATCAGTGCAGTCAATCCCAGGAAGTGCACTGTGGTTTTAAGGTCGTGGGCTATTCTGTAAATGCTGGTATAATTCTTTTCGTCAATGGCTTTTTCCAATGTTGCAATACTATCAGGTACTCTTTTTACAAACTCACGGATCATCTGGTCCTTGAGTTCTTCGTTACCTTCTGAAAAGCTTTCGATGTATTGAAGATCGATCACTTTTCCTTTTGGTGCAGGTGCTGCCTGTCTGTCACCGGTGCCTGGAGCATATTTCATAATGAAATTATAAAGGGTTTCTTCCTGGATAGGTTTGGAAATATAATCGTTCATACCACTGTTTATGCATTTTTGACGTTCACCCGCCATGGCATGCGCAGTCATGGCAATAATAGGCACATTTGATTTCAATTCATTGCGGATCGCTTTCGTGGCCGTGTGACCATCCATTTCCGGCATCTGGATATCCATCAAAATCACATCATAATTCTGCTTTTTGAGCGCTTCTACGGCCTGGACGCCATTGAACACCAGATCAAACTCAAATCCCCAGGTCTTCAGCAGGTGCTTTATCAGGTGCTGGTTCATGATATTATCTTCGGCAACCAGGATTTTGGAATTACTATTGTTCATAAGGTTTGGATTATAAGTATTAGTTGTCTGTTTTACTGAAGGAACGGTTTCATTTGTAATTCGGTAGGGCAATTCTACCAGAATGCTGGTCCCATTACCTTCCTCGCTGTTAAGGGTAATAGTTCCTTTCTGTAATTCAATCAGGTGTTTCACAATGGAGAGACCCAGTCCGGTTCCTCCAAAGCGACGGGTTGTTTCCGCTTCAGCCTGTTCAAATCGTTCAAAAATGAAACGTTGTTTATCTTTCGGAATTCCAATACCTGTATCACGTACTACAAATTCAAGGGTAATGGAATCACCGGATCTTTTATAAGGAGTAACGCGAACATATACGCCACCCTCTTCTGTAAACTTAATGGAGTTGGAAACGAGGTTCACCAATACCTGTGTAAGTCTGACGGCATCGCCACAAACAGTTTCAGGTATTTCTTCATCAACTTTAAGGATCAATTGCAGATTTTTTTCTTCAGCTTTCGGACTAAGCATCTGTTGCACGGTAGCCATTACATCAGCTACCCTGAACGGCGCTTCCTCAATCCGCATCATACCTGCCTCGATCTTGGAAAGATCCAGGATATCATTTACAATGGAAAGAAGGTTATTACCTGATGACTGAATGATCTGGATATGCTGACGCTGCTGAGGATCCAGTTTTGTCTTTTGCAGGATATTAGTGAAACCGAGAATCGCGTTGAGCGGTGTTCTGATCTCATGACTCATATTAGCCAAAAAGTTTTCTTTTACAGAAGCAGCAGCTTTTACTTTCTTTTCAGAATGGCGCGACTGCTTCTTTTTCACGATCAGGTACACGCAGATCAACAGGATACCAATGATGGCACCGATTGCAAAAGCTACGCTACTATTGCTGGCATTATTTCCGTCAGATACAATTGATTCAACGATTTGAGTAGAAGAAAGAGCAGAAGAATGAAGAAGTGGAGTAGCTACCGGCTCAATATTATTATTAAGCTCCTGATAACGATAGGAATTAAAGATGCCAGCTGCTTCGGCTTTGCGGTTCTTTCCATATTCTTCAATAAAGCTGGCCTGTAAACCGGCTTTCTCTTCGTATAATTTAGCGAGTTGGTCGTAAGCAGGGTTTTCGAAATCATGATCATCCTGGAAGGAATGAATGCTTTCAATCTCGGAAGCCACCTTTTCCTTTTGTTTGATGAGGCCCAACTGCTTTTGACTATCCCAGGTCTTGCCATCTTCAGTCATGGAACGCATGGCAGTTTCAATAGCTGCCTGATCCTTTTCAACCTGGAGAAGACGGTTTTGCATTTCCCAGTCAATGATAAGACCAGTGTTCTTTGACACCAGCTGATTAACATTCCTGTTTTCCATAAGCTTCAGGAAAATCAGTACGCCCAGCCCGAGTATAAACAGGGGCAGTCCGAGCTGCGTAAATGGTAATTTAACTTTCGCTTTCATAGTTGACTGTTAGAAATGCTTGATTAATTCCAATGAATAGAATTCAAACCTGCTAGTACAAAAACAAACTTTGCTGTTGGGAAGATTGGGAAGTGAAAAAGGCAATAGCTGCCGATCCCAGGGAGGTTATGAGGTTCTTTTTCATTGGTACGAATTTCCTGCTCTCGCAGTTTTTAGTTTTCAGGGTTTGGGTTCTAGTGTTTCAGGATCCTTGAAAAAACCCGAAGGCTTAACCGTAAATCCTACATTAAACTTAATACCTGTTTCTGGATTTTGCAAGCTGATGATAGGTAGTTTCACCTACCTGAAAACGACCAAAACAGGCCTTTTTTGTTGTCTTTCAGGCCATTAACCCATAGTATTTTCTGCAAAACTAGGCAAGTAAAAACCTCAGGAAACATAGTAAAAAAACTGTGTAATGGGATTGTCAGGGATGATAACAGTAGAAGATGACCTCGGGGAAAACCAGTAGTCCGCCACCCCCTATGCTCTTACTGGCCTTTGCCTGGCTATTGGGAAGCCTTTGGCTACCCGAATTCCGGATAGGTAAAGGATAGGAACAAGGGTTTCAAAGGATAACCTTCCCAGGCTGGGCCCAGAGAATTGCTGATCCGATCGATCTCCGTTCGTGATTTGTTCGAGACGTAATGCTTGTTTACGCTTAAAAACTACCATTTTAAGCATGGTCCCAGCAACCCACGCCGAACAAATTGCATCCAAAGGGGCTATTATTAGGGGGATCAATGCAAGAGAGTACCAAAGGGGGAACTAATATTTCTTCCGCTGCCCCGGCGCAAAGGGTTTTGCTGATTGGGTGCCATAGACCTTTTTAGCCTGTCCTGGCGGCAAATTCCCGGTTTGAGGATGAGATTGATAGCTGCAGGATGAAGCGATTATTATCAATAAAAAGGCTGCTGGAAGGCTTAAAAGTTTCATAGTGGTCCTGTTTCCCATTTAAAGCAATAATAATACCACAATTAGAAGGTAATTAATTGATTATGAGACTACTTCGGCTACCTTTTCTTTGGAAATATTTGCATTTCGCATGGAAATGCTCCTTACTACATGGCCAGCAAAATCTTCAAAAGCTTTTTTTGTGATCTCATCATTACTGAGCATAATCGGAACCCCTTTATCGCCACCTTCCCTGATACTCTGGACAAGAGGGATCTGTCCCAGAAAAGGCAGATCATACTCCTCAGCAAGGCGTTTTCCGCCATCTTTTCCAAAAATGTAATATTTGTGGTCGGGCAATTCCGCCGGGGTAAAATAGCTCATATTCTCCACCAGGCCTATCACGGGCACATTCAGCTGGGCCTGGCTAAACATGGCGATACCTTTTTTGGCATCCGCCAGCGCCACATCCTGAGGCGTGGTTACGATAACTGAACCAGTGACCGGAACTGTCTGCATCAGGGTCAGGTGAATATCACCTGTCCCAGGCGGCATATCCACAACCAGGTAATCCAGTTCATCCCAGTATACATCGGTCACAAATTGGCGGATAGCGCTGCTTGCCATGGGTCCTCTCCATACTACCGCATTCTTTTCATCAACCAATAAACCAATACTGATCAGTTTGATACCATATTTTTCTAATGGAACGATCATTCCTTTTCCTTTGATCTCCACCATCATTGGTCTTTCACCCCTGACTCCGAACATTATCGGAACACTCGGTCCATAAATATCCGCATCCATCAGTCCTACTTTTGCTCCTCCTTTTGAGAGACCAAGCGCAAGATTGGCAGCTACAGTTGATTTACCAACTCCTCCCTTTCCACTAACCACTGCAATGATATTTTTTACCTGAGGTAAAACTGTTCCGGGATCGTTTCTTTTTGTAGTGGTATTGGAGGTGAACTTTACATTCACCGTGGCATCTTTATTGACCGTTAAATGAATGGCATTTATACACGCGTTCTTTATCATGTCCTTTAACGGGCAGGCTGGTGTGGTTAGCACAACTGTGAATGCGATATAATTTCCTTCAATCTCAATATCCTTTACCATGTTCAGGGTCACGATGTCCTTTCCGAGGTCCGGTTCCTGCACATTACTGAGCGCTTGTAAAACTTTTTCAGGGGTCATATTCAAATCATATGTTAAAAAACTAACGAGATGCAAAGTTAACCATTGTGGACACCAAATTGTTTTAGAAAATCAGCAACTAGTCTTTATTTTTGAAACCGTGAAGAAAATTCTACAATACCTGCTAATTGCTTGCCTCCTGGTCCCTGCTGCTACCAAAGCCCAGTTTGAAACTTCCCGAGATTCTGTTGTTCAATTATATGGTGTTATCATGACGGCCGATAGCCTGGTTGGTATCCCTGCAGTCAGCGTTACCATCAAGGGCACCAACAGGGGAACCCTTACCAATAATGATGGTGTTTTTTCTATCGTTGCACTTAAAGGTGATGAAATAGAATTCACTCACGTAAGCTACAAGCCCAAAACAATAGAAGTACCCCGGAATATTGAAGGCAACCAGTATAGTATTATTCAACTAATGGTGGCAGATACCGTTTATCTTCCCGCTACGATAATAAAAGCACGACCTACTCCTGAACAGTTTGCCCGTGACTTTGTCAATACCAAGGTCCCGGATGATAATATTGAAATTGCACGAAGAAATACAAGTGCTGCTACCCGAAGGGCCCTGATGCAGGTTACACCAGGTGATGGTGGGGAAGCAACCCGCATACAATTCAACAGGATCGCCAACAAGGCAGTTTATCAGGGACAGACCCCTCCCATGAATATTTTTAACCCCGCAGCCTGGGCTGATTTTATCCAGGCATGGAAGAGAGGCGATTTTAAGAACAAGTAATTTTTCATTTCCTCCTAATTTCGCAACATGAAAAATATTTCTGTCATTGGTGCAGGCACCATGGGCAATGGTATCGCACATGTATTCGCACAGCATAACTTTAAAGTTAACCTGGTTGATGTTTCCCAACCGCAACTGGATAAGGCATTAGCTACGATTACAAAAAACCTGGATCGACAGTTAACTAAAGGAATCATTACAGAAGAAATTAAGTCCAGTACGCTTGCAAATATTACATTGATGAACAGTATGGCCGGCATCAGGGAATCTGACCTGGTTGTTGAAGCTGCCACTGAAAATACAGATCTAAAACTTTCCATTTTCAAACAGATTGATGAAGCAGCGCCTGCAGGATGTATTCTTGCTTCTAACACCTCTTCTATTTCCATCACTAAAATTGCAGCTGCAACTTCAAGACCTGAATCAGTTGTTGGCATGCATTTCATGAACCCAGTTCCTGTAATGAAACTGGTAGAGATCATTAAAGGATATGCTACTAAAAAAGAGGTGACGGATAAAATTGTTGAGATTAGTCGCGCGCTTGGCAAGGTCCCCTGTGTTGTGAATGACTACCCCGGATTCATTGCCAACCGGATTCTAATGCCCATGATCAATGAAGCTATATATAGTTTATATGAAGGTGTGGCTGGAGTTGAAGAAATTGATACCGTAATGAAACTGGGTATGGCTCATCCAATGGGTCCTTTACAACTTGCAGATTTTATTGGCCTCGATGTTTGTTATTCAATTCTCAATGTATTGCAGAATGGATTTGGCAATCCCAAATATGCACCCTGCCCTCTGCTGGTCAATATGGTTACTGCGGGAAAACTCGGTGTAAAGAGCGGAGAAGGTTTTTATTCCTATGCTGTAACAAATAAAGACCTTGTAGTGAGTAATCGTTTCACTAAATAATCTGGTCGTCATCATCTCCGACATCTTGGCACATTTTTTAATATTATAGTATAATATAATACCCCCTCTTATGCCAGCTACAAAAACAACCAGGCAAAAGCCTGCTCCAGCGCCTGCTATTTCCGGAATGGGGAGCATTCTCCACAGTAAAGGTGTATACTTCAGAGTATGGGCACCTCATGCACAAAAGATCTTTGTGGTTGGAGAATTCAATAACTGGGCAGATAATGCAAATGAATTGATCCATGAGGGAAATGGGTATTGGGGAACCAATATCAGCAATGCCAAAGCCGGTCAACAATATAAATATGTGCTGCATACAGAACATGGCATTTTATATAAAACCGATCCTTATTCAAGGCAAGTGACCAGTTCAGCGGGTAATTCCATCATAATTGATCCTGCATTTAAATGGTCAGGGGAAATATTCCAGATGCCGAGCTGGAATAAACTGGTGATCTATGAAATGCATGTTGGCACTTTCAATCGAAAGGATCCGAACAAGCCTGGCAATTTTGAAGGTGTAATTGAAAAATTGCCTTACCTCAAAGAGTTAGGTATTAATGCTATTGAAATAATGCCGCTGGTAGAATTTCCCGGATCCGTGTCATGGGGCTATAATCCTTCTCATCCCTTTGCCATTGAAACTGATTATGGCGGCGTTCAGGGTTTCAAAAAGCTCGTCAATGAAGCGCATAGACAGGGAATCGCAGTCATTCTTGATATAGTATATAACCATTTCGGTCCCGGTGACCTGGATATATGGCAATTTGATGGGTGGAGTGAGAACAACGGAGGCGGCATTTATTTTTACCAGGATTGGAAGAAGAAAACTCCGTGGGGAGATTCGCGACCTGATTACGGAAGACCTGAAGTAAGGCAATACATTCGTGATAATGCATTGATGTGGCTGGAAGAATACCAGGTCGATGGCTTGCGTACCGATGCCATTGCTTATATCCGGAATGTAAACGGCGATATCAAACCAGAAGAAGATATCCCCGAGGGCTGGAGCCTTATGCAATGGATCAATAAAGAAGTAAAAGAAAAATATCCCTGGAAGATCACTATTGCAGAAGACCTGAAATGTAACGACTGGATCACAAAGTCGATTGAAAATGGCGGAGAAGGATTCAGTAGCCAGTGGGATGCTGCATTTGTGCACCCTGTAAGAAATATACTTACTACTGCCCATGATGAAGACAGGAATATGATTGAACTGGAAGGCGCCATTCTTGCCCGATACAATGATGATGCTTTTGAACGGGTAATATATACTGAATCCCATGATGAAGTTGCTAACGGCAAATCAAGAGTACCGGAAGAAATTTCTCCCGAAAACAGTAGCGACTGGTTTGCAAAAAAAAGATCTGTGCTGGGAGCCGTTGTTACGCTTACGTCCCCCGGTATCCCTATGTTATTCCAGGGACAGGAATTGCTGGAAGGTGGATATTTTTCAGACACCAATCCACTCGATTGGACAAGGTTCAAAGACTTCAGGGGTATTAACCGCCTGTACCGCGACCTGATAAAGATGCGCACCAATGCAACTGGCCTCACTAAAGGATTAACAGGTCAGGACACTGAGATGCTTTACATCAATAATGAAGAAAAAGTAATTGCCTATCATCGCTGGGAACAGAAAGGTCCGAAAGACAGTGTTATGGTTGTATTGAATTTTGCTGACAGGCAATTTAAAGACCTCATAATTCCGTTTCCACTGCAGGGACTATGGAAAATCAGGTTCAATAGCGACTGGAAAGGATATGATCCTGAATTCGGTAATGAATTGGTGATGGATACGGAAACGCTGGAATGCAATGAAGGTATTGAAGAAGGAAAATGCGAGGCGCGGGTGAACCTTGCCCCTTATAGCGCTGTTATTTATTCGATGGATTAAGATCCTGCTTATCTAATTTTTACGATATGATTTCTCGCAAACTTGGCAAATCAGATTTGGAAATAAGCGAAGTGAGTTTTGGCTGTATGTCGCTGGGTGAAAATGAAAAAGAAAATATCTTCCTTCTTCACAAGGCACTTGAACTGCGCATTAATTATTTTGATACTGCCGATCTGTACCAGCATGGGAAAAATGAGGAAATCCTGGGAAAAGCCTTTAAAGATAAACGTGATAAAGTAATCATAGCTACCAAAGCTGGCAATCAATGGCGTGCTGATGGAAGTGGCTGGGACTGGAATCCGCGCAAAGAGTATATTTTATCCTGCGCTGAAAACAGTTTAAGAAGATTGCAGACTGATTATATCGATCTATTCCAGTTACATGGTGGCACTCTTGAAGATAATATTGATGAAACCATCGATGCTTTTGAAATATTGGTAAAGGAAGGAAAGATCCGCTATTATGGTATATCTTCTATCCGTCCAAATGTGATCCGTGAATATGTAAAACGTTCCAATATTGTAAGTGTGATGATGCAGTACAGTTTGCTGGATCGAAGGCCGGAGGAATCATGTTTACAATTATTGCACGAGCACGAGATTGGTGTTTTGGCAAGAGGCTCTTTAGCCAAGGGATTACTTGCAGGTAAACCAGCCTCTTCGTACCTTAATTATTCCGGCGAAGAGGTTGATAAAATGGCAGAGGCAGTTAAAAGTATATCAGGCAAGGCACGCACACCCGCACAAACAGCACTACATTATGTGTTGGCAAACTCCGCCATCAGTTCAGCAGTAACAGGCATCCGCACAAAAGAACAATTGGAAGAAATAGCGGCAACTCCGGAACGGCAATTATTAACCGAACAGGAACTGGAAACCTTATCTTTAGTGATTCCTGCAAATCTTTATGATAGCCATCGCTGAGCAAATGAGTATGTTTATATGCCCCTGGATCAACCCCCGCTCCCTGTAATCAATTGATTCGTTTCCCTTCTATTTCCTGACATTAAAAAATTAAAAATGCAAAAATTATTGTTTGTTGCAATGATGGTTATTGTCATTGCCCTGGTTGCCTGCAATTCAGACAAGAAAACTGAAACAGCCGCAGCTACCGAAACACCTGTTGAAAAACCAAATTATGCTTACACACCGGAGTATTCTTCTTCATTTGAAATGGGTAAACCAAAGTATAGTGAAACAGTGCTCAAACTATGGAAAGACTATGATAATGGAAATTTTAGCTCTTCCAAAGACCTGTTTGCCGATTCAGTTGAAATGTATTTCAGAGATGGAACTTCCATGCATAATGTAAGGGACAGTATTGTGGGAGGTGCACAGGAATTCAGAAATGGGTTCTCCAAAGTTGAAAGTCGCGTTAGCGCCTTCTTCCCGGTTCGTGCCACTGATAAAAATGAAGATTGGGTATGTGTTTGGGGAACCGAAGTCAGCACAACCAGACAGGGAAAAATAGATTCAGTCTATCTGCATGAAATCTGGCGTTTTAATAAAGACGGTAAGGTTGATTTTATGTCGCAATATGCACAGACAGCAAAACCAGCCAAGTAAGTTTAAAAAGGAAAAAGGGCTGCCTACTCCGCAGCCCTTTCTCAAGGCGTTTAATAAAATGTGACGGGTTCAATAAGAGGTTTACCAAAGAGTACGCCTGGTTCGTTCACAGGGTTGGATTCAAAACGGGCCCCGAAAATTATCGGGATTGGTTATTCAAAGGATTCATTGGATACCGATTGTTATCGGGATGGTCTTTCTGGATATTGTTGGGTTTTTCTAGGATGCTTTCAGTTTTTCATGGATATCGATCGCTCAATAAAAGTATAAAAGGCTTTGACGGAAGGAAAAATAAAATAACATTTCTTTAGAAAACTGGGACAAATGGTTAGGTTCCTCGCTGTAAACTCTCGTAAGAACACTTTCATATACAGGTAATTGTTCGAAAATAACTTCCAGACTAACAAATAGTTGTGTTTTAGGCCATTTTTTTAAGCTCCAGTTCACCCTTCCGGTCCCTGAGCCTGAACAGCACTTCATCCAGTCTTCCAATCGGAATACCTATGATAAGAGAGCAGAATAAATTCATTTCCTCCTGCACTATGAGGCAATCGGTTTGTTTCAGTATCCGCATGATATCATTCATCTGCGTATAGTCGAACTGCAATTGATAGTTTACCAGTATGGGCTTTTGTACCAGTGGGGTGACCTGTAGTGCCAGTGCAGCGGCTGTTTTATAGGCATTGATAAGACCGGGTACTCCCAATAATGTTCCTCCAAAATATCGCACAACTATAACAAGAACATTTGTGACTTTCTTACTGTCAATCTGCCCCAGAATTGGCCTGCCTGCTGATCCGGATGGCTCTCGATCATCACTGACGCGAAAGTTCATTCCGTCTATTCCTAAACGATAGGCAAAACAATGATGGGTAGCTTTTGGATGCTCTTTTTTGACCTCGGCAAGTCTCTCCCTGAATTCCAGGATCGAAGAAACGGGGTAAACAAGCGCGAAAAATTTGCTTCCTCTATCCCTAAACTCTGCGTTGCCCGATTTTTCGATTGTAGTATAATATTGTGCCTCCATTCCTTTTTCCGGAGAATTATTCATTGGCTATAGGTCTCTTAAAAATTTCAATCATGTCTGAAAACAATTTTTGTTCATCCACTTTTATCGCATTGGGAAGTGCAGGTGCCTTCAGTCCATTCGTACTATTTGTCAAATTTGAATTATCACTGTTTTCTATCCGCCTGATCTCATCCCATAATCCTTCATCGATAAAGGACTGGAGCAATTGAGCACCGCCTTCCACCAAAACACTTTGTATTTCCAGGTGATACAAGGCATTCAATACCTGGTGCACGATGCTTACATCTTCTGTAACCTGGTAATATAAAAGATTATCTGTTTCCTCATGCTTTATGGTATTGAATATAATGGTGCGCTGTTTCCGGTCAAATACTTTTAAGGAATCGGGCAAACGCAGATTTAAATCAATGACCAATCGTACAGGTGAGGGCCCATCCCAAAGGCGGGTCGTGAGCGAGGGATTATCATTTAAGGCTGTATTGGTACCCACCAGGATCGATGCCTCTTCACTTCTCCAGCGATGCACGAGCCGATTGGTGTATTCATTACTGATAAGGAGTCTCTTCGAAGCATCGGGAATATGCTCACTGGATTGTGTTCCCATAATCCCGGCAGCTGTTTGTGCCCATTTCAATATTACATAAGGACGATTTTCGCCATGAAAAGTAAAGAACCGTTTATTAAGGTCAATACATTCGTCCTGCAGTACGCCAATTATCACATCCGCACCAGCCATCATCAATTTTTTGATCCCCTTTCCGTCTACCCTTTTATTGATATCGTGACATCCAATGACCACAACCGGAATACCATGTTGTACGATCAGATCAGCACAGGGGGGTGTTTTACCGTAGTGAGAACAGGGTTCCAGCGATACATAAATAGTACTCATGGAAATAAGATGCCGATCTTCCTCTTTTACAGAGGCGATACAATTGACCTCGGCATGCGGCTTCCCATATTGCTGATGCCATCCTTCCCCGATTATTCTGCCCTCATGGACCAGGACGGCACCTACCATTGGATTCGGCGCCACATGCCCGGCTCCCAGCTTTGCGAGCTGAATACAACGCTGCATATATGCCTGAGAACTCATAAGCCGCAAATGTAAATCAATTAAGTTTGCATCGTCCGCAGAAGCTTGGCATGGCGGACTCGCCTGCATTAACGCTTTTGTTAAAACTTCGGCAATTAATAAAAGCCTGGGCGGGTGAAACATTTTAATTATGACGATAAAAGACGCTACCATTTACAGCACCGGACAATTAAGTTCCATTTATGAAGAAGGAGAAGCCAGCACCATGAGCGACTGGCTGATGGAGCATTTGACTGGAAGCAAAAAAACAGACAGGATCAGCCAGTCAAAAAAAGAATTAAGTCCGGAACAGGAAGAATTATTGGTCTCCTATCTTGACCGGCTAAAAGAAAATGAACCCATTCAATATGTATTAAAGGAAGCCTGGTTCTGCGGACTTCGGTTTTATGTAGATAAACATGTATTGATTCCCCGTCCTGAAACCGAGGAACTGGTAGAATGGATCATTACGGGCTGCAGGTTCCCCATTAATGAATTAAATATTCTGGATATCGGATCAGGAAGCGGATGTATTCCTATTGCATTGAAGAGAAGATTGGGAAAAGCAGATGTCTGGAGTTGCGATGTAAGTAAAGATGCCCTGCAGGTTGCAGAAAACAATGCAAAGAATCTTGGAGTGGAAGTGAATTTCTTTCAGATGGATTTTCTGGACCCTGCACAAAGAGAAAAGCTGCCTGCATTTGATATTATAGTCAGCAATCCTCCCTATATCACTCATGGTGAACGTTACGGTATGCCTGCCAATGTGCTGGAATATGAGCCAGCCAAAGCGCTGTTTGTACCAGATAATGATCCCCTGGTATTTTATAAAGCCATTGCGGATTTTGGAAAGGGTCATCTAAAACCAAATGGTTCCATCTATGCAGAAATTAATGAAAAGCTTGGCGATATGACTGGGGAACTGTTTAGACAGAAAGGATTCAAAGCTGAACTGAAAAATGATATAAGCGGAAAAGATAGAATGATCAGAGCACACGTCTGATAGTCAAAAGATATTAGGGGGATTAGTGGTTTTATTTCACATTTGCCACCACCTTCGCTCCTGCCCTCTTTGCAGATTGCATTACACGGAAGACCTCTCCATAATAGGAAATAGTATCTGCATTGATCACCACGGAAGGAGTATCTACCACGTTTCGCATTTTTGTCACCGCTTCCTTTATAAAACTGTCCAGCATAGCGGGTGCAACAGGTTTCTGTCCAATATAGAAATTCTGATTCTTATCAATTGATACAACAATATTCTGTTTCGCTTTAGTATCTTTTGTGCCCCTGGGGTTGTTCACTTTTATCACATTTGGGTTTGCCATTGTGGTAGTGATCAAAAAGAACATCAGCAGAATGAACAGGATATCATTCAATGAATCAGTAAATACCTCGGATGTTTCCTTATGCTTTTTTCTAAACCTCATTCAGCTTTGTTTTATTTAGTAGGCGCCTGCAATACATCAACGAAGTCGGTAGTAGCAGCTTCCATTTTATTGGCTGCTTTATCAATTTGTGTATTAAGGAAACTATAGGCGAGATACGCCAGCAATCCAATCACAAGACCTGTGATGGAGGTGATCAATTTGGTATAGATACCCTGGGAGATAACACCGATCTCAACTTCATTTGCTTTATGGATATTGGAAAACAATTGCATCAAACCGATCAGCGTACCTACGAAACCAAATATGGGAGCTGCCTTTGAAATAAAGGACAATACCGCCATATTTTTTTCCAATTTATACATTTCCAGCTGCGCCACATTTTCCATGCTTTTTTCAATGCTTTCAATTGGTTTGCCAACACGCTGAATACCTTTATCAATAATGCGTGCCACCGGGTTATTGGTATTTTTGGCAAAGCTCCGTGCAGCTGCCACATTCCCACTTACAATATGATCCTTGATAATGTTCATGAAATTATCATCGATGCGGGCAGCCTGCCTGATAGCAATCGTTCTTTCTGCAAAGAAATAAACGGTCAGCAGCAACATCAGTCCCAGTGGTACCATGATCCATCCACCCATGTAGATCAGATCAAAAAACCGGATATTCTCCCCCTGCCCTGCAATATTGCCAGCCTGTGTAGCACCGGCTGTCAGCGAATCACCAATTTGTAAAAGGTCAAACATAGTTTATACTGCTTTTATGTGCGTAAATGTAAGAAACACGTATTATTCCTACCCGCTTTATTATCAACAGCTCTTAATAACAAAATAACAAACACAGGAACGAAAAAAACAATGCCACGTTGTACGTGGCATTTAAGTTTTGGAGTTCTTTAACAAGCTTTCGGGGTTTTTGTGAATGGTAAAAAATCACTAAAACCCCGAAAGCATATTTGCAGTTATAAAGGCCCTTTGGGCCTTAGGCTTTGGATGTACCTGCCTGTTTTACCATCAGCGCCTGTATCTGTTTCATGGTCATTTCCATTCCGTCCGGACTTCCATCAAGGAATATTACGTTCCCTTTTCCATATTCTGCAAAATTCTTGATCGCTTCAGTCCACATACTGAAAAGGATCACATTGGTATCCAGGTTGGCCTGCTTCATTTGTTCAGCAGCCTCAGACATACCCGCTGCCACTTCCTTACGGAATAGTGCAACACCCTGGCCTCTTAGCTGGGCCGCCTGTTTTTCTGCTTCTGCGGATATCTTTATTGCATTACCATCAGCCTCAGCCTGCTTGGTTTTGGTGATCAATAATGCCTGTCCTTCGTTCTCTGCAGCAGCCTTGAGGTTATTACTGGCCACAACTTTGCTCATTGAATCAAGTATGACTTTGTCAAACGTGATATCATTGATCTGAAGGTCCTGTAAGTGGTATCCCCATTCTTCCAGTGAATGATCCACCTCAACTTTAACATATTGTACTATTTCACGACGTAGTCCCAGTACTTCCGCCTGCTTCTTGGTGGCAACGAATGAACGGATATTACCTTCAATGGTGCGTATCAATGCCTGCATGAGGTCTCTTTCTGCCACAAACTTGAATGCTACTCTTTTTATTGTTTCCTCATCCGCATTCTGCACAGAATACAACAGCATGCTTTTAAAATACACATTGGCCTGGTCCTGGGTTACGGCCTGGAACTCCAGTTCCACTGAACGGTTCTGAATCGATACTTTCTTTGCCAGTGATTCAAGTATGGGAAGCTTCATGTTAAGTCCCGGGCGTACAATGCGGCGGTACTTTCCAAACATGGTGATCACACCAACATAGCCCTGGTTAATGGAGAAAAAGGAGCCGAAGAAAATGATGAGTACTATGATGACCCACCAGTAAGATGCGAGTATTTCAGCGACAGTCATTTGAAAGCTGTTTTGATTAGAGCTAAAGTTACAAAGAACGGCCTTATGGGTAATTTAAATCCGGTGAACTGCCTATTCTTTGAAGTAAACGAATATTTCCACTCTCCGGTTTCGTTGCCGGTTGGCAGGTGTTGAATTATCAGTTATCGGCTTTCGGCTTCCCCAGGCCCTCGTAATGATGGTCATGTTGGCAAAGGAAGAACAGTGGGAAAGGTAAGAAGCGGCGGAACCTGCCCTGCCTGCGGATAATTGCTCGTTGGTAGCAACAATGCCTGTGTTATCAGTATGCCCCTCTATTACTACAGAATCTATTTTCCGCCCATTCATTTGCCGGCAGAAACTATCCAGTATGGAATGGCTCGCAGGCTGAAGGTCTTTTTTGCCTGTTGCAAACAATACGTCAGGAAGTAATAAGGTATCAGCTATGATTATCCGCGTTTGATGTAATGGCACAATCAATGAGTCCCTGTTATACTTCAGCATTCTCCAGAGGAATTGATGGCGAGGATTAAAATCATAAATATCCTGTTTCACCTGTTCCCAGTTATCACATAATTTTTCATCAGGATCCAATGGCACAAGTGAAATATCATCAAGGAACACCAGGAATTGGTTTCGCCTGCTGACCCCACTGTAACCATTCACATCGCTGTGTGAATAATTGGCGATAGTAATAAACACTTCATCACCAGCAGCAGTATAGTCAGCTGTCACCGGCTGCCAGCTACTGTCCTTTTTAAATGTATTTGAAGTCCCAAAATAAAGAGAGGCGGAAAGTAAGTGAATAGGCTTTCTTTCCATTAACGGTTCAATCGGCCCAAAATAAGCCCCGATACTATCGAGTATCGGATGCGGTGATTTAATGAAAAGACTGAGACGATATTTATTTCCTTTTCTAAGCCGGCATAGCAGCTGGCTCCTGATAAAGGTCCGTTCATACGGCCTGGTTGAATGACCGGCCTGTACAGCCATGCAATGCTCACTTTTATACGCCCTGTTGGCATCCCTGAAATAATTGGCAAGTGCGCTTCCACTGGAAATCCAGGCCTCCGGAGCACAGTTCACAACAAACTCGGTGCAGATATTCTCATCTTCAAAGCCGCCGTTTAAGATCAGCTCCTGGGAATAGGAAAGTATTGGAAAAAAGGGAAAACAAAAAAGGATTAACTTTTTCATACTGATCAGTTCTTCTCTTCCCAAACCTGCACCAGGTGCACCAGCATCTCCACGGCTTTGTTCATGTCCTGTATGCTGATATGTTCAAGTTTGGAATGGATGCCCTGCATACCTGTGAATAAATTGGGACAGGGCAATCCCATGAAGGAAAGGCGACTGCCATCTGTACCACCGCGAATGCTTTCAGTCTTCACCTCCAGCCCCGCGCGTTCAATGGCAATTTTTGCATATTCCACCACCTGCGGATGAACGTTCAGCACCTCTTTCATATTGCGGTACTGTTCAGTAATTATGAATTCAAAGGAAGCATTCGGATGGATACGCAGTGTTTCTTCCACCAGTGTACGCAGAAAATCTTCTTTCTTCTTCAGGCCGGGTGTTTCAAAATCGCGAATAATAAAATCAATGGTGCATTTTTCTGCAATACCCTGTATCCCCACCGGGTGTATAAATCCTCTTTTTCCTTCTGTACTTTCAGGAGAAAGGCGATCCTTGGGCAATGCGTCCAAAATATGTCCCGCGATTTTCATTGCATTGATCATCTTGCCTTTTGCATAACCAGGATGCGCAATTACGCCATGTATGATGACCTGCACACCATCCGCACTAAAAGTTTCATCTTCCAGGCCGCCTGCATCACCTCCATCAAGTGTGTAGCCAAAATCTGCTTTCAGTTTTTTCATATCAACCTTAGCCGTACCCTTGCCAACTTCTTCATCCGGTGTAAACAGTATCCTTATTTCACCATGCTTTATTCCCGGATTGGTTATAAGGTAATTCGCCAGGTCCATGATGATGGCCACTCCTGCTTTATCATCACTGCCCAGTAATGTTGTTCCTGATGCAGTGATAATATCATCTCCTATTTTTTTCTGGAGGTAAGGATATTCAGACATACGTAATACCTGTGAAGGATCATCCGGTAATACAATATCATCTCCCCGGTAATTTTTATGTACAATGGGCTTAATTCCAGTTCCGCTGCAATCTGGCGCAGTATCAACATGCGAACAGAAACAGATTACGGGAACCTTCTTTGAAGTATTGGAAGGAATGGTAGCGTAAACATAACCCCACTCATCCATATGGGCATCAGCCAGTCCTATCTGTTTTAACTCCTGTGCCAGCAAGCTACTCAGATCCTTCTGCTTTTCTGTTGTAGGAAAACTGAATGATTGAGGATTGCTCTGTGTATCGATCTGTACGTATCTCAAAAAACGATCGCTTGCGGTGAAAGTATAATTTTTGGACATAACCGTTAAATTAAAAGGGACAGCGAATGTACGATAAATGTGGTTGGTGGGCGTGATTCCTGTCCCATCAACCAATTGTTATCAGGAGCCTGAATTAAGGCCTAAAACATCTCTTGAGCGCTTGTTTACCTGTGCCATGGTTTGTGAGGCGCGTGAATGAACGCGCGTAAACCATGGCGTGAGAATTTCGGTTCTTGCAAATGCCGCTATAAGTTATTACCTTTTCTCCTGAACCAAACCAGCAAGTATGAAAAAGCTCCTCATTGGCGCCTTAGTTGGCGGCATTCTTGTCTTTTTATGGCAAACATTATCCTGGACAATTCTGGACTTACATGCTAAAGAATACCAGAAGGCCAGTAACCAGGATGAAGTGATGCCCTTTCTAACTTCCCATTTTACACATGACGGGCAATATTATCTGCCTAATATCGATCACAACGCCTCTTCGGAAGAACATCAGAAATTTATGGAAAACATGAAGGGAAAGCCCTGGGCTGTTCTAAGTTATCATGCATCCTATGATATGGATATGACCAAGAATATCATCAGGGGATTACTCGTAGCTATTTTTTCAGCAGCTTTTGTTTGCTGGATATTAATGAAGAACAGCAATTCCACATTTGGAACAACTTTTATAAGTACGGTCCTGATTGGAGTAGTTGGTTTCTTATTTATTCCTTATTCCATGAGAATATGGTTCCAGACACCTGGTTTAATGTCCAATTTTATCGATACCATAGTTTCATGGGGACTTTGTGGTATCTGGCTGGGATGGTGGCTGAACAGAAATAAAGTATAAAGGAATTTCGGTGCATAAAAAAAAGCCCCGCCTCGGCGGGGCTTTTTTTTATACCTTAAATAATTATGGCATTATGATCAATGGACTTGTTCCAGCAATCTCTACCAGTTCCAGGTCAAATATCAGTTCCTGTCCCGCAAGCGGATGATTGGCATCCAGTATTACCGCATCATCCTTGATCTCGGTAACTGTTACCTGGAAATTTTGCCCACTTCCATCACTCATCATCAATGGCATCCCTATTTCCAGTTGCATTTCCGGAGGAAAACGATCTTTGGGCATTTCAATTACCATATCAGGATTCCGGGGACCATACGCTTCATCAGCAGGAATATTGATTGTTTTCTTATCTCCAACAGCCATACCTGTTACCCCATCATCAAAACCCTTAATCACCATTCCACTGCCTACCTCAAATTCAAGGGGAGCCCTGCCTGCTGAAGAATCAAATGTTTCACCGTTGGTCAATTTACCATGGTAATGTACTTTAACTTTATCACCACTTTTTACCTGTTTCATCTGTTTTATTAATTTTTGGGTTGTTTTGAGGAATCCACCATGGCAAATTCCATTAGATTTATGAATTCCCGTTTAAAAAAGGGAGTAGCAAGGTAAATTAAATTCGCCAATGCAACTCACGGAAAGTTATTACACTCTATTAATTTACGGGATATTGATTCAAACTTAAAGACTTAACATGAAAGTACTGATTTCCACTTCTCTCCTGTTCTTTCTGACTTTCACTTCTTTTGCTCAACAAAAAACCATCAATAATCCAGCCAGAGCAACAACGCCCAGAATAATTCCAGGCGCTGAACGCATTGCGGTTTACCTGCCCCTGATCAAAGGAAAGAAAGTTGGCCTTTTATGCAACCAGACCTCTATGGTAGGTAATACCCATCTGGTTGACACTTTGCGAAAACTGGGGATTGATATCCACGTAATCTTTGGACCTGAGCATGGTTTCCGGGGCAATGCCAGCGCGGGAGAAAAAGTTGGGAATTACATTGATAAGGAAACCGGCATTCCCGTCATTTCGCTGTATGGCAGCAAACATGCCCCGGATTCAAACGACCTGAAAGATATTGATGTACTTGTTTTCGATATACAGGATGTGGGCGCCCGGTTTTATACATATATCCTTTCCCTGCAACATTTCATGGAAGCAGCTTTTGAGAACAGTAAACCTTTAATGATACTTGACCGCCCAAATCCTAACGGATTTTATGTTGATGGCCCGGTACTGGACATGAAGTATAAATCGGGCGTTGGTCCCCAACCTGTTCCTGTGGTTTACGGAATGACGATTGCAGAATATGCATTCATGATAGCAGGAGAAAAATGGCTGAGTACAAAAGCCAATACCAAATATGCATATTATAAATACGCACAAAATTCCGCAGACACTGCATTTCATTTCCAGGTGATCAAATGCGCGAACTATACACATAAAAGCAAATATGTTTTACCGGTAAGACCTTCTCCCAATCTTCCAGAAATACAATCGATATACCTGTATCCATCCACCTGTTTTTTTGAAGGCACTGTATTGAGCGAAGGAAGAGGTACTCCAAAACCATTCGAGATATTTGGAGATCCGCTGCTGCCCAAAAATCTGTACTCCTTCACACCTGAGCCAAATGAAGGAGCCAAAAGTTCAAAACACTATGGCAAAAAATGCTATGGATGGAACCTGCATGGCACACCAGCGCAGGTGCTGGCTAAAATAAATGGAAGGATCCAATTGAAATGGCTGATGGAAGCCTATCGTTTATATCCCAAAAAAGACAGCTTCTTTCTTATTCCAAAATCAGGCAAAATGGAAGAATCCTTCATCACTAAACTGGCCGGTAACAATGACCTCTGGCAGCAGATCAAAGCCGGAAAGTCAGAAGAGGAGATCAGGGCAAGCTGGGAACCTCAGTTAAGTGAGTTTAAAAAGATAAGGCAAAAGTATCTTCTGTACGAGGACTTTTAATTTTATCTTAGCCTGCATGATAGAATACCAGTTAAAAGAAAAGGATAAAGGACCAGGTACTTTTGATATGTCCCTTTCCCTGCTTCGAATAGTTTTCATGGGCACTCCGGAATTTGCGGTTGCCTCCCTGGAAGCATTGGTCAATGCTGGTTTCAATATTGTGGGAGTAGTTACCTCTCCAGATAAGCCTGCCGGTCGCGGAATGAAGATGACGGAAAGCCCGGTTAAGAAATTTGCAGCCCGCAAAGGGTTAACCATCCTGCAACCTGAAAAATTAAAAGACCCTGCATTCCTGGAAGCGCTTAAAGCATTGCAGGCAGACCTGCAGGTAGTAGTTGCCTTTCGCATGCTTCCGGAAATTGTTTGGAATATGCCTCGACTGGGAACCATTAATCTGCATGGATCACTATTACCCCAATACCGCGGCGCAGCGCCAATTAACTGGGCGGTAATCAATGGTGATAAAGAAACCGGGGTTACTACATTTAAGCTAAAGCATGAAATTGATACTGGAGATATTTTGTTACAGGAGAGAATGCCGATTGGTGACTATGAAACAGCAGGGGAAGTACATGATCGTATGAAAGACCTTGGCGCCAGTGTATTGGTTGAAACGGTAAAAGGACTTTCAAATGGATCACTTAAGGAAACGCCTCAATCTGCAGTTATCGAAGCTTCAGGCATCAACCTGGTTCCGTTGCGACACGCTCCCAAGATATTCACCGCAACGTGCAGGATCGACTGGAATAAACCAGGTGAAGAGATTTACAATCTCATTCGGGGATTGTCGCCCTACCCCGCTGCCTTCACAGATTTCGAAGACAAGATCCTCAAAATATTTCGTGCCGAAAAAGAATGGATAATACCTGATTCCAAGCCAGGCAGGTTTGAAACAGACAGGAAGACTTATTTAAAATTTGCCTGTAATGATGGATATATCCATGTAAAGGACTTGCAAATGGAAGGAAAGAAGCGTCTGCTGGTTGAAGAATTCCTTCGAGGCTACCGGTTTTCCTAAATCAATAATTAACTCTCACTACAAATTTTTCATCTTCGGTTACCTGGAGAGCAGATGCTGCAGTATTACTGATGCGTATATCCAATCCCTGGTTTTGGCGAATGCCACTCATTTCACCGAGCACTTTTGCATACACAGCCTTATTGTTATCAGGATTGGTGATCTTGATGATTGTACCCGGAGTTACGCCGTCCATCAGGAGATAGTATTTAGCTTCCTGCACACCACTGGTGGTTTTGAAAATACCTGACGTTACGGTTGCATTCCTGGCAATTGGTCTTGCTTTTACCTGTTGATCAAAAGAAGTCTTAAAATACCCTAAATCAGCAGGAGTTGCTTTTGCTTCTTCTTTTACAACCGCTGGCATCACTTTGGGAGCTTCTTCTTTTTTCTTTTCCGGCGGATTTTCTTTTTGAACAGAGGTTACTGCTTCCGTTTTTACATCTGCTTTCACCGCAGGTTTTGTAGTAACCGGCTGCTCTTTAGGTTCCTCTTTTACTACCGCCTTATCTTCTTCTTTAACCACAACAGCATTTTTCTCTGCTTCCTGTTGTTGCAATGCAGCCTGTTTTGCAAGTTCTGCATTTCTTGCGCGGACATTGGCGAGATAGGCTACCATTTCCTTTGAGATAAGAAAACCCACGATCAGGTTGGATCCTTCCTGGATATTATCCCCCGTGATCCCATTCCATTCACGAATACTTTTCATCGGCACATTATTATGGTCAACACTGATCTTTATCAGTCCATCACCACTTGTTACCTGGTAATATACCGGAGTTCCTGAAGTTGATTTTTGGGTGAAATTGGTATCGGTCAAAGGAATTTGTAAAACCTGGTCTATTTCCAGGCCCTTGTTCATATCGATCCTGTTAAATGCGGCCAGATGTTTAGGATTTACACTATATAAACGACCAATTGCGTAGAGTCCTTCCTTTGCAAGCACCTTGTGCTCCAGGTACAGTCCATTTTCCCCTTTCTTTACCAGTAACACATCAGACTGGGCAATCACAACATTCGCCAATACCAGGGCAGCAATAAATAATAACAAGCGGTTCATACAATATGAATTTTGCCGTACAAAGATGAGTTTTTTTGGTGGGCGAAAAGCCTTCAGTCGGGAGTATCTTTTAAAATCCGTAATTCCTTAGGGTAATAATTATTGATGCGGTTAGGCAAAACATTGATCCATCCAAGTAATTGTTCCTCGTAAGTTACCCCCTGCCATCCTTTGTCCTTAATTTCCAGTGATAATTCCTTTCGCTGAAGATATTGAATTGCCTGTTGATAATTCAAATCATATCTGAGAACATCGGGACCGACAAGTTGACTCAACGCAAGGGCATGATCAGGCACCATTTTATCTCTCACCAGTTCACCAATAATTGTACCTGAATAAATAACACGCAATTTATTTAACAAAAAGCTGAAATCATTCCTGAATGGTTCAGGCCAGCCATACACCGTATTCTCTTTTTTGATAAAAGCCAGTCCCTCTTTTTTTATCCAGGGTGAAAGAATAGATACTTCCTTGTTAAAGGCCTTCTCCGGCCAGTTCTTCACCTTCAGATCAAGAGCACCTGTCTCTTCTGTTTTCCTGAAAGCAGCAAGGTAAAAGCCTTCTCCGGCAATCTTATCAGGCCAAAAACGGTATCCACCTCCTGATTCAATGATCCCCGGGAATTTGTCAATATTGATTGGGCAGGTAGTTGCGGAGAATTGTTTCATGATCCAAGCCCCGATCTGTTCATCTTCTTCTTTAGAATAACTGCAGGTAGAATAGATCAGTAATCCATTTTCTTTCAGTGCCGGCCATACATCTGCAAGGATTCTTTGCTGCCGCTGGCTACATAGCGCTATATTTTGAAGGCTCCATTCTTCAATCGCATCAGGATCACGCCTGAAAAGGCCACTACCACTACAGGGAGCATCTACAACGATCACATCAAAATAACCTTCCAGTGATGTAAAATCGGCCGGATCATTATTGGTGATCATTACATTGGAATGCCCCCATTTGATAATATTATCTTTCAAAATATTGGCCCTCGATCGGATCACTTCATTGCTGACGAGAAAACTGTTTGCGGGCAATAGCGATAAGATATGAGTTGATTTGCCACCTGGCGCTGCACTCAGGTCTAATACTTTTAAACCGGAATTTTCTTTTACTGATTGCCTGAAGGCCTGTTCCAGGAACATACTGCTTGCTTCCTGCACATAATAACAGCCTGCATGAAAAAGTGGATCAAAAGTAAAGGAAGGTCTTTCTGGTAAATAATACCCAAATTCCGACCAGGGAATGCTGGTTGGATGGAGAGAGGAAAATGGTACGTCCTTTAAAGGCTTCAATGGATTAATCCGAAGAGAAGTAACCTGTTCTCCTGATTCATGGACACGAAGAAAGGCTTCCCTGTTAAATCCCTTTGTATCCTTTAATGACCTGAGTAAATCGGCTGGAATTTGCACCCGGCAAAACTAATCAATGAAAAATAAGAAGATTCAGGTTTTTACCTGGGACTTTTGACATTGCCCTATAAATTCTTGATCTCAGCGATCAGATCCTGCAGAACTTTTTTAGCATCACCGAATAACATGGATGTTTTGGGCTGAAAGAACAGATCATTCTCGATTCCGGCATAACCCGGTTTCATGCTTCGCTTGTTGACGATAACATTCTTGGCAAGTTCAACATCCAGGATCGGCATTCCATATATGGGAGAAGAAGGATCTGTTTTGGCAGCAGGATTTACCACATCATTGGCGCCGAGGATCAGCACTACATCTGTGGTGGGGAATTCTTCATTGGCATGTTCCATTTCCATCAACTTATCATAGCTGACATCAGCTTCAGCCAGCAATACGTTCATGTGGCCTGGCATGCGGCCTGCAACAGGGTGAATGGC
>Ga0136846_1238631_pt1 | contig 28481 bp, 26 predicted proteins | sample HopSoiMetagenom2_FD_96841 | JGI IMG/M metagenome (GOLD analysis project Ga0136846, IMG submission 96841) | Grasslands soil microbial communities from Hopland, California, USA - 2 Assembly 2016 (version 4) | ecosystem: Environmental > Terrestrial > Soil > Grasslands | place: USA: Hopland... | reverse complement strand
CAAACTCTCATGACCTCAACTTCTCGAACCGCCCGGTGCGGGCCCGCATGCCGGGTGGTGTGGGAGGGGCCCGATCAGCGATGATCGGCCCCTATCCCGATACCCGACCGGATCGAGCCGCAGTTCCTCCATGAGATGGGCGTCCTCGCGGTCAACCCCGGGATTGGCTTTCGGGCTGCCACATACCGTGGTGCCCCGCCGAGCTCGCCCCCTGAAAGGTTCCCCTGAAAGGCCCACAGAGCTTGAGTATTCAACCTCTGCTTCGATACAACGGGCGCATAACAGCCACTGAGAGGCTGGGAGTACTTCGAACGTGTCCGAGCAGCACGTCAAAAGGCGCCTGATCTAGGCGCAAAGCGCAGCCATAGCTTGGTTATGGCGAGCATTTGCAACGCCGAGCAGGGGGCTTTTGGCGTGATGAGCGGGCATGATCGAAAAACTCTCAGCCTCTGAGGCCAAAGCCGCGAGCTCGTGACGGGGGCCGCTCAAAGGCTCCGCTATTTCTCCTTCGGAGCTTGATGCAGCGGATACTTCATCGCACGGACCGGTTTCACATCGCCACAGTCGGAGCCAATCCATGTCGACTTGATCGTGCTCTTGGCTGTCTTGGTTTCGCCGTGAACCGTCATGGTGGTCGAGGTCTTGACGATGTAGTGCTCGGGATCGGTGAAGGTTGCCTCGCCATCGCTCACGGATTTGTAAGGCTCACCACACATCGACTGCCACTTCCAATTCGTCGACCCCATATTCGTCACCTCTGTCTTGCAATGCGTGTCGTGCTCGCCCTGCCAGTGCCCCCGGTCGATCGATTCTTTGTTGAGGCAGATCTTCAGCGTGCCTGGGCCGCCGGACATGCCGACACCATGCTCCTTCATCATCATCTCGATCTTCTTGCGCTGCTCGGGCGGCATGTTCTTCATGCGCTCGTTCATGTCAGGCATCTTGGGCCCGCCCTCGTGCTCGACTTGAACGTCCCACAGCCCCGGCTTGATGGGCGGCGTGTTCTGTGCTCTGGCGGTAGTGGCAAAGGCAAACATCCCGACGAAGCCGGCGACTATCAGGCAACGGACCGCAGTGCTCATACAGAGACTCCAAAGGTTGATGGGAGGGTGAAAAGGATGATGGCACGCACGCCTTCCGGTGCCATCGGCGCAATCAGCAATATGAGGGCAAACGGTCATCCGGGGAACGAGACGTGCGCCGACGCGGAAGGCGGCCCCAACTTTCCGTGATCGTCACGAGCGTCGGCATGCCAGCGATTCAGCCCATAAGGCCCTTGCGGCACTTCGATGCTGTTTCCGCCAACCGTGCTCGTGCCGGTGGTGGGGGGCGTGGGAGCAATTGCCTCAGACATGGCTGTATGTCTGCGTCAGCGGCTCGAACGTCACTACGTAGTCGTGCACCGGCTTCCCTGAGCGATCGGCAACTGCGTGACTTTGCCGGGGCCGACGCCGCGCCTTTGGGAACCAGATCGACCGGTGCAGTCAGTTCATCGGGGGGGCTCCGGCTTGCCGCGATGATCGCGATCAGGCCGGCAACCGCAAGCACCTTGCCCGCGTTGGGAGGATGTCCCGTCGGTGCTGAAAGCCTGAAAGCAACTTCTCCATACGCGCCATTTCGCCAATGTCGCGCCAATGTCGCGCGAATGGCAGCTTCAAGTGCTGCGTCATCAGCTTGTCGGCTTCCTTCTCAACTCAGCGCCCCCAAAACGGGAAATTGTTTCGGGCCAAATCCTAAGGTCCAGTGCCTACTGATCGTTCGGCAGGAAGCCTTCGATCGACAGATAGCGTTCACCGGTGTCGTAATTGAATCCCAGCACTGTCGCGCCAGGAGCCAGCGAGGGCAGCTTCTGCGCGATGGCTGCAAGCGTCGCTCCTGACGAGATACCCACCAGCATGCCTTCTTCTCGCGCTGCGCGCCGCGCCATGTCCTTGGCCGCGTCCGCTTCGACCTGGATCACCCCATCGAGCAGGGCGGTGTGCAGGTTCTTGGGAATGAACCCGGCGCCGATGCCCTGGATCGGGTGCGGGCTGGGCTTGCCGCCGCTGATGACGGGCGACGCCGAAGGCTCGACCGCATACACCTTCAGCTTGGGCCACAGTTTTTTCAACACCTGCGCACACCCGGTGATGTGACCCCCTGTGCCCACGCCGGTGATCAGCGCGTCCACGCCGCTTGGAAAGTCCGCTGCGATTTCTTCCGCGGTCGTGCGCGCATGCACATCGATGTTGGCAGGATTGTCGAACTGCTGCGGCATCCACGCACCGGGTGTCTCCGCCACGATCTCGGTGGCCCGTGCAACGGCACCGTTCATGCCTTTTTCGCGCGAGGTCAGCACGAAGGTCGCGCCGTAGGCGAGCATTAACCGTCGCCGCTCGATGCTCATGCTGTCGGGCATCACGAGAATGATCTTGTAGCCCTTGACCGCCGCCACCATCGCGAGGCCCACGCCCGTGTTGCCGGAAGTCGGCTCGACGATGGTCGAGCCGGGCTTGAGCAAGCCTGATGCCTCTGCCGCCTCGATCATCGACAACGCGATGCGGTCCTTGATGGACCCGCCCGGGTTGCTTCGCTCGCTCTTGATGTAGACCGTGTGAGAGTGACCGAACAGCCGGTTGATGCGAATGTGTGGGGTGTTGCCAATCGTGTGCAGGATGTCATTAGCAAGCATGCGTTTCTCCGTGAGCCGCCGCGACGCCTTTTTGGCGGCCCGGCGGCGACGTCCTGAGGAGCGGCCATTATGGGGCGCGATAATCCGCGAATGCATGCGCCCCTGAAGAACGACACCTTCCTGCGCGCCTGCCTGCGCCAGCCCACCGAGTACACCCCGGTTTGGCTCATGCGCCAGGCCGGCCGTTACTTGCCGGAGTACCGTGCGACGCGCGCCAAAGCGGGCAGTTTCATGGGGCTGGCCACCAACACCGACTACGCGACCGAGGTCACGCTGCAGCCGCTCGAGCGCTACCCGCTCGACGCTGCCATCCTGTTCAGCGACATCCTCACCGTGCCCGATGCAATGGGTCTGGGCCTGAGCTTCGCCAATGGCGAAGGGCCGCGTTTCGCACATGCCGTGCGCGACGAAGCCGCGGTGGCGAAGCTCGACGTACCGGACATGGACAAGCTGCGCTATGTCTTCGATGCCGTGACGTCCATCCGCCGCGCGCTCGACGGCCGCGTGCCGCTGATCGGTTTTTCGGGCAGCCCCTGGACGCTTGCCTGCTACATGGTCGAAGGCGCCGGATCGGACGACTACCGGCTCGTCAAGAGCATGCTGTATTCGCGGCCCGACCTGATGCACCGCATGCTGGCGATCAACGCCGATGCGGTGGCGGCATACCTCAACGCGCAAATCGACGCCGGCGCACAAGCTGTGATGATCTTTGACAGTTGGGGCGGTGTGCTGGCCGATGGTGCCTTCCAGGCTTTCAGCCTCGCCTACACCGAACGAGTGCTCCAAAAAGTAAAGACGCATCACGAGGGCGTGCGCATTCCCCGCATCGTATTCACCAAAGGGGGCGGGCTGTGGCTCGAGGAAATGGCGGCCATCCGGCCCGACGTGCTCGGACTGGACTGGACCATGAATCTCGGCGCCGCACGGCAACGTGTCGGCGATCAGGTCGCCTTGCAGGGCAATCTCGACCCGAATGTGCTGTTCGCAAGGGCTGACCAGATCGAGGCAGAGGTGGTTCGAACCCTCGACAGCTTCGGAGCCCCAGGCCATGGTCACATCTTCAACCTCGGCCACGGCATCAGTCAGCACACGCCGCCAGAGAGCGTTTCAGTGTTGGTCGAAACGGTTCACACACACTCACGACGCATTCGCAGCGTGGTGTGAGAGGCCCGATCCCTGTTCGTTCCGCCCCTTCTCTTCGAGGGGCGTTCAATCGCTTTGAGAAGGCTCCGCGCCGGATGAGCACCAGCGCACCCATCGGCGTGAGTCGTGATTTTTTTCCAAGAATTCTCTGCCGGGGCTTGACTTATCCCCAATAAGGGATGACCACCAGTCAGCGAAAAACCCCTGTTGCAGCGCAACATGAATTTTCTACCGGCATCGCTAAGTTGTTGATTTTGTTGAATTGCTCATGTTGCTGCGAAACAGGGCAATGCAACATGAGCGCCGATGAATCAAGGCTTTAGCGTCGCTTTCGCCAGTTTGCCCACAAAGTTATCCACAGGCGCCGTGGACAGAGTCGAAAAACAAGGTGAATCAAGAACTTACGGTGATTCCTTCATGAAGCTTTTAGCTTCGTCTCGTATCTTCTTCAAACGGAGGTGGCGACCGTGATCCAGCGGCTACGCGTCGCGGTCGAGACGCCTCAGCACACCGGGCTGGGAGCACCACTCGACTACGAAAGTGAGTACGGGCTTGCGCCAGGAACATTGGTGCATGTGCCATTGGGGCGTCGCGAAGTCACCGGGGTGGTGTGGCCCGGCGCTGCCGGCACGGACAATCCAGTGGTGCTCAAGCCGGTCGCTCGGGCACTCTCAGCCCTTCCGCCCTTGGGCGGTGCATGGTGCGAGTTGGTCGAATTTACCGCCGCCTACTATCAGCGCGGCGTCGGCGAAGTGGCGCTGTCGGTGTTGCCGCCTGAGCTCCGCAAGCTGGACGATGCTCAGATCGCCAACCGAATCGACAAATTGCAAAAGAAGTGGGCCTCCGTCGAAGCGGTGGCAAACACTCCAGCACGCCCGGATCTCAGCGCCGAACAGTCTGCCGTCTTGGGCCAATTGGCCGATCTGCAACGCGAAGCCGCAGCTCCGACCGTTCTGCTTCACGGGGTCACGGGCAGTGGCAAGACCGAGGTCTACCTTCGCGCCGCCGAAGATGCCCTGGCCGCTGGCCGGCAGGTGCTGGTGCTGGTGCCCGAGATCAACCTCACGCCGCAACTCGAGGCGCGTTTCTCCGAACGATTTGCGGGCCGGCGCATCGTCTCGCAGCACAGTGGCTTGACACCGGCGCAGCGCCTGCGCAACTGGCTCGCCTCCCACTTGGGCCTGGCCGATCTCATCCTCGGAACACGCCTTGCTGTGTTCGCCTCAATGCCGCGGCTCGGGCTCATCGTGGTCGACGAAGAACACGATCCATCGTACAAGCAGCAAGAAGGTGCGCGCTATTCGGCGCGCGACCTGGCGGTGTATCGCGGCAAGCGCGAAGGCGTGCCGGTGCTGCTCGGCTCCGCCACGCCCTCGCTCGAGAGCTGGCATCGCGCCCGAGAAGGCCGCTACGCACGACTTGCCCTGCCGGCGCGCATCGGCGGAGGCACCTTGCCCAAGGTGCGCCTGGTGGACATGAACCAGTTACCCAAGACCAAGGGGTCGATGACTGCGGTGTCGCCGGCCCTCGTGTCCGCTTTGCAGCAGCGCATCGAACGCGGCGAGCAAAGCCTTGTGTTCCTCAATCGCCGAGGCTACGCGCCCGTATTGCATTGCGGGGATTGCGCGTGGAAAAGTGAGTGTGCTCATTGCAGCGCGTGGCGGGTGTTCCACAAGCTCGACCGCACGCTGCGCTGCCACCACTGCGGCTTCACCGAGCGCGTGCCACGCGCCTGCCCGGACTGCGGCAACCTCGACATCGCGCCCTTGGGGCGCGGCACCGAACGGCTTGAAGAGCAGCTCGCCGCTCTCTTGCAAAGCCCCGACGGCAAGGCAGCACGCATCGCACGCATCGATGCCGATTCCACGCGCCTCAAGGGATCGCTGGAGGCGCAATTGGGCGCCGTGCATGCGGGCGACGTGGATGTGCTCGTCGGCACGCAAATGGTGACCAAGGGCCACGACTTCCGCCGCATCACGCTCGTGGCGGCGGTGAATCCGGACAGCTCGCTGTTCAGCAACGACTTCCGTGCGCCGGAGAGGCTCTTTGCTTTGTTGATGCAGGCAGCGGGCCGGGCAGGGCGCGACGCAGAGCATGCCGCGCGCAGCGAGATGTGGGTGCAGACCTGGCATCCCACGCATCCGCTGTATGCGGCCTTGCGCAAGCACGACTTCGAGGCCTTCGCGGAGAGTCAATCGAAAGAGCGCGAGATGGCCGGACTTCCCCCGTATTCGCACCTCGCGATGATGCGTGCCGATGCGCGCACGCCCGAGGCGGCGCGTGGGTTCTTGCAGGCGGCGGCAGAGATTGCGAGCGGACTCCCTGGCGCAGATGCCGTCACGGTGTATCCCCCCGTGCCCTTGGGCATTGCGCGCGTTGCCGACGTCGAGCGCATGCAGATGCTCGTGGAGTCGCCGTCGCGGGGGGCCTTGCAGCGCTTTCTCGTGCAGTGGCTGCCGCATTTGCACGAGGTGCGGCATCAGCGAAAAGATGCGGATCAGCGCATCCTGCGCTGGGCCGTCGACGTGGACCCACTCGCAATTTGACGGGTTTGGTCGGGTGGTCGAAGCGAAGGTGCCCACGGGTTCCCGACGACCCGCGCGAGACACGCTGCGCTTTTGCCCACCATACAAGGTCAAGCGAGCAACGCTGCCATGCGCGCGGCCAGTGCCTGTTTCTGCGAAGTTGCCGTGCCCATCACCGCGAAGCCGAGCAGGGTGCCGTCTTCTGCGCTGAAGTGCGATACGCAGCCGTCCTCCGACAGTTCGTTCGTCCAACTTCCAGAAGCGGTTAGCGGCGGCGGGCACACGACGGTCGGACATGCCGGGGTTTTCACAACCACCGGCATTGCGGGATAGACGACTGGCGTCAGCGTGCCGGCCAGCGTCGACGCGAGTGCACGAGCCTGCTGCATCAAGGGCATCACGAAAGGCAGAGTGTGGCCCTCGACCTCGGCACAGTCGCCCACCGCGTAGACCTGCGCCGAGGAGCTTGAGAGCAGCCGGTTCACGACCACGCCGCGGTTCACTGCAAGGCCCGCATTGCGGGCGATGTCCGTCCTCGGCCTGAGTCCGATTGCGGACAAAACGAGATCTGCCTCGACAACATGGCCGTTGCTCAGCAACACCTTCACGCCGCCATCAAAACCATCGACACGGCTTGCGACCACACCGAAATGAAAGCGAACACCTGCCGCTTCAAGCAAGCTGCGAAAGCGAGCGCTTGCGCCTTCGGGCAGCAATCGCGGCAGCGGCCGATCCGCAAGGTCGATCAGCACCGGCTTGATGCCGCGCGCGAGCAGATCGTTCGCGAATTCGCAGCCGATGAGCCCGGCGCCCAGGATCGCCACGGTCTTCGCGGCATCGAGGCGTTCGGCGAAGCGAGCATAGTCATCGAGGTCATTGACCGACAGCACCTGCGCCGTGGCATCGCCCTCGAGTGGAAGACGGATCGGATCCGCCCCGAGCGCAAGCACAAGGTCGCGATACGGCAGAACCTCGCCGTTGTCCAACGCCACGTTCTTCGCGGCGGTGTCGACATGCAAGACGCTTGTCCGTGCCTTGATCGTCGCGTTCAACTCGGACGCCATTTTCTCGGCCGGTTTCATCACCAGCGTCGCGGCGGTCTTGTTGCCCGCGAGCGCGTTCGACAGCATGGGCTTCGAATAGAAGCCCGCACCGTCGCGGCTCACGATCACGAGAGGTGTGTCCTTGTCCTGTCGGCGGAATTCGCGGGCGACGGTGTAGCCGGCGAGTCCACTGCCGACGATGACGATGGGAGTTGCGATCGAGGCCATCAGATCTTAACCATCTCGAAGTCGGACTTCGAGACCCCGCAGTCCGGGCATTCCCAATCGGCGGGGATGTCATCCCACTTGGTGCCGGGAGCAATGCCTTCTTCGGGGAGACCGGCGACTTCGTTGTAGATGAAGCCGCAGACGATGCATTGATAGGTTTTCATGTTCAGTTCAATGATTCAGGGGATAGATGGCGGGCTGGCTTGCCGAAGCCAAGATCTTGTCGAGTGTCGCCTGGGAGTTCTTCGCGTGCCAGCACTATGAGCCCGAAGGGCGGCACCAGCAGACCCGCCTTGCGCACGAGCATGCCGAAGCTCCACACCGGCAGCGGACGAATCAAAAGCTTGAACAACGCCACTGGATGGTCATGAAGAACGGGCGTGCGCGTATGCACGTGCGGCCCCGCGCGCCACAACACGGCGCCGGTGAACAAGGCGAACGACGTTGCTGCATCGCCCGGCATTTTGATGATCTGCGCGAGTGGGCCCAGCAACTGAATAAGAAGGGAACGTGACGGCGAGGGTGGCTTGCATCGACTGCGAGTATGCAAGTGGAAGGCTCTGCCGCCGCATCCAACGCGCAACCGCCGCCCTCGGTCTCACATCTACTGAGGGCAGCGGTGTAGCGGGAACAGTCTTCGTCAGGCCGCGAGTGCCGGCGCCTCGGACAGGCGGAACACACCCACCACGCGCACGAGCCCCGCGACCTGTTGGTTCAAGGATTGCGATGCTGCCGCAGCCTCTTCCACGAGCGACGCGTTTTGTTGCGTTACCCCATCTATCTGGCTGATTGCCTGGTTGATCTGGCTGATGCCCGTCGTCTGCTCTTCGCTCGAGTGGCTGATCTCCTCGATGATGTCCGTCACGCGCCTGAAGCTTTGCACGACCTCGTGCATCGTTTCGCCTGCCTCGTTGACGAGCTTGCTGCCTGCCGCCACCTTCTCCACCGAGTCGCCGATCAGCAACTTGATTTCCTTGGCTGCCTCCGCCGAGCGCTGCGCGAGGCCGCGCACTTCCGACGCGACGACCGCGAAGCCGCGCCCTTGCTCGCCGGCACGCGCGGCCTCCACGGCCGCATTCAGGGCAAGGATGTTGGTCTGAAAGGCGATGCTGTCGATGACCCCGATGATCTCGACGATCTTCTTGGCCGAGTCGTTGATCGAGCCCATGGTGTCGACCACTTGCGAGACGACCTGGCCGCCCTTGACGGCCGCCTGCGAGGCAGATACCGCAAGCTGGCTCGCCTGCCGCGCGTTGTCCGCGCTCTGCCTCACGGTGCCGGTGAGTTCCTCCATCGACGAGGCCGTCTCCTGCAGCGAGCTGGCCTGCTGCTCAGTGCGTGAAGACAAGTCCATGTTGCCAACAGCTATCTGGCTGGATGCCGTGGCGATCATGTCCGTGCCGCCGCGCACCTGGCCGACGATCTTGGCGAGGTTCGCGTTCATGTCTTTCAAGGCCCCCATGAGCTGGCCGGTCTCGTCCTTCGACCTGACCTCGATCTGTGCTGTCAGGTCGCCATCGGCCACGCGCCGAGCCATGCCCAGCGCTTCGACCATCGGGCGGGTGATGCTGCGCGTGGCAGACCAGGCGGCCAACATTGCCAGCGCGAATGCACCTGCGGCGAGGGCCATCATCATCGTGCGTGCCGCGGCGAATTCCCTGAGCAGCATTCCCGACTCTTCATCCATCTTGCCCTTTTGCAACTCCGTCATGTCGGACAGCAGCTTCACATAGGCTTGCTCACTGTCGACCACGCGGCCGTTGAGCAATTGTTTGGCGCCGGCCCGGTCGCCGCTCGCGATGGTGGCAAGGAGGTCCTTCTGTGCCGCCAGGTCTTGCTTGCGCGCGGCGATGATGGCGTCGAAGATTTCGCGCGCTCTCGGGACGTTGATGATCTTGTCGAAGGCGTCGAGCAATTCTCTATTCGTCGCGCGGATTGCATTCATTGCGTCGGTTTCCCGCTTTACGCCTTCCGCGTCGCTCTCGATCAGTGCGTTGCGCATGTGCTGGTGGATCAACGCCAAGTTGTACTTGACCTCGGTGGCCAGGGCGATCTTTCGGTACCGGTCGTTGAGGATGTTGTCCACGCGCTTTTCGGCGAGGCTCATTCGGTTCATGGACGTGATCACGATGGCACCCATCAACGCAATCACGAGGCCGAAGCCCATCCACAGTCGCACGCCGATCTTCAAATTCGAAACTCGCATGAATGCTCCTTGATCCAATGGGAACAATTGAAAAAAGCCTGAAACCACTGGCAAGTTATCGACCCCCATTACGGATTGCATGAAGAGAATTCGTGCGCTTTTTCCGTCGAATCCGGCTGAAATTCCGCAGGCGTGCCCGTTCCGCGGTGCGCGCGCCCAAAGGGTGCAGACATGCCGTCGCGCTTGGCTATGATGGCGCGCCCCCTTTTGCAGTAGCTCCGCCCACTCCGTGTCATCCCCGCCTCCATCTCTCAATCCCGCCCAGCTAGAAGCTGTTCACCATCTCGGTGGCCCCTGCCTCGTTCTCGCGGGCGCAGGTTCAGGCAAGACACGCGTGATCACGCACAAGATTGCGCGGCTCCTGCAGGCGGGCTATGAGCCGGGACAGATCGCTGCCATCACCTTCACCAACAAGGCGGCGGCAGAAATGCGCGAGCGTGCCAAGCAGTTGGTCGGTCCGCGCGCGGCAAAGAACCTCGTGATCAGCACGTTTCACTCACTGGGCGTGCGCATCCTGCGCACCGAGGGCGAACGGCTCGGGCTGAAGGAGCAGTTCAGCATCCTCGACAGCGATGACGTGCTGGGCATTCTGAAAGACGCAGGCGGGTCGAGCGACAACGCACTCGCGCGCAGCTGGCAATGGACCATCAGCCTTTGGAAGAACCAAGGGCTCAACAGCGACCAGGCGGAAGCCGTGGCGGCTGACGACAACGAGCGCGTCGCGGCGCGCGTGATGAAGCGCTTCGAAGAGCGACTGGCCGCCTACCAGGCCGTCGACTTCGACGACCTCATCGGCCTGCCGCACCGCCTTCTGTTGCGCGACGAGGAATGCCGCGGTCAGTGGCAGGAGAGGCTTCGCTATGTGCTCGTCGATGAGTATCAGGACACCAACGCGATCCAGTACGAACTCCTGAAGTCGCTGGTCGGTGAACGCGCGATGTTTACCGCGGTGGGCGACGACGATCAGAGCATCTATGGTTGGCGCGGCGCGACCATTGAGAACCTGCGCCGCCTGCCGCAGGAGTTTCCGAATCTCAAGGTGATTCCGCTCGAGCAGAACTACCGCTCCACCGGCAATATCCTGCGCGCGGCCAACGCAGTGATCGGCAACAACCCCAAGCTTTTTGAGAAGAAGCTGTGGAGTGATTTCGGCGACGGCGAACCGGTGCGCGTGGTCGAGTGCGATGGCGAAGAGCATGAGGCCGAACGGGCAGTCGCACGCATCCAGTCGGTGCGAGGCCAAGGCGGTGAAGTGCAGTTCAAGGACTTTGCGATCCTCTACCGCGCAAACCACCAGGCACGCGTATTCGAAAAGGCGTTGCGCAAGGCTGAAATCCCCTACAAGGTTTCGGGCGGACAAAGCTTTTTCGATCGTGCCGAGATCAAGGACTTGTGCGCCTGGCTACGCCTGCTCGTGAACAACGATGACGACCCGGCGTTTCTGCGCGCCGTGACAACGCCCAAGCGCGGCATTGGGCATCAGACGCTCGGCAGTCTGGGCGAGTTCGCCGGGAAGTGGAAGGTGAGCTTGTACGAGGCATTGTTCGCCGAGAGTCTTGCCACGGCCATCAGCTCGCGCGCCATCGGCTCGCTGCACGAATTCGGACGTTTCGTGAATGATCTCGAATACCGCGCGCGCCACACCACCGGGGCCGAGGATGCCAAGGCGCTCCTGATGGGCTGGCTCAAGGACATTGACTACGAGAAGCACCTCTACGAAGGCGAAGACAGCGAGAAGCTCGCCTCGTCACGCTGGAGCAATGTGCTGGACTTCGTTGACTGGATCGCCAAGCGCTGCGGCGGCGAGATCGAGAACGACGGCGGCGCGACGTTCGAGACCGAGAAGAAGAGCGTGCTCGATGTGGCGCAAACCATCTCGGTCATCATCAGCCTTGCCGAACGTGGCGACGATCAGAACGTGGTTACGCTGTCGACGCTGCATGCCTCCAAGGGACTGGAGTGGCCTCACGTGGTGTTGGCGGGGGTCAACGAGGGACTGCTGCCGTTCAAGAGCGACGACGAAGAGATGACCGCCCAACGGCTCGAAGAAGAGCGACGGCTGATGTACGTGGGCATCACGCGTGCTCGCACGACACTGTCCGTCAACGTGCTTCGCCGGCGCAAGAAGGGGCGCGACACGGTACAAGGCATTCCGAGTCGCTTCATCGCGGAGATGAAGCTGCATGAGGTGACGACGAAGGAAGATCCGCGCGAAAAGCTGAAAGCGCTGAGGGCTGCTGCAGCGCAGCGCGCGGCAGCGGCGACTGCAGATCCTTCAACCTCTGGGAGAGGGTAAGGAATTGGCCCGGCATAAGTTCCCGTTTTGGGGGCGCTGGGCGGGATGCGATGCAAGGCGCTCCGAGCGCCGTATGGTGAGCCACACAAGTGAGGAGCAACGCCGCAGCGCGCCCGCCCAGCTGCCCCCAAAACTATGGTGGGCCGACATCCCGACAGAACCGTTCCAGCACCCCGCGCCATGATGCTGCTGCCGCTGGGACAAAGCCGGGCACGCCCCGCCCAGATCTGACGTTGGCATCGCCCCCCGGCGAGGCCGCCTCATCTTGCAGCAAACAAGTCGAAGACCTTGTGCCACAACGACTTACGACCACTCACGTCTGATGGCCCACAGGGTTTTCCACAGGAGACGGGGAAAACATCACGCGGTGCCCCCTCCCTGTGATCTCGGCAATGGAATCCTGCCCGAGCTGCAAGCCTTGGCTGGACAAGGGCATGGCCATGCAGCTTCTTGATGTCCTCCGTCGAAATTACCTCGGCCTCGATCGTGAAGCGAGCCTTGGGGTTCTTCGACATCACGAAGTTCATCGTCGTCAGGTTGCTCTTGCAGCTCTCAGCCTCTCAGCCTCTCAGCCTCTCAGCCTCTCAGGCCGGGTAGCGGCCTCGACATGGGCCGAGGAGGCTTTTGCTTATCATTCGCCCAATTCCACTGCCCCCGGAGGGGTGGCATTGCGCGAGCGATGTCGCCAAATCCGGATTGCGCATGCCACTCGCCGCTTGCTCGCGTACATCGATCAGGCCATCCGCCTTGCGCTTGGCCTGTGCTGCAACCGCTCTCGTCGTCTTCGCTGGGCTGACGGGCTGCGGCACGAGTCCGTCAAGAAGCGCGGGAACGACCACCGGAGGCCCGGGCGGACCTGTGGTCGTGGCCCGTCCGGGTTCGTCAACCGGCTCCGAGCGTGATGGGCCCGATGCCAAGCCGCCCACCGATCTGGCCAGCGTCCCCGACGCGGAGCCGAAGATCGAGCCGATCCGAAACGGCGGGCCCAACAAGCCTTACGAGGCCCTCGGGCGCGACTACACGCCGATCACCGAAGACCAGGCGTATGCCGAGCGCGGGCTTGCCTCTTGGTACGGCAAGAAGTTCCATGGCCGGCGCACGGCCAGTGGGGAGCTCTACAACATGTACGCGATGACAGCGGCGCATCCGACGCTGCCCATCCCGAGCTATGCGCGCGTGCGCAATCCAGCCAACAACCGCGAGGTTGTCGTTCGCATCAATGACCGCGGGCCATTTCATGCGGGCCGCATCGTGGACCTGAGCTACACGGCGGCATTCAAGCTGGGTGCGCTCAAGGGCGTGACGCCGGTGGAGTTGACGCGCATCACCTTCGAGGAAATCCGTGCAGGCACGTGGCGGCGTGACGGTGCTCCGGACGCCATGGCCGCGTCGAACAGCAATCGTGAGGTGACGGCGCTCATGCGAACACCGGCTGCATCGGAGCAGGATGCGACGATTCCGGCGGCGCCAGTGACTGTCGCACCGCCCGTTGTCACGCCTCCTGTGCCGATCGCACCTCCCCCCGCCGAGCGCATGGCGCCCGCACTGTCGTCGGAACCCGCGCCGAGTGCCGACGCGAATGCCGTCGTTGCCGAGGCGCGTCCGAGCGCGGGCTTCTGGGTCCAGTTGGGTGTCTTCCGGCAACGTGAAGGCGCGGACGGTTTCCATCGCAAGGTGGTGGCCGACCTCGACTGGCTCGCGCCGCTGCTGGCGGTGTTCAGTGAGGCGAGCGCTTTTCGCTTGCAGGCTGGTCCGTATTCCAGTCGTGAGCAAGCTCAGGATGTGGCCAAGCGTGTGCGTGATGCGCTCAGCCTCGTGCCGGTAATCATCGAACGACGACCGTAATCCGGACTGTCTCCGGGCTGCGAATGCCTCAGCGCGTGTACCGAGGCTTCGATACGCCGTAGGCGACCCAGCCCGAGGGGTCTGGAAGTGGTTCCTCGCCAAGTCCTTAGCGTCCTCCGGCCACGTCGAGCAAGGCACCCGTCGTATAGCTCGCCGCGTCGGACAACAGCCAGACGATGGCTTCGGCCACTTCGCCCGCTGTGCCTGCACGTTGCATGGGCAATTGGGCGGCCAGCGAATGCGCCCGCTCGCCGTGCCCGCTGGTCTCGTGAATCTCGGTGTCGATGATGCCGGGGCGCACCGCGTTCACGCGAATGCCCTCGGCCGCGACTTCGCGGGCGAGCCCCAGCGTGAAGGTGTCGATTGCTCCCTTGCTTGCAGCGTAGTCGACGTAGATGGCGGGCGACCCGAGTCGTGCCGCTGCAGACGACAGGTTCACGATGGACCCGCCTGCATGGCCGTGACGTGTGGACATGCGCTTGACCGCTTCTCGGGCACACAAGAAGCTGCCGTACACGTTGATCGAAAAGATGCGTTGCCAGCGGGCGAACGACATCTCGTCAATGCGTGCCGCCACGTCGACCACGCCCGCGTTGTTGACGAGCCCTGCAAGTGGCGGCAGCTCGGCGTCGATGCGCGCGAACATCGCGAGCACCTGGTCTTCATCGGACACGTCGGCTTTCAGAGCGAGCGATTGGCCGCCTGATGCGCGAATGTGTTCGACGACCTCATTCGCCGCCGATTCATCTCGCGCGAAATTCACGGCCACCGCGAATCCGCGCTCGGCGCACATCGCCGCCACCGCCGCTCCGATGCCTCGGCTGCCGCCGGTGATGAGCACGGTGCGTCGCATCCGCGCTCCACCCGGGTCAATCTTCATCGCCCCCGCCGTCGTCTCCGGTGTCACGCTTTCGGGCCTTGTCATCGAGCGTCGGTTTCAGCGATGACAAGCCCTTGACGAAGGCGTCGGTTTCCAGCGGCCTGGCTGCGCGCAGGGCCGGCGGGAAGAGGTGATTCATGTACAGCTCTTCGCCGAGTTGGTCACGGGCCTGATGGTTGAACCACAGTGACAGCCCTGTGGCGGACACGAACATGCCCACAGCGACGGCCTGCATTCGAACCGGTCGCTTGGGCTCGACCCCCAGCACATGGAAGTACAGCATCGCCGCAATGATCGCGTAGGTGTAGACGAAGGTGAAGTCGCTCACCGCGGGCCACGAAAACGAGTAGGCCAGCAGGTGCGCGGCGCTGCCCACGAGGTCGATGGCGAGCACGCCGATCAGCATCACCCGTACGTGCCACCAGAAGTGGCTGCGGCGCGTGAAGATCTTCGACACCAGTGACCAGCCGGCGCTCCACGCACTGGCGGCCACGAGCATGGTCAGGAGCATCGCGCCAAGCGCACGCGTCGCATCATCCGGGTCGGCGTCCAGCCAGGTCGTGAAAAGCAGCACCGCCACCACCGCCACGCCCGCAGTGACAATCGGCCGCGCTGCGTGCCAGAAGCTGCGCGGCTTGCGCAATGGCCGCTCCGGTGGGACTGTGTGATGCGCCAATCGAAGGCACAGGTGCGAATCGCCGACCTCGAGCCGCAGCGGCGTGCTGCCAACGGCAATGCGCTCGCCGTAGGCAAGATGGCGAGCGCCAGCGCGCAGGCCGTTGATCGTCTCGCCCACCTGCACGAACACGCCGTTCTCGTCGGCATCGACGCGGAAGTGATGCGGCGCGATGTAGTCGTCGTCGATGACGAGGTCGTTGTCGAGCGCGCGACCCGCGCTGACTGGCCAGGTCGACACCGGCAGGTAATGCTTCACATGGTCGTCCCGGTCCAGGACTTCCAGCAGGGCGATCGTCGGGCTGGCACTCATGGTTGAAGCAGCCCGTAGGCGTCAAGGTAATGCTGAGTGAGCTTGATGGCATTGCCGAAGCTCACGCCCTGGGCGTCGAAGCGGCCCTGCACGCCACCCTGGTTCTGGTCGAGCGTGGCCACGAGCACCGACACGTCGTAGAGCTGCGGCAGCTTCTTGTATGCACGCATGCAGACGACGGCGCGCATGGGCAGCTTGTCGTGAGTGATGAAGTCTTCGTGGCACTGCGGCTTGGTCATGTGCTCGCCGCCCAGGCGCCGGAAATTCTCATTGCGAAAACTCGCCGAATGACGCGCCGCGAAACGCATCGTGCCGAGCTTGCTGCCGTCGTAGCTCTGGTGCCGCAGACTGATTGCACCGGTCGTGTACTGCCCGACGAAGATGCGCGTTTCCATCACGCATTGGGAGTCCTCGTAGTCGAGTCCGCCGGTGCGCGATTGGTGGCTCGCGCCCCAGCAGCGCATGAAACGCTCCGGCGGCACGGGCACCCGGTAGCGCGGATGCGTCGCCGACTTCCAACCCTGCGCAATAAAGCGGTCGGTCAGCACGGCCTGGTGTTCAAGCAGTTGCCGCGTCATCTCCGCATGCGCCGCGCCCTTCATCGGCGGTGCATTGCGGCCGCGTTCGAGCAAGGCCGCGGCGAATGACGCGGGCACCAGGAAGCTCACTTGTTCGCCATCGACACGGCGCGCAACGTTGATGCCGATCACGCGACCTTCCTGGTCGAGTGCAGGTCCGCCGCTCATGCCCGCGCTCAAGGCGCCCGAGAAAAAGATCTGCGGATAGAAGCTGCGCTCGACGAGCCCGTTGTAGTTGCCTTCGATCACCGCGAAGCCCACGTCCAGCGGGTTGCCCAGCGAATACATGCGCTCGCCTTGCCCCAGTGTTTGCTTGGGCGAGCGGAAGTTCAAGGCGTCCCAGACGGGCGGCGCTTCCTTGGTTGCGGTCTCCTTGCCCTTGGCTTGCGAATCTGCGGGCGCCGCGGGCTTGACCAGAGCGAGGTCGTGCAGCACGTCGAGCATCAGGATGTCGAGCTTGGCCTCGCGGCCATCGGCGGTGACGTACACGAGATCGTGGTTTGCAGGCTCCAGCGCCACTTCGCTCACGACGTGGAAGTTCGTGATGATGTGGCCTTCCTTGGAGACGATGAAGCCCGAGCCCACAGAGGTCTGGCTCGCCCGGCCCTTGAGCACGGTGCGGATCTGCAGCAGCTGCGAACGCGCCTGTTCATAGACCTTGCGCGCCGACATCGAAACGACGGGTGCACTGGCCGCTTCGGCCGGTGCGGGCGCTTCAGGTTGAGCCGAAGCGAAGGGCGGCACGAAGCACAAGGCCAACGCCAGCACACGAAGAGTCTTCATCGCGAAGGATTGTAGGGTGGACAAAGAGCAGCGCAACGCATCCTGAGCCTGCAACATTCCGCATGTAAAGTCGAAGACCCTTAGTCGGAGATGCCCAATGCAACGACGCAGTTTCGTGTTCTATGGTGCCGCCACACTTGCCGCTCCTGCCTTCGTCCGGGCACAGGAGCTCGAAAAGCCCAAGCTGACCATCGCGGTTGGCGGCAAGAATCTTCTGTACTACCTTCCGCTGTCCATCGCCGAAAGCCTTGGCTATTTCAAGTCGGAGGGCCTGGAAGTCACCATTGCTGATTTCGCCGGTGGTTCTCGCGCACTGCAGGCGATGGTGGGAGGCAGCGCGGACGTGGTCTCGGGGGCTTTCGAGCACACGCTGAACATGCAGGCCAAAGGCCAGAAGCTGCGTGCGTTTGTGCTGCAGGGCCGCGCGCCGCAGGTGGTGCTGGGCGTGAATCCGAAGACCATGCCGAACTACAAAACGGTGGCGGACCTGAAGGGCAAGAAGATCGGCGTGACAGCGCCGGGTTCGTCGACCAACGTCATGGCCAACTTCGTGCTCGCGAAGGCGGGCATCAAGCCGAGTGACGTGTCCATCATCGGCGTGGGCGCTACCAGCGGCGCGGTGGCCGCGATGCGCTCGGGACAGATCGATGCGATCAGCAACGTCGACCCTGTCATCACGCTCCTGCAGCGAAGCGGCGACTTGAAGATCATTTCCGACACGCGCATCGTGGCGGAAGCCGACAAGGTGTTCGGCGGGCCGATGCCGGCGGGCTGCCTGTACGCGCCGCAAGCCTTCATCGACAAGAACCCCGCGACCACGCAGGCGCTTGCCAACGCGATCGTGCGCGCGAACAAGTGGATCCAGGCGGCCGGCGCCACCGAAATCATCAAAGCCGTGCCCGAGAGCTATCTGCTGGGCGATCGGGCCGTCTACATCGACTCCTTTCTCGCGAGCAAAGGCGCGATGTCAGCGGACGGCATGATCCCCGAGGCGGGTGCAGCCACGGCCCTGCGCGCCTTGCAGAGCATCGACGATTCGCTCAAAGGCTTGAAGTTCGATCTCGCCGCGGCGTGGACCAACGACTTCGTGAGGCGGGCAAACCAGAAGTACCCCAAGGCATGACGGCACCCGCCCTGACGCTGGACGGTGTCAGTTGTACTTTTGTCTCCCGCGACGATCCGTCGCAGCGCTACACCGCGGTGCGCCACGTGTCGCTCAAGGTCGGCTCGGGCGAATTCGTCTCGGTGGTCGGGCCGACGGGATGCGGCAAGAGCACGCTGCTCAACATGTCTGCCGGCCTGCTGCTGCCCAGTACCGGAGAAGTCCACGTCTTCGGCCAGAAGCTCGCCGGCATCAACGGGCGCGCTGGCTACATGTTTCAGGCCGAAAGCCTGATGCCCTGGCGCACCGCACTCGAAAACGTGATGGCCGGCTTGTCGTTTCGCGGCATCGCCGACGCCCGACAGCAGGCCGAGGACTGGCTCAAGCGCGTGGGCCTGGGCGGCTTTGGCGACCGCTATCCGCATCAGCTCTCGGGCGGCATGCGAAAGCGCGTGAGTCTTGCGCAAACGCTGGTGCTTGACCCGGACATCATCCTCATGGACGAACCCTTCTCGGCCTTGGACATCCAGACGCGGCAATTGATGGAGAACGAGGTGCTGGACATCTGGAATGCCAAGAAGAAAGCAGTGCTGTTCATCACGCACGATCTCGACGAAGCCATCGCGATGAGCGACCGCGTCGTCGTCTTGTCGGCCGGCCCGGCGTCGCATCCGATCGGCGAATTCCACATCGACCTCGAGCGCCCGCGCGACGTGGCCGAGGTGCGCACGGCCCCTCGCTTCGTGGATCTGCACAAGGCCATCTGGGACGTGCTGCGCGAGGAAGTCCTCAAAGGCTACAAGCAGCAGCTCGCGGCGTGACGACCATGTGGCAACTCATCAAGCCCAGCCGCCGCAACCTGCGCATCTGGCAGGTCGGCGTGCTCGTGATCGTCTTCGTGCTGTGGCATGTGCTCACTGCACCCGGGCTCGTGCCGCCTATTCTTTTCTCCGACGACAGACAGGCGGCATTCTTCTTCGGCGAGCCGATCAAGATCTTCAGCCGCATCTGGGACTGGTTCATCGCCCATGCTGACATCTACCGGCACCTGTGGATCACGCTGCTCGAAACGGTCCTCGCCTTCGGCATCGGCACTGCGCTCGGTCTCGCGTGCGGACTCTGGCTCGCGTTGAGTCCGATGGCGGCGGCGATCTTCGACCCCTACATCAAGGCGCTCAACGCCATGCCGCGCGTGATCCTCGCGCCCATCTTCGCGGTGTGGTTCGGCCTGGGTATCGCAAGCAAGGTCGCATTGGGCGTCACGCTCGTCTTCTTCATCGTGTTTTTCAACGTCTACCAGGGCGTGAAGGAGGTGAGCCCGGTGGTTCTCGCCAACGCGCGCATGCTGGGCGCGAGCAAGCGTCAGTTGCTGCGTCACGTGTATTTGCCCAGCGCCACGAGCTGGGTATTCAGTTCATTGCACACCTCGGTGGGCCTCACCTTCGTCGGCGCGGTGGTGGGCGAATACCTTGGCTCGTCGCAAGGCGTGGGCTACCTCATCCTTCAGGCTGAAGGCAGCTTCGACATCAACACCGTGATGGCGGGCATTCTCGTGCTCACGGCATTTGCGCTCGTGCTCGACATGATGGTCGGCGTGGCTGAAAAGGTCTTGATGAAGTGGCGGCCGCAAGCGGCTGAGAGCGAACGGCTGTAGCAGGAGTCTCTGAGACATGGCGCTCAGGATGGCCCGCTCCTGTCAGGCGGGCAAGCCTTCCTTGATCACCGCTTTCACTGTATCGGCCAGGCGCCGCGCCAAAAGCGTCGGCGAATGGTTCTTCGCGAAGAATGCGTTCATCGTGCACTCCACATACGGCTGCAGAGGCGTGACCACCACGTCCTTGCGCCGCATCGACGCGGTGCGAAAGTCAACCACCGTCCATCCGAGTTCGCGCGCGACGAGTTCCTCTGCGAGTTGCGAAGTCTGCACGAGGATGCTCCCCGTCGGTCGAAAACCCTGATGCTCGCAATAGCGCAGAAACGCCATGTAGAGGGGATCGTCGTCGGTCAAAGCGATCATCGGCAGGGTCGACAGCAGTTCGAGCAGACCCGTGGGGCTGATCTTTTCGGTGATCGATCGGGCGTGCCGGCCGGGCAGCATTGCGTATAACGGCCCGACGCCAAGAGATCGCGACTGAATGCCCGGGTGGGTAATGGTGTAGTAGTCCATGCCGACGTCGACAGTGCGCGTGAGCAGCTCGGCGGCGATCTGGCGCTTGTGCACCGTGTGTACCTCCACCGTCACGTTCGGATGAAGGCGGTGAAAACGTGCGAGTGCGTCGGGCAACAGCTTGTGGCACACCGCAGGAATGGCGGCGATTCGTAGCACCGAGCCTTGCTCGCCGCTCTTCAAGTTCTGGGCCGTTCGCTTGAGCGATTCAAGTCGTTCGAAGATGGCCGAGCTTTCTTCAAAGAGCGCAAGGCCTTCGGTCGTGGCCACCAGCCGCCCGCCGGCCCGGTGGAAGAGCGGAAAGCCCAATTGAAGTTCCGCGTTGGCCACCGATCGGCTCACCGCCGATTGGGTCAGGTGAATGAGCCGGGCAGCCGCACTCATGCTGCCGGTTTCCATCACCGCCTGAAATACCTCAATGTGCCGAAGACGCATGCTGCCTATGGTAACCAGCACGTCCTCATGGATATGAGTGCCGTGCATGGATGTGATGCGGACACTCAGCCCACTCTCGCGCCTCCATTGCCTAGCATTCGTTACCAGACTAAAAAGCAGGAGACAAAACGTGAGAGCCTTCCTCCCATTCATGCTGCGCGCCGGACTGACCGCGCTCGTTGCGGCCAACACCGCCTGCGCCCAAGTGGCTCCGCAGATGGCGAACGCAGGCGTCAAGCCCAACATCGTCATCGTCGCAACCGGCGGCACCATTGCCGGCGCTGGTGCCACGACGGCCAACAGTGCGACTTATCAAGCCGCCAAAGTGCCGGTCGACAAGTTGATCGCGGGTATTCCCGAGCTGAATGATGTCGCCAACGTCCGCGGCGAGCAGACGTTCCAGATCGCTTCCGAAAGCTTCACCAACGATAGGTTGCTGCAACTCGGCAAGCGCGTGTCCGCTCTCGTGAAAGAGCCTGGTGTGGACGGCGTGGTCGTCACGCATGGCACGGATACGTTGGAAGAGACCTCGTTCTTCCTGAATCTCGTCGTGCACACCGACAAGCCCATCGTGGTGGTGGGCTCCATGCGCCCCGGCACGGCGATGTCGGCCGACGGCATGCTCAACCTTTACAACGCCGTGGTGCTGGCCGGAACGCCGAGCGCGCGCGGCAAGGGCGTGCTTGTCGAGATGAATGACGACATCCTCACCGGCCGCGACGCTGCCAAGCGCATCAACATCAAAACCAATGCCTTCGCCAGTGCATGGGGGCCGCTGGGCATGGTGGTCGAGAACAAGGTCTACTGGTTCCGTGCGCCGGTCAAGCGCCACACGATGCAGTCGGAGTTCGACATCGACATGCTGACAACCCTGCCTGAAGTGCAGATCGTCTACGGTTCGGGGAACATGGCGGTCGAGATGTACGACGCAGCCGTGAAGGCAGGCGCCAAGGCGATCATCAACGCAGGCGTGGGCAACGGATCGGTGCCGAATTACGCCGTCGACACGCTCAAGAAGATTCGCGCCGGCGGCGTGCACGTGGTGCGTTCGTCACGCGTCGCAGATGGTTTCGTGATCCGCAATTCGGAGCAGCCGGACGACCAGTACGACTGGGTGGTAGCGCATGATTTGAATCCGCAGAAGGCGAAGATTCTTGCGGCCTTGGCACTCACGCGCACCAACAGCACAGCGGAGTTGCAAAGGATGTTCTGGGAGTATTGACCCCTACGCCACCGCCACCGCCACCGCCACCCGATTGCGCCTGCCGTGCTTTGCCCGGAGCAATCGGGCGATTGGGCCAAATCCCTACTTTGCGGTAGGCATGACGAACTCCGCGCCCTTGGCGGTGCTTTCGTGCCAGCGCTGCATGACGGATTTTTGCTTTGTGTAGAAGCGAACCCCCTCTTCGCCGTAGGCGTGCATGTCCCCGAAGAGGCTGCGCTTCCAGCCGCCGAATCCGTGCCAGGCCATGGGCACCGGAATCGGCACGTTGATGCCCACCATGCCAACCTGTATGCGGCGTGCGAACTCGCGTGCCACGTGACCGTCGCGCGTATAACACGCGACCCCGTTGCCGTACTCGTGGTCGTTGACGAGTTGCACGGCTTCGGAGAAGTCTTTGGCGCGAACGCAGGCAAGCACCGGGCCGAAGATCTCTTCCTTGTAGATCCGCATGTCGGGCGTGACGTGGTCGAAGAGCGTGCCGCCAGTGAAGAATCCGTCTTCGTGGCCGGGCACGCGGATGCCTCGGCCGTCGACCACCAGCTTGGCGCCTTCGCGGGTGCCGACGTCGATGTAGTCTTCGATGCGTTCCAAAGCCTGCCGCGTGACGATGGGGCCCATCTCGGCATCGAGTTCCATGCCGTTCTTGATCTTGAGCGCCTTCGCGCGTTCGGCCAGGAGCGGAACGACCTTGTCAGCCACGTCGCCCACCAGCACCGCCACGCTGATTGCCATGCAGCGCTCGCCCGCGGAGCCGTAGGCCGCGCCGATGAGCGCGTCCACCGCCTGCGGGATGTCGGCGTCGGGCATCACCACCATGTGGTTCTTCGCACCACCCAGTGCCTGCACGCGCTTGCCGTGGTGCGCGCCGGTTTCGTAGATGTACTGCGCGATCGGCGTGGAGCCGACGAAGCTCAACGCCTTCACGTTCGGATGAGCGAGCAGGGCATCCACCACCGCCTTGTCGCCTTGCACGACGTTGAACACGCCGTCGGGCAGGCCGGCTTGCTTGAGCAGTTCTGCCATGAACAGGGACGCCGACGGATCGCGTTCGCTGGGCTTCAGCACGAAGGTATTGCCGCAGGCGATGGCCACGGGGAACATCCAGCAAGGCACCATGCACGGGAAGTTGAAGGGGGTGATGCCGGCGACCACGCCCAAGGGTTGGCGCAGCGTCCAATTGTCGATGCCGGTGCTCACCTGGTCGGTGAAATCTCCCTTGAGCAACTGCGGAATGCCGCAGGCGAATTCAACGATGTCGATGCCGCGCGAGACTTCGCCCTGCGCATCGGTGAACACCTTGCCGTGCTCGGCGGTGATCATGGCGGCGAGGGTGTCCTTGTGTTCGTTGAGCAGCGCGAGAAAGGCATTGAGCACGCGGGCCCGGCGGATGGGCGGTGTGTCGGCCCAGGCTGGGAAGGCGGCTTGGGCGGCAGCGACTGCGAGGTTCACCTCTTCGGCCGACCCCAGCGCTACTTGACGAGCAATCTTGCCCGTCGCGGGGTTATAGACCGCTTGTTTGCGAGCACTGGTGCTGGCCACGGGGCGGCCCGCAATGAAGTGGCCGACGTCGGTGGTGCCGGTGAAGGATTCAGGTGCGCCCATGATGAGGTCTCCGAGAGGAATTCCTGAAGTCTAGGCCTCTCACCCTGTGATGCCAATGCTCGTTAACTGATTTGATTGTTCATTCAAACGAATAATGCGTGTCGGAAAGGAAAGACCAATCAATGAGCAGCGAACGCACCGACACGTGGTGGCCCCACGTCCACTTGCTGACCGTCATCGCCCAGACCGGCAGCTTCACGCAGGCTGCGCAACGCCTCGCGCTCAGCAAGGCGGCAGTGAGCCAGCGCATCGCCGAACTCGAGCGTTCAGTCGGGCTCACGCTGGTGCAGCGCACGACACGCTCTGTACGCCTGACCGATGCCGGACGGCGGCTGGTCGAAGAGACCGCTGAATCCTTCGCCCAAATCTCGCGAAGCCTTTCCGACGTGCGCGACCTGGCGGGTGAGCCGCGCGGACTGGTCCGCGTCACCGCACCCGTGGCTCTCGGACGGCAGCATGTGGGGCCGACGCTTGAGGCCTTCTTCCGGTCACATCCAGACGTGCGCGTCGAGCTCGAACTTTCGGATCGCATGGTGAATCTCGCGCATGAAGGCTTCGACCTCGCGGTGCGGCACACCAGTGCGCCGCCGGACAACCACGTCGCATGGAAGCTTTGCGACTCGCGCACGTTGCTCGTGGCCACCGCCGGCTATTTGCGCCGAAAGGGTGTGCCCGAACATCCGAGCGAACTGGTGGACCACGACTGTCTTGCGTACCTGCGCACCGGGCCGGCCAAATGGCTCTTCGAAAAGGCGGAGCGCCCCCGTGGCGCACGCGAGCGTGAGCGCGTCATTGTGAGCGTGCAGGGGCCTTTGCGCGCGAACAACTCCGAGCTGCTGCGCGATGCAGTGTTTTCAGGTCTTGGCATCGCGCAGATTCCCGACTTCAGTGCCGTCGGCGCTTTGCGCGCGGGAAAACTGCGCGAGGTGCTTCCGCACTGGCGGCCGGTGGGTTTTTTCGGGGACGCGATCTACGCCGTCCGCACCTGGAGCCGCACGACGCCGCGAGCGGTGCAGGTGCTCGTAGACCACTTGCGCGCAGAGCTGTCGACAGGCTTTGGTGCCTGAAGGTCGTATCCAACAAACGCGATCGTCGCCAAGTCTCGCTATGCTCGGCCGTCCGAAACTACAGGGCGAACTCAATGCTCAGGCCACACATCACACCGGACACCTTTCATCGCAAGCAGTCGGGCACCCTCCCCGACCGCTACGGCGTGCGCATCACTCAGATCGCGCAGGGTCGCCTCGATGGCGAACTGGAGCTGCAGCCCTGGATGCACGCGCCCAACGGCTTCCTGCATGCAGCCAGCGTCATCCTGCTGGCAGACACCTGCGCGGGCTACGCGACGATGGCGCATCTACCCCAAGAAGCCAAGAACTTCACCACCATCGAGCTGAAGAGCAACTTCCTCGGCACCGCCAAGGAAGGCGTGATCCGCTGCGAAGCCGTGGCCGAGCACCTCGGGCGCAGCACCCAGGTCTGGGCCGCCACGGTCTTCGCCCCGACAGGCAAGAAGATGGCGCTGTTTCGGTGCACGCAGATGATTCTTTCCTAGTCCTAGACTGCCGTCGTCGACAGACGAAAAAAAAGCCCACCCGCTTGGAAGCGGGTGGGCTGTAAAGGTCCTTGATTAAAAGGACGTCGTTGGGACGGTTGCTCGGTCACTCACCCTGATTGATTCGTTGATCTTTTTCGATGGAGGGTGTCTAGGGACCTTGACGCGGGGCATCTGGAGAAGCCCCGTGTGACAGCGATGAACGCACTGTAGGGGCAAGCATCCGGTGCGGATATCCCCAATACAAGGGAGGACGCCGCGATTCCTGATTCCTTTGTGGCGGGACGTTTCCCGGTTGTCGTGCAGGAGACGTTCAAACCAGGAGGCGACGGCCGCTCACGCGCCACAATCACGCCATGCCGCTTCCTCCCCGTACCCGTCCGCGTCCGCCCCACCGGGCAGCGCATACATCTCCGCCGCCGATCAAGCGTGCGGTGGTCCAGCCCCTTGACGAGCGCGAAATCGACGAACTCCAGGTCCTGCTCGACCGCGTGCCACAGTCGCTCGAAGCGCTGGATGTGAGCATGCTCGACGGATTTCTCTGTGGCGTGCTGTTGCAGCCGCAGCGCATTCCCGAAAGTCGCTGGTTGCCACACATCACCGATGTGGACGGCCGTCCGCTGCCGGCAGGATTCGATGCGAGCCGGCTGCATGTCCTGGTACGCCGCCGCCACGCCGAACTCGAAGACGCGATTGCCCGCCGCCAATGGTTCGACCCTTGGGTGTTCGAGCTCCAGGTCGACGAGGTGCAGGACGAGTCAGACGATGTTGAGGAGGCGCCCGCGGAAGTCGACGCTGTCTACCCGTGGGTGGCGGGCTTCGCCACCGCGCACGAGTTCTTTCCCTCGGTGATGCAATTCGACGCGGCGGAGATCACCGAGCCGCTCGCGCTGGTGTACCGCTACCTCGACGCCGACGACCTCGAAGACGCAGACGATCTGCTGAACGAAATCGAGACGCTGGAGCCCCCCGCTGACTTGGCGGAGGCGGTGGAAGGCCTCGTTCGTGCCACCTTGCTGCTCGCGGACGTCAGCCGGCCCGCCAGCGCGCCGCACGCGTCGCGAGCGGCGCCCAGGCAGCGTCCGCCACGCCGGCGCTGATCAGGTGACCCGAAATACTCTCAGCCTCTCAGGCGCGGTCGAAGAGCCGGCGCGCGTGCAGGCCCAGCCCGGTCGCCACGCTCGCGAACCGGTCGCCACGAACGGCACGGGCTGTTGGGAATGCCTCAGCGATCTTCTGCGACAGCAGGCGAAAGCCCGTCGAGCCGCCAGTGAAATAGAGCGCATCGATCTGCTCCGGCCGCAAACCGGCCTGCGACGCTGTTTCGCGTGCCGCATTGACGATGCGTTCGATGTCGCCCTCGATGGCGTCGACGGCACTATCTTCAGTCAGGCGCGCTGTGAGCTTCGATTCGACGTGGCTGAGGTCAATGACTGCATCGCCTCCGCCGGCGACGTCGATCTTGGCCTGCTCGGCGCGCGCAGCCAGTTCATGCCCGAGCCGCTCGGTCACCACGATCATCAGCCGCTTGTGATGCAGCGGGTCGGCGTAGTTCACCTTCATCGCCCGCAGCTCGGCCACGCGCTGGGGGCTGTACACGGTGTTGATCAGGTGCCAGGTCGCGAGGTCGAAGTACACGCCGCTGGGCACTTCGCGTGGGGGCGCGCCTGCGATGCTCGGGCCGTAGGCGCCATAGCCGAACTCCGGCAGCACGCTTGCGAGCTCGACGCGGCGGTCGAAGTCGGTGCCGGCGACGTGCACGCCGTGGTTGGCGAGGATGTCGTCCTTGCGCTCCAGCCGGGTGGCCCGTTTCGGGCCCACACGCACGATTGAGAAGTCGGAGGTGCCGCCGCCGATGTCGGCCACCAGCACTATCTCTTCGTGGTCAATCTGCCGCTCGTGGTCGAAGGCAGCGGCGATGGGCTCGTACTGGAAATGCACTTCCTCGAAGCCCACGCTGCGCGCTGCTGCTTCCAGCGTCAGTTGCGCCTGCCGGTCGCGAACGGGATCGTCATCGACGAAGAACACCGGCCGGCCTAAAACCGCTTGGCGGATCGGAGCGCCCCCTTGCGCCTCGGCGGTCGTCTTCAGATGCCGCAGGTAGCCCGCGATGATGTCGATGTACTTCACCCCCCGCCCGCCGCCCATGTCGGTGGTCTGGTCAACGAGCGCGGAGCCGAGGATGCTCTTCATCGAGCGCATCAGGCGTCCGTCGACGCCGTCCACGTAGGCCGACACGGCCGCCCGGCCGAAGGCGCGCGGCGGGCCGTTGGTTTCCGGCCCCTCCACGAAGTAGAAGACGGCGGTGGGCATCGTGCTGTGGCCGCGTTCGAGTTCGACGAGGCGCATGGCGCCCGCGGGGGCAGGGATGGCGATGGCTGAATTCGAGGTGCCGAAGTCGATCGCACAGTACATGGTGGGGCCGATCAGGAAAACGCAGGGGGGCGCGATTGTAGGTTCGGATGGAATCCGCTGGTTTGATTCTGGGAGATGACGGCATACTCTGCGCCGGCCAACTGTTGCGGGGCATCTCCCCGATCCGCCCATGTCTGCTGCTGCTGACCTTCCGCAATTGCTGTCCAAAGTGGCCTTGCGCGACCGGTCAGCGTTCGAGCAGCTTTATCGCTCGACCTGCGCGCATCTTTTGGGCATTGCATTCCGTATATTGAGCAACAGGGATCGCGCCGAAGAGGTGCTGCAGGAAGCTTTCATGAATGTCTGGAACAGCGCCGCAGGCTACAACCCTGGAGTTGCCACCCCCATGACGTGGCTCATCAACATCGTGCGCAACAAGGCGATCGACGCCCTGCGCTCGGGCAAGACCGAGCGCAACACGACCGTCGTGCTCGACGACGAAGGGATGGAGGTGGCGGGCGACGAATCCCTGCAACCGCAGCAGTTGCTCGACGACAGCCTCGTCAAGGTGAATATCGACCGCTGCATGAGCGAGTTGAATCCGTCGCAACGGCAAGCGCTGGCGCTGGCTTACTACCAAGGGATGGTGCATACGGACATTGCGCAGGCGTTGAATGCGCCCTTGGGGACGGCCAAGGCGTGGGTACGGCGGGGACTGGACAAGCTCAAGACGTGTCTTGAGGCGGCAGGGGTGACAGCATGAAGCGAAGGGCGAGGGGCCCCGTACACGGGGATCGACCAGCGAAATGCTGTCATGTCGACGACCAAGAGGCGTCTCGAACCTGCGCGGCATT
>Ga0136846_1228994_pt1 | contig 28513 bp, 21 predicted proteins | sample HopSoiMetagenom2_FD_96841 | JGI IMG/M metagenome (GOLD analysis project Ga0136846, IMG submission 96841) | Grasslands soil microbial communities from Hopland, California, USA - 2 Assembly 2016 (version 4) | ecosystem: Environmental > Terrestrial > Soil > Grasslands | place: USA: Hopland... | reverse complement strand
CCCAACTGACGCCGCTGCTCGACAAGGAAGGCGACACGGTGTTGACCCAGCTGGCGCAAACGACGTTGATCACCCAGACCGAGTCCCTCATCAAGCAGTATGGCGTTGCGCGTGTGCTGGATGCCCGCCGGCCAAAATTTGGCCAGGACATGCAACCTGTCACGGCGGCGCAGGCTCAGGAAACCCATGGGGTTCTGGGCTATGCCGCCGCGCTGGCCAGCGCCGGGCTGCTCGTCGCAACGGACTGACCTGCCAAGCCGCTTGCTGCGCGCCATGCACAGCCTCCGCGAGGGGGCTGTTTTATTTGGGCCGCCGCGCATGCCGGCAACTGCCGCCCGGTGGTATTCTTTAGCCATGAAACTCATCCTCAAATGGCTTCTCAGCGCGGCCGCCTTGCTCGCGGTGGCGTATCTTTATTCGGGCGTGGTGGTGACCAGTTTCACCGGCGCGTTGATCGCCGCAGCCGTGCTGGGCGCGCTGAATATGGTCGTGCGGCCCATCCTGGTGCTGTTGACACTGCCAGTGACATTGGTGACGCTGGGGCTCTTCCTGTTCGTCGTCAATGCCCTGATGTTCTGGGCTGCGGCCAGCCTCGTCAGCGGCCTGAACGTCTCGGGCTTTGGCGCTGCCTTGATCGGTTCGCTGATCTATTCGGTGCTGCAGCTAGCGATCGAGTTTGTCCTGGAGCGCCTGTTCCTTAACAAGTGACTCCAGCTGGCGGGTCCGCGTGTCCAGGATCGAACCTTCAACATAGTCCGCACTGCCGGGGTTGCTTCGCATCAGGCCTTGTGCAGCCTTGAAACGGTCCAGGGCCGCCGGATAGTCCAGCTGTGCCGCGCGGCTTTCCGCATCGGCACGAACCGCGCGGACATTCTGGTTTTGCCTGCCGTACGCCGCAGCCAGCAACTGCCAGGCCATCGCATCTTTAGGGTGAGCGGACACCCAGGTCTGCAGCCTGTCTGAAACCGCCTGAGCCCTGTTGGCCGCCATCAAGGCCTGAGCCTGCGTCAGCACCTCCGCGCGAGATGTCGTCTTGCCAATGTCAGTGGAGGACGCTGCGGGAGGGACAACCCCGGCCAGCAGATCGATTTCGGTCCCCAGCAGGTCTATCGCGCTCGCGGCTTGGGGGACTTCCGCGCCAAGCGGTTTGAGCCGGCCCAGCAGGTTTTTCGCCACCGAAAAATCACGCAACTGCGCAGCGGCAAACGCGCCGCCATATAAGGCACCCGCATCGCGCACGTTCTCGGGCGTCGCAGGTGACTGCAAAGGCGCAAGAGAAGCCGGGCGGCGTTGGGCCTCTGCCACCATGGAGCGCAACGCATCGACGCCGGGAGCGGCCAGGATACGTGCACGCGACGCCATCATGGCGTGCAGCAAACGGGCCCTGGTGGACTCAATGTCTTTTTCCCGTGACGGTTTCGCAGCTTCCGAAGAGGCCAGTTGCACCCGCGCCTGCGCTGCGGCAATTCGTTCCGTCGTCAGCGGGTGGGACCGGAGATAGGGAAATGAGCCGTTATCGTTCAATCGTGCGGCTTGCTGGAGTTTCTCAAACATCGCTGTCATCCCGCGACTCTCGAACCCGGCATCAGTCATGACACCAAAACCCACCCGGTCAGCCTCCCGCTCCATATCCCGGGAGAAATTGAGCTGGTTTTGCGCGGCGACCGCCGTGCCGCCCACCATGGCTGCCTGGGCGGCATCGCCGCTTTTCCCTGCGGCCAACATCCCAAGAACCATGGCGGCAATCATCCAGGGGGTTTGTCGCGACTGTTGCGTCAACATGCGTGAAATGTGGCGCTGTGTCACATGGCTAAGCTCGTGGCCGAGCACGGCGGCCATTTCATCCGGGCTGCTTACCGCGGCAATCAACCCAAGATGGATGCCAAAGTAGCCGCCAGGCAATGCAAATGCATTGATGCTTCGGTCGCGTATCAGGAAAAGTTGCCAGGCAAACCGCTCCTCGAGCTCTGCATGCAACTCACCGCGCGTTTTTGCAGCGGCCACCAATGGCAACCAGATATTTTGGACGTAATCGACGAGCACCGGGTCATCGATGTAGTCCGGATCCCGGTAAATGCTGGCGGCAATCCTGTCGCCAATCCGGCGCTCAGCGGCGGCAGCCAGCTCGGAGGTTTCCCCCAGGGAGGGAAGAGAACCCGAAGTGGCGCCGGGCACGTTGACTGGCGCCTGGGCAAGCGAAAAATTCGCGGAAACCATCAGCGCCACAATCCCCAGCGCAAGCCGGCTCAAGGCAAAACTGCGTCCTGGCCGTTTGCATTCAGAACGAATCGATGGGTACAAAAGCAATTACCTCTGCAGTACGGGTGTCGATCAGGGCGGTCCAGAAACTCTTGCGCCCGATCATGGGGATATAGGCGACGGCCTTCATCGTATCGCCTTCCCGCGAAGGGGCCTTCAGTGCGCCATCAATTTCCGCAACACGGTCTGGAAAGCGGGTTTTCAGGTTTTCCAGCGGACGTGCGGCAGCCAGCACCTGGGACTTTGCCTTCGCATAGGCTTGCCAGAGGCCGGGGCGCGCACCAAGGGGCACTCCTCCCAGCGCCATCATGGTCGCATCGGAACGCTCCTGGGCGTCTTTGAAATCGCGCAAGGAGAGCAAGGTCGGGCCCGTGAGAGGCAATCGCTGAAATTCCGGCGGCGCCTGCTTCAATTCATCTGCGGGCACCTCAAGCGCATGGATCACCCGAAAACGATCCATTTCAAATGCCAGATGCACCGGCCGGACAACCATAACTGTCCACAAACCATAGACGAGCGCCGCGAGCTGAAACATTCCAATCACAGCGAGGTCGAGCCTCAGGGTTTTTACGGATTTTTTGGTGTCGAATACGGCCAGCGTCAGAAGAGGACCAAGGATCACATCGACGGTCACCACAATCAGAAACAGTTCGCGGCCGCCCGAAATTTCCCGATAGGGATACGGATACCAAACTGCAAAAACAAGCCACGCCGCGAGCGCCGCGATGACTACACAGATACCAAAATGCACACCCGCCGCCAGCAGACGGCTCTTTAAGGGACTCTGATTCGCAAACATGGTCTTATGATGAAGGTCTGTTGTAAAGGTTTTGTAAAAGCATGACGTCCTCTCCCGCTCTCACCCATTTCGACAATCAGGGCCAGGCCCACATGGTTGATGTGGCGGGCAAGGCAGCTACGCACCGCATCGCAGTCGCGCAGGGCCGTATCGTAATGAATCCGGCGACACTGTCCATCATTCTTGAGGGCACCGCCAAAAAAGGCGATGTACTGGGCATCGCGCGTATCGCCGGCATCATGGCCGCCAAAAAAACCAGCGATCTGATCCCCCTGTGCCACCCGCTCGCGTTGACCCGCGTGGCGATCGACTTTCAGCCGCAACAGGACAATTCCAGTATCACCTGCCGGGCCACCGTCGAAACCGTTGGGCCGACGGGGGTTGAAATGGAGGCCCTCACCGCAGTGCAGGTGGCTTTATTGACGATTTACGACATGTGCAAGGCGGCCGACCGCGCCATGACCATCACCGACGTGAAGCTCCTGGAAAAACACGGCGGAAAATCCGGCAGCTTCACCAACCCCTGAACTTGCTCAGGGCAAGCGCTCGCGGCCTTCTGGCTGGCGGGCATTTGCCGCGGCCCAACGCGCGTAATCCTTGGGAAAAGCCGCCCGGTAACGCGCCAGGTGCGCCAGCGCCTCGTCATCCAGCCCCAGCATCACGGCGCTTTCAATCACCTTTTCGATGACGCCGGGTTCGGGTGAATAGTGCAGTAGCGCCGTTGCCGTTTTGAAAGTCCACTGGGCGTTGTCGCGCGTCAAGGGCGTCAGGCTCAGTTCGGCAAAGTCGACCTGGTTGCGAAACAGCCATGAATCGCGAATTTTTGACAATGTGCCGTCACGATAGGCCGCATCGCGGTCCTGGGGCGCCCTGTAAATCTGGCTGACGCGGTGATAGTCCCAGGCGGCGTAGGCGCAACATGCCAACAAGATAGCGGCAAGCAGGCCTGCGAGCATCCGCGCCCCTGGCGCCGCGGCAAGCGCCGGTGGCTCATCGCCAGTACGCCACAGCAAGCATACGCACAGGCCAAAAGCGATCTGAAACGGCCCGTACCACAGGGGGTACTCCAACAGACTGTGCAGCATGATCACCGCCAGCACGCTCCAGGCCATCTGGCGCACGGGATCTGTCTCGCGCCAAGGACGGCGCCTTGCCACCCACCAAACGCCGAAACCGCAGATCAGGAGCGCCAACGGGATGCCCAACTCAACCGCCAGATGTAAAGGCAGGTTGTGGGCGTTGTCCAGAATGTCGCAAAATCGCGGGCCAGCATACAGCGTGTAGTAATGCGCATAATCCAGCTCCCCCCAACCCCAGCCCAGCCAGGGCTTCTGCCCGATCAGGTTCAACACGTTGGACCACAGCGTGAGCCGGCTGGCGCAAGCCAGGTCGCCGCCGCGTAGCCGGCCCAGCATGCCGTGTGCAGCCGGGTCAAAACCCAATAGCCAGGGCAACAACAACATCGCTAATCCATAGGCCAGCACGGCCGTCAGCAGCAAGCGTAAAACGCGAGGCTGGCGCCATGTCCCCCACACTGCAAACAGCACGCAGAGCATAGGCAGCTCCACCAAGCCGGTACGCGAAGAAGATGCGGCATTACCCAGCGCGAGCAGAGCGGCACCCACGAGGACCAGCCCCTCCCGCCGCCCTGTGGTATCACGCTGACTGACGAGCCAGACCAGGGCCGCCAGGGCGATATTCGTGAGGCTGGCAAACTGGTTGCGCTGGCGAAGGTTGGCGAAAGCTTCCCCTGGGTTCGTCTGGCTCACCCACCCCCCCAGCGCGGCGGCCGCACCGAAGTATTGGATCAGGCCCATCAGGCTGCTAACTAAACCAGCAATCAGCCAGGCCCACGCCGCCGGCCTCGCCCAGCGCTGGGCAAAAGAAGTCGCCAACGGCGGTTCGCCGGAGACGGTACGCAGCGAAACATAACAAACCACGGCCGCCGTCGCCGCGAACGTGATCAGCCAGGGCACCACACCCGGGGAGGGCCCAAGCGCAAGCGGATTGAGCCAGGGGAGCGCCATGAAGAAAGAAACAACGATTGATTGCATAAGCGTGAGATTCAGGAGCGCCGCGTGCAGGTGCCGTGTCGGGTTAACAACAACACAGCCTTATCCGAAGCTGCGAGGTTAACTGATCCCGATAAGCGTGGATTCAGGCTCCACTGGCTATCAGCACCCGCCCGGACCCAGCCGTATCCGTGGCAGCAAGCGCTCCAAGCCCGACGCAACCGCCTCCGCGCCCCTTTCATGCGTTAGCATCGTCCCGTTCTGCCCTGAAATCGCTTGCAAACAGGGCTCACCGGATGAATAGGGAACAGGAACCATGGAAGTAGTGGCAGTCATCGGTCTCGGATACGTCGGCCTTCCGCTGGCCGTGGCGTTCGGCCGACTAATGCCGACCATCGGGTACGACCTGTCCACGCACAAAATCGGGTGTTACAACAAACACCTTGATCCCAGCGGCACCGTGGCCGGGCAGGACATGCGGGCCGCCTCGAAGCTGAGCTTCACCCATGATCCCGCCGAACTGGCAGACGCCGACACCTTCATCATCGCGGTCCCCACACCGATCGACGCTGCACGCAAGCCCGATTTCACGCCCCTCATCCGTGCGAGTGAAACTGTCAGCGCCCACCTCAAACCCGGCGCCACCGTCATCTACGAATCCACCGTCTACCCCGGGGCAACGGAAGAAATCTGCATCCCGGTGCTCGAGCGCGTATCGGGCCTGACATGGCGGCAGGATTTCCACATCGGCTATTCCCCCGAGCGAATCAACCCCGGCGACAAAAAGCACACGCTCGCGAATACCATCAAGGTCGTGGCCGGAGACAGCCCCGAGACCCTGGAGCGTGTTGCGGCACTGTATGAAAAAGTCGTCAGCGCCGGCGTGCACAAAGTGTCTTCCCTCAAGGTGGCGGAGGCCGCCAAAGTCATCGAGAACACACAGCGCGACCTGAACATCGCCTTGATGAACGAACTCGCGGTGATCTTCAACATGCTGGGCCTGGACACGATGGAAGTACTTGAAGCAGCCGGAACAAAATGGAATTTCCTGCCCTTCCGCCCGGGCCTGGTCGGCGGCCATTGCATCGGCGTCGACCCCTATTACCTGACTTACAAGGCCGAGATGCTCGGTTATCACCCCGAAGTGATCCTGGCCGGGCGGCGTATCAACGACAACATGGGCAAGTTCATCGCGGAGCAGACCGTCAAGCAGCTTATTCAGGCAGACAAACACATCAAGGGCGCCAAGGTCAACGTACTCGGCATTACCTTCAAGGAAGATGTGCCGGACCTGCGCAATTCCAAAGTATGGGACCTCATCACCGAACTGCGGGCCTATGGGGTGGAGGTATTTGTCCATGACCCGGTCGCCGACGCAGCCGAGGCGAAACTCGAGTACGGCGTTGAGCTGATCGCTTGGGATTCGCTGCCGCAGGCGGACGCAGTGATTGTTGCGGTGGCTCATGAGCCGTTGCTGTCCAAACCTCACCCGGCATACGCCAGCAAATTGAAAGATGGCGGGTGTTTTATCGACGTGAAGGCACGGTTTGATACAGACCAGCTGAATTCGGCGGGCTTCACGGTATGGCGGCTGTGATGATTTCCACCGCATCTCTCAAGGCAGCCTGGAGCTTCCGTGGCTTTGTTTTCGGCAGTGTTCGACGCGACTATCAGTTGCGCTACCGGGGAACCATGCTGGGCATTGCCTGGACGGTTTTGCAGCCGCTTGCCATGATTCTCATCTACACGCTGGTTTTTTCCCACCTGATGAAGTCCCGGCTACCCGGCGTGGAGGGCGACTTTGCTTACAGCATTCACCTTTGCGCCGGCGTTATCACCTGGGGTCTTTTTGCCGAAATCCTCCAGCGCAGCCAATCGGTATTCCTTGACAATGCCAACCTGCTCAAGAAGCTCAGCTTTCCGCGCCTCACCCTTCCCGTCATTGTGGTGGCCACCGCGCTGCTGAACTTTTCCATCGTTTTTGGGCTGTTCCTGGCTTTTCTGCTGATCACGGGCAACTTTCCCGGCTTGAGCATTCTTGCCATGATTCCTTTGCTGGCCGTGCAGGTGCTGTTTGCCATAGGGCTGGGCATCACGCTCGGTGTGCTGAACGTCTTCTTCCGTGACGCGGGCCAACTGTCCGGCCTGCTGCTCCAGTTCTGGTTCTGGGCCACGCCCATCGTCTATCCCGCCTCCATCCTGCCCGAATGGTTGCGGCCCTGGATGACCCTGAACCCCATGTATCACCTGATGCTGGGATACCAGAACATTTTTGTGACAGGCCAATTGCCGGATTGGCGAAACCTCGCGCTGGTGGCCCTGGTTTCTGCCGGGCTGGCCATGTACGCCGTCAATCTGTTTCGCCGCCATTCCGGTGAAATGGTGGATGAACTCTGATGGGCAGCATTACCGCAAACAATCTCGGCAAAGCCTACAAGGTTTATCCCAGCCGTTTCGCCCGCCTGAAAGAATGGCTTATACCTTTCTCCAAGCCGCGCCACACCCTCAAATGGGTGCTGCAAGACATCAGCTTCAACGTCAACCCCGGCGAAGCGGTTGGCATCATCGGCGTCAACGGCGCCGGCAAGAGCACCTTGCTCAAAATGCTTACCGGTACCACCGAGCCGACTACGGGTTCGGTACAGACCACGGGTCGCGTGGCAGCGTTGCTGGAGTTGGGCATTGGGTTTCACCCCGAATTTACCGGACGGCAAAATGCTTTCATGGCGGGTCAATTGCTGGGCCTGAGCGCGGCGGACATCCGCGAACTCATGCCGCAGATCGAGGCCTTTGCCGAAATCGGCGACTATATGGATCACCCGGTGCGCGTGTACTCCAGCGGCATGCAGATGCGCCTGGCCTTCAGTGTGGCCACGGCCAGGAGGCCGGACATCCTCATCATCGATGAGGCGCTCTCCGTGGGCGACGCCTATTTCCAGCACAAAAGTTTCGAGCGCATCCGCCAGTTTCGCAGGGACGGCACTACGCTGTTGATCGTTTCGCACGACAAGGCAGCCATCCAGTCCATCTGCGACCGTGCCATCCTGCTCAACGGCGGACGGATCGGCATGCAAGGCGAACCTGAAGCGGTTATGGACTACTACAACGCCCTGCTGGCAGAACGTGAAAACCAGACCGTGCACCAACAAGCTACCGAGGGCGGCAGGATGCAGACCATATCCGGCACGGGGGAGGCGACGGTTCGAAGCATTGCACTGTTCGACGAGAGCGGAAAGACCATCGAGGTTGTCGATGTCGGCCAGCCCGTCCGGCTAAGCATCGAGGTCAGGGTAAATGCGCCGGTTGATCGTTTGATCCTTGGCTATGGGATCAAGGACAGGTTCGGGCAAGTTGTCTACGGTACCAATACCGAACTGACGAAACAGCCCCTGCTCGATGTTATGGCCGGCCAAAGTTACCTCTTCGATATCGGGTTTTCCGCAAGTCTTGGTCCCGGCACCTATTCTGTTCAAACAGCTTTGGTCGGCTCGGACAGCCATTTGGTCAACAACTACGAATGGCGCGATCTGGCACTGGTATTCAGTGTGGTCAATCTGAGCAAGCCATTTTTCGCTGGCTGCGCCTGGATGAATCCCCATATCGATATATCCCCAACATGACTTTCATCTCCTACGCCCAAAATTTTGAAGACGTCATGCTTTGGCGCGCGCTCAAACATGTCACGCAAGGCTTTTACATCGACGTGGGGGCGGCAAGCCCCGATGAGGACTCCGTAACGAAGGCGTTTTATGACTCCGGTTGGCGAGGCATCAATGTTGAACCCAATCCGGCGTTTTACAGCCAACTCCAGGAGAGCCGTCCACATGACGTCAACCTTCGAGAAGCCGTGAGTGCGCGGGAAAGTGTCGCGACGATGAATTACGTTGTGGGTACGGGCCTATCCACACTGGACGATGCGATCGCGGAAAAGCATCAAAGTGAAGGCCGGCGCATTGAGCGGCAGGAGGTCAGCGTTATCACGCTTGAAATGTTATGGGATAAATTTCTTCCAGATAACAGGACCGTTCACTTCCTGAAACTGGACATTGAGGGACTGGAAGAAGCCGCCCTTCGGGGAAACAACTGGGTGAAGAATCGTCCGTGGATTGTTGTCGTGGAAGCGACCTTGCCACAGTCTCCGGTGGAATGCCATGCGGCCTGGGAACCGATACTCCTTGCGGCCAGTTATCGGCTCGCTTATTCGGACGGACTAAACCGGTTTTACGTAGCGCAGGAGCGCTCGGAATTGTTAGATGCGTTCAAATACCCGCCCAATGTTTTTGATGATTTCACGTCGATCCGCATCCATCGAGCCGAAGCCCGCGCCAGCACCGCCGAAGCCCGCGCTGGAATAGCCGAAGCTCAGTTGGCAGACATCCTGGGCAGCAAGACCTGGCAATTGACAGCACCGTTGCGGTGGGCAATCAGGCAGTTTCGTATGCTGCAGAAGATGTTTGGAAAAGTTTGATGGAAAAGACAATTCACACCATGGTTGTCGCATACCCTGCCTATGGCGTCGAGAATGTAGCCCGGTTTCCGAGATTCAAGCCATCTATCATCTTGGCGACTCAAAAGTCGGACCGATTAAAACGACCGCAAAGAATCTACTGCAGGGGGCAGAAACCCCTAACGAGTGCAGGGGATGAACGGTAATGGCAGGATTTATAGCGCTATCCAGGCGAGTTGTTGGCGGAATATCGCGACGCGGACTGTCTTTCATCCACAAGCACCCCAAACTTCAGCCATATATTCTGGCAATCATTCGTAGACTTGGGCTGTACCCCCTTGCGCGCGCCATCCGTGCGAGGCTGGCAGGCAGCAGAGGGAAACCATATGGCTTTACGCCCACAGATATCGCGCAACTTTCCTCGCGCGCACGGCAGATTCACTTCGAGCTAAAAACAGCCATGGAACGCCGCCTGAAAGGAAGAGACTGATGCGTATCGTCATCGATATGCAGGGCGCACAAACCGAAAGCCGCTTCCGGGGCATTGGCCGCTATACCGTGTCGCTGGCGCAGGCGATCGTACGCAACCGGGGCGAACACGAAATCATTCTTGCCTTAAGCGGACTATTTCCAGACAGCATTGAATCTATCCGCAATGCCTTCGACGGCATTTTGCCGCAGGAAAACATTCGGGTGTGGTACTGGCCCGAGATGGATCATCAACTTAACTCACTGGACACTTGGCGCTTGAGTGTGGCCGAACTAATTCGCGAAGCCTTCCTCGCCAGCCTGCAGCCGGACGTGGTACATATCTCCAGCCTATTTGAAGGATACGGTGATGAAGCGGTGACCAGTATCGGCAAATTTGCTTCCGGCATCCCGACGTCCATGTCGCTGTATGACCTGATTCCGCTGTTAAATCCCAAAACCTATCTCGAACCATCCCTAGCTTACACGCGGTACTACCATAACAAAGTCGAGCACCTGAAATGCGCTGGCCTGTGGTTGGCTATTTCTGAATCCTCCGCGCGCGAAGGACAAAATGCATTGGCGCTGCCAGCCGGTGCCATAGTCAATATTTCTACCGCCTGTGATGCTGTATTTCGCTGCATGGAAATTTCGGAACCGGATAAGCGGCGCTTACTTGCCCAATTTGGGATCAACCGGCCGTTCATCCTGTATTCTGGCGGTGCTGACGAGCGTAAAAACCTGCCTCGCTTGATTCTGGCTTACGCTCAGTTACCTGAACTGCTGCGCGAGGCGCACCAACTCGTGTTGGTTGGCAAGTTTCCTCACGTCGAAGTGGCCAAATTGCAGCAAATGGCCCAGTCGGCGGGTATTCATAAAGAGCAACTGCTATTTACCGGCTACGTGGTGGATGAAGAGCTGGCCATGCTTTACAACCTGTGTACCGTCTTCGTGCTCCCCTCTCTACACGAAGGGTTTGGCTTGCCCGCCCTGGAAGCAATGTCTTGCGGTGCGACTGTCATCGGAGCAAACACAACCAGCGTACCTGAGGTTATCGGCCGTCAAGATGCTCTTTTCGATCCGTACGATGAGACAGACATTTGTCGCAAGCTGGCTCAGGTGCTTGGCGACGCAACATTCCGCGCAGCATTGTCCGCACATGGGTTGGTACAGGCCAAAAAATTTTCTTGGGATGAGAGCGCGTTGAAAGCAATCGCAGCATTCGAGGAACTCTATTCAGCCGGACCGGCCTATTCGAAAGCCGGTGATCACGCGAGCATCTTGCCTGATCTGACCAATGCCGTTGCGGCGATAGTTCCAGCCAGCATATCTGATCGGGAGCTGCTCAACATTGCGCATGTCCTGAGCTGCATTCACACAGACAGCGCTCCCAGGCAATTGCTGGTCGATATTTCAGAGCTGGCTCAATACGATGCCGGGACAGGTGTTCAGCGTGTTACCCGAAGCATTCTGAACGAACTGCTGAAAGCGCCTCCAGAAGGTTATGTGGTCGAGCCAGTCTATGCGGTGGATAGGGAACCAGAATACCGCTACGCGCGCCGCTTCAGCGCGCGACTCCGGGGCGCGGCTAATGACCGGCACGATGAGCCGATCGACTTTCGCCCCGGTGACATTTTTCTGGGATTGGACTTGCAGCATTCCATTGCCATCCCCGCACGGAAAGAGTATTTGCACACCCTGAACAGGGTCGGGGTCAAGGCATTCTTTGTTGTCTACGATCTGATTCCGATTTTGATGCCGCACGTCTTTCCCTCCCCCATGCACACGGCCCACGAAGCATGGCTTGAAACTCTGACGGGCTTTGACGGGGCGGTGTGTATTTCACGTGCCGTCGCCGACGAATTGACCGAGTGGCAAGGAACGCTTAAACCCAAACGGCTACGCCCCTTCAAGGTTGGCTGGTTTCACCTCGGTGGCGATCTTGAGAATTCCGTTCCGACAAAAGGCTTGCCTAATGACTCCAAATACGTGCTTCAGGAACTTGCGCGTCGCCAGAGCTTTTTACTTGTTGGCACAGTCGAACCGCGCAAAGGGCAAGCACAGGTGCTCAGTGCTTTTGATCTGCTCTGGAAAGAGGAACACGACGCCAACCTCGTGATCGTCGGAAGGCGGGGGTGGATGGTAGATGATCTGGTTAAAAAACTGCGCTCTCACCCAGAACTCAATAGGCGACTCTTCTGGCTGGAAGGAATCAGCGATGAATACCTTGAGCAGATTTATGCCACCTCTACTTGCCTGATTGCGGCGTCTGAAGGCGAAGGCTTTGGCCTGCCACTCATCGAGGCCGCACAGCACAAACTCCCCATCATCGCTCGCGACATCCCGGTGTTTCGGGAGGTGGCCGGAGAACATGCCCATTATTTTAATGGCACGGCTCCCGGTGATCTCGCACAGTCAATCATCGGTTGGTTGCAGCTGTATGAAGCTTGCCGGCATCCCAAATCCGACAATTTGCCGTGGCTCACTTGGGAACAAAGTACACAACAATTGTTAAAACAAGTCCTGCCTCAAAGCCAGCCTGTAGAAGCGTCGACCTAAATCCACTCGCGCCGGAAAGCGTTGAGTACATTAAATGCGCATTTTTATCGATTGCACTTCCACCTTTTCCGCCGGAATCAACACCGGTATCGAACGGGTGGTGCGCAATATCGTCAAGCACGCGGTATCCGGGAGGCCATCTCTGGACGTGGAATGCCAAGCTGTCGTTCTAGCGGGTGATCACTACGTTCCTGTCGCGGCCATCGAATATGACGGTGAAAAACAGCGCGGCGTTGCATTGCGTTCGGCGGCTAACAAAGGCTATTCTCTTTTCGTCCGCAAGCTCGCCAGGCGATTACCTCGTGCCTGGCAACCTTTTCTAACGGGAAGCAAACACGAGCCCAGCCTGGCGCGGCTCATCGTTTCCCTGCTGCGCCCCTTGCAGCGAGTTTCACGCCATGTGAGGCCGACCAACCACAGGCTTTCGCACGCACGGCCCACGGTGCAGTTCCGGCAGGGAGATGTCCTGCTCCTTGCCGATTCCGTATGGAACTACGCTCCATGGGCCGCGGTACAGGCGGCCAAATCCGCCGGTGTGCACGTCGCAGCCATCGTCTACGACATCATTCCGGTTACCCACCCCCAGTTCTTCGCGCCATCCAGCCGGGGAAAATTTGCCGTGGCGCTGCCCTTGCTACTTCGGAACGCTGATACTTTTTTGTGCATCTCAGCCTACACCCAGGCGCAATTGCATGCTTACCATGCGGCGCAAGCCTACGCAGTGACCTTGGGTCCAAAGAGGTTCTGCAACTTCATGCTGGGCGTTGAACTTGACGGCCCCGCGACGGAAAGACAAGTCCGCACAAAGGTAAGTTCGGTGTTCAGCCCCGCTCGCCCCGTTTATCTGGTGGTGGGTACACTGGAGCCACGGAAAAACCATGCTTACCTGTTGCAGGTCTTTCGGGAACTATGGGACGCCGGAAACAACTCGACCCTGCTGATGATGGGACGAATTGGGTGGATGTGCGAAGAGCTTTTGGAAACGATCGAGCGCCACCCCAGGCTCGGGCGACAGCTCTTTTTCATGGATGACGTCAACGATACGGAACTGGGCTATTGTTATGCCCACGCACATGCCCTGTTATTTCCGTCTGTGGTGGAAGGCTTCGGGCTACCGATCATCGAGGCGCTGCGCAGAAACTTGCCAGTATTCGCCAGCGATATTCCCGTGTTTCGCGAAGTGGGCGGCGAATACCTTGCGTATTTCGACCTCGCAGCTCCGGCCTCCCTGGCCGGCCTCCTGCAGGAATACGAGGCAACCGGAATCTATCCCGCCCGCCCACCAGTGGATCTCAGTTGGCCGGACTGGTCGCAAAGTACAGAGGGACTACTAAGCCAGCTCGCAGCCATGTGCTCCTCCAAGGTTACACCTTGATTTGCTGCATCATTCTTGCGGCCATTCCCCGCATTCGCACCGTTGCAGTCCAGCCCAATTGACGCGCGGCTTTTTCCGGATTCCCCTGGCTCCAGGAAATATCAGTCGGGCGAAATAGCGCCCGGTCCGAATCCACATGTTCTTTCCAGTTCAAGCCCACCACCGCAAACGTTTCCGCAACAAAATCCTGCAGCGAATTTGCCTCTCCCGTGGCGATGATGTAATCGTCGGACTTATCTTTCTGCATCATGCGCCACATCGCATCGACGTACTCAGGCGCCCACCCCCAGTCGCGAACAATGTCCAGGCGACCGAGGGCCAATCTTTCCGTAGATCCCCTGGCTATTCGGTGCGCGGCATAAACAATTTTCTGCGTCACGAAGCGCTCTGGGCGTAACGGCGACTCGTGATTAAACAAAATTCCGTTGCAGGCAAACAGGCCATAAGCTTCGCGGTAATTGGAAACAAGCCAGTGAGCCGAAGCTTTCGCGACTGCATAAGGGCTGCGGGGGCGAAAGGGTGTGTCCTCTGTGGCGGCCTGCTGACCCAAATCGCCAAAACACTCGCTCGAACTGGCGTGGTAAAACTTGATGGGTTTGCTCAGGAAACGCATCGCTTCCAGAAGGTTCAACGTACCGGAACTGATGCTTTCCAGTGTTTCCGCCGGCTGGTCGAAAGACAGCCCCACCGAACTCTGGGCCGCGAGGAAGAACACTTCATCCGGATCACTTCGTTTCAGTGCGGACAGAACGCTTCGGAAATCGGTCGGCGCCATCGACAACAGATTGACCCGCTCTTTCACTCCCAGCGCGCGCAGATTGTTGAACGAGGACATCTGCGCATCCCGAGAGGTTCCCCACACCTGATAGCCTTTGGCCAGCAAGAGCTGGGTCAGGTATGCGCCATCTTGCCCTCCGATTCCACATATCAAAGCCTTTTTGGGATTGGCTGTCGTATTCATATCGTGCTCTCCATCAGTTCAAGCAAGGCTTCACCCTGGACATCCCGGATGCGCCGAGAAAGGCCTTGACCCCGCCGGCACCACGGCCGCCACCGGGGATATATCAATCTCCAGAACCTGGCGGGCCGCCTCCTTGGAAAGGTGCGCCGCTACATAAGCGTTCATCGCGTCACGCCGGGCCGACCAGGCATCTTCGTCGCAATACAGCCGGATCACGGCGTCCGCGAAATCACGCGGGATATCGTAAATATCCAGCACCGCGTCGGGCGCAGGCATTCCCTCCGCACCTATGCTTGTCGTCACCAGTGGGATCCGCTGGAATAGCGCCTCCACGACCTTCCCCTTGACGCCGGCACCGAAGCGCAGCGGGGCAACCGCCAGCCTTGAGGTCTGGTAAAACAGCTCCAAGCGTTCTTCAGAGACGGCCCCACCGACGAAGATTCCATTTCCCGCAAGGGCACGGATTTCAGCGGGCGGTTCACGGCCCACGATATGCCACTCAATGTCTGGCAATGCCTGGCGCACAAGAGGAAACACTTCCTTCGCAAACCATGAGACGGCATCCCGATTGGGCTGATGGGCGAACCCCCCGACGAATAGAAGGCCGGTACGCTGTGCGTAAGGCAATGCGGAAGCCGGAACAATATGCACAGGAAAGAGTGGCACGGTACGTACGACCGCTGTGGTGTTCCAGGCAGAAGCCGCTCGCGCCTCATCGTCGGAGAAAAAGTATGCCGCGTCTACCTGGGAGACGATGTTTTTTTCTATACCTTCCCAATAGTCGGCTTCATGACGATGGAACGCGTCGCCACTCAATTCGTAATGGCGTGCCTCTCTCAGGAAGCGCAGATCGTGCGCGAAATAGAGAACCTTCATGCCCGCCACTTTTTTGACGGTCACCAGATAACGCCTTGCCACGTTCGGCCTGTGCAGAACGACGTGGGTGATCTGGCCGGCCCTGTCCCGCAGCCAGCGCTTCCATTGACCGCAACGCAAGCCGGGACCTATGAGCAACTTCACGCCCAGGCCTTCGAGGACGCTGGCGTATGGCTCCCGCCGCATTTGATCATTGGGCATGAAGAACACCTGATGCCCCATTTCACGCAACGTCTGCAGATAGAGAAAGCTGGATCGTCCTCCAGCATCACGATCGTACTGGGGAAGCGTGGCATCAATGACCAGCAGGGTGGCTCTATCTGGGGTGCTCCCTGTCGACACGCCCTGGGTCAATCCGCCAGGAGGCTGTAGATTTTCCTCGGTGGAAAGTTCCGCAAGAATGGCTTCGGTCCCGCGGCGGCGCCAGGCGCGCCAGAACCGGTGGAGGCCCCGGTAATCCAGCAGGGCTTCAATAAAACGGCAGGGGTCGGCGCGCAGGGCTTCAAGCATATTTGGACCTGTTAGCCAATGCGCGGAATCCCATGGCGTAGCAACAGACGCAATTTGTGCGGGCACCAGGTAAAAGGATCAATGAAAGTCCGCCAGGATATCGCCCTGCCAGCCAGGATCTGGCGTCGAAACCGGAAAAGGTCTTTTCGCTCGCTCCAAAGGCTTTGCAGGCAAGCCGCATAAATCTCCCGGAACGCCCGCCATTGTCCCTTGAGCAAACTAAGGACAAAACCCTCAACCAGCAACAAGACAAGATGTATTGGAAAGACCAACTGAAGTAGAGGTGCCGGGTAAGTCAATACCATGACGAAGCACTTGTTGCGCTCCGACAAGGCGCGACGCCGGAAGGTTGTGGCAAGCCGGTTTTCAACCACCCGATTCCCGCCAAAACTCTTTCCCTGCCAATGACGGTAGCCGGAAGTTGCCACGGCCCTGACCGCGTGTCCTGCCAGGCGCGCCCGGCAGCAAAGGTACAAGTCTTCGCCAATACTGCCGAACCACTCCGGAAATCCACCCAGTTCATCCCACAGCGCTCTTGGCACCCATAAGCACGCGCCTATAACCATGCCGACTTCATTGCGATTCGGGTCCAGGTTTGGAACCGGATTGAGAAAGGGATCAAGCAGGCTGCCTATATCGACAAGTTCACCGCTCCCGGCGTCATACTGAGGCAGCCCAAGGATGGCGAGCCCGCCAATCCGGTCGGCCTCCAGCAGAAGCGCTTGCAAGGCGTCGGGGTAGAGTGCCGCATCATTGTTGAGCAGCAGCAGATATTTTCCCTTGGCCTCGGCCGCCATACGGTTGTTGGCGATGCAGAAACCGACATTGCTCTCGCTCACGATCAGCCTGGCACTGGGGTAGCGACCGCGAATATAGGCTACCGATCCGTCGCTGGAGGCATCATCATGAACGAGAATTTCCAGAGAGATATCGCCTTCTTGTTCTAAGACTGATCGCAGGCAATCGTCGATGACCTCCATGCCGTTGTAGTTGGCAATACACACGGAGATGATGGGCTTGGTATCGCTCATACCTGCTGCAGCCAATCCTGGGTGCCCTCAACACCGTCCGGCGGCAAACGCACGCTATCACCCTTCATGGCTTGCGCTCCAGTAGATCTTTATAGGCGGTGGCATAGCGATCGGCACAGGTGTCCCAAGTGCCTATCGACTCTTTTATCCAGCTGCGGGCCGCTTGTCCAGTCATCCGGTTTTGCAGAGGCTCTTCCAGCCAATCGAGGCCCCGGCTAAGTTCGTCACGGCCGGCCGCAAGCCAGCCCGTAACGCCGTGCTGCATCATGTCGCGGTGGGCCGGCAGGTCGGAGGCGAGAACCGGCAGGCCTGCGGCCATGGCCTCCAGCATCACCTGCGGCCGCCCCTCGTCGTGGCGGCTCAGGGTGATCAGCCCGCAGGCTTGAGGGAACCAGTTTTCCAGCAGATCCGCCGGATGTGTGGGGCCGTGGTACCGCACCCAGGAGGGTAGCTCGAGCGTTTCCTGCATCGGCCCGAACAGGTGGAGTTGCCTTGTCTCTCCGAATAACCCTTCACCCCAAGTGAACAGATCGCCTATCTTGTTGTGGGTGAGACGAGTCACTGCCAACCAGTGCCGCGCGTGATCTGCCGGCGGATGGCGTACGACCTGAAACCAGGGATCGTCGACCCCAAAAGCGATCGGGCGAATTTCGGCGAGATCGCCAAATGCCTGCTCCAGCTCAGGTCGCATCCAGTCGGCATTGGGGGCGAGGATTGCGCGTCGCTGCCGGAGCACGGCGCGTAACAAAGACGTCATGCCGGGCAGGCGCACCAAGCCAAAATCACTTCCCAGCACCGTGATCAGCGCTGGCGTCGTCGTGCCCCACAAAGGCAATGCATTTTGAAGCCAGTTGACATGGACCACGTCCGCCGGGTGGTGCCGGTAAGCGCGCCGCAGGCGCGCCAGCAAGGCCACGATGGTTTTAGCGGCCAGCGTCTTGCGGGTACGCAGCAGGTGCGCGATTCCGCCTTGCTGCGACAGGCGCCCAAGCCAGAGTGCATCAGCTGCCGTGGTCGCAGCACTCACGCCGACAGGTAATTCACCGGGTGGAGCCCACAGCGAAAGACTGATATCACCGCGCCGCGCCAGCGCGGCAACCTGATTGGCAATAAAGCGGCCGCGCCAGTCCCGAGGAGTTTCCGGGTAGGAGGTGCTGCTCATCAGTATGTTCAAGCTATGTCTTCCAGGTCGGGACTACTCAGCGTATATCGACGGCATGGCCTTTCCAACAGGCCGCAACAGCCGCCATTGCGGGTTCTGCGCCAGGCATTCGGCGGCCCAACCCGGCAATGCGACGGCGCCTATGAATAGCATGCCTCCATCCGGCACATCCTTCCAGGATACACAGCCATTACTCGGTGAATACGCCTTGGCCCCGGTCAGGTAACGCAGATAAAGAGCGCGATAGTCGGTCAGCACGACGGTGGACGAATTGACAGAGCCGATACTTTCCCTCATGGCCAGACTGGTGCGTGTGGTGTCGCGAAGGTCCCTGAATCCAAGGCCGAAGTTGGAACGCCAGCGAGGCACCCCGTCTGCGGCGTAATTTTTGTGCACCCTCTGTGCCTGCTCAAAGCCGGCGTTGACCAGCAGGCCAAGCAGCAAGGCCATCAATACCTTGCGGGTTTCCGGTAAACGATCCGAGTACGCGGAACTCACGGCCGGCGCCATGGCCAGAAGCAGAAAAGGAAACCCCACGGCCAGCATGCGCAGATCCAGGTCGACGGTGACCTGGACTTTCCTGGCGTAAAGCAGGAAGACAAGGTAGCCGGCCAGCCAGACGAGAGGCAGCCAGATTTCCGGGGGGCGAAGCCACCGAATACCGCTGCGGCGAAACGCCTTGTAGGCTACAAAAGCGGCCGCGATGAGGATCGGAAGCTCCAGGTTCGCACGCAGCACCATGCTGAACGAGAAAAAAGAATGCTCAAACAGATCGACGATGGTCGCCATATCTTCAAACAACCTGTCCATCCGGGTCACGCCTCCGCGGTCTGAGCCCGAAATGTTGCCGGTCAGCTGCCAGTTGCGAAGCCACAGCGGGAATGCCACGGCGGCGCCCAGAAGCATGGCGCCGGCCGCATGCGTAATCCGCTTGCCCAAGGCTGAACCCGACGCCACGAGAACCGAAAATCCCAACAAGGGCAGGAAAACCGCTCCCGCGTATCGAACCCAGTTGCTGCCTCCTATGAGGACGGCAGCGGCGGCCAGCCAGATGAATTTCTCCTGCGAAATCCGGTATTTCCAGAAAGCGGCATAGGCCAGCAGCAAAACTGGAATAAACAGGGTCTCGCTCCAGGCATGGCCGTACACGATCATGCTCATCGGCGTAAACGCATTCACAACCGCCATGATGCCGGCGACGCTCGCGCTGCCGGTGACCATCCGGCAAACCCAGAAAACGGACAGACTGGTGACCATCAGCAACAGCGGATTCAGCAGGGAAGAGACCTTGTCGATATCGCCGCCCCCCAGGTTCAGGGTGGCGGCCCATAGCGCCGGATAGGCAGGCGGCCAGTTAACCAGGGGCAGGAGTTCAGGCACCGGCGAATACACGTTGCTGGCCTGCATCGGATGCCCCGCCAGAAACTGGAGTGCCGCGTCCCGGTAAGTCAATGAATCCATCGTATAGGCGACCCGTCCGCCCGTTGCATAGTGCATCAGTCCCCATGCGATCGCCAACGCGACCAGGACGATGAAGGCCGCCTTCATGGCCGAGAGCGATTCTCCAAGGCCGGCGGCGGCAGGGGCGCCTTGCTCCGCTGCAGCGTCATTCACTTTCATGGCCCCCGGTATCTATATTTTTATAGTGCAAGGCGGATATCTGCTCTGAAACAATGCCGATCAGGAAGGTAAAGACGGCGGAAATGAACAGCAAGGCACTCATGTTGGTAAACCGGCCGGCAGTCAGGTAGGTATACAAATAGTAGGCAATGCCTGTTAAAAAGAAGCCCGCACTGATGGGGAGAAAAAGCTTTTGCGGGGAAAACAGCGTGCCGATCTTGATGATGATCAGCAGGAAACGCAAGCCGTCACGCAAGGGATGAATGTGGCTGGCGCCGTTGGCCCTGCGGGGCGAGTGAATCGGGACATAGGCCACGCCGTAACCGGCCCGAAAGAAACTCATGGTGATCGTCGTCGGATACGAAAACCCGTTCGGCAAGAGGTACAGGAACTGGCGAAACCGGGATGCGTGCACGACCCTGAACCCCGAAGTCAAGTCGGCGATCGGCTGCATCACCATCCAGCTCGCGAAACGGCTGAAAATGTCATTGGCGACGGCGCGATGAAGGCCGGCTTGCGAGCCTGTCTGCCGCGCCCCTACAACCATGTCGTAGCCTTCCTGGAATTTTTCGATCAGGACAGGAACGTCTTCGGGCTTGTGCTGGCCGTCGCCGTCCATGAAAACAATCACCTCGCCCTGCGCCGCGCGAGTTCCGGTCTTGATCGCCGCGCCATTGCCCTTGGGGTAGGGATGCCTCAGGTGTTTGACCCTTGATTCAGCACACACAGCGGCCGTATCGTCGATGGAGCCGTCATCGACAACCAGTATTTCCGCGTCGGGCAGGAGGGCCACAAGGCGAGGCAGGATACCGCGCAGGTTTGCCGCCTCGTTCCTGGCGGGAATCACGATAGAGACTTTGACTGGGTGGATCATGGAAACCTTGAGCAATTCGCGCCAGTGCCGTGTGATGTTACTTTGCAGCGAGCAATTCGTTGAGCGTCTGGCGTTCGTCCGCCGATAGATTTTCGCCCTGCAGTTCGCGCAGCAGGCGCAGTGCCTGCTCCCGCTCTCCTGAAATCAACACCAGCTGCGCCCATTTGAGCCGATTGCTCGGATTGCCCGGGTTCAACGCGAGCGACTGTCCCAGTGCGCTGCGGGCCGCCGGCAGGTCGCGTTCGTGCAGCCACAGATAGTCTGCGTGCCAGGAATGCAGGAAGGCCTGCACATAAGGAGAAACACCGGGATTGGCGATAGCGGAGGCAAACAGACTGTCTACCTCCGGCCTGCTCACGCATGCCGTGCCATCAATGGCCATTAACTTCAGACTGTACAGCACGCTTCTGTCGCCCGGCGCAAAGCGTGTTTGACGCAAACGGCGAGACAATTCGTCGAATGCGGCCTGGTTTAGCGCTTTTGTTGCCTTGCAGTCCAGCTGGATCAATCCGAGCAAGCTCATCTTGAACTCCGGGTTCACCCCGCTGGCGGCTTCATAGTGGGCGCGGGCAAGGGTATAAATCCGCGAGTTGGGCGTGGCGGAATCCAACAAGTTCGAGAGCGCAATTCCTGCCTCATGGCGAGCCTGGGCCGACGCCGGATGGTGCTGCGCTTCAACTTGGGTGCGCCGCAGGTCCTCGCCGAACTGGTTCGCCCGCAATCCGGTGACAAAAGAAGAATAGACCAGGGCTGTACCCGCAAGTGCAATACCCACCGGCCGGTACCGCCGATCCTCCAGCGAGCGCGCCAGCGCGCAACCGGCTACCAGCAAAACGCCGAGGAGAGGAAGGTAGTTCCGGTGCTCGTGGGCGAGTTCCAGCGGCAACACGGTGGACTCAAGGGCATGGCCGATCAGGAACCAAGCGATGCCGAAAGCTGCGAGGGGCGCGCTTTTTCGCAGCCGCCAGGTAAGCCACACCAAGCCGCCGAGCCCGAGCATCGCGGGCAAGGTTGTCCACGGCGAAAAGAGACCGGTGGAAATAGCAATATCGTCGTGATACAGGCCAAAAGCGTCAATACGCGGCGCAACCATCAGGCCGAGATAAAACCAAAGTATCCGGCCCTCCGTCATCAGACGCTCGAGGAGCGAGAACGGGCGAAGATCATAGCCGGCCCACAACCATTGCGATCGGCCAAGCAATACGTACACTGCACCGGCGATCAGAATAAGGCCCACCAAGGCAACAAAACCGCGGGCAAAACGGTCCAGCCCGCCGGATGCGGCTCTGCGCAGGATCGCCTCCCAGGCGAGCACGAATAAGGGAAAAAGCGCACCCGTTTCCTTGCTGAGAAAAGACAATGGCCACAGAACAACCCATGCCAATGCCATCCACATGGCACCGGTCCGACCGCCTTGTTGCCGTCCACGCATATGAAGCAGCAATGCAGCGAGAAGAAAGAAGGCCGACAAGCTCGCCATGCGCTGCACAACATGCAAGACGGCAAGAAGCTGGATAGGCTGCAACAGCCATGAGGCGGCCACAAAACCGGACGCAATCAGCGCATTGTCCTGCTTTGCCGGGGGTATCGCCGCAGTCAGGAAGCGGAGCGCCAGGCTGAACACCAGGAACCCACAAGCGAGGTGAATCGCGAGATTGGTCGCCTTGAAGAAAAAGGGATCGAAGCCGCTGAAATAGTAGTTGAGCGCAAAACTAAACTGGGCTACCGGCCGCCCAGAAGGGCCCGCGCCGCCACTCACGAAAGCTTGATGGATCGATTCGAGCGATAGCTTTTCGAGTCGCACGCCTTGTGCAAAAAGAATGCTGGGCCCGTCATCGAAGAAAAATCCCCCCTGCAAACCCGGCCAGTAGATGGCAACAAAAAACGCGCCCGTAAGAAACGCGGCCAATGCAAGGATGTACGGTATTCGCATAAAAGGGAAGCAAAGAAAAAGCCCCTTGGCGAGAAGGCCAAGGGGCTTTTTTGACAGTTCAATCGATCAGAAGTCTTTGCAAGAACTTGGCAGGTACTTGGCGTCCACAGCGCTTTGGCCGCCGCCGCATGTCCACAGCACTTGGCCCGTATCCGTGTTAGGACTACCGCGCAACACAACCTGTTTGCCCGAAGCGCCAGCTGGCAGGCCAGCATTGGTTTTCGTCAACACGATGATGTCACCCTGAGAAGCCGTCCCCGTATATGTAACGGATGCGACATACTTAGTTGCCTGATCCTGCACGCCCATAGACGCTTGCGTAAGCGTCAAGGTGTTTCTCTGCGCATAGGTTTCCGCGACAGCCGTACGGCCGGAAGAACCAGCCAAGATAACTTCGGACATTTTGGCGCGAACCATGTAATCCTGGTACGCAGGCAGGGCCACAGCGGCCAAGATACCAATGATCGCGACAACAATCATCAATTCAATCAGGGTAAAACCCTGCTGGAGAGAACGCTTCATGAATAACTCCTTAAATGGGAAACAATAAAACTACAAGGCTTTCAGACCGAGCAGTTTCCATGCCAGCAGCGTCTGTCCCTGTTGGCTCGTATTTCCCCGCGCGAAAACCACTGAGATTTGAATTTTTAATCCGGTTCTTGTCATTTTGAGCTGTTTTTTATGACATTTTTGTCACGTCCTCGCCCACATGTTCGAGCAGGTCTTACCCAATTTTCTGGATTACCCATGTCGTCATCTCATCGGCATAATCTGCCGCAATTCCGGCATCTAGAAGCGCCCACTTAAAAACGTTTCCGAGTTGGGCTTTTTTGTAGGTGTTCAATTTATGCTGCGCTTTGAATTGAACAATCTGGACCACCATTTTTTCCAAGACGTAATCGACTTTTTTGGCAAACTCCTTGTCTCCCCGTTGTGATGCCTTGGGGATTCTTTCCAGGAAAAATTGCGCAAGAGACGCGCCAAATTTTTTCGCCTCGCCGGCGTCAAACCAAGCCAATGCCATACTGATCCCTGATAGTGTTGCTCGTGCGCCAATTATAGAATCAGCGGGGTTTCGTAACCCTCCAGCCAGACCCAGACTATCGAACTGGTGTTTCATCACCCAATCTCCGGCCATTCTCAATGGCCAATTCAATAGGTTAGCAATGGGACTTTTTGACCGATTGGTACAGCGCAAAAGCAGCACCTCCGAGCCCGGTGTTGATATGGCTCTTAATAATTCACTGGAAGCCGAACGCTGGTTGGAAAAAGGCATGCTGCTGGAACAGCAAGGCGAACTGGACGAGGCCTTGAACTGCTATCAATCGGCCATTGAACTGATGCCTACGCTCGCGCGAGCCCACTTCAACTACGGCAACATTCTGCTGGACCGCGGCGATGCGCAAACCGCGTTGGATGCTTACAGGCAGGCCATCCGGTACAAACCGGATTCGGCCGCAACTCATTTCAACATGGGCAACGCCCATCTGCGCTTGGCAGCGCCTGAAGCCGCCCTCGCAGCCTACCGACAGGCGCTCGCGCTAAAGCCGGATTTTGCGGATGCCCGAGCAGCACTTGAGATGGTGCTTGAGGTAGGGCCAGGTTATGCTGAAACTTGGTTCGAACAAGGCCTTGCCCAGCAGGATCTGGAGCAATTTGACCGCGCCAAGGAACTCTATCGTCAAGCCATTGCCATAAAGCCTGACCATATAGCCGCCTGCAACAATCTTGGCGGCATACTGCTTCGAGAACAGCAATTCGACCAAGCGGTGTCGTATTTTCGGCGTGCCGCGGAAGCGGACCCCGGCAATGCCGCAGCCCAGATGAATTTGGGTGATGCTTTGTGGGCGCTTAAGAAGAAAGAGGAAGCAATTGCCCGCTACCGCCGGGCACTGGAAATTGCGCCCGATTATGCGGCGGCATGGGTTCGACTCGGCAATATTCAAGGAGACCAAGGCCAGCATAGCGACGCCGTCGCCAGTTATCTCCGCGCATTGGAAAGCGAGCCCGACAACGCCGAGGCCAACCTGAATCAAGCCTTCGCCCTGCTAGAACTTGGACAACTTGATTCGGCGGAACAGTGCCTGCGCCGCACCCTTGAGATTGAACCTGGCTCTGCGGAGGCTCACAATGGGTTGGGCCTCACCATGAAAAAGCGCCACGAAATGGACGCCGCTTTACTCTGCTTCCAAAAGGCTTTGTCTCTTCGACCCAAGTTTTCAGCCGTCCACAGCAACATAGGAAGCGTATTGCAAGCTATTGGGCAGAATGATGCTGCCGCACAAAGTTATCAGCGGGCTCTGGACGTCGACCCCGACTCCGCAATCGCGCACTCCAATCACGGTAGCGTGCTGCACAGTCTCGGAAAAGTCGACCAGGCTGAGGCAAGCTGTCGACGGGCACTGGAGATCGACCCCCAGCTTGCGGAGGCCCATAACAACCTCGGCGTAATTTTTAGTCGCACCAACAGGCTCGCCGAGTCCATCGCGAGTTTTGAGCGCGCCATCAAGGCCAACGGGAATTACGCTCATGCTTATGCCAACTTAGGGGGCGTTCAGAAAGATATCGGTCGCCTTGCGGAGGCATTGGACACCTTGCGACAGGCGCTTGAAATTGATCCCAATAACGTCATAACGCACAACAATCTGCTGTTCACTTTTAACTATGTGGCCAACTTGCCTCCCGAACAATTGCTGTCGGATGCGAAACGTTTTGGCGAAGTAGCCGCACGCCTTGCACAACCCCGCACGCATTGGAAAAACCCAACCGATCCCCATCGGGTGTTGCGTGTGGGCTTTGTGTCCGGTGATCTCGGCGATCATCCGGTGGGATTTTTTCTTGATGGCGTGTTAGCAGCGCTAACTTCTCGCCCTGGCGGCACGCTGGAATTGTTCGCCTATCCCACCTTTACCTGCGACGATGAGACAAGCGAGCGACTGCGCGCTTGCTGCAAAGGCTGGCATCCGGCAACCGGCCTTTCAGACAAAGCCTTGGCGCAACGCATCACGGATGACAGAATTGACATCCTCATTGACCTGTCTGGGCATACGGCGCACAACCGCCTGCCAATGTTCGCCTGGAAGCCGGCACCCGTGCAACTCACCTGGCTTGGTTATTTGGCGACCACGGGCCTGAGCACCATCGACTACCTTATCGCGGACGCATGGACCCTGCCAAAAGACCGGGAGGCCTATTTCACCGAAAAAATTTGGCGTTTGCCTGAGAGCTATATCTGCTTCACGCCACCTGCAAACAATGCCCTGCCCGGGCCGCTTCCGGCTAACAACAACGGCTACGTCACCTTCGGCTGCTGCAACAATTTGTCCAAAATGAATGGCGACGTGGTAGCGCTTTGGTCGCGCGTACTTCACGCAGTTCCACACAGCCGCTTGCTCCTCAAGTCCACGCAGCTTCACGAAGCTTTTGTGCGGCAAAAGGTGCTTGACCGGTTTGGCATTCACGGCATCGGGCCTGATCGGCTGATCTTAAAAGCTTATGTCCCGCGCGGCGAACACTTGCTGACGTATTGCGAAATGGACATTGCACTCGATCCGTTTCCCTATCCCGGCATCACCACCAGTGTCGAGAGCCTGTGGATGGGTGTGCCGGTCTTAACTCTGGCCGGTGAATCCTTTTTATCGCGCCAAGGCGTAGGCCTGCTAATGAACGCCGGTTTGCCCGAATGGGTGGCCGCCAACCCGGACGACTATGTCGCCCGGGCGAAAGCGCATGCCGGTGATCTGCAAGCCTTGGCAAGGCTACGAAGCAGGCTGCGCAGCGAGGTACTGGCCTCCCCGATCTTCGACGCGCCGCGCTTTGCAGGTAACTTCGAAACTGCCTTGCGCGACATGTGGCACAAATGGTGTAGCCGGGATCGTGAACTCCATCTCCGGGATAGAGAGGGAAATGGGACTGCTTGACCGCCTTTTGAAAACGAAGTCTGGGCATGTCAGCGATACCAAAATTGCGACAGCTGCAGGCCCGAGCGAAGCGGAACGCCTTCTAGAGGAGGGCGTCACACTTGAGGCTAGAGGACAGCCAGAAGAAGCGTTGAATCGTTACGAAGTGGCAATCGGCCTGAAACCCGAACTGGCACGCGCCCACTTCAACCGGGGCAACATTTTGCTGGACAAGGGCGACGCCGCAGGCGCACTGGCCGCCTACGAACAGGCCGTAACATATAAACCGGACTCGGCCGCTGCCTATTACAATATAGGCAGTGCTCACCTGCACCTGGGAAACGCCCGCGAAGCGATCGCCGCCTGCCGCCAGGCCATTACTTTGAAACCTGATTTCGCCGACGCCCACGTCAGTCTCAACATGGCCCTCGGAAGCGAGTCGCGGGATCTCGGCAAGTTCGATGAAGCTGAAGCAAGCTATCGCCGCGCGCTGGAGATCAACCCGCGGCTTGCTGAAGCCCATCATAGTCTCGGCATACTTTTCGGCCTTACCAACCGAGTCGCCGAGTCCGTCGCGAGCTTTGAGCAGGCCCTCAGGACCAAGGGTGACTATGCCGAAGCACACACCAGCCTGCTGTTCTTTTATAACTACGTGGCCGACCTGGCCGCAGAACAGTTGCTGAGGGACGCGAGACGGTTTGGCGAAGTCGCCGCACGTCTGGCACAGCCTTACACGCGATGGAAAACCTCACCCGATCCTCTGCGAGTGTTACGTGTGGGTTTTGTATCTGGCGACCTTAGAGACCATCCAGTGGGATGTTTTCTGGAGGGTGTGCTGGCGGCGCTGACATCCCGCACTGAAAGCCGGCTGGAGTTGTTCGCCTACCCCACCTTTACCTGCGACGACGAGACAAGCGCGAGGCTGCGCGCTTGCTGCAAGGACTGGTATTCGGCGGTCGGCCTTTCAGATGAAACTCTGGCGAGACGCATCACGGAGGACGGCATTGACATCCTGATTGACCTGTCCGGGCATACGGCGCACAACCGGCTGACAATGTTCGCCTGGAAGCCAGCGCCTGTGCAACTAACCTGGCTTGGTTATCTTGCAACCACGGGCCTGGCGGCCATCGATTACGTTATTGCGGACGAATGGACCCTGCCAAAAGACCAAGAGGCTTATTTCACTGAAAAGGTTTGGCGCTTGCCTGAGAGCTATATCTGCTTCACCCCACCGCTACATGAGGCGCTGCCTGGGCCGCTTCCGGCCATCGGCAACGGCTACATTACTTTCGGAAGTTGCAACAATTTGACCAAGATGAACGACGACGTCGTGGCTCTTTGGGCGCGGGTACTGCACACAATACCCAACAGTCGCCTGCTCCTGAAGTCGAAGCAACTTCAGGCGGTCTTTATGCGACAGAATGTGGTTAACCGGTTTGGTGTTCATGGCATTGACGCGGAACGGCTGATATTAAAAGCCCATGTTTCACGCGGCGAATACTTGATGACGTATTGCGAGATCGACATCGCGCTGGATCCGTTTCCCTATCCCGGCATCACCACCAGTGTTGAGAGCCTTTGGATGGGTGTGCCAGTTTTAACGCTGTCCGGCGAGCAGTTCTTATCGCGCCAGGGCGTCGGCCTGCTGATGAATGCCGGCCTGCCCGACTGGATCGCGACCGATACCGACGATTACCTGGCCCGGGCGGTATCGCATGCCAGCGACCT
>Ga0136846_1215878_pt1 | contig 28519 bp, 23 predicted proteins | sample HopSoiMetagenom2_FD_96841 | JGI IMG/M metagenome (GOLD analysis project Ga0136846, IMG submission 96841) | Grasslands soil microbial communities from Hopland, California, USA - 2 Assembly 2016 (version 4) | ecosystem: Environmental > Terrestrial > Soil > Grasslands | place: USA: Hopland... | reverse complement strand
TCGCGATGATCGTGCGCACGCGCGGTGAGCACCTCGGCGTGCAGCACGGCCTCAACATCAAGGAGATCACACGCACGTCGCGGCTGGTCTCGATGACCACCGGCTACAGCGTCCAGCCGAACAAGGCGGTGGTCGGGGCCAGCGCGTTCGCGCACGAGAGCGGCATCCACCAGCACGGCGTGCTGGCCAACCGCGCGACCTACGAGATCATGGACCCGCTCGAGGTCGGGCTGGAAGGCAATCAGCTGGTGCTCGGCAAGCACAGCGGCCGGCACGCCTTCGTCGACGCGCTCGACAAGTTAGGGATCACGCTCGACGACGGCGCGCTGAACCGAGCGTTCACGCGGTTCAAGGACCTCGCCGACCGCAAGGTGCAGCTGACCGATCAGGACCTCTCGGCGATCGTCGCCGAAGAGCTCGGCGCGGCGGACGAGGACGTCTTCCTTCTCGAATCGGTGGTCGTCGGCGGCGGGACGCACCTGCAGCCGAGGGCCACCGTGCATCTGCGCAAGGGTGACGAGACGGTCGAGGAGTCGGCGATCGGCGACGGGCTGATCGACGCCGCGATGGGCGCGATCTCGCGGGCTGCGGGTGTCGAGGCACGCCTGGCGAGCTTCCAGGTCTCGGCGGTCACCGGCGGCACCGACGCGCTCGGCGACGTCGTCGTGCAGGTGGACGTCGATGGACGCCGGGTCACCGGGCGCGGAGTCGCGACCGACGTGGTCGAGGCGAGCGCGCGCGCGTACCTCGCCGCGGTCAACCGCGCGATCGCGGTCGCAGCCAAGGATGAGGATCAGACGAACGAGGTCACGCCGTGACCCACCGGATCGGCGTGATCCGCGGGGACGGCACGGGTCCCGAAGTGGTCGGCGAGGGCCTCAAGGTGCTCGAGGCCGTCCGCGAGGGCTTCGACGTCGACCTCGTGGATCTCGATCTCGGCGCCGACCGGTACCTTCGGACCGGCGAGGTGCTGCCGGACGGGGAGCTCGAGGACCTCGGCGCCTGCGACGCGATCTTCCTCGGTGCGGTGGGCGATCCGCGGGTGCGGCCCGGGATCCTCGAGCGCGACCTGCTTCTCAAGATCCGGTTCGGGCTCGATCAATGGGTGAATCTCCGGCCGGTCGTGCGCTATCCCGGCGTGCAGACGCTCGTACCGAGCCATACCGAGGAGGACGTCGACCTGGTCGTCGTCCGCGAGAACTCGGAAGGGCTGTACACCGGCGCGGGTGGCTTCCACCGGAAGGGGACGCCCCACGAGGTCGCGGTTCAGGAATCCATCAACACGCGCCACGGGGTCGAGCGGATCGTGCGCTACGCGTTCGAGCTCGCGGCCTCGCCGTCGCGCCGGCACAGGCTCACGCTCGTGCACAAGACCAACGTGCTGACGTTCGCCGGCGATCTGTACCAGCGGGTGGTCGATGAGCTGGGCAGCGAGTTCCCGGGCGTCGAGACCGATTACGTGCACGTCGACGCGGCGTGCATCTACTTCCTGGACTCGCCGTCGCGGTTCGACGTGATCGTCACCGACAACATGTTCGGCGACATCATCACCGACCTCGGGGCGATGATCCAAGGCGGGATGGGCCTCGCCGCGGGCGGCAACATCAATCCCGACGGCGTGTCGATGTTCGAGCCGATCGGAGGCACCGCGCCGAGCGAAACCGGCAAGGGCACGATCAACCCGCTCGCGGCGATCGGCGCGATGGAGATGCTGCTCCGCCAGCTCGGCGAGACCGAGGCGGCCGAGCGCGTCGACCGGGGGATCCGGCACGCCACCGGCACCATGAAGAGCATGCGCGCCGGCGAGATGGGGTTTACCACGGTCGAGGTCGGCGACCTCGTCGTCGAGGGGGCGGCGTGAGCGACGCCCGCCCGGTAACGGTCGAGCTCTACGACACGACGCTTCGCGACGGTGCGCAGCAGGCAGACCTGTCGTACACGGTCGAGGACCGTCTGCGGATCCTGCACCGGCTCGACCAGGTCGGGTTCCCGTACATCGAGGGTGGGTGGCCGGGCGCCAACCCGCGCGACACGGAGTTCTTCCGGCTCGCGACCAAGGAGACGCTCGACCACGCGCAGCTGACGGCGTTCGGCATGACGCGGCGCGCCGGTGAGCGCGCGGAGGATTCAGGCGTGCTGCGCGATCTGCTCGACGCGGGCACCGAGGTCGTGTGCCTGGTGGGAAAGGCGTGGGATCTCCACGTCACCGAGGCGCTGCGCACCGACCTCGACGAGGGCGTCGCCATGGTGCGCGACTCAGTAGCGTTCCTGCGGGCGCAGGGCCGCCGCGTCTTCTTCGACGCGGAGCACTTCTTCGACGGCTATCAGAGCGATCCGATGTTCGCGATGGCGGTCGTCGCGGCCGCCGAGGAGGCCGGCGCCGAGCGCCTCGTCCTGTGCGACACGAATGGCGGGATGTTGCCGTTCGACGTCGCGCGCATCGTCAAGGTCGTGCGCAACCAGGCGAGCGCGCCGCTCGGGATCCACGTGCACAACGACGCGGGGTGTGCCGTCGCGAACTCCCTAGTGGCGGTCGACGCGGGCGTGCTCCAGGTGCAGGGCACCGTCAACGGCTACGGCGAGCGAACCGGGAACGCCGACATCGTGCCGATCGCCGCCAACCTCGCGCTCAAGCTCGGCGTCACCGACGTCCTGCCCGAGGGGTCCGTCGCGCACCTAACCGAGTTGGCGCACTACGTCGCCGAGGTCGCGAACCTGTCTCCCGAGGCGCGGCAGCCGTACGCCGGCCGATACGCGTTCACGCACAAGGCCGGCCTCCACACCAGCGGGGTCGCGCGCGTTTCCCGCGCGTACGAGCACGTCGAGCCGGACGCTGTGGGCAATCGCCGCAATATCGTCGCGTCGGACTACAGCGGCGGCGCGTCGATCCGCATGAAAGCCGACGAGTTCGGATTCACCATCACGGACAACGCGGTGGCCGCGGCGGTCCAGGGGCTCAAGGACCGCGAGTCGCGCGGCTACACCTACGACCTCGCCGAGGCGTCGCTCGAGGTGCTGCTCCGTCGCGCCGACGGGTGGGTTCAGCCTTGGTTCACGATCGAGAGCTACCGAGTCCATGTCGAAGAGCGCTCGGGCGAGGATCCGCTCGCCGAGGCGACGGTCAAGGTGATCACCGGCGGCACGCGCCACATCGAAAGCGCCGAGGGGCAAGGGCCGGTGGGTGCGCTCGACAACGCGCTGCGCAAGGCCCTGTCCAACGACTACCCGGCCCTGGACGACATGGAGCTTGAAGACTTCCGCGTGCGCGTGCTCGATCGAAGCGTCGGGACCGGGGCGACCGTCCGCGTCCTGATCGACCTCTCCAACGGCGAGCGCGAATGGACCACCGTCGGGGTGAGCGAGAACATCATCGAGGCCTCATGGGAGGCGCTCGTCGACGGGTACACGTACGGCCTGCTCCACCCGAGGTCTGCGCCGGAGGTCTAGCACGGTGCCGGCGACGATCCGTTCCGCCACGGTGGACGACGTCCACTCGTTCCTCGCGGTGAAGGTCGAGGCCTGGCGGTGGGCGTACGCAGGCATCTTGCCCGCCGACCATCTCGCCGCGCTCTCGATCGACGAACAAGCGGTGGCGTGGCGCGAACGGTTCGTCGCGCCGGACAGCGCGGCCGACGGCTCCGTGTTCGTCGCCGTCGACGGCGGGCGGGTGGTCGGTGTCGCCGGCGTTGGTCCCTCACGCGACGACGACGCTCGCCGGTCGACCGGCGAACTCCAGATGCTCTACGTCGCCCCCGACCATGTCGGTCGGGGCCTCGGTCGCTCGCTGCACGATCGCGCTCTGGCAGCCCTCCACGCCGCCGGCTTCGAGCGCGCGACGCTCTGGGTCCTCGAAGCGAACACGCGCGGACGAGGGTTCTACGAGCACGTCGGCTGGGCGCCCGATGGTGCTCGCGGGGATCACATGGTCGAGTGCGACAACCACCCGATGGTGCGGTTCGCGATCGAGCTCTAAGGCCGAGGCTTCGCGTGGTTCGCCAGTACCTCGACGATCCGGTCCTCCAGGTCCTTCGCGGTGTACTCCTCCATGCCGCTCGTGAGCAAGGAGAAGGTTACCCACCCGTCGGTTGGCTTGTTCCACACCCAGCCCGACAGTGCCGAGACGTGGTCGAGCGTGCCCGTCTTCACGCGGATCCGCACGCCGCGCAGCCGGTGACGAAGCGTCCCTTGGCCCGCCGCGGGCAGGGCCATCCGCAGCGTGCTGAGCCATGGCTGCCGCTCGGCGTTCCACAGTAGGTGGACGATCCCGATCGCCGTTTGACGATTCGCGTACGAAAGCCCGGAGCTGTCATGACACGTGGCGCGCACGTGACGCGCCGCCTCGTAGGCGCAGATCGAGGCGGCTGCGTTCGCGATCGTGCCGGCCTGACCGCGTGCGTAGGCGAGCGCCTTGCCGAGCACCTCGGCCGCGAAGTTGATCGAACGATGATCCATGCGCTCGAGGATCGCCCGGAGCGGTTTCGATGACGCAGACGCCAGCTCGGTCATGCCGGCGGCGGCCCGGCCGGCGGTCGCGTCGCCGCCGATCGTCACCCCGATGTGTCGGAGCGTATGCGAAAGAGATACCGCCGCATGCCGCTCCGGATCGTTGATGTGCTTCCCGGTCGGGGCGACGTTCCCTCCGTAGGTGAGCGCGGTCGGGCGTGCCACGTACTCGGCGGGGAAGTAGCTCTTCCAGCCGGGGGCGAACCAATCCCGATGGAACGGCCCCGTCACGCCGACGACGTGGCCGGTGATGTGTCGGACGCCGGCGGCCCACAGGCGTGACGCGATGAGCGCGATCCTGGCGTCGCTCACTTCAGGATCGCCCTGTCCCTTGAGATACAGGTTGCCGTCGACCGTCCCACCGCCACCGACCGCCGGCCCGAGCGCGCGCAGCGCGAAGGTATGTGCCCCGCCGAACCGTTCGAGGAGCGCCATCGACAACAGGAGCTTCTCGTTGGACGCCGGCGGCCGGGCGACGGAGGCGCGGTGCCGATACCAGACGGATCCCGGGTCGCCGACGACCACCGACATCGGGTGGGCGCCGACGATCCGGCCGATGTGCCGAACCCACTGGGGCTCCGCCCGGGCCGGCCCCGCGATAAGCGAGAGCCCGAGCACCGCAGCCAAGACCAGACAAGCACGCCGGACCATGGCGGCCCACGATACCCGTCGGATGACCTGCGTCCGCCTGTTGCTTGTAGGGCAAAAGGCGGGTTATCCCCCACAGGGGGTTCACGGACTAGTCCTTGTTCGCTACCCTCGTCCATCTGGCGCCCGGCGGCCTGAGCGACGTTCAGCTGGCCGCATCGATGCGAGGTCGAGCCAACGAGGGCACGGCCGAGAAGGGCCCGAGGGAGGGGAACCGCGTGCGTTTGAACCAGGGCATCCGTCGGGGCACCCGTCGACGTGGGCGGACGGCGATCGCCGTCTGTTGCGTCGCGGTGATCGCCCTCGTCACGCCGGCAGTGGCAGGCACGAGGACGTCGTCGTCGTACCACCTGACCACTCACACAGGGCTGAAGAAGGTCCGAGACAGTCAAGGCCCGCAGCAGATCCGGATCTTGAGCGTGTCGCCGGGCACGAACGTCCCCGACATCGCGCCGGCGACGCAGCAGTACCCGATGTGGGCGCTGACAAGCTCGATGTCTGCGCACGCCGGTGCGATCGCCGGCATCAACGGCGACTTCGGCACGTCTCGCGGTCAGCCGATGCACACGCTCATGATCGACGGCGAACTCTGGACGACCGGTCAATCGGGCGGCGATGCCATCGCGTGGTCTGCGAACGGCAAGAGCGCGTACATCGGCCACCCCGCGCTCAAGATATTGGCGAAGGACCTCGACCGGACCAACGCCTTCTTCGTGCAGGGATGGAACGTCGGCACGCCGAACGGCGGCTCGATCCAGGGCTACACCACGCGCGGCGGGACGGTCACGCAGCCGCCCGGCAAGTCGAACCCGCAGGCGACCGATCCGCACTACTGCGCGGCACGGCTCGTGCCGACGGCGCCGATCGGCTGGAATGGGAAGGCCCGGACCTCGATCGTCCGCCGGTACAAGGTGGAGGCGCAGCCCGAGCCATGCCCGAAGACCCCGCTCGGATTCAGCGGTGAGAACGACGCGGTGGTCGTCGCGGCGAAGGCGACGTCCCCCTCTGCGACCAAGATCACCGGCCTCAAGGCGGGCGACAAGATCCGGCTGAGCTTCACCTTCAAGGGCTGGCACGGCGTCACCGACGTGATGGGCGCCTCGGAGATGCTCGTGAAGAAGGGCAACAACGTGGCCCCGGGCTACAACCCGGGCGACAACTACATCCTCAACTACAACCCCCGCACCGCCGTCGGGATCACCAAGGGCTGCTCCGACATGGACATCGGCACGAAGTGCCGGCTGATCTTCATCACGATCGACGGCCGGCAGGGCAGCACCGGGTGGTCCAAGGGCGTCCGGCTGCCCTACCTGGCTCAACAGTTCATCCGAGCGGGGGCCTACCGCGCCGTCAACCTCGATGGCGGCGGCTCCACAACGATGTGGACCAAGAAGCGCAACTCTTCCTACTGTGAATCCTCACCGTCGGTCGGCGGCTGCCTCGTGCAGCGGCCGTCCCCCTCGACCGGCGAACGAGCAACCCGGAGCGCGATCGTGGTGTTGCCCTCCGGCGACTCAGGGACGCCTTCCGGCCTGCGATGAAACGCGGGGCCGCGCCGATCGTGGTCGGCGCGGCCCTGTCGTGGATGCTCGCCGTGTCCGCGGCGCAGGCGCGGCCGCTCGACGTGAGCTGGTCGATGGTGCCGGCCGTCGCCCCCGCCGAACGCCATCACGCACATCAAGGCGGTCCCGTGACCGTCGTCGCGGCGGGGGACATCGCGTGCGATCCGAGGAACGCGCTCTTCAACAACGGCTGGGGTTCCGGAGGGTGGTGTCGCGCCAACGCGGTCGACAAAGTGATCCGCTCGGTGGATCCGGACGCGGTGCTGGCCCTCGGCGACGAGCAGTACAACGATGGGCGACTGAAGGCGTTCCAGCAGTCGTATGCGTGGAGCTGGGGCAAGGAGCTCGCGCGAACGTACGCGGTGCCCGGCAACCACGAGTATTACGGAAGCCATACCGCGTACGGCTACTTCACGTACTTCGGCGCGCACGCCGGCCCCACGCGTAACGGCTGGTACACCGTCCGGATCGGCGACTGGCGGCTGATCGCCTTGAACTCCAACTGCGGCATCGTCGGCTGCGCGGCGGGCACACGCCAGTTCAACTGGCTGCGGAGCACCCTCGACCAACAGCCGAGCCGATGCACCGTCGCGATCATGCACCACCCGCTTGTCTCGTCCGGTCCCCACGGCGACGACGAGACGCATGCGCGCCCGCTCTGGAAGCTGCTGTACCGCCATGGCGTGGACGTCGCGCTCGTCGGCCACGACCACCAATACGAACGCTTCGCGCCGGTGAACGCGCTGGGCGTCGGGAACCGTACGTACGGGATCCGCGAGTTCGTCGTCGGCACCGGTGGCGCCGAGCACTACCCGGTGACGTCGGTCCATCGCTACAGCCAGGTGCACAATTCGCAGGCGTACGGCGTGCTGGAGTTGTCGCTCACATCACGCGGCTATTCGTGGCAGTTCGACCCGGCGTTGGGCGCAACGTTCACCGACCGCGGCTCCGCCACGTGCCACGGCGCGCCGTAGCGAGGCGCCTCGCGCTCAGCTCGCGTGGAGCCAAACTTCGCCGGTGAGCCCCCCGCGCTGGACATAGACGCGCCAGCACCCGCTTTGGGGGAACGTCAGCGTGCCGGTCCACGGTGTGCCGCCGCCGGGCCAGTCGAACGGCGGCAGCCCCGGACGGAACCCGAGCGCCCGGTCCGCGTGCTCGTCCGTGCCGATCACGCTGATCCTGAGCGCTCGCACGCCGCCCACGCGAACGTAGGTCGTCAAGGACGTGCCCGCCGGGATCCGGTGATGGACGCCGGCGAACAGCATCGTGAGCGGTTCGTCATCGGTCGCCTTGCCCTGCACCTCGATGCCGTGCTTGCCGTCGGTCGTACGTGATAGGTGCGAGCAGCTGCCGGCGCCGAGCACAGGTGGTGGCGTCGTCGTGACCTGGGCGGTGCCCGGGGGAGAGACCGTCTCCACGGTCGGACCGCTCCCGCACGCGGTCATGACGAGGCCGACGGCCGCGAGCGCGCCGATCCAGACCCTCGGGAACCTCAGGAGGCGGGGCATCCTCTCCACTATCGGGTCGGCCTCCTCGCCGGTTGACGGACGGCCCATCTGCGCTGGTGCCCAAGCATCCTATGCCCGCATCAGCCCACGGAATCAACCGCGTACACTCCGGACGCCACGGCCGTGTGCCGGCGCTCGCCGACGGAGAGGGAACCCCGTGCCCGACATCGATCGCACCCGTGTTCGCACGCTGATGGACCGCGAACGAGCGACGTTCCGCGAGCGGCACCCGCGCTCCGGCGAACTCGCGGTCGACGCGAAGAGCTCGCTGTTGTTCGGTGTCCCGATGAACTGGATGACGCGCTGGCCGGGAGATCATCCCGTGTACGTGGATCGCGCGGACGGTGCGCGATTCTGGGACGTCGACGGCAACGCGTTCGTCGACTTCTGTCTCGGCGACACCGGCGGGATGGCCGGACACGCGCCGAAGGTCAGCGTCGACGCGATCGCGAGGCAGGCCGCCAAGGGCATCACGCTGATGCTGCCGACCGAAGACGCGGCGTGGGTGGGCCGCGAGATGACCCGTCGGTTCGGCGTGCCGTACTGGAACTTCACGTTGACCGCGACCGACGCGAACCGGTTCGCGATCCGCTGGGCCCGCGAGGTGACCGGCCGATCCAAGGTGGTCGTCCACAACTGGTGCTACCACGGGTCGGTCGACGAATCGTTCGCGACGCTCGACGACGCCGGCCGGGTCGTCGCTCGCGATGGGAACGTCGGCAAGCCGGTGGACCTCGACGAAACCACACTCGTCGTCGAGATCAACGATCTGGAAGGTCTGGAACGAGCGCTCGCGACCGGTGATGCCGCGGTGTGCATGTTCGAGCCGGCGCTCACCAACATCGGGATCGTCCTGCCTGAGCCCGGGTATCACGAGGCGGTGCGCGAGCTGTGCACGAAGTACGGCACGCTCCTGTTGATCGACGAGACGCATACGTTCAGCGCCGGCCCCGGCGGGTGCACGAAGGCCTGGGGCCTGCAGCCCGACATCGTCACGATCGGCAAGACGCTCGGCGCAGGCATCCCCAGCGCCGCCTACGGGTTCAGCGAGGAGTTGAGCCGTCGGGTGTACGACGCCACCGACTGGAGGAACGCCGACGTGGGTGGGGTCGGCGGCACGCTTGCCGGCAACGCCCTGTCGCTCGCCGCGATGCGCGCAACGCTCGGCGAGGTCATGACCGACGAGGCGTTCGAGCGCATGATCGGGCTCGCCGAGCGCTTCGAAGAAGGGGTCGGCGGCGTGATCGAGAGCCGCGGTGTCCTGTGGCATGTGGTGCGCCTCGGTTGTCGGGTCGAGTACCTGTTCCGTCCCGATCGCGCCCGAACGGGAAGCGAGGCGTCCGCCGGCCAGGATGACGAGCTCGATCCGTTCATCCACCTGTACCTGCTGAACCGAGGTGTGCTCATGACGCCGTTCCACAACATGGCGCTGATGTCGCCCGCCACGACGGCCGAGGACGTCGACCGGCACACCGAGGTGTTCGCGCAGGCGGTCGACGAGCTGATCGGAGGCTAGGAGATGCCGGAGCTGCGCTTCGCGTTCGTCACGTTGGACTGCGTCGACATCGATCGTGTCGCGGCGTTCTGGGCGGCGCTGCTCGAGGGCTCTGCGGGCGAGCCGATGGACGAGGGGCGGTTCGTGTTCATACGTGATCGAGACGACCTGCCGACGTTCTGCCTCCAGCGCGTCGCGGAGCCGAAGGCCACGAAGAATCGGATGCATCTGGACTTCGAGGTCGACGACCTCGATGCGACCACGGCCCGGATCTCCGAGCTGGGCGGCTCGTGGCCCGGAGGCGAGCAGACGCTCGAGGAGTACCGCTGGCGCACAGTGCTCGACCCCGAGGGCAACGAGTTCGACATCACCACCGTCGGCTGAACCGGGTCGCGTCGATCAGCGCTCGGCGAACCGCCGCATGAAGTCGGCCAGGCGCTCGACGCCCTCTACCGGCATCGCGTTGTAGATCGAGGCACGGATCCCGCCGACGCTTCGATGACCGCGCAGCTCGACCATGCCCTCCTCGGTGGCCCCGGCGAGGAACGCCGCCTCGTCATCAGAACTCGGCAGTCGGAACGTGACGTTCATCCGCGATCGCGACGCAGGTTCCGCGTGACCTTTGTAGACGTGGGGGTGGCCGTCGATCACGTCGTAGAGGAGCGCGGCCTTCGCCTCGTTGCGCTCGGCCATCGCGTCGAGGCCTCCGATCTCGTCACGCAGCCACCGGGTCACAAGCATGACGACGTAGATCGCGAACACGGGCGGCGTGTTGTACAGCGACCCGTGCTCGGCGTAGGTCCGGTAGTCGAGCATCGTCGGGAGACCGTCCGGGATGCACTCGAGGACGTCGTCGCGCACGATCGAGATCGTGACGCCCGCGGGGCCCGCGTTCTTCTGCGCTCCGGCGAACAACACGCCGTAGCGCGCGACATCGATCGGCCTCGACAGGAAGTCGCTGGACGCATCGGCGACGAGGACCACTTCGTCGGGGAGCGCCGGCGTCGACGGGTACTCGACGCCCTGGATCGTCTCGTTCATCGTCACATAGACGTAGTCGGCGGCGGGGTCGAGCGCGCCGAGGAGCTCCGCATCGGCCGGCGCCCGAACGAACCGATCCGCCTCGCCGGTCCACGCCACGCGCGCGCGTCCCACGGTTGCGCCCTCTGCTGCCGCGCGGACGCCCCACGACCCGGTGACCACGTGGTCGGCGCCGCCCTCGCGCGCCACATTCATCGGCACCATCGCGAACTGCATCGAGGCGCCGCCCTGGCAGAAGAGCACGCGGTGGGCGTCGGGGATCCGCAGCAGCGCCCGGAGGCTTGCTTCGGCCTCGGCGATCACGCCCTCGAACCACGCGCCGCGATGCGACACCTCGAGCGCCGACGCGCCCACGCCGGGGAGCGTCGGCAGGTCCGCGCGGATCTGCTCGAGGACGGGCAACGGCAACACGCCGGGACCCGGCGAGAAGTTCACGACGCGATCGGCGGTGACCACGGACCTCAGGCTACCCAGCGGGTGCAGCCCGCTAGACGCCCGGCTTGTACACCATGAGCCACAGCAGGATGGCCAACCCGGCGACCCCGATGAAGGCGATCACCCGGGGGCGCGGACCGCGGAGCAGCCCCTCGAGCTCGGCGTCCGGCATCGGGTAGCTGCCGTCGGCCCAGCGGGTGGTGCCCTCACGCACCTTCTTCATGAACGGTCCCGCCATCGCGCTCATCAAGCCGACGGTCACGAGCAGCACGACGATCGCGCCCCAAAGCCACCAGCCGTTCGAGAACCAGTCGCCGTCGATCCCCGCGATCACTCCGAAGACGACGAGGAGCCCGAGGCAGGCGTACATCGGCGTGCTCGCCATCCGCGACTGCTCCGCGCGGTCGAATATCTTCTCGCGGTCCGGCAACGCCGGCTCGAGCGAGAACATCGCCCACATCTGCACCCCGTGGAACAACAAGAAGAGCGCGACGAACACGATATGGAGGAAGACCCAGAGTTGGATCATGCGCGCACGAGCGGGCGCGTGAGGCACGTGGGCCCACCGTCGCCGTTGATGCAGATGTTGTTGCCGGGGTAGGTCTGGACCTCGACCCCGGCCGCCTCCATCCGGCTCCGCGTGACGGGGTTCGCGTCGACCGTGATCGCGCGGCGTGGACCGAGTGCGAGCACGTTCGGCCCGAGCGACAGGAATTCCTCCTCGGGAACCTCGACCATCGAGATGCCACGCGCCTCGAGCAGGTGGACGAGTCGCACCGGCATCATCGGCAGATAGACCACGGCGAGATCTGCGTCGAGCGGCGAGATGAACGACATCAGGTGCAGGCACTCGCCCGGTCCGTGGAAGTGGGAGAGGTCGAACGTGATGATTTCGACGCCCTGCTCGGCGAGCCGCGGGCGGAGCTGTTCGATGGCGGTCTCGTTCGAGCGGTAGCTCAGGCCCGCGAGCAGCGTGCGGTCGTCGAGGAAGAACATGTCGCCGCCCTCGGCGGTTGCGGGCGCCTCGAGCGCCGGGAGGATCTCCAGTCCGGCCGCCTCGAGCTCCGCGGCAACCACCGGTGGCTCGTCGCGCCGCCCCTCCTTGCCCGGCCGCAGCGGGATGACTCCGGCCGGCGTCACCAGGGTGGGGTCGTAGGCGTAGATCGCGTCAGGGTCGCCGGGCACGGGCTGGTTGCCGACGACGACGTCGGGTACCGATGCCTTGAGCGCATCGACGAAGCCGGCGTGCTCGTCTGCCGCGGCCTGTGCGTCGGGCTCGGCATGCCAGCCATACGCCTTCCACTGCTCGAAGGCCTCGGCGTGCGGAGGGCGGACGTAGATGCGCTGGATCGGGTCGTAGGCGTTCATCGAACGAGATGCTACCGGTGAGCGGAGATCAGCGCTTGTGGCGGTGCGCCGCGGCCGAGCGTCCGTGATCGCCTGCTGCGTGGTCGTTGGCGTGAGCGTTGGCATGCCCGCTCGCGTGGCCGTTGGTGTGCGAGCCGGATGAACCGGGGGTCCCGGACCCGCTCTGGCCGCCTCCATCGCCATGGTTGGCGCCGCCGCCGCCGGTGCTACTTCCGCCGCCGCCGGTGCTGCTTCCGCCGGAGCCGTGGCTCGATCCCTGTCCGTGGTCGGTCGCATGTCCCGGCGGTCCACCGTGCGGGTTGTGATGTCCGCTCTCCCCAGGGGTGCTATCTCGCCATCCAGGGGTTCCCGGTTTGCCGGTGCCGTGGGCGCCCGGCAGGTGGGAGGAGTTCGCGCGCGGGCCGCCGGGCGAGCCGTCGCCCTGCGTTCCACCTGATCCCGTTCCGCCGCCGGACGAGCCGGTCCCGCCACCGAGACCGCCGATGCTGCCGTGCGGTGTCGGCCCTCCGTCGGTCGTGAACCCTGTCGTTGTGGTCGTGGTCGTGCCACTCCCACCGTTCCCAGCGCCGCCGTTCGCGGTGGGTCCGCCGTTCCCGCCGCCGTTCGCGTCGGGGTTCTGCGTGCCGCCGCCACCGCCGAGGATCGTCGGCCCGCCGATGTGCGAGACGTAGGTCGGCAGGGGCTCAGCCGTCACGATGCCCGAGGAGCGCGGACCGAGGGCGAGCGCGATCATCAGTGCCCCGGCCGCGGCCGCGCCGCTGAGTGAGATGACCCCGAGGCGGCGGTTCCACGCGGAGCTCAACACGTCGGGCGGCACGCTGGCCGCGGCTGCAGCGGCAACGCCCATCTCGGCTTCGGCGGGTTCGGGCCCGTCGGCCGCAGCCGCCGCGAGCCCGATCGGAATGACGGAGGCCGCTGCAGGCTCCGTTTCGCGGCTCGCCTTCTTCGCCGCCGTCGGGCTCGGATGGAGCCGGTGCCCTCGCCGCTGCAGCTCGGTGACGCTCGGCCGCGCGGGCAGCGAACCGCGCGCGGCGAGCATCTCGCGCAGTGTCGCGGGGTCCTTCTTGACGCGCTCGATCCACTCCGGACGGTCGATCGCGGCGAAACCACCGAGCCCCGCCGCCAACGCGACGGTGGGCGACAGCGCGGTCGTGACCTCCGACGGCTCGACCCGAACGGCGCCAGCGATGGGCATCACCGCGGCGGGCCAGACGACGACCAGACGCGCGTCGGGCGCGATCTCAGCGGCGAGCTCCACGGCGTCGATGCCGATCGCGTCGTCCAGGACGACGATGTCGGGCTGTTCGTCGGTCAGGACGCGCGCGAGCTGCGACGTATTGGCGGCTTCGCCGACAACATCGAAGTCGTTGCGCTCCAGCAAGGCGCGGAGCGACCCCGCCTGCTCGAGATCCCCCTGGCCGACGACCACGCGAACGTTTCGCTGTCCCATCCCACTCCTGCTGTCCGGCGTACGACCGGCTCGGACTGGGTCAGCGTACCCGGCGCGCTCTGGCTCCAGCTACCGCCCTTCGGCTCTGCTCGTGAGGGGAGCCGCAGACTTAGGACGTTAGACTCCGCGACCCATGAACGAGGTACGGCTCACCTGGACGGGTGACCGTCTCCAGTTCGTCGGCCGGACCGGGTATGGCGATCTGGTCTCGGTGGGGGGCGACGCGGGTGGGCCGGGCGCGAAGCCGTCCGACCTTCTCCCCATCTCACTTGCCGCCTGCACGGCCTACGACGTGGTCGTCATCCTGCAGAAACAACGTCAGGATCTCCGCGGTCTCGAGGCCGTCATCATGTCGACGCAGGACCACGACCCACCGTGGACGTTCCGCGCGATCGACATCGAATGGGTCGTCACGGGAGCAGTCGATCAGCACAAGGCCGAGCGAGCCGTCGACATCGCGGAACGCAAGTATTGCGCGATCGCGGCGACGATCTCGCCGGTCGTTGCGCTGTCGCACTATGTCAGGATCGAGCCCGACCCGTGAAGGCTCGGCGGAACTGAGATGGACGCTCCGGCGCTGCGAGCGCGCGCGCACACGCCGCTGATCGCCGACGGCGGGATGGGGACGTCGCTGATCGACACCGGCGTCGCCCTGGACGCCTGCATGGAGGCGCTGAACGAGGAGGAACCCGACCGAGTCACGTCGATCCACGCCGCCTTCGTTGTCGCGGGCTCGCAGCTCGTCCTCACGAACACGTTCGGGGCGAACCGATATCGGCTCGAGCGCCACGGCTTGGCCGACCGGGTCGCGGCGATCTGCGCGGCCGGGGTCGCCCGGGCGCGCGAAGCGAAGGCCGAGCTCGTCGGCGGCTCGATCGGTCCGCTCGGGGTCAGGCTCCAGCCGTACGGCCGGGTCGATCCGGCCGAGGCCTTCGGCGCGTACCGCGAGCAGGCGGCTGCGCTCGCCGACGGCGGCGCCGACGTTCTCGTCATCGAGACGCAGACCGACCTCCGCGAGCTGGAACAGGCGGTGACCGCCGCGCGCGCCGCCGCACCCGGCGTCGCGCTGCTCGCGAGCGCGACCTTCACGCGGGACGATCGGACGCTCCTGGGCGACACGCCCGAGATGGTGGCCACGCGGCTGCTCGAGCTGGAGGTCGATGCCCTCGGCGTGAACTGTGGCGAAGGGCCGGCGCAGATGCTCCGGGTCATCCGCACGGTCGCGCCGATCGTGACGCCCACGGATACGCCGATCATCGCGCGGCCCAACGCCGGCGGGCCGACCGAGGTCGGCGGCCGCTTCCTCTATCCGGCGACGCCCGACTACGTCGGGGAGATCGCCCGCGCGCTGCTCGACGAGGGCGTTGCGATCGTCGGTGGGTGCTGCGGGACCGGACCGGCGCATACGCGAGCGATCGCGGACGCGGTCCGCGATCGCGGGCCCCGCGCTCGGGTCGAGCTCCCCGCCCCCTCCGTGGCGGCCGACACGTCGGCCGCCACCGCCACCCCGCCGACGAGATTGCAGGCCGCCATCGCGGCCGGCGATCTCGTCGTCACCGTCGAGATGGAGCCGCCGCGCTCGTTCAACGCCGCGCAGCTGGTGGCCGCCGCCGCCACGCTCCGGGATGCCGGCGCAACCGCGATCGACGTCGCCGACTCCCCGATGGCGAAGATGCGGATGAGCGCGTGGGCGGCCTGCCGTCTCGTCCACGAGCAGGTCGGCATCGAGACCGTCCTCCATTTCCCGACGCGCGGCCGCAACATCGTCCGGCTCCAGGGCGATCTGCTCGGGTCGCACGCGCTCGGGATCAGGAACCTGTTCGTGTGCGTCGGCGACCCGGTGACGATCGGCGACTATCCGCACGGGTCGAACGACGTTGACGTCACCGCCACGGGCCTGCTGCAGCTCATCACCGAGCACTTCAACACCGGGGTCGACCGCGCCGGTTCAACGATCGGCGAGCCAACCTCCTTCTTCGCGGGGGCGGCCGCGTCGCCGTCGGCGCCCGACCTCGAACGGGAAGTGCGGCTGCTGCGGCGCAAGGTCGACGCCGGCGCCCGGTTCGTGCTCACCCAGCCGGTCTACGGGGTCGCGCCCCTCCGGGCGCTCCGCGACGCCTACGAGCGCTCGACCGGTTCGCCGCTCGACGCGCCGGTGATCGCCGGCGTCCTGCCGCTGGTGTCGGGCCGGCACGCGACATTCCTCCACAACGAGGTGCCGGGGATCGACATCCCGGCCTCGGTTCGGAGCCGGATGGCGGTGGCCGGCTCGGACTCGGACACCGCCTGGCGAACCGGCCTTGCGATGGCCACCGAGCTGGCGGCCGAGCTCCGCGCCGACGGCGCGGCCGGGATCTACGTGATGCCCCAGTTCGGCCGCTACGACCGTGCGGCCGACCTGGTGGAGACCATCCGCGCCGGATAGCCGGCTCGTCGCAGCTTCGGCCCGGTTGAGCCGTTACGATGGGGGACCGTACGGGTTCCACGCCAGACGGAACCGAAAGCCACCCGACCGAGGCGCCCGAACGTGTCCGAGCCCGCAGCCGAGACCCCCGCCCCCCAAGCGCCTTCCGCCGTCACCGAAACGCCATCTGTGCTCGACGCGCTTTCGGCCGGGATCACCGCGACCGTCGCGCCCGATCGCCGTGAGGCGGTCCTCGCCTTCGCGAAGATGTTCCTGCGGCGGCTGTCGGATGAGGACCTCGAGGGGCTCGGTCCGCAGCAGCTCCTCGGGCGCGTCCGCTCGGCGTTCGCATTCGTCGACGGTCGCGGCAACCACCCGGCGAGCATCCGGGTCTTCGTTCCGACACTCGAGACCGATGGCTATCTCGTGACGGGCACGGTCATCGAGACGAGCACCGACGACTCGCCGTTCCTCGTCGACTCGGTGACGGAGGAGCTGAGCGCGCGCGACCTGCACGCACGCCTGCTCTTGCACCCGATGATCGGGACGCAGCGGGCAGACGACGGACGGCTCGAGCGGGTGCTCGCCGGCCGCAACGCCGAACATCGCGAGTCGGTCATCCACATCGAGCTCGAGCGCCGTCTCAACGAACAGGACCGTGCCGAGCTGGAGGGCCGGCTCCGCGTGATCTTGCACGACGTCCGACTGGTGATCCGCGACTTCGAGCCGATGGAGCAGCACGTCCGCCACATGGGCGAGCTCGCGCGCCAGGCCGTCGTCGCCTACAGCCCGCAGGAGGTCGGCGAGACCGCCGACTTCATCGACTGGCTTCTCCAGCTCAACTTCGTGTTCCTCGGCTACCGGGAATATCAGCTCGCCGACGGCCCAACCGGGCGGACGATCCAGGCCGTGCCGGGATCAGGCCTCGGGATCTTGTCCGACGTCTCGACGAGCTCGTTCGCCGACGCGACGCCCCTCGACACGCTCGACCGCGAGGTCCGCCGTCGGATCGAGGAGGGGGAGCTGCTCGTCATCACCAAGACCAAGGCGTACGCGACGGTGCACCGGCGCGCGCGGATGGACTACGTCGGCGTGCGGATCGTGAACCCGGAGGGCCAGATCGTCGGCGAGGCGCGGTTGGTCGGCCTGTTCACGTCGAAGGCCTATATGGAGCCGGCGGCAAAGACGCCGCTCCTGCACCACAAGCTCGAGCAGATCATCACGGCCGAGGACCTGATCCCCGGGTCGCACGACTACAAAGAGGTGGTCGAGCTCTTCGAGTCGTTCCCTCGCGACGAACTCTTCCAGGCGACCGCCGAGGAACTGCGCCGGCTGGTGGTGGGCCTGTTACAGCTCGAGAAGCACGGCGGCATCCGCGTCCTGGTGCGCAAGGACCTCTACGGGCGCCAAGTGTCGATCGTGGTGGCGCTACCCCGAGAGAAGTTCAGCGGCTCGCTTCGCCGGCGCCTCCAGGAGATGTTCATGGCCCGGTTCCACGGCACGTCCGTGGACTACCACCTGTCGCTCGGCGAGACCGAGTCTGCGCGGATCTTCTTCACCGTCCACGTCGAGTCGGGCACGCAGATCCCCGAGATCCCCTACGAGGAGCTCGAGGCAACGGTCGAGCAGCTCGCTCGCACCTGGGAGGACGACCTCCTCGACCACCTGACCGAGACGTTCGGACCCGAGCGCGGCCCCGTGCTGGCCGCGGAGTACGGGCCGCGGTTCCCGGACTACTACAAGGTGGTCGAGACCGATTGGGAGCAGGTCGGCATCGACGTCTCGATGCTCGAGCGGCTCAAGACCGCGACCGACGGGTTCGTGATCGGGATCACGAACGAGTCCACCGGCGAACGGCTCACCCGGGTCAAGCTCTACAAGACGGGCGGCAAAGTGGACCTGTCGGCCTTCATGCCGCTCCTCGAATCCTTGGGGCTGCGAGCCGTCGAAGAGGTCCCGATCGCCGTGCAAGGCGAGGGCAAGGTCTATATCCACGACTTCGGCGTGCTCGACGCTCGGGGTGCCGTGCTCAACCTCGAGGCCGAGTCGGATCTCGTGCGGGACTCACTCTCGGCGATGTGGCGGGGGGAGTCGGAGGTCGACTCGCTCAACCGCATCGTGATCTTCGCCGGCCTCTCGTGGCGCCAGGTGCAGATCCTGCGCGCGTACCGCAAGTACCGGATGCGGGTCTCCTCGCGCTTCACCGAGGAGTACCGCAACGATGCGCTCGCCGAGAACCCGCATCTCGCGCGGCTGCTGGTCGAGTTGTTCGAGGCGAAGTTCGACCCGGTGCGCGCCACCGACGATGAGGAGATCCAGGCCTGTCGCCAGCGGATCAAGGACGACCTGCAAAACGTCACCTCGCTCGACCAGGACACGATCATCCGGTCGCTCGCAGGCACCGTCATGGCGACCGTGCGTACCAACGCGTACCTGTCGGACCGGCCCGCCTTGTCGTTCAAGATCCGGTCGGCCGACGTGCCCGAGATGCCCAAGCCGTTCCCACTGTTCGAGATCTTCGTGTACTCGCCGCAGATGGAGGCCATCCACCTGCGCGGTGGCCTCGTCGCACGCGGCGGGATCCGCTGGTCGGATCGTAAGGAGGACTACCGGACCGAGGTGCTCGGCCTGATGAAGGCGCAGAAGGTGAAGAACGCCGTGATCGTGCCCGACGGCTCGAAGGGCGGGTTCATCTTGAAGCGCTCGGTCAGCCGTGACGAGCTCAAGCAGGAGGTCGTGACGCAGTACATCACCTTCATGCGCGGGCTGTTGGACATCACCGACAACCTCGTGCAGGGGCAGGTCGACCATCCGGATGGGGTGCGCGTTCTCGACGGCGACGATCCGTATCTGGTGGTCGCTGCAGACAAGGGCACCGCGACGTTCTCCGATACCGCGAACGGCATCGCGGGCGAATACGACTACTGGCTGGGCGACGCATTCGCCTCGGGGGGAAGCGCGGGCTATGACCACAAGGCGCTCGGCATCACCGCGCGGGGCGCCTGGGAGTCGGTCAAGCGGCACTTCCGCGAGCTCGGGATCGACGTGCTCCGCCACTCGTTCACGTGTGTCGGGATCGGCGACATGTCGGGCGACGTCTTCGGCAACGGCCTTCTGTACACCGCCAAGGTGCAGCTGTTGGCCGCCTTCGACCATCGGAACATCTTCATCGACCCCGACCCCGACCCCGCGACGTCATTCGCAGAGCGCAAGCGCTTGTTCGAGCTGCCGGGCTCGTCGTGGAACGACTACGACCGCTCGCTGCTATCGCCGGGCGGCGATGTGATCGACCGGAAGGCGAAGGCCGTCACCCCGTCGAAGGAGGCCCGCGTCGCGCTCGGTCTGCCGGACGACTGTCCCGACGAGATGACCCCGGACCAGCTGATCGCGCGCATCCTCCAGGCGCCGGTCGACCTGCTGTGGAACGGGGGCATCGGCACCTACGTGAAGGCCAAGGTCGAGACCAACGGCGACGTCGGCGACCGCACGAACGACCTGCTGCGCGTCAACGGCGGCGACGTTCGCGCCAAGGTGGTCGGCGAGGGGGGCAACCTCGGGTTCACCCAGCGTGGCCGGATCGAGTACGCGCGTTCGGGTGGCCGCATCAACACCGACTTCATCGACAACTCCGCCGGCGTCGACACGTCCGACCATGAGGTCAACTGGAAGATCTTGCTGGGCCTCGCGATCCAGCGGGGCGAGCTCACCCTCGAGGAGCGGAACGAGTTGCTGCAGGACTGCGCGCCCGACGTCGTCCAGCACGTGCTGTACGACAACTACCTGCAGGCGCAGATCCTGTCGCAGGAAGAAGAGGTGTCGGCGCCGCGGACCGAGGCGTACGAGCAACTGATGCAGCAGCTCGAGGCCGACGGCGAGCTCGAGCGCGCGGTCGAGTTCCTGCCGACCTCCGACGAGATGGCCGAGCGGCGCGCCTCGGGGCAAGGCATGACCCGCCCCGAGCTCGCGGTGCTGCTCGCCTATGCGAAGCGGCAGGTGTTCGACGAGCTGCTCGAGAGCGACCTGCCCGACAGCGACTATCTCGCCGCCGACCTGGCGCGGTACTTCCCGCCAAGGATCGTGGAACGGTTCGGGCACCTCATCGCCGATCACCCGTTGAAGCGCCAGATCATCGCGACGATGGCGTCCAACGACGTGGTCAACTCGCAGGGCATCACGTTCGCATCGCGGATGGGGACCGAGACGGGCGCCTCGCCGGCCGACGTGGTGCGCGCCTTCCGGATCGCTCGGGACGTGACCGGCGCGACCGCCCGGTGGAGCGACGTCGAGGCGCTCGACGGCCTGGTCGATCCGGCGGTGCAGTCCGACCTGATGAACGGCGTCGACTGGTTGGTCGAGACGACCGCACGGTGGTACCTCGTGCAGTCGGCGGGGCCGCTGCTGATGTCCTCGATCGGGCCGTCTCGCGAGTCGTTCGCCGAGGTGTCGGCGGCGATCAGTCAGATCGGACCCGACGCCTGGCGCGAGGAGCACGAACAGGACGCGCAGCGGCTGGTCGAGGCGGGTGTACCCGAGTCGGTCGCGCACCGGCACGCCTTCCAGCCGGAGATGGTGCACGCGCCCGACATCATCGCGGTCGCCCACGCCACCGGGCGGGCGCCGCTCGAGATCGCGCGCGGGTTCTTCGTGCTCGGCGAGCGGCTCGACATCGACTGGCTCGAACAACAGCTCGAGAAGCTGCCGGCCGCCACCCGGTGGCAGCGGTGGGCGCAGCAGTCGATGGAGGATGATCTGTTCGCGCTCCGCCGCACCCTGTGTGAACGCGTGCTCGAGCTCGCCGGCGGCGCGGGCATCGACGAGGCGATCGAGCGGTTCTTCGAGGATCGCGCCCAGGCGACCGAGCGCGTGATGCGGTTCCTGCGTGGCTTGAAGATGGAGGGTGTGAGCGACCTGTCCCAGCTGACGGTCGCCGTGCGCCAGCTCCGTTCGATCGCCGGCTAGTCCGCTACGGCCAGCGGGCGATCACGAGGCCGACCGCCAATGCGACCATCGCGATCCACATGAGCCGGAGTGCGCCTTCGGGCGCCTCGGTCAGCGTCGTGGCGGTGATCGATTCTGTCGCGTCGCCTTCCACGAGCGCTCCCGAGACGGCGGTGACTCTTCGCCGGATGCGTCGGACCGGGGTCGAGAGCCGGCGTTGCGCCGCGGAGATCAACGCGCATCCCGTGCACACGAACAGCGTCGCGACGTTGATCCGTCCCATCTGTGCGAACGCGCCGGCGAGCGCAGGGAACCCGCCCCACATCAGCGCGAACCACAGGTCGGAATGGAACGTGCCCCCGAACCACTCGAGGTTGTAGGCCGGAACGAGGAAGCCGCCGACGCCGATGAAGACGAGTCCCCACCACGAGATCAGCGACGATCCGTAGATGCCGACCGCCGCCGCGCCGAGGAGCGCGAGCGCAGCGGCCGCGATCAAGATCGCGTCCGGGATACGGGTGCCGAGTGGTCGCCCGCGAAGTTCGTCGAGTGCGTGCGCGGCGATCCCGACGGCGAGGAAGAACGCGAGCAGCGCGAGCCCGAGGTAGAACGGGCGGATCACCGGCACGACGCACGCGCCGATCGCCACGAACGACAGGTGCCACAGCGTGTACGGCGGATGCAGCAGCGACCAGTAGTCGCGCCAGCCGCCGCCGTCGAGTGCGTAGAACGCCGGACGTTGCGTCACGCGCGCACCGCCCACATCACGACGCCGCCGCCGAGGCTCATCCGCCGAACCCGGACCGGCGCAAGACCCGCTGCGGCCCAGAGCCGCTGCTGTTCGGCCATCGGATAGCGGCGCCAGAAGTCTTCGATGCTCGGCCCCAGGAAGCGGCCGACCTCGCGCCACTCGCGGGAGTCGAACCCGCCGATCACGGGCATCGCCCAGCGGGTGTACGCCCACCAGGCCGCGCGCCACACCGACGACGGCGGAACGCCGAACTCGAGGCTCGCGACGACACCGCCCGGCCGCACGACGCGCGCAAGCTCTCGCAGCGTCGCACCGGGATCGTCGACATAGCGCAGCAGGTACGTCACGGTGAGCGCGTCGAACGTCGCGTCCGGGAATGGAAGCGCCTCGGCCCGGCCGAGCACGTTGGCGAAGGCGGCACGGTTCGAGCCCGACCGAAGCATCGGTTCCGATCGGTCGAGGCCGAGCACACGACCGACCCCGGCGTCGACGATCGCTTGGGCGACTAGGCCGGTGCCCGTGGCGACATCGAGGACGAGCGGCCGGTTCGATCCGAGCCGCGACGCCAGGAACCGCCGCCACCGCGCGTCCTGTCCGAACGACAGGATCGTGCCCATCCTGTCGTACCGAGGCCCGAGGCCGGAGAACAGTGCGCCGGCGTGACGCGTCCGTTCGCTGGCCGTCCCGGTCTCGCTCATACGAGCACCGTACGACCCTTCGGGTGGAACGGTCGAGCCCGGGTCAGCCGTAAAAGATCTGCGTGATCCAGTAGTAGCCGTGCGAGTACGACACGCCGATGCCCGTTCGTCGATATCGGCGGCCGAGCATGTTCGTGCGGTGTTCGCTGCTGTGGATCCAGCCTTTGAAGACCTTCCACACGGACGGGCCCATACCGATGTTCTCGGCCCAGCACCTCGCGTGGTGCCCGCGGAGCTTCGTCCACATGCTCGAGCTATGGAACAGCGTGCGCGAGTCCTTCATGAGGTTCGAATGATGCTGCGCGGTGCGATCGACGTCGTGGTTGTCGTGGACGCGGCGCAAGCCGTGGTGCACGCGGTAGTGGTTCACGAAGTGCAGAACCTTCTCGCGAGCACGCGCGGGTCGGAAGCCGCCGGCATGCGCGACACCCGGGGTAAGGGTGAGCACGAGCACGGCGATAACCGCGATGAGAGTGGGGGGGGTGCGGGAACGCACGCGGACGCAGGCTACCGGCCGACGGCTAGAAGACCCAAGGGATAGCGTGTGAAGATGCCGTAGATATGACGGCGTCGATGTCCACACGTTTTCCCCCACTGCCCGCGGAATCTCTGCGCGGCAAGGTAGCTCATGTAACGGTAGCGGCCTGCCTGCTCGCGTGCGGCGGGCTGTTCATCACGTCCGCGTGGGATGAAGTGAACTGCGTTGCGGGCGAGTTCACCTCATCCGGCCCGTGCGGCGTTTCGATCGTGTGGGGCGGATCGCTCATCAGCGTCGGGATCGTGCTCGTCATCATCGGCTGCATCGCGATGGTTCGTGCCGCTCGTCGTCCGATCGACGAGGACGGTGGTGATGGCTGGCGCGTGGGTCAGGGGTTCTCCGTGATGATCTGCGGTGCGTTGCTCGCCTTGACGATCCCGCGCTACCGGTGTCCGGCCGGGACAACGCTGTCGCCGGTGTTCCGTTTCTGCGTGAGCCACGACGTCTCGTACCCGGCTCCGTCACCGGGGATGCCGTGGAAGTTCGCCGCTGTGGGCCTGGGCATCGCCCTCGGGATCGTGATCGTGCGATGGCGATCGATCCCGATCTGGCTCGCAACCGTGATCGTGGTCATGGCCTTCGTCGGTACGTCGCTGTACATCGTGTCGCGCGCAACCGGCATCCCGGGGTTCCGATCCTTCACGCCGGCGATCGTGCTGATGTTGCCGCGGGCGTCGGGGACGCCGCGACTCAGGCGGGAAGCCAGGTCGCCGCATCGCCTCGTTCGTCGATCGTCACGAACGGCTCGGCGAAGTGAGTCGGCGCGACGATGTTGCCGGGCTCGGCTGCGAGCTCCGTCCGCAACGCGCGCCTCGCCTCGGCTGCACCGGCGTGATCGTTGTCCGGACCGCTCGGCCATTCCGGGTGCATCAGCTGGAGCGGGTGGTTCCATGTGTCGGCGCTGATCGTGAGGTGGGCGCCGCCGTCACCGATGCGCACGATCTGGTGACCGGGTGTGTGGCCGGGCAGGTGGTGAAGATCGATGCCGTCGGCGATGGTGCGGTCGCCCTCGATCACGTCGAGCATCTCGCCTGACTCGAGGGGCGCCAGAAGGTCCCAGATCGCGCGTTGCTCGTCGTTGTCGCGGCCGAGGGCCCGTTGCCACTCGAGGTCGGCGCGCTGCACGACGTGGCGAGCGTTCGTGAAGGCCGGTTGCCCGCTTGGATCGAGCAGCCCGCCGATGTGATCGTCGTGGACGTGGGTGATCACCACCGTTGGGATCTCCGACACGGGGACCCCGAGCTCGCGAAGCGCCTCCACGAGCACGCCGGGGCTGGGAACCCATGCAGCGGTGGGTGACGTCGGGCCACCGAGACCGGTGTCCACGAGGAGGGGGCCGGCGCTGTGCCGGATCAACCAGGCGCGTACCCGAAGACGCCAGTTGCCGGACATGGTCCGCACGCTCGCGGCCGCTTCGTCGTCGGCGACCAGCGGCTCCGGCGGGATATCGGGGAACGACTCGGTGATGGGATCGAGCTCGAGATCGGCATCGACGATCGCGGTGACGTCGATAGATCCGACGGTCCGGGTCGCGTGCACCATCGCGGCGCGACCCTAGCACCCGGTTGCTGGCTGCGCGGTTCGGTCAGCTACCGCTGTGCCCGTGCTCGCCGCTGTTGCCGTGCGAGCCGCTGTTGCCGTGCGAGCCGCTGTTGCCGTGCGAGCCGCTATTGCCGTGCGAGCCGCTATTGCCGTGCGTCGCGCCGGCGTGCTCGGCGTCGTGCTCCGCCTTGCGGGCTGCTTTGGCCGCGTCGTGCTCGGCCTGACGAGCCGCCTTGGCGGCGTCGTGTGCGGCCTGGCGCTGTTGGTTCGCGTACAGGTGCTCGAGGGCGTTGATCAAACCCGGCGCCTGCGGGTTCTTGATGCAATTCGCAAGCACATGCTGGATCGCGTTGCCGAGTCCCGTGGTCTGAACATCGGCGGCCGGCGCGTTCGGGTCGATCCCCGCGGCGGCGTTGCACTCGGCCGTCCGGTCCGCGGGCGGCTGGCCGGTCGGGTCGGGGGTCTCCGAGTCGCTCGGAACGTCGCTGGGCTCGACCGATTCGCTGGGCTCGACCGTCTCGCTCGGGTCGGGTGACTCGCACGACTCAGGAGACTCCGAGGGATCCGGCGTCTCCGAGGGATCGGGCGTCTCGGACGGGTCGGGCGACGCGGAGGCGTCGACTTCGGGCGAGACGCTCGGATCGATCGACGGGTCGACGCTCGGGGACGCGCACGTGACATCGGACGTGTTCGGCGCATCGCCGGTTGCCGCGAGCGCCGCACCTCCTCCGAGAACCAGGACACCGATGGCGATGGCTGCGATCGAACGGAGGGGGGCAGAGGTCTGCATGGCGAGGGTATCGGCGGACGGGACGATCATCCTTGAGGGCCAGTTCGAGATGGCGGCGATCTGCGATGGTGTCCGCACCTCCGGCCCGCGGACTAGCGCGTCAGCGGCTGAACCACCGGCGCTTGGACTCTTCCTCGGCGCTGACCAGCGGGTCGTTCAGCAGCTCGTCGGCCGGATCGATCTCGGGCGACGGGCGCTCGGCCGGCTCGAACGAACCGCTCGCATCCCCCCGGTCGGGGTCGACCGCCTCGGACGGCGGCTCGTGCATCGTCGTCGGCGTCGGTTGCGGATCGGAGAACATCGCCATCATCTCGTCGGCGAGCCGCGTCGCGCCGCCTTCGGCAGGCGGTGGGACCGGGTCGTAGGTGGCGGGCTCGATGGCCGGCGTTGCGACCGGTGATGCATCCGGTTCCGGTTTCGGTTCCGCGGGGGGAGCGGTCGTCGGTGGGATGGGTACCGGTTGCTCCGGCGTCGGTGCGAGCCGTGCTCGGATCGTGGCTGCTTGCGCGGCGGCGCCACGCCGTTCGAACAATCGGAGCGCGCGGCGCTCGAGCGGCTCGGCCTCTGCCGGTCGTCCGGCGTGGCGGCGGACGTCCGCCGCCCAGACCAGGGCGCTCGCGCGAAGATCCGTCGAGTCGGTCTGTTCGGCGAGGCCGACGCCCTCTCTGATCAGACGCTCGGCGAGCGCGCCGCGGCTTCGGCGGACCATCACGCGCGCACGCGCGGTGCGCCAACCGACCTGCGTCGTCAGGTCGCCGGCATGGGCTTCGGCCACGTCCGCCAGCGCGAGCGCCTCATCGAGACGTCCGTCTTCGAGGACAACGTGCGCGTACGAGGCCGCGAGTCGCGCACGGAGCCGCTCATCACGTGTGTGGGTCGCGGCGGCCAGCGCGCGTTGCATCAGCGGCTCTGCGGCCTGCGGCTGACCGGCGAGCACCTCGATCTGCGCCGCACGGTGCAGCGCGACCGCGGTCTCGACCGTCGCGCCGAGCTCCTCGAGCGAGGCGATCGACGTCGCGATCGCCTCGCGTGCCTCATCGAACGCGCCGCGCCTCGCGGCCAGAACGGCCACGATGCCACGGACGTCGTGTTCGCCGATCGGGCCGGTCACACGTCCGACGAACGAACGGCAGCGGGCTTCGGCATCGCCAACGGACTCGGGGCCGTCGAGCAGCGCCGCCGCCGCGCCGCGCAACGCGATCGTCTCGTCGGCAGGGCGCTCGGCCGCGGCCGCGTTGTCCGCCGCGCGCTGAAGGTCCTCCGCGACAAGCCCGTGCTGGGCGCGCGCGGCGTGGACGAGTCCACGCAGCGCCCACGCGTCGGCGAGTGTCCAACCGAGCTCATCCTCGCCGAACGCGGCGATCGCCTCGTCGGCGGCCGACCGAGCGCCCTCGAGGGCGTCGTCATGACCGGCGAGCGTTCGGAGCTTGGCGCGGAGGAGTCGGACACGCCAGTCGATGTCGTCGACCCCGACCGACGCCGCGAGCGCAGCGTCCGCGATCTCGTGATCGACGGGCCGGTCCGGCGCGGCGGCCGCCCTGTGGGCGGTGGCAAGGTACAGGAGTTCGGCGCGTTGCGCGGGGTCGTCGTCGGTGAGCATCGCCGCGCGTTGTTCAAGGCGGGCAGCACCGTCGAGGTCACCCTGCGTCGTCGCTGCTTCGGCGGCTGCGATGAGGAACGTTCGTGCGTCGTCGCGGTCGGCGGGCGGCGCGTCGGGCCGGAGACGGCAGCCGGCGTCGAGGTGCGCGCCGATGACGTCTGCGAAGCGCGACACGCGCGTTCCTGCGGTCGTCTCGGTGTGTCGGCCGAACCGTTCGTGCGTGACCGCCTGTGCCCACTCGGGCACGCCCGTCATCGTCGCCTCGCGAAGCAGCGCATGACGGAAGCGGACGCCATCCGCTCGGTCGCGGACGAGATAGCCGCGCGCCACGAGGTCGTGGAGATGCGCCGGGAGGCCGGCACGCGCATCGACCGGAACAACGTCCAGGAGCGGCGTGGTCGCGATCTCTTCGCCGGCGACGGCCGCCATCCCGAGCACCGCCAGTTCGTGCGGCGGCAGCGTCTGGAGGCGTTGACGGACGGCACCGACGATCGTGTCGGGCCACGGAACGCGCGACAGATCGGCGAGCGGGATCCACCGACCGTTCCCGGGGGCGAGGGTGCCGCTCTCGGTCAGCATCGCGAGCGACTGCTCGATCGCGAGCGGCAAGCCCGACATCCGCGCCGCCAGCGCCGGAACCACACCCTCCTCCGCAGAGCCCAGCAACTGTCCCACCAGCGCCTCGATGGCGGTCGGCTGGAGCGGTCCGAGGCGGATCGCCGGCAGTCCCTCCATCTCTGTTGTGGAGGCAAGGACGACCAGCACCGGCGTGTCGCGTGCGGCGACCGCGACGTCGGCCATGAACCGTGCGAACCCGGCGCCGGCACGGTCGGCGTCGTCGATATGCAGAAGGGTCGGCACCCCGTCGGCTGCGGCCTCGAGCAGCCGGCGGAGCGCCCACCGGATGTGGTCCGGATCGGTCGCCCCCTCGAGCGCGAGGATCGCGGCCAGGTGTGTGATCACGTCGTCGCCGTCGGGCTGCTGCGCGAAGAGCTCGGCGAGGCGAGCTCGCGCCGGCTCCGCCGGCGCGAGCGGGTCCAGACCGGCGAGCGCTTCCACGATCGCGGCGAGCGGCCACCGTGCGCCCCCGCCGTCGGCGGGGGCGCACGACACGTGGAGGACGTTCGCGGCGTCGAGCGACGCCGCGAACTCGGCAACGAGCCGGGTACGGCCGCTCCCCGGTTCACCGGTGACCAGGAGCGCAGCGCCGGTCCGATCGGACACAACGCGGTCGAAGCGCGCGCGTAG
>Ga0136846_1218953_pt1 | contig 28540 bp, 31 predicted proteins | sample HopSoiMetagenom2_FD_96841 | JGI IMG/M metagenome (GOLD analysis project Ga0136846, IMG submission 96841) | Grasslands soil microbial communities from Hopland, California, USA - 2 Assembly 2016 (version 4) | ecosystem: Environmental > Terrestrial > Soil > Grasslands | place: USA: Hopland... | reverse complement strand
GAAAGAGCGGGCCTGGCTCGATGAAACCGCCGCCGTCCCGCCCGTGGGTGCCAGGTAGTATGCCGTCGGATACTTCAGTTGATAGAGATAGTCGTTCCAGTCTGCCGTCAGCTGAAATCTTCCGCCGGGAACGTACCTGAGCCCACCACCGAATGTGAACGCAAACGGGGTGCCGAACGTGTACGGATCATTTGCTGCCGAACAACTACAGCTCGCCACGCCTCCGCCGAGGTTTATCACCGGCACAATGTGATGAAAGCTCTTTTGACCGGTGAGATTGAGCGCGAGATCGACGTCGTAGAGATTCACCGAAACGTTCCGTCTGCCAAGCTGGCGCGCGGTTCCGGTCTTCGTCGGATCGATCGTCAGGCGATCGCTGTTCACGTGCGACCAGCGCGCCATCAGGAACGCAGGCCCGCCAACGTGCACCAGATAGCGCGCGCCAAACATCGATCCGTCACCCGGAGCGATGCCGATCGGATCCTTTCCCGCCCGGTAATGCCCACCGAAGAACGTGAGCTCCTGAGAAGTCTCGAGGTCGCGATACGGGCTGTTCTGCGGCAGATGCCCGACCTGGGCGTCGACACTGGTCGCAAATAAGGCAAGCGCGATCGCGCTGAAAAATACTCTCACTTAATCCACTCCAAGATTTTCGCCGGTCATCTCGGCCGGCTGCTCGACACCGAGCATCGACAATATAGTTGGCGCGACATCACACAACGCGCCGCCGGGGCGTAGTTGCGTCTCCTGCTCCCAATCGACTACGACAAACGGCACCGGATTCGTGGTGTGCGCAGTGTGCGGCCCGCCCGTCTCCGGGTCGATCAGCATCTCCGCGTTGCCATGATCAGCGGTCACGATCAGTCGCATTCCCGCCGACTCCGCCGCCCTGAGTACTCTCGCCAGCGATTGATCGACTGTCTCGACGGCTCTTATCGTTGCGGGGATCGATCCGCTGTGTCCGACCATATCGGCGTTGGCGTAGTTGCAAAGAATGAAATCGAACTCCTTCGTCGTAATACCCTTCACCAGCGCATCGGTGACACCAGCCGCGCTCATTTCCGGCGCCAGATCGTAAGTCGCGACGCCCTTTGGGCTCGGAACCAGCACCCGCTGCTCGCGCGGGAACGGCGCTTCGACACCGCCATTGAAGAAATAAGTCACGTGCGGATACTTCTCGGTTTCCGCCGTCTTCAGGATATCGAGACCCTGCGACGAGAGAACCTCAGCCAGGATCCGCGCCATCGACGTCGGCTGAAAGGCGACCGGAACGGGAAAAGTCTTGTCGTAATTCGTGAGCGTCGTCACGCTGACTTTCGGGCCGTTTTTCGTTTCGAACCCATCGAAATTGCGGTCGATCAGCGAGCCGACGATCTGCCGCATGCGATCCGAGCGATAGTTGAAGCAGATGACGGCATCGCCATCGCGCATCGGCGCGACCGGCTTGCCGTTTTCGACGATCACCACCGGGAGCATGAACTCGTCGGTCTTGTCCGCCGAGTACGACCTGCGAATTGCCTCGAGCGGATCTGTCTCAGTGGCGCCCTGGCCAAGCACGATCGCCCGATAAGCCAACTGGGTTCGATCCCAGCGGCGGTCGCGATCCATTGAGTAATACCGGCCCGACACGCTCGCGATCTTAGCCGGGGATCCGACCTTCTTGATGTACTTCAGCAGCTCCTGAGTGTACCCGAGCGCGGACTTCGGTAGAGTGTCACGGCCATCGAGCATGGCGTGAATGGCAACGCGCTTCACCCCCCGCTTCCCGGCAAGATCGATCAGCGCGAACAGGTGGGTGTCGATCGCATGCACGCCGCCCGCACCGACCAACCCCATCAAATGAAGGGTGCCGTCGTTGTTCTTGACCTGGTCGCATGCACCCACCAGCGCCGGGTTGGTGTAAAAGCTGCCGTCAGCGATGGCAGTGGAGATGCGAACCAGATCCTGCATGACCACGCGACCAGCGCCGAGATTGAGGTGACCGACCTCGCTGTTGCCCATTTGCCCTTCGGGCAGACCGACACGGAGGCCAGACGCTTCGAGCAAGGTGCGCGACCCGCGCGACCACAAAGCGTCCCAGGTTGGCGTGTTGGCGAGGGCGATTGCGTTTCCTTCAGTTTGGGAACGGTAGCCCCAGCCATCGAGTACTATCAGCGCGACTGGCCGCGCTTGTTGTCTGCTCGCCATTATATCCCGTAATGTAATCCTACCCCGACGAGAGGGCGCGCAGACCCAGATGGCTTTTTTGAGACCCAAACAGGAGACCGGCCCCGAGACGAGACGACGGCCGGACCGCGCAGCCGAAGGTGACCGCCGACGCGGCAGCTGGAAAGACTTTCGTCGCGCCTATCCCGGCTTCGTATTCGTGCTCGGTCTCGGCCTCGCCGCGATGATCGCGGTCGATGGCTGGCTTGTGGCGAAGCGCGTGAAATACAACCACGACGTGACCCAGCTGCGCGAGCACATGACGTCGGCTGAGCGCGAGCGCACCGACGCGATCGTGGCGTCGGAGCAGAACAAGCTTCGTATCGCCATCGAGCTCGCCAAACGTCAGGCCAAGTTCGATAAGCGGCTCCATCTCAACGTGTCGGTCGACAGCTCGCGGATGTACCTCACCCGCGAAGGCGCTTTGCTGCGCGAGATGTCAGTGCAATTCGGCCCTGAGCGAACGCCATCACCGAATGACAGCGCTCCGCCAGAGGCGGTTCCGCGCGGTGAGCGTACGATTGCGGATCTGGGCGAGACGCGCATCGTGCTCGATGGAGGGACTCAGATCCTGTCGGCGAGCAAGGCCAATGATTCGACGCCGGTCCCGCCTGGCTCGCTGCGGATCAGCAGCGACGATATGAAGGCGATAATGCCGAACCTTAGCGCCGGTATGAAGGTATACTTTTACTAATGGGCAAAATCTTTTCATACGGCGGACGAACGGTCTGGATGCTTGTTTCCGGATTCGTGCTCGCCGCGATTCTCAGCGTAATGCTGCTGACCAAGACTGCCGAGCTTCGCTACGAGCGCGATGTGAACCGGATGGTCTACAACGACAACCTCGGCGTCCTCAACGAGATCAAGGGCAAGCTCGGGATGACGACCGACAGCCTGAAGTCACTGATGAGCGAGACGGCGGCGGAAGCGGCTAACGAACCGTACATCGTGGTCAGCATGGCGGACCATCAACTTTGGTATAAGCAGGGCAAGGAAGTTCTGTTCGAGGCGCCGGTGGCAACGGGTAGCGGTAAAGAGCTCGTTGGTGGATCGAATGGGCAGTGGAGATTCGAGACCCCGCGCGGCCGGCTGACGGTGAAAGCAAAGGACGAGAACCCGGCCTGGGTTCCTCCCGACTGGCACTACGTCGAACAGGCTCACAAGAAAGGACTTGGTATTGTTCATCTGGATCCCGGCGAGGCACTGCCGACGGGCGATGGCGGCGTCATCACAACCCAGAACGGAGAGGTCGTAAGACGTTACTCCAGCGGCCAAGCCGTGTCTTTAGGTGGAGGGGTTGAAGGCAAGGAGATCGTCGTCAATGGAAACATCGTTGTGCCGCCTTACGGCACCACTGCGCGCAGATATATGGGAGTCCTTGGCACTCGCCGCCTTGAGCTTGGAGACGGGTACGGGATCCATGGCACCGACCATCCGGAAACGATCGGACAGTCGGTCAGCCACGGCTGCGTCCGTATGCGCAATGCAGACATCGAGCGCCTCTACCCGATGGTCGCGGTCGGCACGCCTGTCTACATCTACTAAAACAGAAGTCTTTTGACATCGGCAGTTGTAGGCGACAGACGCCGTCCAACCGGCGAAGAGCTCGCTCTTCCTGATGATCTACCGGTCAGGCGGCGCCATGTTGGCCGACTTATCTGGCTCGCGGTCGCTGCCATCGCGGCCGTCGGAGCGTTCCAGTTTCTGCAGGCAGCGGGTGACGCCACCGACAAGCCGATCGGCACTTTTACGCGCGCGGTAGTTCCGCTCGCAAACCCATCGGTCAGCGCGTTCGGCGCCAGCGGGGAAGTCAAGCTCGCCTTCGCGATGCCGGCCCAGGAAATCTCCTATCCGCTCGACGTCCACGGTGATCCGACATCGCTGGAGTACGCGTGGATCCGTGTCGGCGATACCGCCCTCGCGACCAATCCGCAGCCGCTCGCGAGCGACAAAGTCAACGCTCCGCCGGAAGCCGGCTTCTTCCATATGGCGCTGATCAAGGCAGATCAGCAACGGGCGGTTGAAGGACTTACACTCGCGGTGCTGGTGCCGTTCGAGGAGAAGCAAGGCAGCATGCTGCACGGATATCGCATCGGCACCTACCTCGCCGAGCGCATTCGCGGCAGGCAGCCGCCGCCCGAAGGATTCCTGGAGATCAGACCCGCGGACCTCGACATTCCGATCACCAAACATCTCAGAGTTGGCGACTTCCTCAATCACGATCAGCAGGGCGTCTGGCCAAGTTTCGCCGCGGTGAATCCGAAGCTGCTGGACAAGCTGGAGCTGGTTATTCAGGAGATCGCGCGCTGGCATGGCGACAAAGCGGTCGCTGACGTGGAGCTGGACGTTCACTCAGGTTTCCGCGCGCCCGCGCACAACAATCGTGTGCGCCGCGCCGCGAGCGACAGTCAGCACCAGTACGGTGATGCCGCCGACGTCGCGATCGACGCCAACGGCGACGGCAAGATCACCGCGATCGACAGCCGCATGGTCGGCCTCGCAGTTGAGATCGTCGAGCTGAAGCACCCCGAGCTCGTCGGAGGCCTCGGCATTTACACCACCGGTCACTCCAGCACGAATTACGTACACATCGATGTGCGCGGGAGACGGGCGAGGTGGCGGGGCGGGGGCTGATGGTCACTGGTGACGCTGATTAACTGCACAAAAAGGTACGCAGCCGGCAGAGGAGCACAGGCGTCAGTTCACAGCGATGTTCGCGCGATTCGTAGATTCGTCAGTCTGACGCGGCCACGATCGTAGCTGCGAACCCAACCCTGAGCTACTCTGCGGACTGCCTACCTTTTTGTGCAGTTAATCCTCAGTCAGTGCTAGCTGGCGCAACGGGTTCCCCTAATTGAGATTAGTCCTACGATGAACGACATCCTGCGCGAGCGCCTGATTCGGAAGCTCGACACGCTTCCCGAAGAGCGGATCTACCAGATCCTCGACTACATCGATTTTCTCGAGTCGAAGTACGCGCCGAAGCCTTCGACGTCGCCGAACCCGCTGAAGCGCTTCGCGGAGGGAGTGGAAGACACCCTGCGCGCCGGCAAAATGTCAGCGACAGCGATCGCCGGCACCATGAACGTGATGAATAAGGCCGTCGGCGTCGTGACTGACGTGGCCAATGCTGGCAAGTCAGTTGCAAGTGAGATTGCGGGAGTCGTTTCTTCGGTAACTGCTCCGAAGCCGTCGCCGGGCGCACCCTCTGGTCCGCCCACGTCGGCTGCGTCGGCGCCAGAGTCGGCATCGACCGACGTTCCACCAACGCCGCCACCTGGAGATCAGCGTAAGTGAGAACACAGTCAGCGCGCTCGCACTCCGCATCGAACGCAAAGAAGCGCCGGTCTTCCACGACCTCGTCATCGTCAACCCGTTCTGCTCGCGGACCGCAGAGTGCGCGCTCGAGCTCCAATGCGTCCGGTGCGCCAGCGACGCCCGCTCGGAGCACCATCATGTCGACGATGAAAGAGCTGCCGAACTTTCTGCGCCTGCTCGGCGGTTTGATGGCCGACAAGCGGGTGTCGAACACCGACAAGCTGCTCGTTGGCGGCGCTATCGCCTACATCCTGCTGCCAATGGATTTCATTCCTGACTACATCCCCTTCCTCGGCGAGATCGACGATCTGTTCGTCCTTGTCCTGGCGCTGCAACGGTTGATCGCCAATGCCGGGCGCAGCGTGATCGAAGACCATTGGATGGGAGATCCTGCGCAGCTTCGCTCAATGGATCTTGAGCGCGTGCTCGTCGCCGCCGCGTTCTTCTTGCCGCGGCGCGTGAGACGGCGGTTGAGGACGATTGGCCGCGAAGTATAGCGTCCTCTTACTGGCGCTCGTCATTGCGAGCGCCTGCAACCGCCGCACCTCGACAGATGTATCGCTGTTAACAGGACGCTGCACGACACACGTGCGCGCCAAAGGCACGGCCGCTCAGCTACCGCGTGCGCCCTCGCTGCGTTCAGGCACCGGCGCAGTCATCGGAACGCTCTCCGATTCCGGCGGAGCGCTACCGCACTATTCAATTCTCGCGGTAACGCCGGGTGATTCGCCCAACGGCGCCCACAATGCTGCGACTGCTGACAGCCTCGGCGGGTTCGTTCTCGACGGACTCGCGCCCGGCCGCTATCGTCTATTTGTCCGCGCCTTCGCCCACAAAGCGGACTCGAGCGATGTCAATGTTGCCGCGGGCGAAGTCGACACAGTAGCATTACGACCCATCTACTTTCAGTGCGTCCGTTAGCCGGAATTTGAATATGTGCCGAAACATCAAAACCCTCGCCAACTTCGAGCCCCCAGCGACCCACGACGAAATCGCGGCGTCAGCGCTGCAGTTCGTGCGCAAGCTGAGCGGCACCACCAAGCCGTCGCGCGCCAATGAAGCGGCGTTCAACGAGGCGGTGGCGGAAGTCACAGCTGTCGCGAACAAGCTCATTCACTCTCTCAAGACCAGTGCCCCGCCGCGAAATCGAGAAGTGGAGATGGTCAAGGCGCGCGAGCGCTCTCTCAAGCGGTTTGCCTGAGTTGAAAGCCTGGATCTTCGACCAACACGCTTGTCGCTCCCGATGCGACCAGCTGGCGAGTGGCGCCCGACGTGTACAAGTCCGCGGCACTGCACAGCGTGATCTATTGCAACTGGCAATGAATTCCAGGGAGATTGTTTCCCTGCGAGGTCACCGATGAAAAAAATCCTGGTCGCGGTAGCGCTGCTCATGATCAACGCTGTTAACTCGAACGGTCAGACTCAGCCCGATCCGCTTCGTACGGACTGGCCAAATCTTGCCAAGTATCGTGACGCGAATGCGAAGCTGTCGCCGCCGGCTCTCAACGAGAATCGAGTGGTGTTCCTCGGCAACTCGATCACGGAAGGGTGGACGCAGTATTTCCCGACCCAGTTCGCCGGCAAGCCCTATGTCAATCGCGGCATCGGTGGTCAGACGACACCGCAGATGGTACTTCGCTTCCGTCAGGACGTTATCGCGCTGAAGCCGAAAGTCGTCGTGATTCTAGCGGGTATCAACGACATTGCGGGCAACACCGGCCCGTCTACGTTGGAGATGATCGAGGACAATCTCGCTTCCATGACCGAGCTGGCGCAGTCCAACGGCATTCGCGTCGTTCTCTCGTCAGTTCTTCCAGCTGCCGATTTCCCCTGGCGTCCGGGTCTCGATCCGGCGCCCAAGGTCATCGCTCTCAACAAATGGATCAAGGAGTACGCTGCCAAACGCGGCGCGGTCTATCTCGACTACCACTCGGCGATGTCCGACGACAAAGGCGGAATGAGAGCGGGACTCGCTTCCGATGGAGTTCACCCGACCGAGGCCGGATATCGCGTTATGGTCCCGCTTGTGGAAGCGGCCATCACCGAGGCTCTTGAAAAAAAGTAAGCGACTTCCAGCGCATCGACGCGATATCGCTCCGAGAGAAGTCAGTTAAAGCGCGTCGCTCTCCAGAGGGCTGAACCGGCAGCGACCAGCATCGCAACCGTCGCGACGATCAATGCCATCGACCAGCCGACGTGAATGCTGATCTGCGGCGGTCGAGCGACCAGAGCGAAGCCAACGATGATCGCGGTCGCCACTCCCACGACCGCCCAGTCCAGTCCGCTGCGTCGGCGTGTCGCTCCAATCGCACCTCCTTCTCCTGCGATCCGCGCCTGGGTGTAGTCCGACCGAACGCCGTAACGCGCGCCTTCGCGCTCGGCCGCTTCCTGCCAGCTCACGTGTTCGCTCCGACTCACCGACGATAGTGCGATCACGCCCGCTCCAATCGCCATCACCAGCGACCCACCGACTACCTGCGCGAGTAATGAACCTGAAGCAGCGTGGAGCTCGCCGAAAACCAGAATTCCCCAGAGCAATCCCCACAGCTGATTGGTGTTCGATAGCGGGATGCCGCGGGTGATGCCGGCGTACTTCACCGCGTACTGCTGAAACAGGTCGCCGATGACCCAGATGAATCCGCCGGCGAGCAGCCAGAAAAGAATGTGTCTCGCTCCCGAGATCTGAGTCCACAATGCGCCGGCCCCGCCGGAATAGGTGAGCGCGAGAACCGTCATCATCCCCAGCTCGCCGACTGTGAAAAACGTCACGAACGACAGCGGGCTCATACCGGTGAGATATGCTTTGCGATAGGGGATGTACATCGTTCCCCACATCACCCCTGCCGACAAGGCAGCGACTATTCCGCGCGCTGCATCTTTCGCCGGAACCTGCGACGCGGATGCGATTGCCAGCGCTGTGGCGCCGACGAACATCAACACCGCTCCGCCCAATACGCCGAGCCATCGACGCCAATCGGCCCCACGCAGTTCCTTGAAGAAAACAATTCCCCAGAGGATTCCGAGCAGGCTGTTGCTGTTCCACAGTGGGAACGCGATGCTCAACCCCACATCGCGCACCGCGAAAACGGTTAGCGTGTTGGCGACTGCCCACAAGCAGCCAGCGAGTATGGCCCAAACGATCAGGTGAGGTGCCTGACGCAAGTCAGCGACGATGTACGATGTTCCTTGTATCAGTGCCGGCAGCGTCCAGCGCGCCAAAAAAACGCCGATCACCATCATCAGCGAAATCACCACTGGCGACAGGCCAAGCGTCACCAGTTTCGTCGGTGCTTCGGCGGCGCCGAGCCATGCTCCGGCGGTGAGTCCACAGAGCATGCCGACGTTTTGGAGGGTCCGCAGTCGCTGCGGCGCCAGCACGCCGGGCCGATCCGGCTCGACTACCTCGACTTCGACCGCGCTCACGAGATCCAGCGCAGGACGAACAAGCCGCCAGCGAGAACGGCAACAGGCACCCAGAACTGAAGGTCGGTCAGGACGGCTTTCACCACGCTGCGGCTCGGTCGGACGTCGGGCATCGGCTTCTCCGTTACGGCAGGGGCAGGGCGGCCAATGTTGAGAGGGCTGGCGTCGTTGCGCAAGTGGCGCATCATTCAGGTCTCACCTAATGGAGGAGTATGGCGAAGAAGGAGGACTGGCGCGCGATCGTGGCTTCTTCGCTGAACTGGGAGCAGTCGCATGGCTCGCTCGAAAGTTCAATCAAGGGCTTGTCGTCCGAGCTGCGTGGACGACGCCCAACCGGATTACCTCACTCAGTGTGGGAGCTGCTCGAGCACATTCGAATCACCCAGCACGACCTGCTCGACTTCGTCAGGAATCCAGACTACGAAGAAAAGCTCAAATGGCCTGACGACTACTGGCCAAAGACCCAGGCACCAGCCAGCGACAAGGCGTGGAATGAGACCGTCGCCTCGTGGCGAAAGGACCGCATGGCTCTCGAGCGGTTCACCACGGAGACCGAAATCGACCTGACTGCGAAGATTCCTCACGGCACCGGCCAGACGTATCTCCGTACCGTGCTGGTGGCCCTCGATCACGCCGCTTATCACGTCGGACAAATCGTATCGACTCGGCGCGTTCTAGGCGCCTGGCCTCCGCCCAAGTAATGGCGCGCAGCGAAGGAACGTCGCACAACGGACAGCGAAGGACGAATCCACAGCTCATCGTGCTGTCGCGGGAAGAAGTCGAACGCTATGAGCCGCGTCGAAAAGAAATCTGCATCTCGATTTCGGATCCGTACGCCAAGCCGGCTCGATTGTCTCCGCGATTCAAGGCAGTGATCCGCATGTACTTCAGCGATGTGACCGAAAGCGGTGATCCGCTCGACGTCTTGTTTGCAACGGACCACGCGAGCGCAATCAGCGACTTCATCGAAGCAGCGCCCGATTTCGACCGCATCATTCTCCACTGCAACATGGGCATCAGCCGATCGCCAGGTGTCGCGCTTGGACTTTGCGATCTGAATGGCTGGGCTACAGCTGAGCTGGAACGAAAACATCCCGGCTGGAATCGCCTGGTTCGCACGGTGATGCGTGAGTCCGCAAAATCCAGCAATCGGCCAGTCCCGAAGGCTACTAAGACCTAACCCGGTACTGCTGCACGACATCGCGCGACCGCTGGCCGCGAGTCTTTGACCGTTCGCAGACTTTCTCGTCTGCTCTCATCGAACCAGCGCCAACCTTTTGAAACCCCGCAGCGTCAAAACCGTAGTGCGGGAAAGACTAAGCTGGGGGTTTTCCCTGCTCGCCCAACAATTGAAGACCACTCCTACACTGAGCTGGCCATGAAGCGCATCCTGTTCGCAATACTCGCACTCCTCCTGAACCTCGCCGCCGCACCTTTATCCGCCCAGAATCCTGGCGCTAACCCGGCTGCCCAAGGTCAACCTCCCGCACCCGCGGGTGAAGTCCGCGGCTCGATCGTCGCCGCCGACAGCACTGGACTCGCCGTTGCGCGGCCGGCAGTCGCCGTCCGCAACAAGTCCGATGGCAAGCTCGTCACCGGCACCTATGGCGCCGAAGACGGCAGCTTCCGCGTGCAGGGCCTCCGACCCGGCACCTACTATCTGCGCGTCTCGGGCATTGGATTCACTCCGATGAACACCCCTGAGTTCACGATCGCGCCGACTGCGCCGGTCGCGAACGTCGGGACCATCAAGCTCTCGCGCGTGTCGGTGCAATTGCAGGCCGTGCAAGTGACTGGTGAGAAGCCGACTGTCGTCATTGAGCCCGATCGCAACACCTATCGCGCCAAGGACGTCGCACCGGCTGCAGCCAACGCCAGCGATGTGCTTTCCGCGACTCCTTCGGTCGAAGTCGATCAGGACGGCAAGGTCAGTCTTCGCGGTAACGAGAACGTCGTCATTCAGATCAACGGCCGACCGACGCCGATAAAGGGCACTCAGCTCGCCGCGTATCTCAAGCAGATCCCGGCGAACATCGTCGAGCGCGTCGAAGTCGTACCCAATCCTTCCGCCAAGTACGATCCGGATGGAATGGCCGGCATCATCAATATCGTGCTCAAGACCAACGCCGACCTCGGTCTGAGCGCGGGTCTCAACACTGGATTCGCGACGCCGAGCCGCTTCAACACCGGCACTAACGTCGGCTATCAGAGCGGACCTGTCACGCTGTTCGGCACTTACGGCTTCAACGCCGATGATCGCGCCATCACGGGCCTCAACGATCGTTCGCGCTTCACGCCTACCGGTGCTCCACAGGATTATCAGAACCAGGACATCGACGGTGCCACCAGCAACGGCGGTCACAACTTCACCGGAAACATCGACTACAAGCTCACCGACAAGGACGTCGTATCCAATTCGCTTACGGCAAACCGTCGTCACAACAACGACGCCGCGCTGGCAGGCTATGAGGATCTCGACGCGGGCCAGGCATTCCTCGATCGCTATGTGATGGATCGCAACACCAAGGCGCGTGGTCTTACCTGGGACAACTCGTTGTCGTGGAAGCATACCATCACTCCTCGCACCCACGAGTTGTCGAGCGAAGTGCGCTTTAATCGCTCACGCGATGAAGACAACACTTTGCTGTGGCGCGAGCCGCAGAACCAGGATGGCAGCACAGCCGGTCCGCCGATTCAGGGCGAGATCGATTCCAACAGCGCGCTCACTCGCCAGCTGACTGCGCAGACGGACTACACACGCCCGCTGTGGGCGAAGTCCAAGCTCGAAACCGGCCTCAAGGAAACCGACCGCTGGTACGACAAGAGCTATCAGGTCTACAAGGATGCCCTCGGCAGCGGAGCCTGGGCCGCGAGCAATCTGAGCAACACCTTCAACTTCGATGAGCAGACTCACGCCGGCTACGGCGTACTCAGCCAGAGCGTCGGCAAGTTCGATCTGCAGGGTGGTCTTCGCGCTGAGTGGTCGTCGCGCAACTTCGACCTCGCCGGCGCACAGGCCGTCCCGTTCAACTATCACGCGCTCTTCCCGAGTGGCGCGATCATGTTCAAGCCGAGTGAGCAGACGCAGTTGAAGGCCAGTTACTCACGACGCATTCGCAGACCTGGAACCCAGGAGCTCAATCCATTCCCGGTGTTCTTCGATCAGCAAAACGTGTTCATCGGTAATCCTCGTTTGAATCCGGAGTACACCGACGCGATCGAGCTGGGCGCGAGCAAGACTGGTCAGCTCGGTTCGATTCAGCTGTCACCGTTCTACCGTCACACCAAGGACGTCATTCGCGTCGACATCAACACTGCCGACACGGTTGACAATCGTGAGGTGACGTCGGTGAGCTTCCAGAATCTCGCCAAGAGTGATTCATGGGGAACCGATCTGAATGGCAACCTGCGCCTCGGGCCAAAGCTCAATGCGCTGGGCGGCCTGAACGTGTTCAAGATGGTGACCGATGGTGGATCACAGTCGGCGCTCGGATCGAACGCGATTGCGTGGTCGGCACGTCTCAATGCGACGACGCAGATCAATCCGACGGTGATTCTGCAGGCGAACTACTTCTATCGCGGTCCGATGAAGATCGAGAAGGGCAAGTTCTCGTCCTTCCAGATGACCAACATCACCCTTCGGAAGAAGCTTGATGGCGACAACATGAGCGTCGCTGTTCGTTTTGCGGATCCGTTCAACCAGATGAAATTCAAGATCAAGGCGGGCGACGATTATCTCGAGCAGGTCACGCAGCGGCAGTTCGGCGTGCGCGCGACGTACTTCACATTCCAGTGGAACTACGGCAAGCCACCCCGAATCCGCCAGCCGCAGCAGGATCAGCCGGCACCGGCGCCAGTCTTCCCGTAAGGCAATTCGGATAACAGAAAGCCCGGTACTGCGAGATGCAGTACCGGGCTTTTTTTCTCTCGGGCACGTTGCATGCGCCACTAATGCCAGGTTTTCCAAGGAGAAATGATGGCAGACGAGAGAAATAGAGGCGCCGACCTACCGCACGGCACCGATGAAGAAAACTCGCGGATCGGGCGCGAGCCGAACACCAAATCCAGAATCGAGGAAGCCAAGGTCCGTGATCCGCGAGACGAGGACCCGGCCGAAGGTCGTAACGACGTATCGAATCCGCCGCGCACAACTTCCGGTGGAATCACAGCGCCGAAGTTTGGCTCGGCCGGATCTGGGGGCGCCGAGCTCGAGCCAGGACCTGAGAGGGACTAAACTGCGGGACGAGAGCCAACGAATTGTTCCGAACTGCGAGCTAGATCCGAAATGCGAGCTAATTGCGGGATGAGAGCTAGTTGCGGGATGAGAGCTAATTGCGGGATGAGAGCTAATTGCGGGATGAGAGCTAATTGCAAGCTGAGAACGCTGCGAAGCCGAACGGCGGCTAGCTCTTAACCCGCAACTAGCCCGCAGATCGCAACCAGATCGCAGCTCGGACCGATTAGTTGGCTCTGACCCCGCAGCCCCTCTTTACCCAAACGGCGCTGCGCCATACTTTTAGCTATGGCAACCACAACTCGGCCGTCGTCATCGAAAAAGCCCGCCACCCCGGCACGTCCCGGAAGCGGGCTTTCGCGCATCAAGGGGGCTGAGACCGCCGAAAACATGCCGAGAGTGCGCAGCGACATCGTGCTGACCTTCGACGACGTTCTGCTAGCACCGCGACATTCACTTGTACATCCCAAAGACGTTGATACCACGTCGCGATTTACGCGCGGGATAACCCTCAACGTCCCGTTTTCTTCGGCGGCGATGGATACCGTCACCGAATCCGACATGGCGATGGCGATGGCCCGCGCCGGCGGGATTGGTGTCATCCACAAGAACATGTCGATCGATCGGCAAGCCGCCGAAGTCGATAGAGTGAAGCGATCGGAAAGCGGGATGATCCTCAATCCGATCACGCTGTCGCCCGAAGGAACGCTGCGCGAAGCCGTGTCGCTGATGCGGCGATTCAAGATCTCGGGCGTGCCGATCGTCGACCGCGACGGACAGCTCGTTGGCATCATCACCAATCGCGACTTGCAGTTCGAGCGCAATCTCGATCGTCCGCTGCGCGAGGCGATGACGTCGAAAAATCTCGTCACCGCGCCTGTAGGCACTACCCTCGAGGAGGCCGAAGCAATACTCGGCAAGCACCGCATCGAGAAGCTGCCAGTGGTCGACGATGGGGGAATGCTGCGCGGGCTGATAACGGTGAAAGACATCCACAAGCGCCGGGATTTCCCGAACGCCAACAAGGATCAGCACGGCAGACTCCGTGTCGCTGCGGCCATCGGCGCTTCGAATTATCGCGATCGCGCGCGGGCGCTTGTCGACGCCGGAGTCGATGTGCTCATCGTCGACACCGCGCACGGACACTCGGAAGGAGTGCTGGAGGCAACCGCGAACGTTCGTGAGATGTTCCCCGAGGTTCAGCTGGTCGCTGGCAACGTCGCGACTCGCTCGGGCGCCGAGGCGCTGGTGAAACGCGGCGTCGATGCGGTGAAGGTTGGAGTAGGGCCCGGCTCGATTTGCACCACTCGCGTCGTCACCGGCGTGGGTGTACCGCAGCTCACCGCTATTCTCGACGCAGTCGAAGGTGCAGGGGATATCCCGGTCATCGCCGACGGCGGCATCAAGTATTCCGGAGACATTGTAAAGGCGCTCGCGGCCGGCGCGTCAAGCGTGATGATGGGGTCGATGCTCGCCGGGACTGAGGAGAGTCCCGGAGAGTCACTCCTGCTCGAAGGTCGTCGCTTCAAGATGATTCGCGGGATGGGCAGTCTCGGCGCGATGCAGGATGGCAGCGCCGACCGCTATTTCCAGGAAGGCGAGATGTCCGCGAAGAAGCTCGTCCCCGAGGGAATCGAAGGCCGAGTGCCGTACAAGGGTCCGGTAGGCGATGTCCTGTTCCAGATGGTCGGCGGACTGCGCAGTGGAATGGGATATGTAGGATGCGCCAACATCGAACAGCTTCGGACGGAGGCAGAGTTCGTGCGCATCACCGCGGCTGGATTGCGCGAGTCGCATCCCCACGACGTTACGATCACTCGCGAGGCTCCCAACTACTCGCTGTAGCGATTTGCTTGACAGGTTTTCTCACGCCGCCACAACTTCTGGCGGCGTTGCAGTGTCGAAGTTCGTGTTCGCGCGTCAAACACCCAACGATTTCGGAGCTTTCTAATGGGCTTAGGGACGAAGAAGAGCATCGCCGTACTGCAGCAGGAAGCGGCAGGCGAAGGCGAGGCGCACACCCTTCGACGCGCACTTGGCGCGCTGAACCTTACGACGCTGGGAATCGGCGCCATCATCGGCGCCGGAATTTTCGTCCTGACGGGAACCGCGGCGGCCAAATACGCAGGTCCCGCCATCGTTCTCTCGTTCATTGTATCCGGTTTGGGATGCCTTTTCGCGGGACTCTGCTACGCGGAGTTCGCGAGCATGATCCCGGTCGCCGGCAGCGCTTACACCTACGGCTACGCGACGCTCGGCGAATTCGTCGCCTGGATCATCGGCTGGGATCTCATCCTCGAGTATCTGTTCGGTGCGTCGACGGTGGCGGTGGGTTGGTCAGGATACTTCGACGCGTTCATGCAGCAAATAGGAATAAAAATGTCAACGGCGTTTACCAGCGCGCCCTACTACTACGCCGATGCGCCGGAGCTCGATCCGGTTACAAAGGCCGTTCTTCATCCAGCTGGTTTCTCCCACGTTTCGGGCGCCGTCGTCAATCTTCCCGCGGTCTTCATTATTGCCCTGATGACCACGCTGCTGGTGATCGGAATCAAAGAGTCGGCGCGCTTCAACAACTTCATCGTCATTCTCAAGGTCGCAATCGTTCTGCTTGTGATCGGCTTCGGGTTCATGTACGTAAACCAGGCCAACTGGCATCCATTCCTGCCAGCCAACACCGGTGAGAGGGGACACTACGGCTGGAGCGGGATTGTGCGCGGCGCCGCGGTAGTCTTCTTCGCCTATATCGGATTCGACGCGGTGTCGACGGCGGCGCAGGAAGCGAAAAACCCGCAGAAGGACATGCCGATCGGGATTCTCGCGTCGCTGGGTGTATGTACCGTCCTCTATATCCTGATGTCGCTGGTGATGACGGGATTGGCGAACTACAAAGACCTCGACGTACCGCACCCGGTGTTCGTCGCGATCGACAAGGCTGGCCCAGCGCTGGCGTGGCTCGCTTCGATCATCAACATCGGTGCGATCGCGGGACTCGCATCAGTCGTGCTGGTGATGTTGATGGGACAGCCCCGCGTGTTCTACTCGATGGCGCGTGACGGTCTGCTGCCGCCGGTATTCGGCAAAGTCCACCCACGATTCAAGACTCCGTACGTGACGACGATTCTCACCGGTATCGTCGCGGCGGTGATGGCCGGCCTGTTCCCAATCGGGCTGCTCGGCGAGCTGGTCTCGATCGGCACGCTGTTGGCCTTCGTCATCGTGTGCGCCGGCGTCATTGCGCTGCGCTACAAGTCGCCGAATCTGGCGCGTCCGTTCCGTACGCCGCTCGTTCCACTCGTTCCGATCCTGGGCATTCTGATTTGCGGCTACATGATGTACAGCCTGCCCGCGGCGACGTGGGAGCGACTGATCTACTGGATGATCCTCGGCTTCGTCATCTACTTCACGTACAGCCGCAAGAATTCGAAGCTTGCGCAAGCGGAAGGCAGTGCTTGATCTCCTGAGCGTTCCCCAGCAGCGACGGGAGTCGATCGAGCGTCTCGCGCAGGAGCTCCGCGCGGGGCGCTCTGTCGCTATATCGACACATATCAATGCCGACGGCGACGGCTGCGGTTCCGAGACCGCGCTCGCTCGATTGCTCGGTCAGATGGGAATTCGGTCGCGGATCGTCAACCCGACGCCGTGGCCGGACATGTACAAATTCCTGCTCGGTGATGACGTCCGTGACGCGAGTGACATGGGCGCCAAGGCACTCAAGGAAGCCGATGTGCTCGTCGTGCTCGACATCTCGGATGTGAAGAGGCTCGGCGTGCTTGCCGAAGCGGTGCGACGCCTGACGATTCCGAAGCTGGTGATCGATCATCATCTGCCGAGCGACGAGCCGCCGAGCAAGCTGTTGCTCGCGGACACCGCAGCCTGTGCCACGGGAGAGCTCATTTACGATTTCGCGACGTGCGTCGGCCTCGAGCTGACGCCCGACATCGCGCGATCGCTCTATGTGGCTCTGCTCACGGACACCGGCGGCTTCCGCTTCAGCAACACCACCGCGCGCTGCCTGAGCATCGCCGGCCAGCTGATCGCATCGGGTGTCGAGCCGGAGGAGATGTACGGCCGGCTCTACGCATCGATGCCGGTAGGTCGATTGCATCTCTTGCGCGATGCGCTGGCGACGCTTGAGGTCGATCCCGAGTACGGCATTTCATGGATCTCGGTTGCCGCGGGCGCCGCCGAGCAGTATGGGCTCAAGTCCGAAGATCTCGAAGGAATCGCCGAGCATCCGCGCTCAATCGGTGGAACGAGGCTGGCGCTCTTTTTCCGGGACCTCGGCCACGAAAAGGTGAAGGTGTCGTTTCGCAGCACCGGCGACGTCGATGTAAATACGTTCGCTCGACAGTTCGACGGTGGCGGTCACGCGCGCGCGGCAGGAGCGCTGATCGAAGGCGGTCTCGAAGCAGTGCGCAAGAAAGTCGTTGCTGCGGCGCGTGAGTTTCTCGCCATGCACGACAAGGACGTAGATCCGGCTGGGGAAGGGGCGGCCTGAAAACGGTAGCAACTCCGTTGGCTCCCATCTAACTTGCCGTCATGAGCGTTCTTCGCCGCAAACGAGGTCGGCCGCAGGCTGATATAGAGCACGACATCCGTCGCGGTCTCGCTGAGATACTGCCGATCCTCCGCATCGACGACTGCGCAATCGAGCTCGATGGATTCGATCCCGCGACCGGTACTGCGATCATTCACGTCACCGGCGGCTGCCAGGACTGTAACGCGTCCGTCGTAACATTCATGCAGGGCATCGAAGTCCAGCTCAAACGACGCATCACCGAGCTCAAGCTCGTCGTCGTAAACGTCGACTCGACAGCATGAGCCCGAATCTCCAGGAACGCATCACGGACGCGCTCTCGCGCATCCGGAATAACCGCGTCGGCGTCAACGTCCTCGAGGCGGAAATGGTGCGCGACATCGCGACCACCACCGACGGCAAAGTCAGACTTAGTCTCTTTCTCTCTGCCGATGACGATGCGACGGTGGTGCGTGAGGTTAGACAAACGCTGCAGCAGGTGCCGGGCGTGACAGACGTGCGCGTTGATGTGAAGGACGCATCTCAGGCCGCCACTCAACGCTCTCCAATAACCGCCCAGCCGGACAACACTCGTGTGCAGCACGCCGCTCCGAAACCGGCGTCGCGTGCCTTGCCAGTGATGGGACAGGAACCCCAGTCGCAGCGCGCCGCCGTTCCCGCACCGACGCCGGTCGCCTACCCGCACCTCGGCAACATCATCGCTGTCTCCAGTGGTAAAGGCGGCGTCGGCAAGTCGACAGTCGCTGCCAACCTCGCCGTGGCGCTCGCCCAGCAAGGCGCACGCGTCGGCCTGATGGACGCGGATATTTACGGGCCGAACATCCCGCGCATGATGGGCATCAACGCCGCGCCGCCGGTCGCAAACGAAAAAATCATCCCGCTCCAGGCGCACGGCGTCAAAATCATGAGCCTCGGCTTCATGATCGAGCGCGACCAGCCGGCAATCTGGCGCGGGCCGATCATCATGAAGATCATCACCCAGTTTCTGCGCGACGTGCAATGGGGCGAGCTCGACTACTTCCTCGTCGACATGCCTCCGGGGACCGGAGACGCCCAGCTGTCGCTGGTGCAGGCGACAATGGTGCACGGCGCGATGATCGTCACGACGCCGCAGGAAGTTGCGGCAGGCGATGCGCTTCGCGGCGCCAAAATGTTCGAGCGAGTGGCCGTACCGGTGCTCGGCGTTGTCGAGAATATGAGTTACTTCATTTGCCCGCACTGCGAGCAGCGACACTTCGTTTTCGGCGAGGGCGGGGGCAAGCGACTATCGGAGGAGCTTGGCGTTCCGGTCCTTGGCCAGATCCCGTTCTTCCCGGGAGTGCTTCAGGGCGGCGATCGCGGAGAGCCGATAGTTGTCTCGGATCCGGATGCCGACGCTGCCAAAGCGCTAATCGATCTTGCTCGACGGTTGAGCGGGCTGCTCCCCGCTGGCGATTCGGCCCGCGTAAACGCCGCCCTTCTTTGAGGCAACTGATCCGGTTCCGACGTGCAGCTCTGAGTTGAGCTCGCCACCAATCAGAATCACAACCGAGATCACGTACATCCAGGTCAGCAACACCATCACCGCTCCGATGGTCCCGTAGGTCTTGTTGGGCGGGAAATGCTGGACGTACAATCGAAAGAGCAGCGTCGCCACGATGAATAGAATCGCCGCGGCGAGCGATCCCACCAGTATCTGCGTTTTGTCCTGTCTGACGTAGGGCAGCGCCCAGTACATCAAGAATAGAAACGACACCAGCAGCGCAATCGCTAACGGGAATTGCAGCCACGCCCAGACTGTAAGGGAGGCACTGCCCATTCCAAGTCGGTCGTGCATGAATCCGATGATGGTGTCGCCGGCCAGGAGGATTCCCGTTACGAGCGTGATGATGATTGCCCAGCCGAACATCACCGCGATCGCGATCAGCCGCTTTTTCCACCACGGTCGCGGATCCGTTACATCGTACGCGGTGTCGAGCGCATCCATGAAAATTGTGAAGATGTTGGAGCCGGACCATATCGCGAGCACGAATCCGAGGGAGATCAAACCGGGAGCGTTCTGCGCGAAAACGATGTCCGTCACGACATTCGAGAACAGCGCGAACGCCTCGGCAGGCATGAATTCGGAGAAGCGGTTCAACAGATCCGACACGACCGTCCGCTTGTCGCCGAGTAAACTCAGCATCGGCGCGAGAAAGAGGAGAAGCGGGAAAAGCGAGAAGAAGAAGTTGTATGCGACCTGAGACGCGATACCGAGGACGTTGTCCTCGAGCGTCTCTTTCCAGGTCTTCTTTAGTAATGCTCCGGCTCGGTAGCCCAGGATGACCATGGGCTCACAGCGGCGGCAAGCGTCAGGCCATTCAGGCCGTTGCTACTGAGTTCTTCCTGGCGCGAGTGCGCCACAGGGTCAGTATGACCGCGCCGAACCCGGTTGCTACGGCGACGAGGGTCACCGAGAAGGCGAACATGCGCAGGATCGTGCCCAGCAGCGGGAACCAGGTGAATACGGCGGCGATGATCCACAGCGCACTGAATGCGATGATGCCCGTGTAGAGGAACTGCAGCTCCTGACCCGCTGGCGTTTCTGCCGCCCGCTTGCCGGCGATCGCGATGCCCGCCACCTGAGCGACGGCGAGGAATCCGAGCATCGCGATTCCGGAGATCGCAATCAGGAACGCAGCCACGCCAATTGGAATGAAGAAGACGCCGATGATCGTAATCGCGAAGGCGACGACGATAGCGACGATCGCCGGAATCGAAATCAATCCACCAAGAAGTCCGGCGAGCAGGGACTTCCCGCTCTCGTTGGTGACAACTTCGACCGTGCGCTTGAAGTAGTCACGCATATAAAGCGCGACGATGGTGCCGACGAGCAGCAGCACGAGCAGCCATATGAACGCGGAGATCAACGAGCCGAGGGTGGTGCGCGGTCGGCCGCCGAAGCTGACGGTCGACCTGTTGTGGGTCGGACCAACTTCCTTCACCACACCCATGATCGAGCCGCCTTCATTCACCACTCGCCCACCGAGCGCGACGGCGCCGCCTCGGACTCGGCCCCCGTCGTGAACCACAACGTCGCCAAGCACCGCGGTCGCGGCGCCATCGACGTTGCCGTAAATGTCCAGATTGCCACGCAGTACCATCACCGAGCCCGACGTGCTGGCGCCGGCTGGGACCGTGTAATCGCCAGTGACTACCTGCGCGTACTTTCTGAGCCCCGCCAGTCGAACGCTGCGACCATCCTGCGCGCTCGCCTGGTGTGCAGTGGCGAGCGCCATTATGCAGTAAGCGGGAATCAGGATCTTGTTCACGTCAGGCGACCTTTCGTTTGGCGATTTGTGCAGCCGTGCGGATACCCGCGTATCCGCTCACCAGTCCGACGAACAGCGCCATGTAGAGGAGGATCGCCTGAACGGCACCGGCCTGCAGGTAAGCGATGGTGTCAGCCCCGAGCACCAAAGCGCCCAGCTGCGTTCCGACCGCGGCGATTGTGAAGGCATACTGGCTGACCGCGGCGCTCATAATCGCGGTGAGCACATCGACTTCGAAGAACATGAACGCGGCCGCGGCGATAAAGGCGACGCCAACGACGGCGGTTCCCGTAGCCCGGGCGACTCCCATCGGGCGACGCTGAGCGATCGTTTGCCCGCCACGGTGCAGCTCCAAATGATGCCTGGAGGCTACCACGGACTTTGCATCCATGGCGGGCTGCAAACGATCGATCCCGGCAATCACGCGATCGGCAAAGTTCCGAGATGGCGACATATACGGCAGTCGCTGCAGCTCGGCCGCAATGGGTACAAATTCCTCCTCGAAGTCGTGCTCGATCATGTGTGCCTCACGTCAGAGCTTACGGGCTCGGTACGGGGTTGGTTTCAGGGTTTTTGTGAAAGTTTTTGCTTGGAATAACGGTGGGATGGGGGGATGAGGGATGGGGATGCGGAGGCCCGAATAAAGGTCCGTGTTCGAGGGTCCGCGCGTCCCCCATCCCCATCCCCCATCCCCCATCCCCCATCCCTCATTTCAGGTCCCCAAAATACTCCATCAATTCCTGTCTGGCGCGGTGGATGTAGGTCTTAACCGTACCCAGCGGGAGCTTCACGATTTCGGCGATTTCGTCATACGAATAGTCCTCGACGTGGCGCAGGATTATGCAGGCCCGGTACTCGGGTCTCAGCTTCGCGATCGCCTTCTCGATTTGGGTACCGAGCTCGCGCGATTCAAGCTCCTCGAGCGGGGATTCGCCGCCGCTGGTAACTGTGACGGCCGTGGCGCGGGCGCGTTCGGCGGTAATCGCGTCCGGCGCGCCCTCGATGCTGACCGTGTCGACGTGCCGGCGTCGCAGGTAATCGATCGTGATGTTGTTGGCGATCTTGAACAGCCAGCTGGAGAATTTGAACTCTGGCCGATAACGATCGATGTTGTTGAGGACCTTGATAAAGGTTTCCTGCGCCAGGTCTTCGGACGTCTCGCGATCGCGCACCATACGATAGATGAGCGAGAACACGGGGCGCTCGTACCGCTTGATTAGCTCACGGTAGGCGTCCTCGTGCCCTTCCTGGGCAAAAACAACGACCTGTTGGTCGGAAACGTCGGTATAGGACCGTGCTGGCATGCTTGGCACGCGCTCCAAAGATAGCTTGCCCCACGCCTCGTTGCCGGTCAACTTTCGAACAATGCTGGCAACTGACATCGACAGGGCGACAGCCAGTGCCGCCGCTGCCGGTGGTGCGGAGAAGCGCGAGTACGTAAAGCAGATCTTCTCTGAGATCGCTCCGCGCTACGACCTCCTCAATCACCTTCTCAGTCTCAATATCGACAAGCGATGGCGACGCAAAGCCATCGCTTCGCTCGGCGTCGAGCGCGACAAGTCCGGCAATTATCTCGATCTTTGCGCGGGAACTTTGGATGTCGCGCAGCAAATAGAGTTGCTTCCCGGATTCGTCGGCTCAGATATAGGAGCAGATTTCGCAGAGCCGATGCTCAGGGCGGGGAAGGGCAAGGTCAACGGCAGGAAAGTGGTTCCGGTGACGGCGGATGCACTACAGCTGCCGTTGCCTTCGGGAAAGCTCGCCGGAGCGATCGTTGCTTTTGGGATTCGAAACGTCGCGGGTCTGGACGCCGCGCTGCGCGAAGCGTTCAGGGTGCTGGTTCCCGGGGGGCGATTCGTCATACTCGAATTCTCGACCCCGCGGACGCCGCTGCTGCGTGCGGCGTACAACTTCTATTTCCAGCACATCCTGCCGCGGATCGGCGGTTTGATCAGCGGTCATTCGACGGCTTACAGCTATCTGCCGCGCTAGGTGGCGAATTTTCCGGTCGAGGACGATCTGGCTACCCGAATGCAGCGCGCGGGCTTTACCAAAGTGAGTTGGTCCAGTCTCTCGCTCGGTATTGCTGCAATTCACGTTGGCGAGCGGCCGATCAACGCACTGGTATCGAAGTGAGTCTCGACAACATCTCCCAATTCCTGTCGGCGATCGATCGTGCCGGCGAGCTGGCGCGCATCATCGAGCCGGTAAAGGCAAGGCTCGAGCTCGCCGAGATTGCCGATCGCGTCATGAAACAGCCCGATGGCGGCAAGGCGCTCTATTTCGAGAACGTAATCCTCGATAATGGTGAGCGGTCGAAATACCCGGTCGCGATCAATCTCTATGGGTCGATGCGTCGTATGTCACTCGCATTAGGCGTGGACAATCTCGACGAGATTGGCGAACGGATCACCGAAATGCTCGATCTCAAAGTCCCCGAGGGACTGATCGGCAAGCTGGCGATGCTGCCCCGTTTGCTGGAGATCGGAAAGTTTCCCCCGCGTGTGAAAAGTGGAAAGCCCGCCTGTCAGGAGATCGTGCTGCAGGGCGACGACATCGATTTATCGAACCTTCCGATCATCACGTGCTGGCCTGAGGACGGCGGTCCGTACATCACGCTGCCGATGGTGATCTCGAAGGATCCCAAACGCGGGATTCGAAACGTCGGCATGTACCGCGTTCAGGTGCTCGGTCCGCGCACCCTCGCCATGCACTGGCAGCGGCATAAAGTGGGTGCTGCGCATTGGCGCGAGATGGCGGAGAAGGGCGAGAAGATGTCGGTGGCGATCGCGATCGGCGCGGATCCGGCATCGGTGTACTCGGCGTCGGCGCCGTTGCCGCCGACAATCGATGAGTTTCTGTTTGCCGGATTTCTCCGCAAGTCTCCGGTTCCGTTGGCGAAGGCCGTTACGTGCGATCTCGAGGTTCCGACTGAGGCGGAATTCGTGATCGAGGGCTACATCGATCCGGCGGAGGATCTGGTAGTCGAAGGGCCATTCGGCGATCACACCGGTTTTTATTCAGAGGCGGATCTTTATCCGCAGGTGCACGTATCGGCGGTGACCATGCGTCGCAATCCGGTTTACGCGACGACGATTGTCGGCCGCCCGCCGATGGAAGACTATTATCTCGGTCACGCTACCGAGCGGATATTCCTGCCTTTGCTCAAGCTCACCGTGCCCGAGATTGTCGATTATCACATGCCGGCAGAGGGGATTTTTCACAACCTCGTGTTCGTATCAATCGATAAGCAGTATCCTGGTCAGGCATATAAGGTGATGAATGCGCTATGGGGGCAGGGGTTGATGTCGCTGGCCAAAGTGATCGTGGTGCTTGATAAGGAAGTGAATGTGCGAAACGTTCAGGAGGCCTGGTGGGTGGCCCTCAACCATATCGACCCGGAGCGTGACACGCGCTTCTCGATGGGGCCGATCGACGTGCTCGACCATTCGAGTCGCGGATTCACGTATGGTTCGAAGATGGGAATTGATGCAACGCGCAAATGGCCGGAAGAGGGCTTCACGCGGAACTGGCCGAAAGTAATCGAGATGAATACGGAAACGAAAAGGCGGATTGACGATATGTGGTCGAAGCTGGGACTGGGTCCGGACGATCGGGCGCAGCGGTTCAACAACAATGCTCCGCGATAAAGACCCGGCAGTCTCGGTGCGCGAGGGCCAGACTTTTGTAGGGCGCGGCTTGCTGCTGCGTCACGCTAATCTGGTTCGGTTGCCGCACACGTTGTTCGCGCTTCCATTTGCGCTGGTCGGCGTGGTGCTCGCGAGCTATGTCGCGCCGATTACGGTCAGTGCCGTGGCATGGGTCGTTGTTGCATTCACTGCTGCCCGGTTTGCGGCGATGGGATTCAATCGCATCGTGGACCGGGAGATCGATGCGCGAAATCCCCGAACCCGGATGAGGGAGATTCCGTCGGGCAAGATGACTGTGCGCGAGGCATCGGTCGCAGTGACCGTCGCGTCGGCGGTATTCTTCGTTGCCGCCTGGCAGCTGAATCCGTTGTGCCTCATGCTCGCGCCGGTAGCCCTGGTGTGGGTGCTGTTTTACAGTTACACCAAACGCTTAACGCGCTGGTCGCACCTGGTGCTAGGCGTTGGTCTCTCGATCGCGCCGGTTGGCGGATACCTCGCGATTACGGGTCGCTGGAGCAGTCCGTGGTGGATGTTGATCGCGCTGGCGATCGCGGTTGCGACCTGGGTCGCAGGCTTCGACATTCTATACGCACTGCAGGACGTCTCGTTCGATCGCGAGAATGGCTTGTACTCGGTGCCGTCGACGTTCGGCGAGGCCAACGCGCTGGGAATCGCGCGCCTGCTGCATTTTACGACCGTCGTCGCGCTGGCATTGGCCGGAATTGGCGCCGGCGCGGGTATGGTTTACTTCGCCGGTGTAGTCGTAGCTGCGGCACTGCTGCTCTACGAGCATTCGCTCGTGAAGGTTGACGACTTCTCCCGCCTCGATGCAGCGTTCTTCACCATGAACGGCGTCATCAGCATCGTATTTCTGGGGTTCGTTTTCACCGAGCGGTTGCTCAGATGACGAACACTCCGCCAATCGTCGTTGCCATCACCGGCGCGTCCGGGGCACCGTATGCAGTGAGGTTGCTGCAGGCCCTGACGGCTGCGCATCGTCCCGTATCGCTCATCGTTTCCAAGTACGGGCTCCGCCTGCTCGCGACCGAGGCGGGAATTGAATCGATTGATGCGCTGCGCGATACGGTTGGCATCGACGCCTGGGCTTCTTACGTGGAGGTTTTTTCCAACGATGATCGCGGGGCAGCGCCTGCGTCCGGGTCGGCGAAGACGTCGGGGATGATCATTTGCCCGTGTTCGATGGGGACGCTATCGGCTATTGCCGTTGGTGCGTCGAGATCCCTGATCGAGCGCGCGGCAGACGTTACGCTCAAGGAGCAGCGTAAGCTGGTGCTCGTTCCGCGCGAGACTCCGCTGAGCGCGATTCATCTCGGCAACATGCTGCGACTCACCCGCGCCGGCGCAGTGGTGATGCCGGCCGCTCCGGGCTTCTACCATCGACCGAAAGAAATCTCGGACCTCGTCGATTTCATGGTCGCGCGGATGCTCGATCACCTCGGCGTCGAGCAGGTGCTGGTCTCGCGGTGGAAAGGTGAGGCTGGTCGCTAGCTCGTCAGCTGACCTGCTTCGTCCTCTTCATCTCGCTGGGAAATCTCCGAAACCACGACGACAGCAGCAGCAGCTCGTCAATCTCGTGCGTGGGCACCTGCGCGTTCGACGACACCGGCTGCGAGAAGATGTCGTCGACCAGATGCTTCATCGATCGTCGATCCTTCGACGACCGCGGCTTCGACAACTCGGCGCGGACGACACCCCGACGAATGAGATAGACCTTGTCCTCTCCCTCGTGACCTGGCACCGTGTAAACGAACGAGAGATTCTCGACTGCAAAGCGTAGGCGACCAAATTGCGCGCGCAACGCCTCGAGTCTTTCGAGCTTGTCGCGATAATGCGCTGCGCGCTCGAACTGGAGATCTTCGCTCAGCTTCTCCATCTGCGTGCGTAGCATATTCATCGGCCCGTCGTCTGATCCATCCAGGAACGCACGCGCCAGTGAAACCTGGTGATTGTACTGCGTCTCAGTGCAGCCGCCGATACACGGGCCGAGGCACTTCCCGATCTCGTGCCGAATGCAACCGGGCGTGCGCGCCAGCTGAAATAGCTCCGTCTGATCGTTGAAGAACATCCCCAGGTCACTGCGACAGTCTCGCAGCAATAGCGCGTCGCTCAGCTCACGCAGCGCTTCTTCCACCCTTTGCGCGCCAACGAACGGACCGTAGTAGATGTCGGCGTCTTCACCGGTTGGGCCGCGCACGACCATCAGCTTCTGCGCTGGACCCTTGGTGAGTTTGATGAATGAATAGTTTCTCCCGTCACGCTTCATCGCCACGTTGTAGCGAGGCCGGAAGCGTTTGATCATTCGCAGCTCCTGCAGCAGTGCCGCGAACTCACTGGGCGTGTAATCCCATTCGATCTTTTCCGCCGAGCGCAGAATGCGTGCGCCTTTCTCCTCCGGGTACTCGCACCGGAAGTAGCTGAGTAAGCGCGAGCGAACGCGCTTGGATTTGCCGACGTACACGATCTCGCCGTCGCTCGACAGCATCCGGTATACCCCGGGCCGGTCTTTGGCGGTGTCGCGCACGTTCAACTTCATCAGAGCCAGTTGCGCGTCGGTCGTTGGCTGGATCTCCAGCCGTGCGGTGCCGCGGATCACGTCAGTGCTGGCACTTAACGCACAAGACGGTCGCGCGGCCATCGATGGCGTGCGTTGCGATCAGCTTCGAGCCGCAGCGATGGCAGGGGAGTCCACCGCGACCATAGGCGTCGAGCTTCTCGACGAATCCGCCGCGTTCGCCGCGGGCGTCGCGATAGTCGCGAAAGCTGGTGCCGCGAGCCGCGATCGCTTCACTCAGAACGGCGACGATCGAGCTGCGGAGGCTTGCTGCTTCCTCCAGCGTGACCGACGCTCCAGGACGCGAAGGGTCGATCTGTGCCCGCCAGAGCGCTTCGTTCGCGTAGATATTTCCGATGCCTGCGATTTTTCGCTGCTCCATCAAAACTTTTTTGACCGGCTGACTAGTAGCCCGAAGAACTCCCGATAGATGCGCCGTAGTAAACGCACGGTCAAGAGGCTCGATACCAAGAGCGGCAGAATACTCACCGAACCGCGCGGCGCTCATAAGCGCGACTGTACCGAGTCGACGCACATCGGCGTAGTGCAAAGCTCGGCCGTCGTCGAGCTCCATTTTCATCGTCGAGTAGCTGAGCTGCGACGCGTCGAGTTTCCCGTCTTCGATCAGAAGCGCGCCAGTAAATCGTGGTTGTACGACGAGGCGGTCGCCGTTGTCGAGATCCAAAACGACCAGCTTGGCTCGTCGCCAACTCCGCACTATGCGGGCATCACGCAGTCGCCTGGCGAAGGTGCGGGCGGTGACCTCGCGCAATACGTCCGCTTTTTTTACAGAGACTTTTTTTATTTGCCGACCGCGAATAGCAGCGTCGAGATCGCGGGCGATCGTCTCGGTCTCAGGTAGCTCGGGCACTTCGCGAGAGCTCCCGCCAGCCAATGTCGCGACGCATCTGCTTTCCTCTGAACGAAACCTGCTCGGCGTGGCTTCGCGACAGCTCGGCGGCTTCCCACAAGGTCTCTGCGACACCAGTAATGGCCAGGACGCGCCCGCCAGCGGTCACCAGCTGACCCTACGGATCTGTCGCGGTCCCTGCATGAAAGACTTCAACACCGGGCTCCGGTGGTGGAAGCTGAATTGGCTCACCGCGCTGCACCTGATCGGGGTATCCGGCGGCTGCGATCACCGTCGTCACCGCTGCGAGGGGTTTCCAATCCGGGTACCGCGTGCGGCTCAATGATCCACCGCCGGCAACTGACGCGATCAGCTCGAGCAAAGACGAATCCATTAGCGGAAGAATGGTCTCCGTTTCCGGATCGCCGAATCGGCAATTGAACTCGACTACTTTCGGT
>Ga0136846_1217478_pt1 | contig 28549 bp, 28 predicted proteins | sample HopSoiMetagenom2_FD_96841 | JGI IMG/M metagenome (GOLD analysis project Ga0136846, IMG submission 96841) | Grasslands soil microbial communities from Hopland, California, USA - 2 Assembly 2016 (version 4) | ecosystem: Environmental > Terrestrial > Soil > Grasslands | place: USA: Hopland... | reverse complement strand
TTCAAGCAGGTGCTGGCCGACGCCCAGCCCGCCGACATCGTCGAGTTCGTCAGCACGGCGGGCCTGCCCGCGCGCGCGGTGCGCACGCCGTGGCTCGACAAGTACCTGCGGCTGGAGGAGCGGCTGCAGCACAAGGCGCACAAGAAGGAGAGCTGCACCATGCGCTTCGACTGCCTGGCGCACTGCGGCCTGCGCGACGGCACCCCGAGCTGGGGCCAGTTCTGCATCGACAAGACACTGGGGCACGCACTGGAAGGCCACCTCGACCGCGGCCTGTTCTTCCGCGGCGCAGGGACGCTGCCCTTCGGCAGCGAGATCCGCCCCGTGCGCGACCTGATGCGTTGGCTGCTCGGCGGCATCCGCCCGGCCGGCCTCGCCGGGGAGGCCGCGGCATGAAGCGCGAAGACGCCAGCAACATGGAGCCGCTGCCCGTGCAGCCCATCAGCCGCGACGTGCTGCGCGAAAAATACCTGAAGCCGGGCGAAGCCGATGCCGAGGCCCTGTTCGCGCGCGTGGCGCGTGCGCTGGCCTCGGTCGAAGCCGAGGAAGAACGCGCGCCATGGGAGGCGCGCTTCCTCGCCAACCTGCGCGCCGGTGCGATCGGCGCCGGCCGCATCATGAGCGCCGCGGGCACCGAGCTGGAGGCCACGCTGATCAACTGCTTCGTGCAGCCGGTGGGCGACTGCATCCAGGGCCAGGACGCCGGTGGCTACGCCGGCATCTACGAGGCGCTGCGCGAAGCCGCCGAGACCATGCGCCGCGGCGGCGGCGTCGGCTACGATTTCTCGCGCATCCGCCCGCGCGGCGCGCAGGTGCGCACCACCGCCTCCACCGCCTCGGGCCCGTGCAGCTACATCGACGTGTTCGACCGCTCCTGCGCCACGGTGGAGAGCGCGGGCGCGCGCCGCGGCGCGCAGATGGGCGTGCTGCGCATCGACCACCCCGACGTGCTGGACTTCATCACGGCCAAGCGCACGCCGGGGCGCTGGAACAACTTCAACGTATCGGTGGCGGTGAGCGACAAGTTCATGCGTGCGCTGGCGGATGACGAGGAATGGCCGCTGGTGCACAGCGCCAGGCCCGGCGCCGAGCTGATCGCGCGCGGCGCAGCGCAGACCGCCGACGGCAGCTGGGTCTACCGGAGCCTGCCGGCGCGCGAGCTGTGGGACCTGGTGATGCGCTCGACCTACGACTTCGCCGAGCCCGGCATCCTGTTCACCGACACCATCAACAACGACAACAACCTGCGCTACTGCGAGCACATCGAGGCGACCAACCCCTGCGGCGAGCAGCCGCTGCCGCCGTACGGATGCTGCGACCTCGGGCCGATCGTGCTGACGCGCTTCGTGGACCATCCGTTCGGCATCGGCGGTGCGGCGCACTTCGATCTCGCGCGCTTCGGCGAAGCCGTGGCGCTGCAGGTGCGCGCGCTCGACAACGTGCTGGACCTCACCTTCTGGCCGCTGCCGCAGCAGCGCGCCGAGGCCATGGCCAAGCGCCGCATCGGCGTGGGCTTCACGGGCCTGGGCGACGCGCTCGCGATGCTGTGCCTGCGCTATGACCAGCCCGAGGGCCGGGCCATGGCGGTGCGCATCGCGCGCTGCCTGCGGGATGCGGCCTATGCTGCCTCGGTGGCGCTGGCGCGCGAGAAAGGCGCCTTCCCGCTGTTCGACGCCGAGCGCTACCTGGCGTGCGGCACCTTCGCGAGCCGCCTGGACCCGGCGCTGCAGGAGCAGATCCGCATGCACGGCATCCGCAACAGCCACCTGGTCTCGATCGCGCCGACGGGCACCGTGAGCCTGGCGTTCGCCGACAACGCCTCCAACGGCATCGAGCCGGCGTTCTCGTGGAGCTACCGGCGCAAGAAGCGCGAGGCCGACGGCAGCACCACCGAGTACGACGTGGAGGACCACGCCTGGCGCCTGTACCGCTTCCTCGGCGGCGACACCGACCGGCTGCCGCCGTACTTCGTCTCGGCCCTGTCGATGCCCGCAGCCGGCCACCTGGCGATGATGGAAGCGGTGCAGCCCTTCGTCGACACCGCCATCTCCAAGACGGTGAACGTGCCCGCCGACTATCCCTACGAGGACTTCAAGGAGCTCTACCAGCAGGCATGGAATGCCCGCCTCAAGGGCCTGGCCACCTACCGGCCCAACAGCATCCTGGGCGCCGTGCTGGAGGTCGCGCCAGCAGCGCAGCCGGAGGCCCGCCCCGCCGTCGACAGTGCCGCCGCCGATCCGATGCGCGCAATGATCGAGAGCCGGCCGAAGGGCGCGCTGGATGCCGTCGCCGAGAAGATCGAGTACTGGACGCAGCAGGGGCGGCAGACGCTCTACCTGGTGGTTTCGTTCCTGCCATTGGCCGACGGCCGCGAGCGGGCCGTGGAATTCTTCATGCCGGTGGGCCAGAGCGGCGAGTCGCAGCAATGGATCACCGCGAGCATGCGGCTGCTGTCGCTGGCCGCGCGCGGCGGTTTTCTCGAACGCGCACTCGCCGACATGCGCAAGGTCGCCTGGGACCGCGGGCCGGTGCGCCTGGGCCACCACCTGAAGGCCGACGGCACCCAGGTGCCGATGTGGCACGACTCCGAAGCGGGCGCCATCGCCTATGCGATCCAGCAGCTGATCGCGCGCCGCGCGGGCCAGGCGCCCGCGGCACCGGACGTGCCGGTGTCACTGGTTGCTGCCGCCGCCCCGATGGCGGGCGCCAAGTGCCCCGAATGCGGCGCCCACGCCATGATCCGCAAGGACGGCTGCGACTACTGCACGCAGTGCGGCCACCTCGGGAGCTGCGGATGAATGCGGTGGCCCATGCTGTGGCCGAGCCGCCCGCGAGCGCGCGGCAGCTGGCCGCGCTGATGGAGGCGCGCCGCACCGTGCTGCCCAAACGGCTCGGCGCACCCGGCCCCGGCCATCCCGAGTTCGCGCAGATCCTCGGCGCCGCGGCCTCGGCGCCGGACCACGGCGGCCTGGTGCCCTGGCGCTTCGTCGTCGTGCCGCCACCGCAGCGCGGGCGGCTTGCCGACGTGTTCGCGCAGGCGCTGCTGCAGCGCGACGACGCCGCCACGCCCGAGCAGCAGGGCCAGGCGCGCGAGAAGGCCTTCCGCGCGCCGCTGCTGATGCTCGCGGTCGTGCGCATGGGCCCCGGCAACGCGGAGATCCCGGCCGCCGAGCGCATCCTGTCGGCCGGATGCGCCATCCAGAACATGCTGCTGGCCGCGACCGCGCTGGGCTACGGCTCGGCGCTGACCAGCGGCAAGGCGCTGCAGTCGGACGAACTGCGCGCCCTGTTCGCGCTCGGTCGGCACGACGAGCCGCTGTGCTTCGTCAGCGTGGGTTCGGTGACGGCGCCGAAGGCCGGTCCTGCGCGGCCCGCGCCCAGCCGCTACACGCGCGAACTGGGCGGCGCGCCGGAGCTTTCGCCATGCGACTGATGCCTTCCGTGCGCGGTGCGCTCAACGGGCTGCTGCTCGGCCTGAACACGCTGCTCGCGTTCACGTTGATGGTGCCGCCGGCGCTGGTGAAGCTGCTGGTGCCAGCCTACCGCGTGCGTGCCGGTTGCGACCGGGCGCTGAACGCGCTGGCCGGCGGCTGGGTCGCCGTCAACAACGCATGGATCGCCGGCGCATGCCCCACGCCATGGCAGGTCCGCGGCGTCGAGGGCCTGAACCCGCGCGGCTGGTACCTGGTGTCGAGCAACCACCAGAGCTGGGTCGACATCCTGGTGCTGCAGCGCATCTTCCACGGGCTCATTCCCTTCCTCAAGTTCTTTCTCAAGCGCGAGCTGATCTGGGTTCCGGTCATCGGGCTGGCGTGGTGGGCGCTCGACTTTCCGTTCATGAAGCGCGGCCGCGGCACCGGTCGCGGCGACCTTGCGACCACGCGGCGCTCGTGCGAGAAGTTCAAGCGCGTGCCGACGGCCGTCATCAACTTTGTCGAGGGCACGCGCTTCACCGCGGCCAAGCATGCTGCGCAGAACAGCAGCTACCGCCATCTGCTCGAGCCCCGCGCGGGCGGCCTGGGCGTGGCGCTGGCCACCATGGGCGGGCAGTTCGAGGCGATGCTCGACGTGACCATCGTCTACCCCGAAGGAACGCCGAGCTTCTGGGCGCTGCTGTGCGGCAACGTGCAGGCCGTGACAGTCGATGTGCGCCAGCGCGCCATTCCGCCTCATCTGCTGGGCACGAGCCCGTCGGGCGACAAGGCCCGCCGCGCGCACACCCGCAAGTGGATTGAAGCCCAGTGGCAGGACAAGGACCGCCTGATCCAGGAGCGGCTGGCGGCGCGCCGCGGCGTTCGAAAGTAGCCGGGGCGCGCCTCAGCCGAACCGCACCGCCCGGCCCTCGGTGTCGAGCGCGAGATAGCCGCCGAAGGCCCCGCTTCGCACGCCCTCGACCATGGCTTCGAGCGCGCTGTCGATGCGTTCGGGCGAGGGCGGCAGGCCGTTCGCGCCGGACAGCCCGGCCGCGAACACCACGCGCCAGGGCAGGCTCACGCGGCGCGATTCGGCCACCAGCGCAGCAAAGGTGCTGAGCTCCGGCAGGCTTTTCTCCACGCAGGCCACGGGCGTCAGCGCGCCGCCCTGCCCCGCCTCGAAACGTGCGCGCTGCGCGGCATCGGCGTCGCCGGGCAATTCGGCTTCGGCGAACACGAACAGCAGGCGCTGGGGCTCGGGTTGGGCCGCCGCGGCCTGCAGCAGCTGATCGAAAAGAGAGGAAGAAGAAGAAGAAGAAGGCATGCCGCGAGCGTCGCCGCTGCCTTCGCTCTTGTTGTTGATGCAGATCAAGGGGCGCCGCACGCGCGTTCCTAGCATAGGTGCATCCGAAATACACCTTTCAGATCCCTTCGCTTCCACCGAGGAAAACCCATGAAATCCGCACCCTCCTCCATCGTCGATGTCCGCAGGCTCGAGCCGCGCTTTCGCCACGCGCACATCTTCTCCACCTTTGCCGCGCTCGACGTCGGCAGCGCCATCGAACTGGTGAACGACCACGATCCCCGGCCGCTGTATGCGCAGTTCCAGTCGCAGTGGCCCGACCGGTTCGCATGGAACTACCTCGAGCAGGGCCCTTGGGTCTGGCGCGTGGCCATCACCAAGGTGCCGGCTTTCGACGCGCACGCGAGCGGCGGCTGCTGCGGTGGATGCGGCGGCGCCTGAGCACCTCCACCGATCCGGATTCCCAAGAAGGAAACATCATGAGCAACAACAACCGGCTGTGGCGCTGGCTCGCTTTCATCTTCGTGCTGTCGTTCGGTGCGCTCGGCTACCTGGGCGTGCAGATCTACCTGACCGCGCCACCGATCCCGAGCGCGGTCACCAGCTCCGACGGCGAACCGATCTTCACCGGCGAGCAGATCCGGCGTGGCCAGCAGGTCTGGCTGTCGGCCGGCGGGCAGCAGCTGGGCTCGGTGTGGGGGCACGGCAGCTACGTCGCGCCCGACTGGTCCGCCGACTGGCTGCACCGCGAGGCCGTGGCGCTGCGCAACCGCCACGCCCAGGCCTTTCGCAAGGACTTCGACTCGCTGAGCCCGGCGGACCGCGGCGCGCTCGCGGCCACGGTGGTCGAGCAGATGCGGCGCAACACCTATGACGCAGCCAGCGGCGTGATCACCGTGCCGGCCGACCGGGCGCAAGCGATCCGCGAGGTGGCGGCGCACTACGACGCGCTGTTCGGCGACGACAGCTCGCTCGCCACGCTGCGCAGCCAGTACGCGATGACGCCGGGCACGCTGCCCGACCGCGCCGACCGCCAGGCGCTCACCGCCTTCTTCTTCTGGACCTCCTGGGCCGCGGCCACCGACCGGCCCGGAGAAACGGGCCTGAGCTACACCAGCAACTGGCCGCACGAGCCGCTGGTGGGCAACACCATGACCAGCTCGGCCGCGGTCTGGTCGATGGTCAGCATCTGCCTGCTGCTGGCGGCCATTGCGGCCATGCTGTGGCTGCACGGCAGCCAGCGGCACGAAGCCGAGGCGCAGCCGCCCCAGGCGGACCCGCTGCTGGGCGCCGTGGCCACGCCCTCGATGAAGGCCACGCGCAAGTACTTCTTCGCGGTGATCGGCCTCATGCTGCTGCAGATCGCGATGGGCATCGTCACGGCGCACTACGCGGTCGAGGGCGATTCGTTCTTCGGCCTTCCGCTGGCCAAGCTGCTGCCCTACGTGGTGAGCCGCACGGTGCACACGCAGATCGGCATCTTCTGGATCGCCACCGCGTGGCTGGCCACGGGCCTGTACATCGCGCCGCTGCTGTCCGGCCGCGAGCCCAGGCTGCAGAAGCTCGGGGTCGACGTGCTGTTCTGGGCACTGATCGCCATCGTGGTCGGCTCGACGCTGACGGGCTGGCTCGGCACGCTGCAGCACCGCGGCGTCGACTTCAGCTTCTGGCTCGGCAACCAGGGCCTCGAATACACCAGCATGGGCCGCGTCTGGCAGGTGCTGCTGTTCGTGGGCCTGCTGTTCTGGGTGTTCCTGCTGGGCCGTGCGCTCTGGCCCGCGCTGGTCAAGCCTTCGGCATCGCGCGGGCTGATCGCGATGGTGTTCCTGTCGGCCACCTGCATCGGCGGCTTCTATTCGACCTCGCTGGTGTGGGGACAGCACACGCACTACTCGATGATCGAGTACTGGCGCTGGTGGCTGGTGCACCTCTGGGTGGAGGGCTTCTTCGAGGTGTTCGCCACCGCCGTGGTCGCGCTGATCTTCACGCGCCTGGGCCTGGTGCGCACCGAGAGCGCCAACCGCGCCATCATCGCCGAGACCATCGTGTTCCTGTTCGGCGGCATCCTGGGCACGCTGCACCACCTCTACTTCACCGGCACGCCGACCTCGGTGATCGCCGTGGGCGCGGTGTTCTCGGCGCTCGAAGTGGTGCCGCTGACGCTGATCGGCCTGGAGGCCCTGCAGACATGGCGCCGTTCGCAAGCCATGCCCTGGCTCGGCGCCTACAAGTGGATCGTCATGTGCTTCGTGGCCGTCGGCTTCTGGAACACGATTGGCGCCGGCGTTCTCGGCTTCGCGATCAATCCGCCGGCCTCGCTCTACTACGTGCAGGGGCTCAACATGACGGCCGCGCACGGCCATGCCGCGCTCTTCGGCGTCTACGGCATGCTGGGCATCGGGCTGATGCTGTTCTGTTTGCGCGGTCTGTACGACCGCCAGCTGCATGCCGACCGGCTGCTCAGGCCGGCGTTCTGGAGCCTCAACATCGGCCTGGCGATGATGGTGTTCCTGTCGCTGCTGCCCGCGGGCATCTACCAGGCCTGGGCCAGCGTCACGCAGGGGCTGTGGTTCGCGCGCTCGGCCGAGCTCGTGCACTCCCGCGTGATGGAGGCGCTGGTGTGGATGCGGGTGCCTGGCGACATCGTCTTTGCCGTGGGCGCGGTGCTGCTCGCGGCCTATGCGCTGCGGCTGCTGCGCCGTCCGGCGGTGCAGGCTGCGCCGCAGGCCCGGCCGCACGCCAAGGGCCTTGCCGTCCAGGCGGGCCATGTGGCCGAGCAGTGACGCGGCGCGATCGAAGCCATGAAGCTCACCGCCTTCACCGACTACAGCCTGCGCGTGCTGATCTACCTGGCCGCGCAGCCCGGGCGCCGCGCCACCATCAGCGAGATCGCCGCCTCCTTTGCGGTGTCCGAGCATCACCTGACGAAGGTGGTGCACTTCCTGGGCAAGGAGGGATGGCTGGCCAACGTCCGCGGCAAGGGCGGCGGCCTGGCGCTCGCAAAGCCGCCCGAGGCGATCAACATCGGCGACGTGGTACAGCGCACCGAGGGCGGCGCCCTCGTGGAGTGCTTTGGAGAAGGCGGCGGCGCCTGCCGCATCACGGGCCTGTGCCGCCTGCAGGGCATCCTGGGCGAAGCGGTGGCGGCGTTCCATGCGGTGCTGCAGCGCTACACGCTGGCCGACCTCGTGCGCAACCGCGAGGCGCTGGCCACGGTGTTCCTGGCAGGCCGCATCGGCGCGGCGCACGCCGAACGGGAGGCAGCGTGAGTTCGCCGGCGGACACGGCCGCCTTCCCGTACGACGGGCCCGAGCCGCTGCGCGAGCCGCTCGCAGCAGCGCTCGCGCGCGTGGTCGATCCGGAAATCTCGATGAACATCGTCGACGTGGGCCTGGTCTACGGCGTCACGGTGGATGCCACCGTGGCGCATGTGCGGCTCACGATGACCTCCGCGGCCTGCCCGGTGATCGATCTCATCATGGACGAGGCGGAAGCCGAGCTCGACAAGGTGGTGCCACCCGAGCTCCAGATCCGCGTCGAGCTGGTGTGGGAGCCGCCCTGGGGCCCGGAGCGCATGAGTGCCGGCGCCAGGCGGTTCATGGGATGGTAGGCGCTGCAAGCCCCGCCGCCCGCACGGGACGGCCAGCAAGGACATCGCCGGTGCACGGCCGGGTTCTTGCGCGTGCGCTGTTCGGCGCGCTGGCGGGCGCGTCGCTGGCGGGTGGCATTGCGGGCGGGCTCTGGCGGCTCGGCGTCGCGGTGCCGGACCCGCATTCCTTCGCCTGGACCGGCCAGGTGCTGCTGGTGCATGCCGCACTGATGATCTGCGGCTTCCTGGGCACCGTGGTCGGCATCGAGCGCGCCGTGGCCGTCAAGCATCGCTGGGCATTCGCGGCGCCGCTGGCATCGGGCACCGGCGCGCTGTGCCTGGCCTTCGGGCAGCAGGCCGCCGGCGCGTGGCTCGAAGTGGCGGCAGCGGTGTTCTTCCTGGCGGCCAGCGCGGTGGTGGTGCGGCGCCAGCGCGCGGCGCACACGCTGCTGCTCGCGGCCGGCGCGGCGGCGTGGGTGGCCGGCAACCTGTTGTTCGCACTCGGCCGCGACGGCGGCGCCGTGTTCCCGTGGTGGTTCGCCTTCCTGGTCATGACGATCGCGGCCGAACGGCTCGAGATGACGCGGCTCATGCGCCGGCGTCCCGCGGCCAGCCTGACGCTGCAGGCGGTGCTGGTGCTGCTGCTGGCCGGCGCCGCATGGTCGGGCACGGCCCCGCGCGCCGGCGGACTCGCCTACGGCACGGCGCTCGCGCTGCTGGCCGTGTGGCTTGCGGTGTTCGACATCGCGCGGCGCACGGTGGCCATGCACGGCATCAGCCGCTACATGGCGGTCTGCCTGCTGGGCGGCTATGCCTGGCTCGGCGTCGCCGGCGCGGCCTGGGCCGCGGCCGCGCTCGGAGGGCCCACGCGCGACATCGCGCTGCACGCGCTGGGCCTGGGCTTCGTCGTCAGCATGGTGATGGGGCATGCGCCGGTCGTGCTGCCGGCCATCGCACGCATCAAGCTGCGCTTCGGCGCCTTCTTCTACCTGCCGCTGGCCGCGCTGCACCTGTCGCTTGTCGTGCGGCTGGTGCTGGGGAGCTTCAGCGATCCGCTGCGCGCCGCCGGCGCTTCGCTCAATGCGGCCGCGATCGTTTTCTTTGCCGTCACCGTGGCCGGCGCGGCCATCGCGTGGCGCATCCAACATGGCGCCGAGGGCGCCCGAAAGGCCTGACCGTGGCATCCTTCATTCCGCTCGAACCTGCACAGCCCCCTTCCACCCGGGCGCCGGCCTTTGCGCTGTGGCAGCTCGGCTTCCGGCCCTTCTACCTGCTGGCCAGCGGCTTCGCGGCGCTGTCCATCGCGCTGTGGGCGATGCAGTTCGCGGGCTGGCTGCCCGGCGCCTACCTGCAGGGGCCGATGTGGCATGCGCACGAGATGCTGTTCGGCTTCGCGCTGGCGGTGATCGTCGGATTCCTTTTCACCGCGGGGCGCAACTGGTCGGGGCAGCCCACGCCCACGGGGCTGCCGCTGGCGGCGCTGGCGGTGCTCTGGGTGGCGGGCCGCGTGCTCGTGCTCACGCCTTTTGCGTGGACAGCCGCCGTGGCCAACGCGGCGTTTCCGCTCGCCTGCGCGCTGGCGCTGGCGCGCCCGCTGGTGGCCGCGCGCAACCGGCGCAACTACTTCTTCGTCGGCTTGCTGCTGCTGCTCTCGGGCGCCGCATTCGCCTTTCACCTGTCGGCGCTCGGCGTGATCGAGGTGCCGGCGTGGCTGGGCATCCAGGTGGCGCTGGACGTGCTGCTGTTCATCATGGCCGTGATGGCGGGCCGGGTGGTGCCGATGTTCACCAACAACGGCATCTCGGGCGCGGGCGCCACGCGAAACGCCCTGGTCGAGAAGGCCGCGCTGGGGCTGGTGCTCGCGCTGCTGCTGGCTGATGCCACGGGCCTGCCACCGGTCGCCGGAGCGGCGCTCGCCTTGGCGGCGGCGCTCGCGCATCTGGTGCGCTGGCTGCTCTGGCGGCCCTGGAAGGCGCCGGCCAACACGCTGGTGCTGGTGCTGCACGTGGCCTACGCATGGATTCCGGTGCACCTCGCGCTGCGGGCGCTCGCGCTGCACGGCGCGGTGCCGGCATCGCTCGCCACCCATGCGCTGACCGTGGGCGCCGCGGGCGGACTCATCATCGGCATGATGGTGCGCACGGCGCGCGGCCACACCGGCCGGGTGCTGCGCGCCGACCAGGTCGACACGGCCTGCTTCGTGCTGGTGCTGCTCGCTGCGCTAGTGCGGATTCTCGTGCCGCTGGCCACACCGGCGCACACGGTCGCCGCGGTGCTTTGTTCCGCCGCATTCTGGAGCCTGGGCTTCGGCCTCTACGCGGTGCGCTATTGGCCGGTGCTGACGCGGGCCCGGGCGGACGGCAAGCCCGGCTGAGCGCCCCCTGCACGCAGGAGCCTTGCGCTTCGGCCAGCGGAGATCAAGTCTTCGCGCGCCAGCGCGCCTCGAGCGCCGCGATGTCCACTGCGTCCTCGGTGAAGACCTCGATAGCCAGCGTGCGCTCGTCGGCTTCCAGGGGCTCGTGCACTGCGAGCTGGCGCGCCAGCACCTCCAGGCTGGCCTCCGACGCGTCCGTGCCCGCGGCTCCGCGTTCGGCCACGCGGCGGCGCAGCACCGCTTCGGCGGCACGGCAGTCCAGGATCGCGAAAGGCAGGCCGAGCTCGGCCGCCAGCACCTGGAAGCTGCGCCGCTCGGCGCTGCGCAGGAAGGCCGCATCCACGATCACCGGATACCCTGCCAGCAACGCGTCGCGCGCGCAGGCCCGCAAGCGCTCGAAGGTCCGCCGCGTGGCCTCCGCGCCGTAGATGGCCAGGCCCCGCTCGGCGGAGCGGGCGAGCGGATCGAGGCCGAACAGGCGCTTGCGCTCCACGTCGGAACGGATGCGCACCGCGCCCGCAGCGCACAGCAGCAGCGAGGCGATGCTCGATTTGCCGGAGCCCGAGAACCCGTGCGTGATCAGCAGGCGAGCGCGCCCCCGCGGGCCGTGCGCCAATTGCGCGGCGCAGGCCAGGTAGTCGGGCTTCGATGCGGCCTGCGGCCCCAGGCCCGCGGCCATGGCCCGCACCAGCGCCCGGTACACCTCGTAGAAGCCGAGCACCTGCAGGCCCGCATGGTCGCCGCTGTGCTGCAGCCACGCATCCAGGAAGCGGAACGCGAGGTCGGCGCGGCCGTGGGCCTTCAGGTCCATGGTGAGGAATGCGATGTCGCTCATCACGTCGATCCGGCGCATCATGGGGTCGAACTCGATGCAATCGAAGGCGGTGAGTTCGCCGTCCACCAGGACGACATTGGCCATGTGCAGGTCGCCGTGGCATTCGCGCACCGCGCCACTCTGCTGGCGCGCGATCCAGGCCATGTGCAGCGCCTGCGCGCGTTCGCGGATCCATGCGGACAGGGTCGCGAGACAGCTGTCGCTGCGTTGCACGAGCAGCTGGCTCACGACATCGACGGCCGCACGAACGATGGCGTCCGGCGCGCCGAATGCGGACGGCGGCACCACGCGCTCGGCCGCACCCTGCAGCGCCGCCACCCGCCACGCGAAGCCGTCGAGCCAGGCCGGCTCCAACCGGCCTGCCATCAGCAGGTTGCGCAAGAGCGACGACTCCGGAAAGCGCCGCATGCGGACCACGTGGTCGATCGGCACGCCGTCGCCGCCGAGCCGCGGCGCCTCGCGCGCGCCGCACACCGGCACCACGTCCAGGTACAGCGAGGGCGCGAAGCGCCGGTTGAGGCGCAGTTCTTCCTCGCAGAAATGCTTGCGCGCCGCGATGCTTGCGAAGTCGACGAAGGGAAAGCGCACGGGCTTCTTGAGCTTGTAGGCGTGCGTTGCCGTCAGCAGCACCCACGAGATGTGCGTCTCGACCAGCTCGACGCGCGCGCCGGTTTCCCGCTGCAGTGATTCGCGCAGCGCCTGCACCAGTGTCGTGTCCATCTGTCCTGTTTCCGATTCAATGGCGATGAGAATCAACGAAAAGGCGCCACGCCGCCCAACTGGCCGGCAGCGCGGCCCACAGGGCCCAGTGCGGCGGCAGGGTCGCCAGGCCGAACCGTGCGCCGACGCCCGGCACACCGGTCAGCAGGACCCAGACCACGCAGACGCCCACCAGCAGCGCATGGAACACCGCGTTGGCGTGCGTGCGCCCGAAGCCTGCCCCCCGGAACCACACCAGCAGCAACAGGTTGCCGAGCACGATCGAGCCCAGGCTCGCCAGGCGCAGCACCTCCGGCGAAGCGCCGCGCTCGCGGCACACCCATTGCACCAGCGCCACGCCGGCAAACGCAAGCCCGCCGAGCGCCAGCGCGTGGCCGGCCGAGCCCAGCGAGAACAGCGTGTCCTCCTTGCGGCGCGGCGGCACGTCCATGCTGTCGTCCGGCGCGGGCTCGGCCTCGAAGACCAGGGAACAGGCCGGGTCGATCAGCAGCTCGAGCAGCACCACGTGCAGCGGCAGCAGCAGCACCGGCCCGCCCAGCACGACCGGGATCAGCGCCACGCCGACGATGGGCACGTGCACCGCGAAGAGATAGCCCAGGGCCTTGCGCAGGTTGGTGAAGATGCGCCGGCCGGCGCGCACAGCGTCGACCAGCGAGGTGAAGTTGTCGTCCGTCAGCACCAGCGAGGCGGCCTCGCGCGCCACGTCCGTGCCGCGCTGGCCCATCGCGACGCCGATGTCGGCCGCCTTGAGCGCGGGCGCGTCGTTGACGCCGTCGCCCGTCATCGCGACGACCTCGCCGCACTGCTGCAGGGCCTGCACGATGCGCAGCTTCTGCGCCGGGTCGACCCGCGCGAACACCTGCACCTCGCGCACGCAATCCCGCAGCGCTTCGTCGTCCATGGCGGCGAGCGCCGCACCGGTCATCACATGCGCCGCGGCGCCATCGACGAGCCCGGCCTGCCGCGCGATCGAACGCGCCGTGAGGGCGGCATCGCCGGTGATCATCACCACGCGCACGCCCGCGTGCCGGCACGCCTGCACGGCAGCGGGCACTTCGTCGCGCAAGGGATCCATGAAGCCGAGCAGGCCCAGCGGCGTGAGCCGAAGGCCCTCGGGCAGCGCGGCGTCGTCGCCGGGCGCGGCAGCGCGGCCCTCGGCCACCGCGAGCACACGCAGGCCGGCGGCGCTCCAGCGGTCGGCCGCCTCGCGCAACCGTTGCGCCAGCGCCGGATCGGCGCCGCAAAGACCGAGCACGGCCTCCGCCGCGCCCTTGACCGCCACGGCCTCGCCGGGCACGCCGGGCGCGTGCCAGCAATGCACCACGTAGGGCGAGCCCTCGCGGATCCCCCGGCGCACGCCGGGCGCCCAGGCCGGATCGGGGCGCAGGCCCGCAGCCTCGGCGGCCGCGCGCACCGCCCGGTCCATCGGTTCGACGCCCTCCGCGTTGCTGGCGCGGACCGCGGCCTGCAGCAGGCGATGGAAGCGCTGCGCCGCCGCCTCGCCCGCTTCGTGCAACTCGCATTCGCCGGCACCGTCGTGCAGGGCCGCCAGCGCCATGCGGTTTCGCGTCAGCGTGCCGGTCTTGTCCACGCACAGCACGGTGATGGTGCCGAGCGCCTCGATGGCCTGGGGCTGGCGGGTGAGCACGTTCGACTTGGCAAGACGCCAGCCGCCGAGCGCCAGCATCACGCTCCAGACGACGGCGAACTCCTCGGGGATCAGCGACATCGCCAGCGTCAGCCCGACCAGCAGGCCCTGGGTCCACGAGCCCTCCCGCAGCGCGAACACGGTGGCCGCGGCCAGGCAGGTGAAGGCCGCGAGCCAAGCCACCCGCCGCACCAGTTGCTGCAGTTCGTCCTGCAGCCGGCTGGCGCGCGGCGCGAGCTGCGCGATGGACCGGTGGATGGCGCCCAGCGCGGTGTGGGCGCCCGTGCCCGTCACCTCGGCCACGCCGTCGCCGCGCACCACCAGGCTGCCCGCGAGGAGCACGTCCGCCCGGCCCTCGCTGCCGCCCGGGCCACCGGCACGCTTGGCCAGCGGCATCGACTCGCCAGTGAGCAAGGATTCGTCGACCTGCAGCCCGACGGCCTCGACCAGCCGCGCGTCGGCGGACAGGCGGTCGCCTTCGTTCACCAGCAGGCAGTCGCCGCGCACCAGTTCGCGGCTCGCGATCCGGACGGGACGCCCCTGCCGCACGACGGTGCAGCGCGGACTGGACAGGTCCTTGAGCGCTTCCAGGACCCGCTCGGTACGCTGCTCCTGGTAGATCGACAGTCCGCCCACCAGCAGCACGGACACCGCGAGCATGCCGGCCTCGCTCAAGTCGCCGAGCAGGGCATAGAGCGCTGCGGCGGCCAGCAGCAGCATGAACATCGGCTGCGTCAGCGCGCCCCAGGCGATGCGGGTCAGGCCCTTGCGGGAAACGGAGGGCAGGACATTCGGGCCGTCGCGGCGCAAGCGCCGTGCGGCCTCGGCGTCGGCCAGGCCCGGGGGCGGGTTGTCGCGCACGGGGATCTTTTTTGGGTTGCGTGGGAGCGGGCCTGCCGTGCCGGCGCGCGCCCGCGGCCGGCTCAGTGCACCATCAGGACCGGCACGGCCATCCGCGCGAGGATCCGCCGCGTGACGCCGCCCAGCACCCGCTCGCGCAAGCGCGAATGGCCATATCCCCCCATCACGAGCAGGTCGGCGCCCAGCTCCGCGGTGCGCGACAGCAGCGCATCGGCAATGTCGATCTCGGTTACCTCGCGCTGCGCACTCGCGCGCACGCCATGCCTGAGAAGGAACTGGAGCATTTCTGGAACGAGGAGCCGCCGCTCGTCGTCCGCACCGCCCGGATGGCTGCAGGAGATCAGCGTCACGCGCGCTGCGCGCCGCAGCGCCGGCAGGCCCGCATGGATGGCGATCGCGGATTCCCGCGAACCGTCCCAGGCGACCGCGACATTCTTCGCGGATGCGTTGAAGTTCCCGGCGCACGGCACGATCAGCAGCGGGCGCCCGGCTTCCACCAGCACCTGCGGCACCAGGCCGCGTGCCGTGGCGTCCGCCGCATCCGAGCCGTCGCCGTCCTGTCCGAGCACCAGGAGATCGCTCGCGCGGCCGTGCCGGACCAGGGCATCGACCGCCCCTCCGTCAGCCAGGCAAACCTCGTACGACAGCGGGCCCGACTCGTGGATGCCCTCCCTGAATTCCCGAGCGACGGCCTCGGCCCGCAGCCGCAGGCGGCTGGCCGCATCGGCGATGTAGTCGGTCATGCCCACGGCGACGGTCCCGGCCGGGACCACGCCGCCATGCAAGCCCGTGGGAACCAGTCCGACCAGGTGGCTTTCATGGGCCTTGGCCCACAGGGCCGCCAGTGCGGCACGCGCCGCGCTGCGGCCGGAGCGGTCCAGGTGAACGAGGATGGTTCTGAAGTTCATGAGGCAGCCTGCTCGGTGATGCGCGCGCCCCGGCGCGGGATGTGGGCGGTGCACGAATCTTCGGGCGCGCACCGCTCGGGCGGCTTGATGCCGATCAAGCCAGCGCGGCGGGGATTCTTCAGGCCATCAGGCTGATGGTCTTGCGAAATCGCGCCAATGCGGCTGCGAACATCACGCAGCCGAAGGCCGCGAGCATGGCGAACTGCGGCCACACGACACCGATGCCTGCACCGCGGAAAAGTATGGCCTGGCCGGCCGACACGAAGTGCGTCGTCGGCGCCGCGAGCCTCACCTCCTGGACAAACGAGGGCATGCTCTCGCGCGGCGTGCTGCCTCCGGAGAGCATCTGCAGCGGCACCAGCACGAGCACCAGCAGCATTCCGAACTGCGGCATCGACCTGGCCACGGTGGCCATGAAGATGCCCATCGAAGTCGTCGCGAACAGATGCAAGGCGGTGGCCGCCATGAACAGCGCGATCGAGCCCTCCACGGGCACCCGCAGCGCGCCGCGCACCACCACCGCCAGCGCGACGCCAACCGCCACCATCACGACCAGCCCCATCGACCAGATCTTCGCCAGCACGATCTCGGCCGGTGTGACGGGCATGACCAGCAGGTGCTCGATGGTCCCGTGCTCGCGCTCCCGGATCAGGGCGGCGCCGGTCAGGATGATCGAGAGCATGGTCACGTTGTTGATGAGCTCGGAAAGCGAGCCGAACCACGCCGCCTCGAGGTTCGGATTGAAGCGCATGCGCATCGCAAGCTCCGCCGGCAGCACGGGATCGCCGCGAAAGCGCTGCGCGAACTCGGCGACTTCCGCCGCCACCATCTGCTGGATGTAGGCGCTGCCGGTGAAGGCTTGGCTCATGGGCGTGGCGTCCACGTTCAGCTGCGCCGCCGGCGCGCGGCCGGCCAGCACGTCGGCCTGGAACCCTGGCGGTATGTCGAGCACGAAGGTCTGCCGGCCGCTGTCCATCGCCACGCGCAGCGCGGCCACGGCTGCGGCGGACGCGTCCGCCCGGACGGTCGAGGCCATGAAGCATGCGCCGCGCACCGCGGGCACCGACAGGAAGCAGGCCACGCTGCTCGGCCGCATCTGGCGGGCCGGCTTCGCTTCAATGGGCCATGAGGACGGGGATGGGAGTGCGCGCAAGAACGTCGTGCGTGACGCCGCCCAGGAGCCGCTCTCGCGACCGGGCGTGCCCAAAGCCCCCCATCACGATCAGGTCGGCCTTCCGCGCCGAAGCGTGGGCCAGCAGGGCATCGCCGGTTCTCCCGGCCACCGCACTGCAATCGAAAGCGGCCCGGATGCCGTGCCGCAGGAGCCAGCCGTCCAATTCGCCGGCAGAAGGTGTGCCGGCCGAGTCGGCGCCGCCGTCTTCCCGCATCGACACCACGGTGACGGTGTTCGCCGCGCGCAACAGCGGCAGCGCGCCCGACACCGAGAGCGCCGCCTCCCTGCCGCCATCCCAGGCCACCAGGATCCGGCTCAAAGCACCTTCGAAACGCCCCGCACGCGGCACGATGAGAACGGCCCGCCCCGCATGCAGCATGATCTCTTCGGGCAGCTGCCGGGCCCGGGCGTCCACCGCCGCCTGCCGGTCTGCCTGTCCGACGACGACCAGGTCGCTCGCGTGGCCATGGGCCAGCACGGCCTCCACCGGGTCGCCATCCGCCAGCCGGATTTCGCAGGGCAGCGGGCCCGTCTCGCGCAGCCGGCAGCGAAACACGTGCGCCACGGCCTCGGCCCGCCGGCGCTGGTACAGCGCGGCCGCAGCCACCAGGGAGACGGCGTCCCCCGTTTGTGCGAACGCCGCCTCGGATGGCACACCCGTGGGCACGAGGCCGAGCAGATGGCTGCCGTGCTGCCTTGCCAGCCGGACCGCGAGCAAGGTGCGGGCCTCGCACCGCTCGGTGTGGTCGAGGTGCACGGCGATGGTCGAGAGCGTCATGGCTTCTTTCGGGAGGGCGTGGCCGCGAGCGCGGCGTTCAGCGTGCGCAGTGCGTCGGCCACCACGGCGCGCCGGGACGCCGACGCGGCGACCACGTGCGGCGCCGCGGCCGTCGTCGGACCGATCGCCGGCCGGTCGAATGCACAAGCCGCCGAGGCGTGTGGCGCCGCGGAGCACCAACACGCATTCATCGGCAGCGTGGCCCGGAACTGCCAGCCCCCGGCCCGGGCGATCGCGTCGGTCTGGGCACGGGTCTCGGCCGCGCTGTCGCGCAGCGCGTGGGATCCGAGCGCCAGGCACTGTGCCCCCGCCGTCTCCAGCATTTCGAGCGTGTGCAGCCAGATGCTCCACTGCGCCTTGCAAAGCGCCAAGGGAAAGGTGAATTCGGTGCTCATGGCGATGGGTCCCGCTCAGTGCGACATCAGCACGGGCAGCGTCATCGACTGCAGGATCGACTGCGTGGCGCCGCCGAGCACCCATTCGCGCGCCCGGCCGTGGCCGTAGCAGCCCATGACCAGCAGGTCCGCGCTCAGGTCGGCCGAGAAGGAAAGCAGCCTGCTGCCGGCACTCTCGTCGTCGCCGCCGCCGGGGTGCAGCTCGAGGTTCCGGACCCCCTGCACCCGCAGATAGTTCTGCAGCTCCTGCAAGGAGGCCTGCGCGTCCTCGCCGTAGGCCACGGCATGCACGCGCGACGCCGTGCGCAGCCACGGCAGCGCCGCGCTCACCGCGCGCGCGGCCTCGCACGTTTCCTTCCACGCCACCAGCACGGTGCGCCCGATGGGGCCGATCGGCCCCGCATACGGCAGCACCAGCGCCGGCCGGCCGCTCTGCACCAGCAGGCTGGGCAGGAAGTCGCCGGGGAGTTCGCCCTGCATCGGGCCGTTCCTGTCGCGCTGGCCCAGGATCATCAGGTCGGCATAGAGCGCGCGCCGGGCGAATCCCAGGGGGCCGTCGCTCTGCGGCTCGGCCCAGCGCAGGCGCCGCAAGCCCGCGCTGTTCGCCATGAAGGCGGCGTACATCCTGTCGCGCGCCCCCTTGTCGATCTCCTGCATGATCGCGACGGCTTCCCCCGCGGCCTCCATGGCGAACGGATAGCGAACGAGCGCGGACAGGGTGCACGGCTGGCCGGTGACTTCGGCCTCGAAGGCCTCGGCCAGTTCGCCGGCCACCTTGATGCGCTCCGCCGTGCGCGCCGAGCTGTCGAGGTGAAGCAGGATGGATTTCGGGGTCTGCATGAAGGCTCCTGGAGCTTGCGCAATGCGATGGGCCGACCTTAGGCCGCCCCGCCCGCGCGGCCTTGCGCTGGATCAACCGCCCGCGAGCTTGCGCACCGCGGCGCCCGATGCTTGATCGGGCGCAAGGCCGTTGCGCGCAGGCATGCCTAGTCTTGGGCCTTGTCCAGCTTCGATGGAAGAATGTTCCGCGTCGCCAGCCCGGCGTTGCGACGACATCCGGTTGCAGTGACCCTCCCTTCGCACGCCAGCCCCGACGCCTCCGTTCCCGAGCCATGGTGGCGCGGCGCGGGCGCGGGCGCCACCTGGGGCCTGTCGCAGCTGCAGGCCGACGAGGCGCGAGCGCGCTGGGGCCCGAACAGCTTCGAGCCGCAGGCGAAGCGCTCGCTGGGACTGCAGTTCCTCGCCCGCCTGCGCAATCCGCTGGTGCTCGTGCTGCTGGCCGCCAGCACGATCTCGGCGGCCACCGGCGACATCGCCAACGCCGGGATCATCGTGCTGCTGGTGCTGCTGAGCGTGACGCTCGACTTCGTGCAGGAGCACCGCGCCAGCAGCGCCGCCGAGAAGCTGCGCGCTTCGGTGGCGCTGCGCGCGCGCGTGCTGCGCGACGGCGCCGTGCGGGAGATTCCGGTGACCGAGGTGATGCCGGGCGACCTGATGCTGCTGTCGGCGGGCGATCGGGTGCCGGCGGACGGCCTGGTGCTGGAGGCGCGCGACTTCTTCGTCAACCAGAGCCTGCTGACCGGCGAGTCCTACCCCGTGGAGAAGCACCCGGGCGCACCCGGGGGCCGCGCCGCCGAGCTGCAGGACGCGCTCAACGCGGTGTTCATGGGCAGCACGGTGATCAGCGGCAGCGCGCGCGTCGGCGTCATGGCCACCGGCTCGCACACCGCGCTCGGCGAGGTGGCGAGCAGCCTCCAGGCCGAGCCGCCGCCCACCGCATTCGAGATCGGCATGCACCGCTTCGGCATGATGATCATGCGGATGACCCTGCTGCTGGTGCTGTTCGTGCTGCTGGTCAACGTGATCCTGCATCGGCCGCTGCTCGACGCCTTTCTGTTCGCGGTGGCGCTCGCCGTCGGGCTCACGCCCGAGCTGCTGCCGATGGTGGTGTCGGTCACGCTCTCGCGCGGCGCCATGCGCCTTGCCTCGCGCCGCGTCATCGTCAAGCGCCTGGCCTCGATCCAGAACCTCGGCGCGATGGATGTGCTGTGCACCGACAAGACCGGCACCCTGACCGAAGCGCGTATCAGCCTCGCCCGATGCGCCGATGCGGACGGCCGCGACAGCGCACGGGTGCTGATGCTGGCCCACCTCAACAGCACTTTCGAAAGCGGCCTGAAAAGCCCGCTCGACGAGGCGGTGCTGGCGCACCCGATGGACACCGCGGCCTGGAAGAAGATCGACGAGGTGCCCTTCGACTTCGAGCGCCGGCGTGTCTCGGTGCTGCTCGACCGGGGCGATGCGCGCTGGCTGGTGGCGAAGGGCGCGCCAGACGACGTGCTGGCCCTGTGCAGCCGCTTCGAGCGCGACGAAGGCCGGTCGCTGGCGCCGCTGGACGCGGCCGCCCTGGTACAGCTGCGCGAGCGCTGCCATGCGCTCGAACGCCAGGGCCTGCGCGTGCTGGGCGTGGCCTGGCGCGACGTGCCCGCGGACCATCCGCATGCCGACGTGCGCGACGAGAGCGCGCTGGTGTTCGCCGGCTTCGCGGCCTTCATCGATCCGCCCAAGGCCGGCGCGGGCGAAGCCATGGCCGCGCTGGCCAAGAGCGGCGTCCACGTGAAGATCGTGAGCGGCGACAGCGAGCTGGTGACCCAGCACCTGTGCACCCTGCTGCGCATTCCCGTGGCGGGCGTGCTGACCGGGCAGGAAATCTCGGCCATGGACGAAACCGCGCTGCGCGCCCGCGTGGGCCGCACCACCCTGTTCTGCCGCGTCAACCCGGCGCAGAAGAACCGGATCATCCTGGCGCTCAGGGCGCGCGGCCATGTGGTCGGCTACCTGGGCGACGGCATCAACGACGCCCCTGCGCTGCGCTCGGCCGACGTGGGTCTGACCGTGGACAGCGCGGTCGACGTGGCGCGGGAGGTGGCCGACATCGTCATGCTCGACCACGACCTTGCGGTGCTGCACGAGGGCGTGCTCGAAGGGCGGCGCACCTTCGGCAATGTCATGAAGTACATCATGATGGGCACGAGCTCCAACTTCGGGAACATGCTGAGCATGGCGGGCGCCTCGCTGCTGCTGCCCTTCCTGCCGATGCTGCCGGCGCAGATCCTGCTCAACAACGTGCTCTACGACCTGTCGCAGGCGGCCATTCCGCTCGACCGCGTGGACGCCGCCGACCTGCACCGGCCCCGCACCCTCGACATGAAGTTCATCCGGCGCTACATGTGGCTGTTCGGTGCGATCAGCTCGGCCTTCGATGCACTGACCTTCTGGCTGCTGATCCATGTGCTGCACGCACAGGCGCCGCTGTTCCGTACCGCCTGGTTCGTCGAGTCGCTGGCCACGCAGGTGCTGGTGATCTTCGTGATCCGCACGCGAGGCAAGCCCTGGGCCAGCCGGCCCGGCGCGGCGCTTTCGCTGGCATCGCTTTTCGTCGTGGGGGCCGCGCTGCTGCTGCCTTTTTCGCCGCTTGCCAGGTTCTTCCACTTCGAGCCGCCGCCCGCGATCTTCTTCGCCTGGCTGGCCGGCATGCTGGTGGCGTACCTGGCGCTCGCGGAGATGGCCAAGCGATTCTTCTACGCCCGGCTGGCGGCCGCCGCGCCTTCGAGGACGCGCGGGCATCCGCCCCGCCGCAAGGCACGGGCCTGATCCATCCCGCTGCGATGCAGCCGCTTCAGCGCTTCTTGATGTGAATCAACGTGCGCGGCCGCGGCTTGCCTAAGCTCGCGGCAGACACGCTCGGAGACCTCTCATGTTCAAACGCATCCTGGTCGCCACCGACGGTTCCGCGCTTTCGAAGAAGGCCGTCACGAGTGCCATCGCGCTCACCGCCCAGACTGCGGCGCCTCAACCCCGGTGCGGCAGCGGGAGAACCGCATGGAGCACGGTGTAGTCGTGACCGGAGCCCAGCGTCTCCTGGTGGGTGGCCAGGTAGCCGAGCATTCTCCGCGTGTAGTCGCTGCCGTCCACTGCAAGCAGAATCTTCATGGCGTCTCCTTCCGTTCGAAATGCGGGAGGGCCTGATGTTCGCCGCGGCGCTGTCGACCTGCCTTGCGCCACCTCAAGGCGAGGGGCGCCGTCCTTCGGATACTGACGGTCTTTTCAACCCGCAATCCGAGGAGTCCGCCATGTACCAGCGAATTCTTGTTCCCATCGACGGCAGCCCGACGGCGCGGCGCGGACTGGACGAGGCCATCCGCCTCGCGAAGCTGACGCAAGGACGGCTACGGGTGTTTCATGCGATCGACGACCTCTCGTTCGCGCTTGCCGTGGATGCCTATGGCTACGCCGGGGATTTGCTGAAGGTGCTGCGCGAGAACGGCGATCGCCTCCTTGAGGAAGCCAGGGACTCGGCAAAGACGGCCGGCATCGGGGTCGAGACGGTGCTGTGCGACAGGCGGTCCGGACCGGTTCATGAACTGGTCGCCCAGGAAGCCGCCACGTGGCCTGCGGCCCTGATCGTGCTCGGCACGCACGGCCGCCGAGGCGTCGGGCGCGCGATCATGGGCAGCTGTGCGGAACACATCCTGCGCTACGCGCCCGTGCCGGTCCTGCTCGTGCGTGCGCCGGAAGCCCAATCGAAGCCCGAGGCGGAGAAGCCGTTGCGCGTGCATCTGCCGACGGGAGCCCTGGCCTTCGAATGACCGCGCCCGGCGTCGTGATCGCGATGCCCGGGAACGAACAGCTCGCCGAAGAGCTGGCGATCCGCCTCGGGCTGGAACGCGGCGTCGCCACGGTGCGGCGCTTTCCCGATGGCGAGTCCTACGTGCGCATCGAGTCGCCGGTCGATGGCCGGGGGACGATCATCGTCTGCACGCTCGACCGGCCTGACGACAAGCTCGTGCCGCTGTTCCTGCTGGCGGCGGCGCTGCGGGAAGCCGGCGCGCGGTCGGTCGGCCTGGTCGCGCCGTACCTGGCCTACATGCGGCAGGACCGTCGCTTCCAGCCCGGCGAGACGATCAGCGCCCACCATGTGGGCGCATGGATCTCGCAGTGCGCCGACTGGCTGCTGACGGTCGATCCCCACCTGCACCGGATCACCGACCTGTCCCAGGTCTGCAGCGTTCCGGCGCACGCCGTCCATGCCGCGCAGAGCATGGCGCAGTGGATTCGAGAGCATGTGCGCGACCCCCTGCTGATCGGTCCCGACGAGGAAAGCGCCCAATGGGTCGGCGCCGTGGCGCAGCATGCCCTTGCCCCCTTCGTCGTGCTGCGCAAGACGCGCCGAGGCGACCGCGATGTCGAGGTCCCGCTGCCGGACGTCGAGCGCTGGCGCTCGCGCACGCCGGTGCTGGTGGACGACATCGTCTCGACCGCCCGCACCATGATCGAGACGGTCGGCCATCTGCGCCAGGCGGGGCTCGCCGCCCCTGTGTGCGTGGCGGTGCATGCGGTGTTCGCGCAGACCGCATTCGAGGACCTGCGCGCGGCCGGTGCGGGCGAGATCGTCAGCTGCGACACCATCCGCCACCCGTCCAACCGGATCCCGCTCGCCGCGGCCATTGCCGCGGGCGTCCGCACGCTGCTGCCCGCCTGAGGGCTCGGATGCGTCCGATGCAGTCTGGAACCTCGAATCCTTGATCTGCCTCAACACCGGACAGGCTTGCGCCGCACAAGATCTTCTCCTGCCCACAAGGAGAAACGCATGTCCTTCCTGTCGAAAAACATCGGTCCCCTGGAGCGCACGGCGCGTGTGGGCGGCGGTACGCTGCTCATCATGCTGGCGGCCACGGAAATCGTAGGCCGGTGGGGCTACATCGGCGTGGTGCCGCTGCTGACCGGGGTGATCGGCACCTGCCCGCTCTATTCGCTCTTCGGCTTCAGCACCTGCGCTCGCGCCAGGCGCTGAACGCGTGGCGAGACCGGCCATGCCCCCGCTCCAGTGGCTCGCGGTCGCGCTGGCTGCGGTACTGCTCGCAGCGGGAGCCTGGCTTGCGCTGAACATGTTCGTCTTCTGGATCACGCTCGACTGAGCGCTCGGGAACGCGTCCATGTGCATGAATCTCCTGAAGGAGCTGTCCGATGCGCCGCTGCCCTGCGCCAGGGCCGATGCCGCGATGATCGACAGGTTGCGCCTGCTGGACGCCGCCGGTCTGATCAGGGTGCTGATTCCATCGCCGCACATCGGCTGCGACCGCTGTCTGCGGCAGGCCCCGGCCACCGTGCTCGAGATCACACCCCACGGATGGGAAGCGCTGCGCACGAACGTGGTCGAGGAAGACACGCCGCTCCCGCCGCCGTGTCGGGGGCGCCCGCGCTCGGGCAGCGCGGCGCTGGATCTCGCGCAGCTGGCCGCCTGGTTCAGCAGTTTCCGGCACAGGCCAGGTCGCGCCGATACCGACGATTGACACCTTGTTTCCGTCTGATGCGCAGCATTGATGATGCCGCCACGCACGAGGTCTAGATTGAGATGGCGCCGTTCTTCTTCCTCTTGCAACGGCCGGTGCCAACGCAAGCGCTCAAGGAGACCAAGATGGACACACCTCATGCATCCTGCGGCTACGAACTGCGGTTTCAACCTCTGTTCGCCAATCAGCGCGCCTTCGCCTTTCCCTGCGACGCGATCGGCCATGTCGACATGGACTCGCTCAGCGAGCGGATGCTCAACAACTACCTGTATGCACGCGCAGTGATGGGGCTGGAGCTTTCCTGGCCCGAGGTGCGGGCGAGCCGGCCGCACTGAGCTCCGGGCGCGGCGCGTCTTGATTGATTCAGCGCAAGGCCACCGCCGCCTGCGGTCCCTACATTCGGCCAGACCGGACGCACCGGCGACGCGGTGTCCCGGCCTTCACGCGGACGCGCGAACCTTCCCGAAGAACACCACCATGAACGAAGCGCCCGACGAACTAGACAGAACCTTGCACGCGCTCTGGGGGGCACCTGGGCGGGGGCCTGTCGCCCGCCGCACAGATGCTGGCGTGGTCGGATTGGGCCATTCACCTGGCGACGCAGCCCGGGCGCGCAGTGCGGGCCGGTATCGACGGGGCCGTCGTCCAGGCACCCGACCCGGCGCACGAGCCGCGCCTGTCGGGCGGCGAATGGGACGCTTGGCCGTTCAGCTTCTACCGCCAGGCCCACGAAGCTGCCGCCCACCGCCTGCGCACCTTCATTCACGGCGTGCCCGGCGTGGACCGCCACCACGAGCAGCTGGTTGCCTTCCTGGCAAGGCAATGGCTGGAGCTGCTCTCGCCCGCCAATGGCGCGATCACCAATCCGCAGGTGCTGCGCAAGGCCGCGGCCACCGGCGGCACCAGCCTGGCGAATGGCGCCATGCACTGGCTCGAGGACGCGGGCCGCGCGGCATGGGGCCCGCCGCCTGCAGAGGCCGCATCGTTCCGGCCCGGGCACGAAGTCGCGCTCACGCCGGGAAAGGTCATCCTGCGTAACGAGCTGATCGAGCTCATCCAGTACGCCCCGGCCACGCCGACGGTGCATGCCGAGCCGGTCCTGGTCGTCAGCGCCTGGATCATGAAGTACTACGTGCTCGACCTCTCGCCGCACAACTCGCTGATCCGCCATCTCGTGGCCCAGGGGCATACGGTCTTCGCCATTTCCTGGAAGAACCCCGGGGCGGCGGATGCGCGGCTCGGCATGGCCGAGTACCTGCGCCTGGGCATCATGGCGAGCCTCGACGCGGTCGAGGCCGTGCTGCCCGCACGCCGCGTCCATGCCGTGGGCTACTGCCTCGGCGGGACCCTGATGGCCATCGCCGCGGCCGCCATGGCGCGGGACCGGGACGACCGCCTGGCCACGCTCACCCTGCTGGCCGCGCAAACCGACTTCACCGAGCCCGGCGAACTGGGCCTCTTCATCGACGAAAGCCAGCTGGCGTTCCTGGAAGACATCATGTCGCGCCAGGGCTACCTGGACGCGCGGCAGATGGCGGCGGCTTTCCAGGCGCTGCGCCCCGGCGAGCTGCTCTGGGCGCCGATGGTGCGCAACTACCAGCTGGGCGAACGCGTGCCGATGACCGACCTGATGGCGTGGAACGCGGACGGCACGCGCATGCCCTACCGCATGCATTCCGACTACCTGCGCAGCCTCTTCCTCGAGAATGCGCTGGCCGAAGGGCACTACCTGGTCGACGGACGGCCGGTCTCGCTGAACGACATCGACGTGCCGGTGTTCGCGCTCGGCACCCGCACCGACCACGTCGCGCCCTGGCGATCGGTGTACAAGATCCATCTGCTGTGCGATGCCGAAGTCACCTTCGTACTCACGGAGGGCGGCCACAACGCCGGCATCCTGAGCGAACCGGGCCACACGCATCGCAGCCACCGGGTGCTCAAGCGGACGAAAAACGCGCCCTACCTCGCACCGGACGAGTTCCTCGCGCGCTCACAGGAAACGACGGGTTCTTGGTGGCCCTGTTTCCAGCAGTGGCTGGCCGGCCATTCGGGACCCCGGCGCCGGCGGCCGGCCATGGGGTCGCCGCGGCGCGGCTACCCACCGATCGGCGACGCGCCGGGCACCTACGTTCTTGCACGCTGACCAGCCGGCCTTGCCGGCCCGCGGGCCACTCGGGGCGGCCTGGAAAGCTCCTCGAATGTTCGCGGCCCGGGGCCGCTGCCACCCTCGCCCTCTTGCACCCAGGCACGCCTCAGGAAACGGCCCCGATGCGCACGACGGGCAGCTGCGAGCGCACGAAGCTCAAGGCGTACTGGAGCTCGCCGAGACTCCCGGCGTGCAAGGTGAAGAGCGGCTGGCCGCGAGCGACACGGTCCTGCACGCGCACGTGCATCGAGGCGCCCGCCGCCGGATCACGCGGCGCACCGGCGAGCTTGGCCATGCGCGCCACCAGGCGGGTGTCGATGCCCGCCACCGCCCCGGCCGCAGGCGCGGTCACGCAGTGCGTGTGGGCCGCCTTGGGCGGCACGCGCAGCCCGCCCTGCGCTTCGCAGATGGCAATGAAGCGGGCCAGCGCGCGCCCGTCGTCCAGCACCGCGCGCGCCAGCGCATTGCCGGTGCCCGGCGCCGCCTTGCCCGCCAGTTCGAGCAGCAGGCCAGCCAGCAAGAGCGCGCGTTCGCGCAGGTCCGCCGGCGCATCGGCGGCACGTTCGAGCACCGCCATCACGTCCATCGCCTCTAGCGCAGGGCCGACGCCGCGGCCGACCGGCTGGCTGCCATCGGTGAACACCGCCTGCACCTGCAGGCCCAGCGCAGCGCCCACCGATACGAGGCTGTGCGAGAGCTGGCCGGCGGCCGCATCGCTGCGTACCTTGGCCAGAGGGCCGACTGGAATGTCGATCAGCACGCGCTGCGAACCCATGGCGGCTTTCTTGGACAGGATGGAGGCCACCATGAGGCCTTCGCTGTCGATGCCGAGCGGCCGCTCCACGCGGATCAGCATGTCGTCCGCGGGACTGATGCGCATGGCGTTTCCCCATGCGATGCAGCCGCCTTCGCGCTCGACCACGCGGCGCATCGCCGGCAGGTCCAGGTCGACCGGCGCGAGCGTTTCCATCACGTCGGCCGTGCCAGCTGCCGAGGTGATGGCGCGCGACGAGGTCTTGGGCATCACCAGGCCGCAGGCCGCGATGATCGGCACCACCAGCAGCGTGGTCCGGTTGCCCGGCAGGCCGCCGATGCAGTGCTTGTCCATCACCGGCGAAACGCCCCAGTCGATGCGCTCTCCGACGTCGACCATGGCGCGGGTCAGCGCCACGGTCTCGTCCAGGTCGAGGCCGCGGCCGGCGCAGACTGTCACGAAGGACGCCAGGTGGATGTCGGGAAGGCGTCCGCGGCTCACGTCCTCCATCAGCGCGCGCAGCGCGGCGTAGTCCAGCCTGCCGCCATGCACCTTGCTGCGCAGGTGCGCCAGCGAATCGAGGATCGGCGGGTGACGCACCACCAGTTCTTCACCCTCGGCGGCGCCCATCAGGGCCCAGGCCGCCTCCGACAGCGCGATCTCGTCGCCGCGCAGCCAGTCGCTGTTCACCTGGTGCAGGATCGCGAACAGATGGCGCCCCTTGGCGATCACCTCGACCTGCGCCTGCGACTGGAAGCCCTCGGCACGGCACACGGCGCAGTCGCTGCGCATGTAGACCACGGCCTGCTGGTACGTGTCGATGCCGGCGCGGCGGGCCAGCAGGCGGTTGGGTGACGACATGGCGCTCCTTTTCCGAACGGAGCTTGGCATGCGCCGCACAGCCGGGACTTGATGCCCGTCAAGCCCGCAGTCTCCAGGGCTCAGTCGGCGGCGGTGCGGCGAACCGGCAGCGCGTTTATCGGAATGCGCAGGTAGGACACGCCGTTGCCGTCGGGCGGCGGCAGCCGGCCGGCTCGCACGTTGACCTGGATCGACGGCAGGATCAGCGTCGGCACTTCGAGCGTGGCGTCGCGTGCGCGCCGCATGGCCACGAACTCGTCCTCGCCGATGCCGTCGCGCACATGGATGTTGCGGGCGCGCTGCTCGGCCACGGTGGTCTGCCATTGCGCCGGCCGCGATGGCGGCGGGTAGTCGTGGCAGACATACACCGGCGTCTCGGGCGGCAGGTCCAGCAGCCGGCGCATCGATGCGTACAGCTGGCGCGCATCGCCGCCCGG